>Ga0209577_10000165_pt1 | contig 63484 bp, 64 predicted proteins | sample GraSoiAngelo_109_FD_185874 | JGI IMG/M metagenome (GOLD analysis project Ga0209577, IMG submission 185874) | Grasslands soil microbial communities from the Angelo Coastal Reserve, California, USA - 14_0903_12_20cm (SPAdes) (version 2) | ecosystem: Environmental > Terrestrial > Soil > Grasslands... | reverse complement strand
CGCCCGAAGGTCGGGGCACGGCCGCGACCTACTCCTATCGTCACTTCCTCCAGCTGCTGTGGATCAAGCTCCGACAGATGGAGGGAGCGACGCTGGCGGCGATCACCAAGGACATGCAGGACCAGACGGGCGACGTGCTGGAGCGCCGAGCGGCGCAGGCGCTCGGCGCTTCGTTGCCCGTTCCGGACCAGCTGCCCCTCAAGAGCAAGGGCACGCCGCCGCGCGGGAAGTCGGGACGGGCGTTGACCGCGTGGATCGCGCGCGACGCGACCCGCGACCCCGAGAGCGCGAGCTCCTGGCGCCGCATTCCGGTCGGCCGGGGCGTCGAGCTCCACATCGAGACCGCTCATCCCCTGGCGCGGCTCGGGCCGGACGACCCGGCGGTGGCGGAGGCGGTGCGACAGGCGCTCGCGAAACTCCTCCCGCCCAACACCGCGTAAAGAGACTCACTTCGACCCGGAGCTCACATGGGGCCGCTCGTACTGCTGATCGTTCTCGTCGTCGTGGCGGCGTGGGTCATCGCCGCGTACAACGGACTCATCGCTCTCAAGAACCAGACGCTCAACGCCTTCAAGCAGATCGACGTCCAGCTCAAACGCCGCCACGATCTGATCCCCAACCTCGTGAACGCCGTGCGCGGCGCGATGGACTTCGAGAAGTCCACCCTCGAGGCCGTGATCCAGGCCCGGAATCAGGCGGTGAAGGTCAACGCGACGGGTCCCGAGGGCATCAAGCAGATCAGCCAGGCGGAAAACGCGCTGTCGTCCGCGTTGCAGCGCCTGATGGTGGTGGTGGAGCAGTATCCTCAGCTCCGGGCTACGGGCAACATCGGCCAGTTGCAGGAGGAGCTCACGTCGACCGAGAACAAGGTCGCCTTCGCCCGGCAGCTCTACAACGATACGGCCACGCAGTACAACACCAAGCAGCAGCAGTTCCCGACGAGCCTCGTCGCGGGCCTCGCCAAGGCGCAACCCGCTGACCTGTGGGAGATTGAAGACCAGGGTGAGAAAGCCGTGCCGCAGGTCGATCTCTCCCTCAAGCCGAAGACGTGAGCGACGCAGGCCCGCTCAACCTCTTTCAACAACAGGAAGCCAATCGCCGGCGCACCGTCGTGCTCGTGGTTGGCTTCGTGGCGTTCTTCGCGTGGCTCGGGTTCGGCGGCGACTACATCTATTACCTCTTCAGCCGCGACGCGCCGCGCTACGCGTATCACCACACCTTTCCCTGGTTCGGCATCGTCCTCTCGCTCGGCGCCGCGGCGATCGCCTGGTACGGGTACCGCACCGGGCCCCAGAAGGTGCTGTGGTCGACCGGGGCCCGGGAGATCGTCGAGCCCCAGAGCGACACCGAACGGCAGCTCGTCAACGTGGTGGAGGAGATGGCGATCGCCGCCGGCGTCCCCCGTCCCCGCATCTGGATCGTGGACGACCCCGATCCGAACGCGTTCGCGACCGGGACGGACCCCCAGCATTCGCACATCGCAGTGACGCAAGGGCTGCTCGACCTGTGCACGCGCGACGAGCTCCAGGGCGTCGTGGCCCACGAGCTGGGCCACGTCAAGAATCTCGACGTGCGTCTCATGACCATGCTCGCCGCGCTCGTCGGAGCGGTGGCCTTGATGCACGACGGGACGTCCCGGGTGCTGCGACCGGGCGGTGGGTCGAGCGACGAGCGGAAGCCCAGCCCGCTCGTCCTCATCCTGCTCGTCGTGTGGATCGTCTCGTGGATCCTCGCCCCGATCATCGCCCAGCTGCTGGCGCTGGGCGTGAGCCGGAAACGGGAGTACCTGGCCGACGCGATGAGCGCCCAGTTCACGCGCAACCCGCTCGCCCTGGCGAGCGCGCTGCAGAAAATCGAAGGCGCCGAGGCCCCGACGACGCACATCAAGCGCGGCGCCGCCCACCTGTGCATCGCGGATCCCCTGGGCCGACGCCTGACGAGCCACGAGGGCGTCTTCGCCGACGCACTCGCGACGCACCCGCCCATGGCCAAGCGCATCGCCATCCTGCGCGGGATGGGATATGCGCAGCTAAAGCAAGAAAGACATTAAAGACCAAGGCGTCACGCAGAGACGTCACGCAAAGGCGTCACGCGACGGCGTCGAGAGGAGACGCGCGACGCCCCGTTCAGCACGATCGGTCTGGTCGATCACGTCGCGCAACAGTTCCTGCACCACGAGCTCGTCGCTGACGAGCCCGGCCAGGCGCGCCGCGCAGCGCACGGCCGCGAGGGCGTGGCGGACCTCTGAAATCACCGCCTCGCGCCGCCGCGTGACCGGGTCGGGCATGCGATACGTGGGGGACACCACCGCCAAGCTAGGGGTGACTCGCGCCAGGCGAAGCACCCGTTTCCTCCGCACGCCGTCGCTTTTTAGGCGAGCTCGGTCTCGAGCTTGAGCAGCCGCCAGCCGGTCACCATCGCCCCGAGGAGCAGCACCGGCAGCACTTGCAACCCCTGCAACGCCAACCCCGCGGCCACGGCTTGCTCCGGCGCCACCCCGAACGGCAGCAGGCCCACCACGAGCGCGGCCTGGGTCACGCCGACGTTGGCCGGCGTAGGACGCAGCAGCCCGCTCAGGTTCGCCGCGATGAGCGCGGTGAACGACGCGGCCAGGGACACGGGGACGTGGGTCGCGCGCAGCACGAGATGGTAGGTCGCCCACTGCGTCGCCCAGTTGTACAGGGCGAACAGCGTGGGCACGAATAGCCTGCCCCCCCGCCCCATGGTCCGCAGCACGGCCAGGCGAGCGCCCAGCCTGGGCGGCAGCTGCTCCGCCAGCCACGACCAACCTCGCGCCCAGGCGAGCAAGAGCACGACGACGAGCGCCAGCCCCACGCCCACCTGCAGCACGCGCAGCCAGGGCTCGAGCTCGAGCAGGCTGGGCGCCATAACCAGAAACAGCGCCAGGGCCAATGCCTCGGCCAGTCGGGTCCACACCACCGACGACACGGCCGCGGCGATCGGCACGCCCGCCCGCTGCGCGATCACGTGCACGCGCGCCGCCTCCCCGGCCACCGCCACCGACAGATCGTTCACCGCGGCCCCCACCAGGTTCGCCTCCTGGGCGTGGCGCCAGCTGTGCGGCGCGACAGGTTTCAGCACCAGGTGCCACCCCCACCCTTTGGCGACGAGCGAGGAAAGGTTGGCCGCGAGCGCGACCGCGAGCAGCCACGGGTTGGCGCCGAGCAGCGCGGCGAACGTGACACGCCAGGGAAACGCCGTGAAGAACTTGAGTGCGAAGCCGATGCCCACCAGGGCCAGGAGCCACCACACCCAGCGCCAGCGGCGCGACATCAGGCGACGAGCTCCGCGAGCGAGCCGAACGTATAGCCCGCGGCGCGCGCATCGGCGATGATGCCCGGGAGGGCCGCCGCCGTCCGGCTGCGGTCGCCTTGCGGATCGTACCCGTCCCCGTCGTGCAACAGCACGATGGCGCCGGGGCGGAGCCGAGTACGCACGCGCCGCCGGATCTCCTGCGCCGCCACGCGTGGATCCGAGTCCCACACTCCGAAGGTCCAGCCGAAGACCGTGTATCCCAGCCGGCGCGTAGCGTGCGCGACGAACGGATTGCGGTAGCCGTGCGGCGCGCGGAAGGCACGGGGCGCGCGCCCCGTGGTCGCGACGATGAGCGCGTGGGTGCGCTCCAGCTCGTCGCGGATGCGGGCCGGGCCCGCGAAGTGCAACTTGCGGTGGCGCAGGGTATGGTTGCCGATCTCGTGCCCCGCCTGGGCGACGCGGCGCGCGACCTGCGGGAAGCGCCGCACGTGCTCCCCCACCAGGAAGAACGCCGCGGGAATGCCCTCGGCGGCGAGGGTCTGGAGGATCGGCTCGGTGGCTCCCGGGTTGGGCCCATCGTCGAACGTGAGGTAGACGACGCGTCCGGCGCGCGACCCGCGGCCGATCACACGCCCGAACAGCGGGCTATTGGGCTCGTAGGTGCCGTACGCCCAGGCGCCCCCTCCCAGGGCGGCGCCGAGAGCGGTGAGGGGCAGCGTCCACGTCATGGCGGGTCAAGATAAACACGAAGCCCCCGGGACGGCATAAGCTGCCGCCCGGGGGCTCCACACATCGGTTACCCGGAGCCGGGGGATTGCTCCCTCCGTTCTTCATCCTGCCGCCGCCGGTTGACTGATTCGTCGCTCGGTAGGGCGAACAGGAGCTCCGGCTTCCATCCCCAAGCAGCCTGGCCGGGCCGCAAGGTTCACCGATGTGAGTGCTGCGGGTCAGATCGGGTCGCGGACCGACCTTCCGCACTGCACGTCGAGGCACCACGTCGACGCGGATAGGGCACGCGACTGGCCCTATCTATCCGAGCCGGAGAGCTGCTCCCGGATCGCCGGCCGCCTGAGCCCTTGTTTGCATCGGCGGTCTCCCCGGAAATTCCGCTCGGACCCGTCTTGGAGGCGTAGCGGAGACACCAGGTCCCGACCCTTCCCTCCAAGCCGCGTGGGCACAATATAGGGACCCGGTACAATCGCGCAAGTGCCGATGTTTCTTCGGGTTAGCTAACTTCGGTGTGCATCGTGTGTGGACACTAAGCCCTGCCTGCGTCTACCATTGCCGCGCCCGTCCACATGATGTGGAGTTGTGAATCCACAGCAAGGCAGGTTGTGAACGTTTACGAACAGCAGGTTGCGGAGGTTTGGGAGGTTGTGGAGGTTGGGGAGGTTGGTCAGGATCGGAGGCGACCTCCACAACCTCCAGAACCTCCACAAACCTCCCTAACCTGTCTCAACTCCTACCTCACAGTAGGTGTACGGGTCCTCGCTATGGTGGGGTAGAAACAGGACGCCGGCGCCGCCTGTCGCGAACCAGCCCGTGAGCATGCGCGTGGACCCGGTTTCTCCGGCGGGCTCGGCGAACACCGCCTGCAGCCACCGGCGGACGTGTCGCAGCTCGGGAGCGCGACGGCCGAGCATGGCGATGACGGCGCCGAGTCCGAGACTGGCGCGGAGGAAGTGCGCAATGGCGTGCACGCGCTGAGCGAAGATGTACGCGCGCACGCCGGGTTCGTCGTACAGCAGCGTGCCTTCGTAGGGGTCTGCGGGAGGCGCGTCCATGCGGGGTCCGAGGTAGATGAACACCCGCTGATCGCCGTCTTTGCGCTCCACGACGGCCGCGGCGCTCTCGGCGCCGACGCGCGCGGCGTGCATCAGATCGTCGGCTGCGAGAATGCCGACCGCGACCGTCCACTCCAGGGCCGCGATGGCCTGGTCGAGCGGGCAGCCGACCGCGTCGTCGTATGCGAGCAAGCGCGGGGCTTCGCCCGCCCGCAGGAAGAAATGCGCCAGGGCATCGGCGCGATCTTCGAAGGTACGGGTCTGGCGCGAGGTTGCGGGAACGGTCATTGTGACATTATAACCATGGCTTCTCGTGACACCCAGAGGATCCTGATGCGCTGCCTGGCCGTGCTGCTCTGTTTCGCCGCGATCTCGCTCAGGGCGCAGACGCCGATCTCCGACTCGACGCGCGCCGAGTCCACGCCGCCTCCACTGACGCCTCCACTACCGCCCAGTCCCGAACAGAAACGTTTCCTGGACGGACTGAAAACCGCGACGCGCGGCATCGCGCAGCTCAAGGACGGCCTGGGCCGGGTCACCCGCGCGGGAGGACGCGACGCGGCGGCGCAGCGACGGGCCGGCCGGATGCTCTCGGGACTGTGCGGCAGCAGCCGCGCCTTCATGAAACGCGGGCGTCCCCAGATGAGCCCCACGGTGTACGAGGATTCCGTGCAACTCAAGGCGAAGCGCCTCGTCACGCAAGTGGACTCGCTCATCAAGTACACCACGACGTGCGAGGACAGCGCGGTCGTCACCCCCGGCCCGACGGTCCTCGGGCTGGGTAAGCGCATGAAGGGCTATGACGCGGCGCTGCGCGATTTCCGCTTGGCAATCGGGCTGCCGGTCAAGGAGGACACGGCCAAGGCAACGCGACGTCCGTAGATGTTTTGATACTGTCGTTATGGTGACACCAGCGGTAGATGGCGCAACCGCCGCAGCGCCTGACTTTTACTCTATTGACAGCGGTGACGCCCATTCCTACCTTTGGCCCCGGTTCAAGCAATACGTGGCACCGTCACCGGTTTGTCTGCGCACCGCGAGGACCACTTGTCTCGCGGTTTTTGTTTGAGCCCGTCCCTGGTCGCGGTGACCAAGGTCGAACATGTCCGGGGCAGTGCCCCTTAGTGCTGAGGTTCAAACGGTATGGCAAAGGGTAAGGTGAAGTGGTTCAACGACGCGAAGGGCTTTGGCTTTATCGCGCAGGAGTCGGGTCCCGATGTGTTCGTCCACTTCACGGCGATCCAGGCTGAGGGCTTCCGCAGTCTCGCCGAGGGCGATACGGTCGAATTCGAGGTCGCCCAGGGTCCGAAGGGCTTGCAGGCGCAGAACGTCCGCAAGGTCTGATCGACGCGGATCGCAGTTGCAACGGGTCCGGAGTTCCGCTCCGGGCCCGTTGTGTTTCCGCGCCTTATATTGGGCCATGATTCCGCGTCGGGGCGCCGTGCTGGCCCTACTCCTCTCCGCCCATCTCGCCGCCCAGGCCGCGGCGCCCGCGCTGCCGCCCCCGTACCGGGGCTTCACGCCGGGCATCGGCTATCGCGCGTTCGTGCAGCAGGCGCGGGCGCTCGCCGACAACGACGTGCTCCGCTGTCAGACGTCGCCGCGCACGGCGCAGATCATGGAGTGCGCGGTCCTGATCCGCGATCCCCGAGATGGGGCGCGGTTCTACTTGAGCGCCCACTTCATCGAGAGCGACGCCGACATGGTCGCCCTGTACGACTCGGCGGGGTTCGGCACCGCGCGGGGCGTGGGCGTGGCGCTGCTGGACCGCACGAAGCGCGACCTCACGCGCGTCTTCGGGAGGCCGCACGTGCTCGGCCCCGGCGCCTGGCAATGGCGGTACGGCCGCCGCGTGGTGCGGCTCAGCTGGAGAGGGCGCGGCACGGCCCGCTGGGTATCCATCACCCTCACCGACGGTGCCGTGATGGACCGGATCAGTCGATACGCAAAGGCGGCCGCTAGCCGGAAGCCGTAACCAGCCGCTCCGCCAACTCCGACACGCCGCGCGTGCTGGCCCTTCCCAGCTGATCGAGCCAGCGCGGCGGGATTCCTGTCTCCCCGTCCCGTGCCCCCAGCAACGCTCCCGCCACCGCGGCGTTCGTATCCGTGTCGCCGCCCGCCTCGACGAGAAAGACGAGCGCCTCCTCGAGCGACGGCCGGTGCACGGCGCACCAGAACGCGATTTCGACACAGTGAACCGCGTAGCCGAACTCGTTGGGCACGGCCACGGGGAGGTCGCCCTCTTGCTCCCAGGGGACGCGTCGGATCGCCTCGACGAGCACGCGCGGCGCCACCCCCTGCAGGCGGTGCAACACCTCCTCGACGAAATACTGGTTGCCGTGGAGCAGCTCGCGCGCCGCGAGGTTCACGGCGGCGGCTCCCCAGGTGCAGCGCTCGTCGGCATGCGTGATGGCCGCCTGCTGCGTCGAGACGCGGATCAGCTTGTCGATGTTGTCATGGAAGCGCAGCGCGACCGGGACGCAGCGCATCACCGCGCCGTTCGAGGCGCTTGCCCCCGCGCTGCGCGCCTGGCGGCCCGCCTCGAACGGCTCGACGCCGCGCTCGATCAGGCGCAGCGCCCGCTGCGTGGTCAGTCCCACACCGCGGCCGTCGACTTTCATCCACTTCACCCAGCGCGCCGCTACGTCGGCGGCGTCCAAGTCCCCTCGCTCCGCCAGCGACTCGGCCAGGAGCAGCGTCATGGCCGCGTCGTCGTCGAAGGGCGATCCCTTGGGAGGCGGCTGGAGATCGCGCACGCCTTGAGGAAACGCTTCCCGAATCGCCGCGGCGCTGCCGAGCCGTTCGGTGGGCACGCCGAGCTGATTGCCGACCACCAGCCCCAGCAGGGCGCCGCGCGCCCGGCTCACCAGCCGGGCGTCGGGGGCGGAACCTAGAATTCGAGCACCACGGCCCCGCCCGGCGGGGTCACGCGCGCCGCGAAGCCCTCCCGGTCCACGTGCGGCCCGCTGTAGGGATGGGCGGTGTTGTAAGCGGCGACGACCGAGTTGCGGTACAGCCGGTAGTAGCCGATATGCGCACGCACGGCGCCGCGGGGGACGAGGCAGCCGCAGCGGGCCGCGGCGGCGGTGCCCGGGTTCACTTCCAGGGTGATGTCCGACGCGCTGCTGTTGGTGATGAGCGGCGCGAAAAAGCTCTGGCTTCCCACTGCCGCGGCGATCCGCGCGACGCGCCGCCCCCGCACATTCGTGAAGGGACCCAGCGCCCCCTCCATCGGCTCGCCCAGCGGCGGGCTGCCGGGCCGGAGCAGGCGCCAGCCGAGTCCGGCGTCGCGTCCAGGCGGCAGCCACAGCCGCGTGGTCGCGTCGGGCGCGACGGTGTCCAGCGGGGTCCCGTCGCGCAGGATCTCGACCGGCTCGACGAGGCCGTTGTGGACGAAGGCGGCCGCGGACCCGAGATAGCCCGCGCGGCGCGCGACGCCGCCCGCGACCACCAGCGCCAGCGCGGCCGCGGCCCACCAGCCGAGGCGCGCCGTGCGGGAGCGCACGCTCCCCGAGCGCCGCACCTGCCGCTCGAGCGTCCGCGCCCCTACCAACCCCGTCGCCCCCGACGCCCGGCCGGCCGCGAGCGCCGCCAGGACCTCGTCGGCGCTCTGGTAGCGATCTTCGGGCTTCTTTGCGAGACACTTCACGATCACGCTCGACAGCCAGCGCGGGATCTTGGCGTTCACGTCGCTCGCCACCGGCACCGGGTCGGCGAGGTGCTTACCGACGATCTCGGCGCTCGAAGCGCCATCGTAGGGGGGCGTTCCCGTCACCAGCTGGTACAGCATGGCGCCGAACGCGTACAGATCGCTGCGCCCGTCGATGTTCGCCTGGCCGAGCGCCTGCTCGGGACTCATGTATTGCACCGTCCCGACCGTGAAGCCGGTGGCCGTCTTAGTGCCGCCCTCGCCCGAGCCGGGATCCAACAGCTTCGCGATACCGAAGTCCACGAGCAGGGCACGGCCGGTTTTCGCTTCCAGCATCACGTTGTCCGGCTTGATGTCGCGGTGCACCAGACCTTGCGCGTGGGCGTGCGCCAGCGCCTGCAGCACCGGCTCGGCGACCGCGAGCGCGGCCTCGGTGCCGTACGGGCCGCGACGCCGCAGCGCGTCGGCGAGCGACTCGCCTTCGACGAACGGCATGACGTAATAGACGAGCCCTTCCCCGTCTCCCGTGAAGTGAATCGACAGGATCGACGGATGCTGCAGCCGGGCGAGCGCCTTCGCCTCCTGGCGGAAGCGCGCCAGCATGCCCGGCGTCCACGCGATCTCGGGGTGGAGCACCTTGCACGCGAGCCGCCGGTCGAGGTCCTTGTCCCACAGCTCGTACACTTCGGCGAACCCGCCCCGACCCACGAGGCGGCGCACTTCGTACTTGGAGCCGAGCGCGCGCGCCAGGCGCTGGGCGGTGGGCACGCCCGCGAGCCCTGCCGCGGGCACCGCCGTCGTTCTCCCCTCGTCCCCCCTCTCCGGAACGGAGAGGGGGACAGGGGGTGAGGACGTCGTGACGACCGTGGGAGACGGCGTGCCGCAGGCGGGGCAGAACGCCGAGCCCGAGGGGATCTCCGCGCGGCACGAGGGACAGGTGAGCTGGGTCGTCACGGCCCGAAAGATTCGCCCCCCGAGCGCCCGGTGCAATGGCGGCGCTGTTGGGGACGCCATGCGTTGTAGGGGCGCAGCATGCTGCGCCCCTACATTACGTTGATCCATGCTGATCCTCCGCATCTTCGTCGGACTGGTCCTGGCCTATGTCGTGCTCGTGATTCTCGCGTGGCGGTTCCAAGAGCGGCTCGCCTTCCCGGCCCCGCGCGCTCCGCTCCCGGACCCGCAACGCGTCGGCGTCGCGAACGGCGAAAAGGTCGAGGTGACGATGGAGGACGGGACGAGACTGGTGGGGTGGTACTTAGCCTCCACCATCCTCCACCAACCTCCACAACCTTCACAACCTGCCGCAGGCCTCCTCTGGTTTTACGGCAACGGCGAGACCATCGCCGCGATCTGGCCCATCGTGCGCGAGTTTCAGCCGCCCGGGACGGCCGTGCTCGTCGTCGACTATCCGGGCTACGGCGGGAGCGCGGGCCGGGCGACCGAGGCGAGACTGTACGGCGCGGCGGACGCCGCCTATGCGGCGCTGGTCGGGCGGCCCGGCATCGATCCAGGGCGCATCTACGTCTACGGCCGCTCGCTCGGCACCGCAGCCGCGACCTGGGTGGCCGCGCGTCATCCCGTGGCCGGCCTGATCCTCGAATCCCCGTTCACCAGCGCGGCCGCGATGACGCGCCAACTGTATGCCCTGCTGCCGCGCTTTATCGTCCGCCTGTCACTCGACAACCTCGGTCGCATGCGGCAGATCCGCTGCCCGGTGCTGGTGCTGCACGGCGACGCCGACCGTCTCGTGCCGACGGCGATGGGGAAGGACGTCGCGGCGGCCGCGGCGGGGCCGGTCGAGCTGGTCCTGATCCATGGCGCTGGGCACAACGAGACGTACGATCGGGGTGGTCGCCAGTATCGGGACAAGCTCTGGGAGTTCGTGGCGGGACACGGCGGTAGAGGACGGTAGAAGGCGGCAGAGGGCGTAGAGGTTTCGCGGGATGACCTCTACCGTCCTCTACCGCCCCCTACCGTCTTCTACCGCCTCAGATCACCACCACCGGCACGATCCGGTCCCGCTGCCCGTCGAAGTGACGCTCCGCGTCGTCGAGCGTGCGCAGCACCGCCGGATCGTCGCCGTCCACGAACTTGGAGCTCTGGGCGACCCGTCCCGTGAGCCGGCGGACGGCCACGAGGGCCCGGGTCACCTCGCAGCGATCCACATCGGGGTCCGTGTGGCCCGTGACGAGGAGCTCCTCGAACAGCGGCAGCGTGCGCTCCTCGGCGAGGATGTACAGCGACTCGAGGATCTTGGGACCGAGGAAGCGACGCAACAGTTGGTCGCCGCGGATGCGCTGAAACAGGCGCTCCAGCACGTCGGCGTGCCCGGCGTAGAACCGCGCCGCTTCCACCGCAGCCGCGACGAAGGCGTGGTGCGCTCCCGGTGTCACGAGATAGCGCTCGAACAGCGGCCAAGCGCCCGCCGGATGGCGCTCCGCGAGCGCGAGGAACGCGAAGTAGCGTCGCCCGAGCGGCGCGGCGGTATCGGCGATGACGGTGCGCAGCCCTGCCACGCCCCAGCGGGCCCCGGCGAGCGCCGCGGCAGCGGCGTGCTGCCAGCGCTCCAGCTCCGGAATGCGGAACGTCACGAGGTGCGGATCGAGCAATGAGCGGCAGCGCTCCAGCACGGCGAGGAGCCGGCGATCCACGGCGTGCAGGGCCGGTTCGAGCGCGGCACCGTTCTCCCGGCGGGCGAGCGCGAGTGCCTCCCACGCGAGGCGGTCGAGGTGCGCCGCATCCCACGCCCGCTCGAAGGCGGCCGCATCGGGAGCGGCCAGGAGCGGTTCCAAGGCTCCGGCAAACCGATAGAGCGCGCGCGATGGTTCCATTTGCATCAAGCTATCCTCCGGCGGCGCGCTGGCAAACGGCGTTTTGTCCACATCGATCTGGAAAACCACGTGGAAACCGTGGGGGAATGTTGCGCTTCACCCCGGCCGCGCTTAACCTTGCCCCGCATCTACCTCACCCCTTGGCCCCCTCTCCACAACGTGGAGAGGGGGAACGGATGACCGTCCGCCGTTCCCCCTCTCCGCCGTGCGGAGAGGGGATCAGGGGGTGAGGCCACTTGGAGGGCCCTCTGCGAACCCCAGCTCTCGTCATCGCTGTCGCGCTGGCGGCGTGCTCCTCACACCCCGCGCGCTCGGTCGCGATCGGGCTGGCGGGCCCCTTCTCCCAGGCGCGCGGCGCGTCGATGCTACGGGCCGCCCAGCTGGCGGTGAACCAGATCAACGCCCGGCACGGCGTGCGTGGCCGGCCCCTGGAGCTGCGGGTCGCCGACGACTCCGGGAGCGAAGACACAGCCGTCCGGGTGGCGGAGCGGCTGTACGCTGATCCGAGCGTTGTGGCCGTTGTGGGGCACCTCTCGTCCGGTCCTAGCATCGCCGCCGCGCGGGTGTACGGTACCGGGCCCAGTCCCGTCGCGATGATTTCGCCGTCGGCGTCGAGCCCGGATCTGTCGGCGTTGAGCCCGTGGGTGTTCCGCGTGTGCCCCAGCGACCTGCAGCACGGACCCGAGCTGGCGCACTTCGCCTGGCAGACCCTGGGTGCGCGGCGGGCGGGCATCATCTACATCAATAATGACTACGGGCGCGGCGTCCGCGGCACGTTCGCGGCCGAGTTCACCCGCCTGGGTGGAGCCGTCGTGGAAGCGGATCCGTACGTCGCGGCAACGCCGTCGCTCGAGCCGTACCTGTCCCGCATGCGGCGGGCCGGGATCGACGTGCTGCTCGTGGCCGGTGAGCGGCCTGGGGCGGAGCTCGCACTCCGGGAGATGGCCGCGCTGGGCGTGCGCTGGCCGGTGCTCGGGGGCGATGCGCTCACCGGCATCGAGGCCGATGGGGCGCTCGCGGAGGGAATGCGGATCTCGTCGGCCTATCTCCCCGATCGGCGCGACGAGCGCAACGCGGCGTTCGTGGCCGACTACGCCCGAGCCTACCCGGGGTTGCGCCCCGACCACCGCGGGGCCGGAGCCTATGACGCGGTGCTGCTGCTCGCGCGCGCGGTCGAGCGCGCCGGCGCCGATCGCCAGGCCGTGCGCGACTATCTCGCACGGGTCGGCCGGGGCCGGGAGCAATTCGATGGCGTCACCGGCCCGATCGCGTTCGACGCCAACGGCGACGTCCGCGGGAAGTCGGTGGTCATCGGCGTGGTGCACGACGGCGCGCTGGTGACCCAGGCGGAGCGGTGATGCGAAGTCCCCTCGCCACGATCCGGAACCGGATTCTCGTGGGGCTGGTGCTGCTCATGCTGGGCCTGGTAGTCACGGCGATCGCCGGGGCGGCGACGCTCCGCCACATGCGCTACGCCGTGGCGGACGAGCTGGCCGGGCTCCGGTCGTCCATGGACGTGGGAAGCGGTCTGGTCACGAGCGTGCTCGAGGAGATCCGCGCGGCCGAGCAGTACCTCGCGTCTCCAGGTGCCGATGCGCGAAGGTTGTTTCAGACGACCGCCGACGACGCCTTCGTGTACGAGCGGCGGTTGGACGCCCTGACCGGCCTCACCGCCGAAGACCGCCTCACGGTCAACCGCTTGAAGCAACTGCACGCCACGATTCAGACCGAATACTCGATCGCCCACGCGCTGAAGGACCTGGGGCGCGATCAGGAAGCGGTGGCGCGGGCCGCCACGGTAAGATCCCAGGCGACGGAGCTGACGCGGCTGGTGCGTGATCTGTCGCGGCGCCAGGCCCAGAAGGCGGCGCGAGCCGCCGAACGCCTGACGGCGAACGCGGTCGAGCGCGAGCGGAAGCTGTGGGCGTTCGTCGTCGCCCTCGTGGTCGCCGGTGTGTTCTTGTCGCGCTACACTCTCCAGTCGGTGCAGGGCCCGCTCGCACGGCTCGTGACGGCCGCGGAGCGGTTCGGGGCGGGCGACTTGCGGCCCGTCACGACCGGTGACATGCCCCGCGAATTCCGCGTGCTCGCCGACGCGATGCAGCACATGGGAGACCGGCTGCGCCGGATCGTGGGCGAGGTGATCACCGAGGCGGACCGGATCGCCGGCTCGGCCGGCGATCTGTCCGCCGTGAGCGAACAGCTGGCCGCGTCCTCGAGCGAGGTGTCGAGCGCGATGGTCGAGATCTCGAGCGGGGCGGAGCAGCAACGGACCGCGCTCGGCTCCATGGGCACGGGACTCGACGAGCTGGGCAAGGCGACGGGGGACATGGCGGACGCGGCGGAGCGCGCCGGCAAGCTCGGGGAAGAAATCCGCAGCGTGGCCGAACGGCACCGCGGCGACGTGGCCGCCGCCGGCGGCGTGCTGCTCGACGTGCGCGAGGTGGTCCAGACCAGCTCCCGGCAGATCGCGCAGCTCACCGATCTCTCCACCTCGATCGACGACTTCGTCGATCTCATCAAGCGCATCTCGTCGCAGACGAACCTGCTCGCCTTGAACGCTGCGATCGAGGCGGCACGTGCCGGCGAGCACGGCCGCGGCTTCGCCGTCGTAGCCGAAGAAGTCCGCCAGCTGGCCGATGAATCGGCACGCGCGGCCGAGGAGGTGACGCGCACCACGGGCCTGATTCGCGAGCAGATGGAGGACGTCACCGCCACCATGGCCGCCGGCCAGGCGAAGGTACGCGGGATCGAATCCGTCGCGGAGAGGGCGGGGCACGCCCTCGCCGAGATCGCCACGGGCGTGGAGCTGGTGGAGCAGACCGCCGCCCGAGTCCGCATGGCGGCCCAGTCGAGCCGGGAGACGACCGCCCGCCTGCAGCAGCAGGCCCAACAGGTGTCGGGCCGGGCGACGGCGCACGCCAGTGGAGCTGAGCAGGTAACGGCCGCCGCCGAGCAGCAGGGCGCGTCGACCGAGCAGATGGCGGCCGCCGCGGGAAGCCTGCTGCAGGCGGCCGAGAAGCTGCACCAGCTGGTGCAGGGATTCCGGGTCTAGGCACTCCGCCCACCCCGGGCTTGCCCCCGGGGTCAGTAAAACCCCTGCCCAACCGGAACCACCTTCCGATCACCTCGGCCTGGCGCCCGGGGGCAGTGAACGCGCTCGGGTATCAGGGACCGATGGTCACGCCGCCGGGCGCGAGCAGCAGGCCGGGCAGCATGTCCAGGAGGGTGACCGCCGCGGACAGTGTGGTGAACGTCACCTGGTGATTGGACGGCCCGGGACCAGCCGCGGTAAACCAGAGCCGGGCTAGCGTCGGCGATCCGGCCTTCCCGAGCGCGTCGGTGGCGTTGAAGCGCAGAATGCCGCCCGCCGCCGTGTCGGGGATGACTGCCGGAAGCCCGAAGCTGCCAGCCTGCGTGCTGTCATACCTCAGCACGGCCGTGTTCCAGGTGAAGCGGGCGTCGTAGCTGCCGAGCAGCTCGGTCGCCGGCACCGCGGAGAGATCGATGATGACGTCGATCGCGATCGGCTGTCCGACCTTCCCGCCACCAAAGCTGCGGCCGCCGTTGAGGGCGAGGGCGATGGGATTGCCTGGCTGCAGGGTGTTGTCCCCGACCACGACGGCCAGCGAGTCGGCGATCCCCGGCCCCGCACTGGCGACCACGATCGCGCTACCTGGCGCAACGGCCGTCACGAGGCCGGCGCTCGTGACGCCAGCCACGGTCGGCGCGCGGCTGGTCCAGGTCGCGAGCGAGGAAGCCAGCGGCTTCCCGGCGATGTCCGTGACGGTTGCCGCGAGCTGTACCGCGTTTCCCGGCGCGAGCGCGGTGAGCGTCGCGTACCCCGGACTCACGAGAACCGTCGCCGGGGCGGTGAGGGGCGATACGGTGAGTCGGAGCGTATCGGCGGCACCCCGGATCGCGGCCGCGACACGCGCCGCGCCACCGGTCGGCGACAGTAGGGCGGTGATACCGCGATCCGGGCCGACCAGGATCAAGTCGGGAGTCAGATTGGTGAGCATCACGGGCACGCCCGCAACGGCACTCCCCACCGAATCGATGCCGAGGCGCATCAGAAACGAGCCGCCCGGGGAGAGCGTCGTGTCCTGCGGCGTGACGCTCACCCGACATCCCGCGCCGAGGCCGCACGGTCCGATGTAGGCAACGGGCACCGAGTCGACGCGCGTGGGGAGACCGGGCCGGACGGTCACGGTGTCGCTCCCCGTGTAGAGAACCGTGCCATCCCGTGTGCGGATACCTTGAAGGGCAACCAGAAACATCTGCGCCGCGCCTGTGACCAGCACGGGGACCGTTACGCCCGCGTTCCCACCTTCATCCACTGGCACGGTCGTGTCGGCGACGACTCCGGGCGCCCCCCCTTGGGACGACGAGCGCACCACGACTCGCAGAGCGTCGAGGTCGTCGACCAGCACGGTCCCGCTGCCCAGGACGGGTACGCTGACGAGCGGCGCAATCGAGAGCCTGGCACCCCCGAGACCCGGACCGGCCCACTCGGCACACGCCAGCGTGCCGCCGAGTAGCACAACGGCGACCCGCTGGAGCCGGCTCACCGCGCCCACTCCAGCAGCACGACGGCCCGCGGCCCCACGAGCGGTACCGAGCTGCCGTTGTCCGCCAGACGGCCCATCGCCACCTGGCCTTGGACCAGCACCGCGACGGCGCCGCCGGGGCGGTACCGAAGGTCCAAGCCGGGACGCACCAGCCAGCCCAGCAACGCGAGACTTCCGGTCGCGGGTCCGACCAGCTCGTGACGAATCTCTACAGTCGGCGCGAGGTTCAGCGCCGGCGACAGTGGCCGGTCGAGCCGGGCGCCCAGCCCCAGCACGTTGCCGCGCGGCACCTGGACGACGGTCGTGTCATAGCCGCCCGGGCGAAAGCGGTAGCGGTCGTACGCGTAGAGCGACAGGCTGCCGCGTCCCGCAGGCAGGCTCAACGCCGCATAGAGCAGCACACGGCCGCCGGTGACGCTGCGCGAGCCGGCGATGACCGTGTCCGCACCGCTCGCCGCGTACACCGCGGCGCCGCGGAAATACGCTCTCCCTGCACCGCCCACCGGCCCCTCCACGCCGAGGCGGACACGCCCCTCGCCGCCCGGCTCGAGCTCGCCGCTCGCCACCACCGGCGTGTAGCGCGCATGCCAGCGATAGCTCCCGCCGACGCCGCCCGCCCAGCGCTCGCCCAGCTTGAGCGCCGTGGCGAAGCCCCCGGTGATGCCCCCGCCCGTGCCGAAGGTGGGCGTGGTGAAACTGAGCAGCTCGGTGCCGAGGGCACTCAGCACCGGGACGTCCGCGCTGTCGACGGCTTTCTTTCCCGTGGGGAGCGTGCCGACGAGCGACACGATCAGATGGCCCGCCACCGCCCCCCAACTCATGCGGACATCGGTGTCGGTCGCGCCCCCGACCTGGAGCGTCCCGCTGGTGGTCGCGGCCGAGGCGTGCGCATACGCGCTCGACAGGTCGAGCGTGAAGCGCGGCCCGAAGCGGTGCGACAGCGTCACCGGAACCGACCACTCGACGATGTGGTCGAAGGCGAAGCCGGACCCGAAGTGATAACTGTCGAGTACGACACCGGTGCGCGCAGCGGTGCCGGGGGCGGCGGCGGGCTCCTGCGCCACGAGCTGCGCCGCCACGCAGCTCATGAGCAGCACGCGTTTCACTACGGGCGCCTGAAGATGATGACGATGCCGCTCGAGACGGATACAATCGACGGCAGCCCGAGCGCTTCCGGTGTGAGATGACGGTCGATGGTCGGCGTGCCCGTCGTGGGCCCTCCCGCCTGGGCGATCACGTCGCCCGTGGCCGGCACGACGTCCAGCGTCGTGGTGGTGAGCAACCCACCCGCCGCCGCGGCCGGACCCTCGGACCCCTCGACGAGGGTCACGATCCCACCGGCGCCCGACTGCTGCACGGCCGGGGTGGCCGCGGCGGTTTCCTGCCCCTGCCGTGCCGCCTGGAAGGTCGGGTCGGCCCGTGCGGCCGCTCCGAAGTGGCGCGCCGCGGCGCCGTAATCGCCCCGATCCAAGTCGTCGAGCGCCCGGCTGTAGGCCAGAAACGCCGCGAGGCTCTTTGGCCCCTGTCGCAAGATCTGCTGCCGCTCGGCCTCGGTGAGCGCGATCCCGAGCTGGCCGGCGAGATCGAACACCACCTGCTTTTCGAGCGCGAGCAGCTGTCGGAACGGGCCCGTCACCTGACCCACGGGTCGTACCACGCCGGCACTCGTCACGACCGTCGCGGAGAGCTCGATCGTGGCGGCCCCGGTGGGAGGGACGGGCGGGATGGTCGCGGTCCCCTGCACCATCCGCTCCGCCCGCAGCAGCCGGCCGACGCGCGCCGCGGTCGCCGGATCGGTCCGCTCGCTCTGACCGGCCTTGAGCTCGTCGAGCAGCATGCCGATCTGCAGTCGCTCGACGAGCCGCAGCGTCCGAATGTGGGCGAGATCGGTGGTGATGAGGTCGGCGAGCCCGCGCGCGAGCGGTTGCACGCTGGAATCTCCCGCGATCACGAGCGGGAGCACCGCCACGGTGGCGGCTTGGGGGGGTTCGTTCGCCAGCTCCGCTTCGCGCGCCAGCGCCTGCCTGGCCGTGTGCTCGGCGGCGCTGCGCAGCGCGAGCAGCGCCTTGGCCCGGAGCGTCGCCACACCCCGAGCCCGGGGGTGCTCGGCGGCAAAGGCGTTGTAGGTCGCGATGGCGTCGTCGAAGCGACCCGCCTGCTCCTGGCAGGCACCGAGCACGAGCGGTCCGCGCGCATCGCCGGGTGCGAGCGCTTGCGCGGCCGTCGCTACGACCACGGCCGTATCGCACCGCCCTGCCGCGGCGAGCTCGGCCGCGAGGCGGAAGCGATCCCTTGGGGTAGGGGGCGTGACCGACCCCGCCCGGGGCGTCCGCGCGCACGCGCAGACCACGACCACGCACAGCATGCGTGACAGCCGCCGATTCACCGGCGCGACTTCTTCTTCGGGGCGGGTTTCTTTTTCGGGGCCGGTTTGGGCCGGGCGGCGCTCTTGGGGGGCTTGCGCTTGAGCGCGCCCTGGATGTCGGCGAGGACGCGGTCGCCTTCCTCCGGTCCGATCAGGCCGCGCCGGACCGCGTAGCGGATCAGCTCTTCGGCATCGTCGACGGTGAACTCGCTCAAGCCGGCCGCCCCGCGGATCGCCTTGACGAGGGCGTCCGCCACGGGGCTGCGCAGCACACTCGCGATGCCGGGGAGGGCTTCGAGCAGCGAAGAAATCTGCGACCCGCCGAGCTCAGCTGGGGGGGGCATGGAATACGCTGCTCCGGCGCTGAAGGTCGCGCCAAGCTACATCGACCCCTCTGGAGCGTCAAGGATTTTCGACGAAACTACGGCTGTGGCGCGCGGTTACGACGCTGGCGCAGGGCCTGGATCAGCCCACCCGCGGCCCGGCGCGAGATCGTCAAATCGGAGTGCGACAACAGCTCGCCGAGCACGCTGCGGGTCTTGGCGTCGAGCGGCATGCCGAAACGCAGATCGAGCTGGTATTCGGCGTGATCGGCGCCCTGGCCGGTGAGCGTAAAGCCCTGAGGGTCGGGTCGAGCCGCGTCCACTTCGATCTCGGCGACAGGCTCGTATTTGGGGCGGTCCATGCCGGCGGAACCTCCAGGGTGGTTGAGAGATACGCCCCCGGAAAGGGCTGTCAAGCAGGCCCGAAACCGCTCCGTTGGAGGGCCTTCCTGGGGTGGCTACATTCCCGGGTTGGAGGCCTAAGTACAGCCGTGGGACGACGTGGCATAAAGGAATACCGAGCGCCGGAAGCGCTGGCGCTGATTGCGGCGGACCGCGAGCATGTGCCCCTGGTCTGCCCCTCGTGCGGGACGCGGTCGATCATGCGCGCGCCCCGGCGTCGCGGGGGGGCCAAGCTGGGGCCGCTCGCGCCGGAGCGCGTGACGCTGACGTGCCAGAGCTGCGGGCGTCATGCGTCGTATATCGAGCGGGGCCGGGAGCCCCCGCGGGACGAGACGATGGATCCGCACGCGGCGCGGGCGTAGGAGGAGGAGGCGACAGGGACGTGGCGGGCGACGCGATACAGATGATGGGCACCATCACCGAAGTGCTTCCCAACACGACCTTCCGCGTGAAGCTCGAGAACGGGCACGAGGTGCTGGCCTACGTCAGCGGGAAGATGCGCAAGAACTACATCAGGATCCTGCAGGGGGATCGGGTCGCAGTCGATTTGTCGCCGTACGACCTTACCAGGGGCAGGATTACCTACCGGTACAAATAAAACGGCGTCACGCAAAGACGTAGCACACAGGCGTAGCACGAGAACGTCACGCAGAAACGTAAGAGGCCGGGATCGCTCCCGGCCTCTTGCCGTTGCTGGCCTGCTTGACGTCGTCTAGTAGAACAGCATGAACCCACCCGACACAACGGTCCGGTTCAACGTCGGCACGTCGATGAAGGTCAGCAGCGCGTTCGGTCCCCTGTGGGCGTTGACCTCGCGGCTGCCCTCGAAAACGAGTTTTAGAGACTTCGTCCACTGATGGTAGACGCCTACGGTGTACATCGAAAGGACGCCGAGCGGCCCATCCGTGCCATCGGGCGTCGTCGGCCCCGCGCCCTTCAGGCGGCTCGTGCCCCAGCTGCCTGCCACCGTGGTTTTCTTGTTGAAGGTATAGCCGATCTGCGCGTAGCCGCCGTCCTCTTTGCGGAGCGCGGTACCCGAGACCTGATCGTCCAGGCTCGGGTCGAAGCTCGTGAACCCGAATGCGGCGCCGATGCCCTTCCCGACGTAACCCGACACGACCAGCGTCAGGTCTTCGATGTCCAGCTTCACGCCCGCGGTGCCGCCCACCACGCTCTTCGAGGTGTCAGCGGCGCTCGAGACCGTCTGCCACTCACCGCCCAACCAAACCATGTACTTGTTCTTACCCTGCGTCCGGTGCCACGTCGCCTCGGCCTCGAGGCGCGGAATCTTGGTAACAGAATACGTGGCACCCACCACCCCAGGCTGGAACAGGCCAATGCTGAGCTGGACAGGGTTCTTCGCCGGCGACGTGAACGTGACCTGCGCGTTGAAGTCCGGATAGATGTAGCCGTATCCAATTCGACCCAGGGTCGTGCCGCCGCCCTGAGCCGCTCCGACGGCGCCGACGCCGAATAGCGTTTGGTCGTTGAGGATGTTCTGCCGATCGAAGAGCCCCAACTCGCGGCCCGCCAGGATCGTGCCCCAGGTGCCGCCGATGGTCAGGTACACCTGACGCATGTCGATCTGGGCGCCCTGCGCGTCGTGATTGTTTCCACCGTTCTGAATCTGGGGGGCAAACCCGAAATGCACGCCCAGGTTCATGCCACTTTCCTTGCCCTTGGCGTCGAAGGTGGCGAATGCCGGCAGCAGGCCGGTGCGGACGTTGGAGGTCTTCCCCGCCTTCGTGGAATCAGCAGAAAAGACCCAGAACACGTTCACATTTCCCGCGAACGAAAAGGACCAGCCATTCGACATCTGCATCGTCAGGCCTTGCGCCCTGGCCGTCGCCGTGACGCCGAGCGCGAGACCCAACAACAGCAACGTGAGACGCTTCATACGAGAACCCCTCCTTAGGGAGTTGGCCTGCTAGGTAGCCTGCTCGTCTGGCTTCTCACTACGCCTGTGTATGACCGACCTGATAAGGAAAGTTGCGGAGCCCACCTCCTCTTCGAGTGCGACTCCCCGCTCCCGCAGACCTTATAATTGCTCGCGGGAGTGGCCGCCAGGGACGGCGTCCGAGGTGATCCCGGGGGACCCAAGGGCAAACCCACCTTCCGGCCGCCCCTGGCCCAGAATCCCGCAAAATATTGGGTACGACCCCCCCCTAAATGCAATAGCTGGCAGGTTTTCGGCCCCCTGCGCGCCTTGGGCGCGCAGCTACAACCGGCCGCAACTGGCCCTGTAGGAAGGGGATGGCACATCCAAGGGCCCCTGACGGGGTCTCCCGGAGCGACTGCGTCTTTTTGTCGCGCAGGGAGACCCCGTCAGGGGCCGGGGATGCGTCCTACGGCTTCGGCAGCCCGAACACGAACAGCGAATTGCCGAGCGGATAGCTGATTTGGAAGTTGCCACCCGCTGCAACAGCCACGAACTCCTCGCCCCCCACATCGAACACGGCGGGCGCGGCATTGGCGCCGGCGCCGCAGTTGAACTGCCACAGCACCGCGCCGGTCTTGGCGTCGTATGCCTTGAACCAGCCGTTGCCCTCGCCCGTGAATACGAGCCCACCCGCCGTGGCGGTGGCGCCGCCCATCATCGGCAGCTCGGTCTTCACGGTCCATGCGATCTTGCCGGTGTTCAGGTCGATCGCGTTCACGTTGCCGTACTCACCCGAGTAGCCACCCTTGTCGTCCGGGATCCGCACGAACGCGCTGCCGAGCCACAGCCGGCCCTTCTCCCAGGGGGCGTAATGGACCTTGTAATGCATCGGCTGGTGCAGGCCCACCGTGTACGCGTAGCCCAGATCCGGGTGCACGGCGATGGGGGACCACTCCTCGCCGCCGTTCGCCCCCGGCAGCATGAATACGCCGTCCGCCGTCGGCTGCGAGTACATGTTCTGCTGCGGCACGAATGCCTGCGAGCGACGGATCAGCTTGCCGGTGGCGGCGTCGAGCACGTACACGAAGCCGGTCTTGCCCGCTTCCACGACGGCCTTCTTCCCGCCCACCATCGCGATCACCGGGGGGCTCACGGCGTCCAGGTCCCACACGTCGTGCGGCACCTCCTGGTATCCCCACTTGAACTTGCCGTTGGTCGCGTCGATGGCGACGACCGATTCGGTCCAGCGGTTGTCACCGGGGCGAATCGAGCCGTCCAGATCGGGCGACGGGTTGCCGATCGCGACGAATAGCGTCTTCGTCGCTTCGTCGTACGCGGGCGTCATCCACACCGAGCCGCCGCCCGTCTTCCAGGCGTCGGCGTACTTGGCGGAGTCGGCCCGCTCCTTGGCGATGTCGCGCTTCAGGTCGTCGCCCTCGGGCGTGGTCTTGGAGAAGGGTCCCCACCAGCCGCCCTCTTCCGGCGAGGGTAGCGTGTACCACGTCCACACCGGCGCTCCACTCGCGGCGTTGAAGGCCTTCACGTAGCCGCGGATCCCGTACTCGGCGCCGGAGGTCCCGATGATCACGTTGTCGCCGATCACGAGCGGCGCCATCGTCTCGGTGTAGCCGGCCTCGGGCCCGTCACCCACCTTGACCGCCCACTTCTCCTTGCCGCTGACGGCGTCGAGCGCCACCAGCTCGTCGTCGAGCGTGCCCACGAACACCGACCCGCCGGAGACCGCTACGCCGCGGTTGTTGGGGCCGCAGCAGGCGGTGGACACGGGACCGTTCTTGTGCGTGTACTCCCACAGCATCTTCTGCGTGCGCAGGTCGAAGGCGCGCACGATGTTGTTGGGCGTCGCCGGCGACGTGATGTACATGGTGCCGTTCACCACGATCGGGGTGGTCTCGAAGCTGCCCAGCGTGGTCGAGCCGTGCGTATACACGGCCCGCACGACCAGGCGCTTGACGTTCGTCGTATTGATCGTTTTGAGCGGGGAGTAGCGGTTGTTCCAGTAGTTGTGCCCGTACATCAACCAGTCGCCGCTCGCCGCGGCGTTCACCAGCATGTCGTTCGTCACGACCGCGTTGGCCGATGAAGAGGACCCCGGATTCGAGACTCCTCCCGACCCCTGCCCGCACAGCGGTGCCGCGACGAGCGCCGCGACCAGTGGCATCGCGGACCATCGAGCCCGATACCTCATACTCACCTCCGTTGAAGGACGCTACGACTATTCCCCGGCACCAAGCGCGAATCCCACGTACATGTTCCGCCCGGGAGCGGGCTCATAATAGCGCCGATTCGCCGCGTTGATAACCACCGACCCGACGTATGCCCGATTGAACAAGTTGTCGAAGCCCACAAAGGGGTTACAGCGTACCCCCGCGACGGGACCGCTCCACCCGAGCCGCACACTCGTGGTCCACCAGGGCGACGTATGCGGCGCGCGGCTCGTGGACATGGTGTCGTCCACGGCGAACCCAGACGAGTGCCTCTCCTCGAGCTCTACCCAGGCGCCGCGCGCGAACGCCGGCTGGGCCTTGAGGAACAGGTGCAGCCAGTGCTGGGGGATCCCGGGCAGCGCCTGGCCGTCCAGCACGCGCGTGCCTACCGCGTAATCGACGTAGCGAAAATCGGAGTACGTCCACGCCGTGATCAGGTCCACGCCGGCGCCGACCCGCAGATCGGTGCCGAGCTCGATGCCGCGGTGCCGCGCCCGCCCGGCGTTGCGGAAGAACACCCGGCCCGTCGTGTCACCCGGGACCGGGAACGAGATCAATTCGTCGCGCACCTCAGCGTCGAACAGCGCAACGGAGTAGTTCAACCGTCCGACGATGTCGCCGCGCGCACCGACCTCATAGTTCCTGGCCTGCTGCGGCTCGAGCGTCGGATTGAAGCCTCCCGCGCCGCTTGGCCGGTTGGTGAGCTCGGTGGTGGTCGGAGTCTCGAACGACGTCCCGATGTTGGCGTAGGCGGTGAACGCGCTCGACGGCGTCACAGCCAGGCCGAGCGTGCCGGACAGCGCCTTCATCAGCCGATCGCCCGAGTCGTCCCCGTTGGTCGGGGTCACGAGCCGATCGCCCACCTGGAATTTCACCCAGTCGTAGCGCAGGCCCGCCGTCACGGCGAGGTGCGGCGTGATCTGCAAGGCGCTCTGTACGTACGGGCCGACCTCCGTCACGTGCTCAAGCTGATCGAGCAGGCGGGCGGTCGTGTCGGGCTGCGAAGGAGCAGCGGTGAAATAGCCGTAGTTCAACCGATCGTCGCGCTGACGTTGGAAGTCGATCCCAGCGGTCAGGCGATGCTCCAGAGTCCCGATCGGAAGCGGGCGAGTCATGCCGGCGCGGGCGCCGTAGTCGACGCGGTCGAGATGGATGTAGGCCTGCGTGGTGGGGTTGGTGAGGCCGCGAGTGAATCCAAAGACGGTCAGGAACGCCTCACCCCCGTCGGGCAAGCTGCGCTGCAGGGTCACACCCGCCTGACCTTGGGTGACGTCCTTGCCGGCGTTGCGGGACAGGTTAAGGGGCGCGGCGGCGTCGGGATTGTTGGCCAGCTCGACCGGATTGAGGCCACCGGGGTTGTCGGCGCGCGGGTCCCACCCCACGTCGGCGGTGGCCGCGAGCGACCAGCCCGGGGCAAGCGGGAAGTGCCAGCGGGTATTGAGATCGCGGAAGTCCGCGGCAGAGTGATCGCGCTCCCCGGTGTAGTCGAGCCGCGACACGGTCACGAGGGCGGAGCCCGGCCCGACGCGAAGAGCGGTGCTCGACTGCCATTTGCTCCAGTTGCGGGCGAGGTCGCGATCGAAGGTGCCGAACAGCACGCGTACGTCCTGGCGCACGCCTTGCGGCGGCGTCGGGTCGGTCCAGATGCTGATCACGCCTCCGGAGGCGTTCCCGAACAGCGCCGACGACGAGCCGCGCAGGATCTCGATGCGATCGGCGGCACCCAGCTCCAAGTTGGTGAGCTGGCTCTGGCCGTCGGGGAGGGTCTGCGGGATCCCGTCCACGATCACCTTCACACCCCGCACCGCGAATGCAGAGCGGGCGCCGAAGCCGCGGATCGAGATCCGCTGGTCGAGCGAAAAGTTGTAGCGGTTCGCCGCGTACACGCCGGGTACCGACACGAGCGCCTCATCGAGCCCCCACGTGGGCCGGGCCCGGCTGATGGCGGCCTTTTCGACGAGCTGCACGGCCTGCGGGATGCGATTGATCGGCGGGTTGGCGCGGGTCACCGAGACCACGGCCGGCGGTAGCGTGTACACCTTCAGGCTGTCCGTCGGCTGCGGCGGCCGGGCGGTCGTGTCGCGCTGCTGGGCGGCTGCCGCGTAGGCCCATGAGACCGAGAGAACGACCAGCGCCGCGACTCGCGTACTCACCTCGGCTGGCGGAGCATCCGGTTCCAGCGAATCCGCAGCGGGTCGGTCGCGATGCTCAGATAGAGGATGAGCGGCTTGCCCACGATGTGGGCCCGCGGCAGAAACCCCCAGAAGCGGCTGTCGTAGGACTCGTCGCGGTTGTCGCCCATCACGAAGAAATGCCCCGGCGTCACGACCACCGGCCCCCAATCGTGCGTCGTGGGGTGGTAGTGCGCGGTATCGCGGCCGATGTAATAGCGCAGCTGCCACGCCCGCATCTGCTGCAGCCGGAAATCCGGATCGACTTCGCTGCCGCCGGCAAGATGCAGCGCGTAGGGCTCGTCCAGTCGCTGGCCGTTGCGGTACACCGAGTCGTGCACCATGCGGAGCGTGTCCCCGCCGGCACCGATCACTCGTTTCACGATGTTCAGGTTGGGCGTCGAGTCTTCCACCGAGCGGAACACGACGATGCCGCCGCGCTGGGGCTCGGCGTAGCCGGGCAGGCGCACGAACCGGAGCCCCGTGCCGGGAATCTCGAGCTCGCCGCCGTAGATCGCCTTGTTCACGAACAGGAAGTCGCCGACCAGCAACGTGTTCTCCATGCTCGCCGAGGGAATGCGGAAGGCCTCGATCAGGTAGGAGCGCAGCACGATCCAGATGAGCACCGCCACCACGACCGATGTGTCCCACCCTTTCGCCGCCAGGTGCAACGTCCGCAGTCGCTCGCGCAGCAGTGTCATGGAGAGCGCAAGCTAGAGGGCACTGGGTGTGCGGGCAACCGTGGTCCTGGGCTGAAGCCCGGGCTCGGCCAGGGGCATATTCGGTCCTCGTCCTGTTATAATTCGTGTTCCCATGAGCGATGCCAACGCGCCGCGCCGCGCGCCTCGCCCCGCCCCCCTGCTCGACGCCCTCGGCAAACTGTGCAGCGAGGGCAAACAGCTCGCGGACTACCTCTGGCAGGTGCCCAAAGACGAAGCGGCGCGCCAGCGGATCGTCGCGATCCTGGACCAGATCGCCGCCGAGGGCACCAAGCAGGGGCGCAAGGAAATGCCGCGCATCTGCGCGGAGCTCAAGACCGCCGCCAACGCGAGCCCCAGCCCGCAGCAGGTGGACCTGCTGGTGAACGGATTCGATCGACTGATGCACCTGTGGCAGGCCGCGAAATCGGGCCTGTTGTGACCGAGTCCATGAGCGGCGCCGCTCCTCCTCCCGCCGCCCGCAGTACATCGCTCGACCAGCTGTGCATCAACACCGTCCGCACCCTCGCCATGGATGCGGTCCAAAAGGCGGACTCCGGCCACCCCGGCACCGCCATGGCGCTGGCGCCGCTGGCCTACGTGCTGTGGCAACGCCATCTGCGGTATCATCCCGCCCACCCGGACTGGCTCGGACGCGATCGCTTCGTGCTCTCGGCGGGACACGCGTGCATCCTGCTCTACGCGGTGCTGTATCTCACGGGCTACGACCTGTCACTCGACGATATCGAGCGATTCCGCCAGTGGGGCAGCCGTACGCCGGGCCACTCCGAGCACGGGCTCACGCCGGGCGTCGAAGCCACGACCGGCCCGCTCGGTCAGGGCGTCGGCAACGCGGTGGGGATGGCGCTGGCGGAGGCCCACCTCGCGCAGCTCTTCAACCGGCCGGGCCACGCGATCCTCGATCATTGCACGTACTTCCTGGCGTCCGACGGCGACCTGATGGAGGGCGTCTCGCACGAGGCCTGCTCCCTCGCCGGGCACCTGAAACTGGGTCGCCTGATCGGCATCTACGACGACAATCGCATCACGATCGACGGCAAGACCGATCTGACTTACTCGGACGATGTCGGCAAACGGTTCGAGAGCTACGGCTGGCACGTGGAGCGTGTGGCGGACGGCAACGACCTCGGCGCGCTCGACGCCGCGCTCGCCGCGGCGCGGCGCGTCACCGACCGGCCGTCACTCATGATCGTCCGCACCCACATCGCCTTCGGCAGCCCGCACAAGCAGGATACCCCCGAGGCCCACGGCGCCCCGCTCGGCGAAGCGGAGGTGCGGCTCACCAAGCAGCATCTGGGCTGGCCTAGCCTCGAACCGTTCCACGTGCCCGACGCGGCCCTGGCGCAGTGGCGCCGCGCGGGGGAGCGGGGGGCCCGGCTCGAAGCCGAGTGGCAGGCGAAGTACGACGCCTACCGCAAGGCGCACCCCGACCTCGCCGCCGAGCTGGAGCGGCGCCTTGCCGGTCGGCTGCCGGACGGTTGGGACGACGGACTCCCCGAGTTTACGCCCAAGGACGCGCAGGCCACGCGCGCCGCGTCGGGCAAGATCATGAACGCCCTGGCGGCGAAGCTCCCCGAGCTGGTGGGTGGGTCCGCTGATCTCGCAGCCTCGACCAATGTCGTAATCAAGAATGGCGGCGACGTGGCCGCGGGCAGCTCGGGCGCGCGCAACGTGCACTTCGGCATCCGTGAGCACGCCATGGGCGCGATCTTGAACGGGCTGGCGCTGCACCGCGGCGTGCGGCCGGTGGGATCGACCTTCCTCATCTTCTCCGACTACATGCGACCGCCGATCCGCCTCGCGGCGCTGTGCCGGCTCCCGGTGATCTACGTCTTCAGCCACGATTCGATCGGGCTCGGCGAGGACGGCCCGACCCACCAGCCGGTCGAGCAGCTCGCCGCGTTGCGCGCCATCCCCGACCTGGTGGTGCTCCGGCCGGCGGACGCGACCGAGACCGTCGAAGCGTGGCGTGCCGCCATCCGTCACCAGAGCGGTCCTGTGGCGCTCGTGTTCACACGCCAAAAGGTCGGGGTCATCGACCGCACCCGCTACGCTCCCGCCAACGGCCTGAGACTCGGCGCGTACGTGCTGGCCGACGCACCCGACGGCAAGCCGGCGGTGGTGCTCATCGGCAGCGGGTCGGAAGTGGAGCTGGTGCTGGGGGCCTACGAGCGCCTCAGCGCGGCGGGAATCGCCACGCGCGCCGTGAGCATGCCGTCGATGGAGCTGTTTGCGCGGCAGCCGCCGGAGTACCGCGACGCCGTGATCCCACCGGGTGTGGGCGCGCGCATCGCCGTCGAAGCCGCGAGCCCGCAGCCGTGGTACCGCTGGGTGGGCGACCGCGGCGTCGTGCTCGGCATCGAGCGGTTCGGCGCCTCCGCGCCGTATCAGCGGATCTATCAGGAGTTCGGGTTGACGGTGGACAACGTGGTGGCGAAAGCGAAAGAGTTGCTGGTGAACCCCGGGGCACTGCCCCGGGGTCAGCCGAGCCCACCCAGGTCTCCGCGCGGCTGACCCCGGGCCGACGGCCCGGGGTTCACTCCCAGCCGGTCCAGCACCAGCCGCGCCGCTTCTCTCCCCGACTTCACGCACGCCGACACTCCCGCCCCATCGAACCCGGCGCCCGCGATCGCCAGCGGCGGCAGCCTAGCCAGCCGCTCCCGCACCGCGGCCACGTGCCCGGCGTGCCCCGACCGGTAGCGGGGTAACCCCCGCGGCCAGGTGAACGCACGACTCCACAGCGGGCCCCCGCTGATCCCCAGGATGGGAGCCAGCTCCGCGTGAGCGGCCACGGCGGGATCGCCATCCACCGGTCCGACGAACGCCCGCAGCAGCGCGTGACCGGACGGCGCGCGACCCGGATACTTGAGCCATGAGTACGAGCAGGCGCGCACCACGGCAGCCCCCTCTGCCAACTCCGCCGCGGACACGAACCCCGTCCCGGCGAGCGTCGTCGCGAGCTGATCCTCGCGGTAGGCGAGCGAGACCGTGGTGGTCGGGTAGTAGATCACCTCGTCCAGGCGCCGGGCGGCGGGCACGCCGGCGGCGGTGACCAGTCGCGCCGCGATCCACGCCGGGAGGGCGAGGATGACCGCCTCCGCTTCGAGCGTGGAGCCGCCGGTGAGTGACAGTCGCCAACCACGAGTCGCGGGCGCGAGGCCGGTGACGCCCTGGGCCGGTCGGATCGCCGGACCCACCCGAGTGACGAGCGCCTCCACGAGGTCCGCCATCCCGGTGACGAAGCTGCGGAATCCGCACTGCAGGGGTGCAGCATGCTGCGCCCCTACGTCTGACGGGATCTGGATGCCGAGCAGCGCGGCTACCTGTCCCTCGGCCAGTGGCTCCATCCCCCGCCCGGTCCATAACGACGACCCGCTGGTGAGTTGATCGACTAGGCGCCCGCCGATACCGGCCTCGCGCGCCAGCTCCTGGATGTCGGGCTCGGCGGCGAGGAAACCATCGGGCCCGCCTTCGATCACGAAGCCTTCTTTCGCACCGGGCGCACCGGGCCGCTCCGTCACGACCACTCCGCCCGGCCGCCGCCCGGCGTCAAGCACCACGGCGGTGGCCCCTGCCCGTGATAGCTCCCATGCCGCCGACAGGCCCGCCAGGCCCGCTCCAGCTACGGCCACGGTGGCGCTCACAGCCATCCCCGGCCGGCCGCCGTGTCGTGAGCGATCTCCGCGATCGCCGCCACGAGCAGCGGATCGTCGTTGAGCGACGCCGTGCGCTCGAGGCGCACGCCCAGCCGCCCGGCGAGCTCCTGGTACACGATGTCCACGTCGTACAGCACCTCGACGTGGTCGGACACGAATCCGATGGGAACGATCAGGAAATCCCGGTGGTCCTTGCCGGCGAGATCCGTCATCAGGGCACCCGCTTCCGGCCCGAGCCAGGGCTCCGCGGTGGCGCCGGCGCTCTGGTAGGCGACGTGCCACGCCACGAGTCCCACCCGCTGCGCCACCGCCGCGGCGCTGGCCCGCAGCTCGGAGGGATAGGGATCACCGGCTGCTAGAATCCGCTCGGGGAGGCTGTGCGCGGTGAACAGCACCTGCACGTTGGCGGGTGAAGGGAACCGCGCCAGCGCTTGCGTCACCCGATCGGCGACAACGGTGAGGAGTTTCGGGTGCTGGCCCCAGCTCCGTACCAGCGCGACGTCGAGGCGCCCGGCGGTGGCCGCGAGCAGCTTCTTCTGGTAGGCGCCCACCGACATCGCGGAGTAGTGCGGTGCCAGCGCGATGCCCACCAGGCGCCGCCGGCCCGCCGCGACGATCCGCTCCACCGTGTCGGCGATGTACGGATGCCAGTGACGCATTCCCACGGACACGGCGAAGCCGTCGCCCAGCAGCCGCTGCACGCCCGCCGCCTGCGCTTCGGTGAGCGCGCGAATCGGCGAGCGACCGCCGATCCGCGCGTAGCGTGCCTTGATCTCCGCGGTGAATTCTGGGCTCACCGCACGACCACCGCGCACGTCGAGCAAATAGGGCTCGACGTCGTCCAGGCTGTCCGGGCCGCCGTACGCCATGAGGAGGACGGCGATCGCGCCCGGGTCAGCCGCCATGCACCCACTCCACCACGGCTTGCAGCGCCTCGATCGGCGTTTCGGGAAGCACGCCGTGACCCAGGTTGAAGATGTGTCCGGGCCGCGAGCCCGCGCGGGCCAGGATCTCCCGCGTCTGGCGCTCGAGCTCCGCCCGGGGGGCGAGCAGCGCCACGGGATCGAGGTTTCCCTGAATGGCGGCGGGAGCGACTCGCTGCCACGCGGCGTCCAGCGGGATGCGCCAGTCGACGCCGATCACGTCGCCCCCCGCTCGAGCGAAGTCCGCCAGCAGTCCGGCGGTATCGGTCCCAAAGTGGATCACCGGCACGCCCGACGCTGCCGCCAGCTCGAGCGCCCGCTGGCTGTGGGGAAACACGTAGGTCGCGTAGTCGGCCGGGGAGAGACAGCCCACCCAGCTGTCGAACAGCTGCAGCGCGCGGGCGCCGGCGCGGGCCTGGGCCGCCAGGTAGGCCCCCACCAGCTCTGCCAGCCGCTCGAGCAGCTGGTGCCACGCGCGCGGCTCCGAGTACATGAACCGCTTGGTGAGGGCGAAGCTGCGCGTCGCCCCGCCTTCGATCGCGTAGCTCGCGAGGGTGAACGGTGCGCCGGCGAAGCCGATGAGAGGGATGTGATGGGGCAGGGCCCGCGCCGCGATCCGCGCCGCTTCCAGCACGTAGGCGAGGTCGGTCGCGGGGTCCACCGGCGGCAGCTCCAGCACCTGGCCCGCCTCGCGCACCGGGCGGGTGATCTGCGGGCCCTCGCCCGCGGAAAACGTGAGCCCCAGCCCCAGCGGCTCGAACGGCAGCAGGATGTCGGCGAACAGGATCGCCGCGTCCACCCCCAGGCGCTCGATCGGCTGCAGGGTCACCTGGGCCGCGAGCTCCGGCTTGTGGCACAGCTCGAGCAGCGAGTGCTTCTGCCGCAGCGCGCGGTATTCCGGCAGGTAGCGCCCCGCCTGCCGCATGAACCACACCGGCGTCACATCGGTGGGCTCCGAGCGGCACGCCTTGAGGAAACGGCTGTCGTCAGGAGCGGCGGGCAACGGTCGGCTCGCCCGCGTCGATCAAACCCGGGGGAGCGACGAGGACCGTGTCGCCCTCGACCTTCACGCGATAAGTGGCGACCGGCAGCGACGGGGGCCCGCTCAGCACCTGCCCCGTCTCGAGCGAAAAGACGCCTTCGTGCCAGGGGCACGTCACCGCGCAGCGGGCCGGGTCGACGGTCCCTTCGGAGAGGCTGGCGCGCGCGTGCGTGCAGCGGTTGGCGATGGCGTGCACGGTGCCGTTCACGTTGAAGAGCGCGACGGCATCGCCGCCGACGTACACGCGCCGGCTCGTGCCGGCGGGCAGATCGGCGAGCGTGGACACGGGCGTATAGCCGTCCGCCCGCGTGGGCCGGCGCGATACCGCCTGCGCCGCACCGGCGCCCCCCAGCGTGTCCAGCATGTCCCACAGCGACATCTGGATGCAGGTGAACGTCGGGGTGTCGCGCAGCGTGTAGGACGACGCCTTGCTCTCGCGCAGCTCCATCACCAGGTCGAGGAAGTCGGCCGGATCGTCGCCCTCGAAGGCGACGATGAACTCCTGGTCGTCGAGGCCGTAGGAATACGTCGTGTTGAGCCGGATCGAGGGGTATTGCCGCCCGACGCGCACGTGCTCGTCCATCATCACCTGCCGCTCCGCCTTGGGCAGCATGTACCACGCGCGCGTCTTGATGAACGGATACACGAAGAGGTAACGGGCATCGCTCGGCCGGATCACGAGCCGGGAGGGCTGTCCCGCGCCGGGAGCCTCGGGGAACTCATAGATCGAGCGGCGCGTCATCGCGAGGTAGCTGTAGGGAACCGCGAGGTAGGCGCCCAGGTCGGTGCGGTTGAGCGCGGTCTGTAGCGCCACCAGCGAATCCAGGTCCTCCGCCACCTGCCACAGCAGGAAATCGCAGTCGCCGCGGATGCCCACGAGGCCGTAGGGGCGCAGCAGCAGCCGGCCCGCGAAGCTCTCGATCGCCTCGCCGAACTCGAGCTTGGCACTGGCCTGTCGCTCGGCCGGGAGCCGGCGCCACGCGCTGTCGAGCTTGTAGAAGGCGAAGCGGACGACTTGACGGCGTTCGGGAGACTTGGAGGTCATGGGGGCAGCACTTCGTCTTCGCGTCGCTCTTTTATCACCTTCCGCACGATCCAGACGCCGATCCCACCGAAGATCAGCACCGGCGTGAGCGCGAGAAGCACCGCCGCCCAGAAGTACAGCAGGTTCATGTGCGGGTCGTCTCCCCCGTGCTGCACCAGGACCAGCGCGGCGAGCGTCATCGGCCGAGGAACCGCTTCAGGTGGCGCAGGTAGTAGCTGAGCGCCGCGGCCGCGGCCGCGGAGGCGACGGCCATGACGAGCGTGACGCCGTCCCCCGATTCCCGGTAGCTCCAGCCCGCCCACAGCGCGAAGCCCGCGCAGAAGACGACCGCGGTGGAGATGAGCAGGCGGTGGAAGGGGATCATAGGGGCTCGGGGCTGGGGGCTCGGGACTCGCGAAATCCTACGTGCCCACCTTGTCCAGGACCATCAGAGTCAACAGGCCCGGAAGGTACACGATGGACACGAGGAAGAGGCGCCTGGCGCGCACCGTGGTGGTGGCGCGCGTCATCGCGACCGACGCCCCCGTGTAGGCGAGCCCCAGCGCCAGCGCCCCGAAGAAATACAATGCTCCGGTGACGCCAAGCAGCGTGGGCAACAGGCTCACGGGAAGGAGCGCCGTCGCGTACAGCAGCACCATGCGACCGGTGTGCCGCCCGTCCGCGTCCGCGACCGACAGCATCGCCAGACCGCCGCGCCGGTAGTCCTCCCGGTAGATCCAGGCGAGCGCGAGGAAGTGGGGCAGCTGCCACAGGAACAAGATCCAGAACAACGCCGCCACGGCCGGCCCCAAGGCCCCGCCGGCGGCGGTCCATCCGCCCACGATGGGCAGCGCGCCCGGCACCGCGCCGATGAGCGTATTGAGCGTCGTGATGCGCTTGAGCGGCGTGTAGAGCAGCACGTAGCTCGCGAGCGTGAGCGCCGCGAGTCCCGCGGTGAGCAGGTTCACCCGCAGGGCGAGATAGCCCACGCCCGCCACCGAGATGACCGCCGCGAACGCGGCGGCCGCCCGCGGGGTGACACGCCCCGACGGCAGCGGGCGGCCCTGGGTACGTCGCATGCGCGCGTCGACGTCGCGCTCGCGCCACTGGTTGAACGCGTTGGTCCCCGCGGCGACGAGAGCCACGCCGATCAGCGTCTGCAGCAGCAGCCGGACATCCACGCTGGCCCCCGAGCCGAGGTAGAACCCGGCCGCGGCGGTGAGCACCACCAGCTGCGTGATGCGTGGCTTCGTCAGCTCGAGAAACGCTACCAGATGTGCTCCGACATGCCGGCCAGAATGAAGATCACGGCGAGCGGCAACGGGATCATCGCCATGATCCGCAGGTTCCAGCGCTCGAACTTCAAGTGCATGAAGAACAGCCCGACCAGAGCCGCCTTCCAGATCGCCAGGAACAGGAGCAGCAGCAGCTTCAAGTTGCGCGAGATGGGCAGCTCGAAGGCGAGCGCCAGCTCGGCGGCCGTGAGGACCGCCAGGTACACCCAGATCAGGATGTAGTTGGGACGCTTGTGCGCGGTCTCCATGGCCCCCCGCCCTCAAATGAGGTAGACGATCGTGAACAGGATGATCCACACCAGGTCGACGAAGTGCCAGTACAGGCCCACCGTCTCGATCCCGCCGTAGTCCGCCTTCGAGTACTTGCCCGGCAGCGCCTTCGTGAGGTACAGATAGGTCATCGAGATCACGCCGCAGGTGACGTGGAAGCCGTGAAACCCCGTCATCGTGAAGAATGTGGAGCCGTACAGGCCCATCGTCGCCGCGGGCAGCGTTCCTTTCGCGACCAGCTCCGCCAGCTCGCTTCCCTCGCGCACGCCGCTCGGCACGAAGCCGTGCTCGATCAGGTGGATGTACTCGTAGACCTGAATCCCCACGAAACTGGCGCCGCCCAAGATGGTCAGCAGCAGCCAGAAGCGCATCTTCTTGGGATCGCCGTCCTGGATGGCGGCGTAGGCTTTCACCATCGACACGCTCGAGCAGATCAGCAGGAACGTGTTAAAGGCGGTGATCTTGATGTTCAGAACGATCCCCGGCCGGGCCCATTCGCCCGGGGCGCCGAACCGCAGGATGACGTAGGTCCCGATCAACGCGGCGAAGAACATCACTTCCGACGCGAGGAACACCCACATCCCGAGCTTCGTGTTGTAGACGTCGAGCCCGCGCTCGGCCGGGTACGGGGGCCGCATCTGGTCGACGGTGGCGGCTGCGTGCGTCATCGCTCGTCCCTCTCCCTCGGTCAGTGGCGTGCGGCCGACACGGCGGCCGGCTCCCGGTCGCCCGGGAGCTTGCGGGTCTGCGGCAGGTAATCCTCCGGCACCTGCGGCGAGCTGAACTCGTACGGCCCGCGGTACACCGTCGGCACCCGCTCCCAGTTGCCGTGCGGCGCGGGGCTCGGCAGCGTCCACTCCAGGCCGTTGTCCTGCCAGGGATTGAGCCCGGACGGCTTGCCCCGCTTCAGGCTCCACCAGAAGTTCACGAAGAAGATGATCTGCGTCGCGAACAGGAGGAACGCGCTGATCGAGATGAACACCCGAATCGGCTGGTAGGGCTGCAAGAAGAGGTACTGGTTCGGGTCGTAAAGCCGTCGCATCTCGCCAGCCATCCCCGTGATGTGCATCGGGAAAAACGTGCAATTATAGAAGATGAATGTGAGCCAAAAATGCACCTTGCCCCACCGCTCGCTCATCATCCGGCCGAACATCTTGGGATACCAGTACGGGATCGCGGCGAACAACGCGAACAGGCTGCCGCCGAACAGCACGTAGTGCAGGTGGGCCACGATGAAATAGGTGTCGTGGATTTGCATGTCCACCGGCGTCGCGGCCATGAAGATCCCCGACAGGCCGCCGATCACGAACATCGCGACGAACGCCACCGCGTTGAGCATCGGCACCGTGAACTTGATGTTGCCGCGCCACATCGTCCCCATCCAGTTGAACGTCTTCACCGCCGAGGGGACGGCGATCACCAGCGTTGACACCATGAACGACGATCCCAACGTCGGGTTCATCCCGCTCACGAACATATGGTGGCCCCACACGATCCAGCCCAGGAACGCGATCGCGACGATCGCGAACACCATCGAGTGGTAGCCGAAAATGGGCTTGCGGCTCCCGTTCGCGATGATGTCCGACACCATGCCCATCGCGGGCAGGATCAGGATGTAGACCTCGGGATGCCCGAAGAACCAGAACAGATGCTGCCACAGGAGGGCCTGGCCGCCCGCCGCGGGATCGAAGAAATGCGTGCCGATGATCTGATCGAACAGGAGCATGATCGCCGCGCCGGACAGCACCGGCAGGGCGAGCAGGCCGAGGATGGCCGTGATGAACAGCGACCACACCGACAGCGGCATGCGGAACCAGGTCATGCCGGGGGCGCGGTTGTTGATGATCGTCGTGATGTAGTTGAGCGAGCCGAGAATCGAGGACAGACCGACCAGAATGATCGAGACCGACCACAGCTCCTGGCCGAACGAGGCGCCCGAGAGATCGTGCCGAGCGGACAGGGGCGCATACATCGTCCACCCGGCCCGCGCCGCGCCGTCCGGCACGAACAGGCTGGACAACATCACCAGGCCGGCCGCGAAGAACGACCAGAACGACCACATGTTGATGCGCGGGAACGCCATGTCGTGCGTCCCGATCTTGAGCGGGATCAGGAAGTTGGCGTATACGCCCACGAGCAGCGGCATGATGGCGAAGAACACCATGAACGTGCCGTGCATCGTCAAGAGCTGGATGTAGTACTCCGGCAGGATCACGCCCCCCGGCGCCATCGTGTCGGGAAGGATGCCCCCGCCCGGCATCGGCTTCCCCGGAAAGCCGAGCTGCCAGCGCATCTGCATCGCCAGGAGCCCGCCCACGAGCAGGAAAAACAGGCTCACGAACAGGAACTGGATGCCGATGATCTTGTGATCGGTCGAAAACACGTACTTCCGGATGAAGCTCCGGTCGTCGTGATGCGCGGGGGCGGGATGGGACGTCGCGGCCACGGTGGTCATGACGAGGCCTCCTGAGCAGCCTGCTTCATCCAGGCATCGTAGTCTTCCTGGGTCTGCACGAACACTTGCGCCCGCATGCGGTAATGCCCCAGTCCGCAGAGCTGCGAGCAGCCGAGCTCATAGGTGCCCGGCACGGTCGCCTCGAACCAGGCTTTGATGTCCATCCCGGGTACCGCGTCCTGCCGGACCCGAAACTGCGGCACGTAGAACGAGTGGATGACGTCTTCCGACGACAACGCGACCACGATCGGCCGGCCCACCGGCACGTGCAGCTGATTGCGGACCGTGAAATCGTCGGGCGTGCCGAGCTTGCCGTCGGGTCCCGGATAGGTGATCTGCCACTCGAACTGCTTTGCGTGGATCGCGATCGGATAGGCGTTCGCGGGAACGCTGTTGCGGCCCTTGATCTCGACCCAGTAATGGTTGCTGATCAGGCCGAGCGCCACCATGGTGACCGCGGGGATCGCAGTCCAGATCACTTCCGCCCGTGTGTTGCCGTGCGTGTAGAAGGCCTTCCGGCCCGGCCGCTGCCGGTACTTCACGACGAACCAGATCAGCCCCACCTCGACCAGCACGAACGCGATCCCCGTGATGATCAGGATGGCGAGGAACAGGCCGTCGATCGGCCCGGTGAATGTCGAAGCCTTGAACGGCAGCCACCAACGCATGGGCCTCTCCTCGGTTAGTTCACTTGGCGGCGAAGCTGAAATCCGCCGTCTTCGTCTCGCTTCCCGCCACCGTCACGGTCGCGGTCTGCGTGCCGTACTTCTCGTGCCAGGCCTCGATCGTGTACGTGCCCGGAGGCAGCCCCTTGATGGTGAACGACCCGTCGCTGCCGCTCACACCGAAGAAGGGATGCGGCAGCACGCCCAGCCACGCGTGCATCCAGCCGTGCACGTTGCACTCGAGCGGCACCATCACTTCGGGAGCGCTGAACGTCCGGTCCGACGTCATGACGGCGGGCTGGCTGATGTTGAAGGGGCGGTTCTTGGTGCCTTTGGCCTTGATGTTGTGCAGGATGCCGTCGGAGTTCTTGATGGCGAGGGGCTGGCCGACCAGGATGCCGAACACGTGTGGATGGTAGCGGCAGCCGTCCTGGTCGAGCGTCACCGGCCCGGCGGGCGCGGGCGCCTTGTAGCTCGCCGGCAGGCCCGACTTCACGTACACGAACACGTTCGCGAGCGTGCCGTTGGCGTTCACGACCACGGTCTCCTCCGTGGGCGGCGCGGCCGTGTATTTCGCCTTGCACTTCGGCTCCTCGCTCATGTCGATCTTCGGCATGGCGGGCTTGGCCCCGGTGAACTTTACCTTGCCGCTGATCGTCCCCCCGCCCTGCGCTCCCGGGACCGTCGGGCGCATCCAGCCGGCCAGAGCCACCCCCAGCACCGCTACGCCCACCACCGCTCCGAGCTTCCGCATCCCGCCTCCTCGATGAAAGTCCTCGACCTACCGTTCCACACGCGCCGTGCCGCGTCGCTGGGCGCGGCGAATGACCACGAGCCCGAGCCCGAGCGTGACGAGCATCGCCAGCACCGGAGAAATGAACACGCCCGGCGGCGTGGGCCGATCGAGCGCCAGGAAGTACCAGGTGCTCACGGCCACGCGCGAGCCGTGTTCCCCGCTGGAACCGTCCCAGGCGAAGAAGGCCACCGGAATCGCCCGGCCGGCCTCAAGCGGAACTTCGTTGGCGGTATCGGGCGTGGCAAGGGCGCGCGTGAACACCAGCCGCCATTCCCCGTGATCGAAACGCGCCTGCCCCGCCACCACGCCGGGGAGCGTGTCGAACCGCTCGATGCCCCGGGCCAGGCCCGCGACGCTCTTGCGCGGGCTACTCGTCCAGCGCCACTGGTATACCGGGTCGGTCTCGCTTCCCATCAGGAAGTAGGGCCGTTCCATGCCCTCGGGGATATGGCGGGGGAACTGGACCGCCAGCTGGTCGGGCCAGGGCTCCGCTTTGGGGGGGGGCGAGGCCGAGTCGTCGCTGGCGACCGTCTCGAGCACGCGCTGCTCGAACCCGAGCCACGCGCTGTCGGGACTCTGGGTGCGGTCGTCCCAGCTCACCCGCAGCGCGAGGGTGTGGCCGTCGTGCAGCGCCTGCACCCATACGCCCGACACCGCCGGCGCGAACCAGCGGGACTTTCTGATCACCTGCCCCACGAGCGGGAACCAGTACCGGCCCACCCGCCCCCACACCGAATCGTCGGGCGAGGCCGGCACCGGGCCGGCGATCTGCGGTGCGTGGATGACGTCCTGCACCTCGGGCGGCTCCGGCGGCGAGAGCGAGCGCACGTACTGGGCCAGCCGCCATAGCTGCTCGTCGGTGAGGAACTTCTGGTCGATCAGGTCCGAGAACGAGGGCATCGGCGTCCCGTCGAGGCCGGTGCGCAGCCGGTGATAGATGTCGCCCGTGCTGCCGCCGCCGCGGAAGCGCCAGCTCTGGTGCAGGTCGGCGGCAAAGATGGGAAACCCGGCGTCGTCCTTGAGCGTGGGCGCGGACGGCCCGTCGCCCCGTCCCTGGTCGCCGTGACACTTGCGGCACCCGATGGAATCGTAGAACTGCCGTCCCGTCTTGAGGGCCGTCGCCCCGGTGCCGCCGCTCGGCTCGCTCGAGAACTTGAGCGCCGCCACGTGCTGGCTCGTGTCCGCGAAGAACGACGAGAACGTCTTGATGTATGCGGCCACATCGCGTCGCTCCGCGTCCGACAGGCGCCCCTTCCACGCCGGCATCGCGCTCCCGGGCAGCCCGTCGTCGATCGCCCTTATCAGGTCGGCGTCGGTCGGTAGCTGACCGGAAGCCGTCGTGCGGATCTTGTAGACCGCACCCGTGAAGTTGCGGGGCCGGGACAGCATGTGCGCCGCGGCCGGACCGTCGCCCGCGCCGCCGTCGCCGTGGCACCCGGCGCACCACTTCGCGTAGACCACCTTTCCGTGCGTCGTGTCCTGCAGCGGGACGAGGGACGGGGGACGGGGGACGCGGGGTGCGACGAGCACGAACGCCAGTAGGGCGTCAATCATGCCCCGTCCCCCGTCCCGCGTCCCCCGTCCCCGTTTTCTCCCACGTCCTCGGCGTCCACCCAGTTTGATCGTACAGGAACAGGATCACCGACCAGATCTCGCGCTCCGTGAGGAAATCCTCCCACTTGGGCATCGCCGAGTTCCACGGCGTGCCTTCGCGCGGCAACCCGGGCCCCCCCTTGGCCACGCGCCAGAACACGAAGCTCTCCGTGAGCTGCGCGATGGTGCCGTTGTCCTGGAAGTTGGCCGGGAGGGGATTGAAGCCGGAGGCGAAGTGCCCCTGACCGTCGAGGTGGTCCCCGTGACACGGCAGGCAGTTCCGATAGTAGACGCTCTTGCCCAGCGCGAGGTAGGTCGCGAGCGAGTCGGGGTGGGCGCGCAGCGGGTTCTCGAGACCCGTGAGCGTGATCGATTTGCCGCGGACGGTGATCTCGGTGGGAGGCGCCGGATGAATGGAGCGAAGATTGGGCGGCGCCGCGACGGTCGTAGTCACCTGTCCGTACGCGACGAGCCCGACGAGCACCGTCACCACCACGAGCAATACGCTGCGGACCACCCGCAGCCGCGGCTCGACCAGCACCGCGTTGATCGGGTCCTTGAAGGTGGTCCACCGCTGCTCGTTGTCGCTCACGTAGATGAGTACGCCGACGAGGACGGTCACCATGTACTGGAGCACGACGCTCTTCGGAACGATGGCGCTTCCGGGCAAGATCGGAATGATCCACTCGACCACGACATAGGCGGCGACCATGATCGCCACGGCCTGCCAGAACGGGTGGGCGGTATAACGCCGCACGCCGGCCGGAGCGCGTGGGCTCACTTGTGCGCCGCCAGGAATTGCGCCAAGGCCTCGAGCTGCGAGGCGGTCATCATGCTTCCAAACGTCTTGGGCATGATGCCGGCGAGCTTTTCGTAGCCCTTGGCGATCGACGACATGGGATCGAGGATCTTCTTGCGAATCGATTCGGCGTCGCGGCGCGAGCCGACGTGGGTCAGATCGGGGGCGATCACCTGGCCCTGGCCGTCGAGCTTGTGACAGGCGAGGCACCCCGCGGCCTGGATGATGGCTTTCGGGTCGGTGCTGCCGCCCGCAAAGGCTCCACCACCGGGACTCCCTCCCGAATTCCCCGGGCTTGCGCCCGGGGTCAGCTGCTTCGCTTTGGCTATGTCGTCCCCTGTGACATCAATGGTACCGCCCTGCGACTCCAGGAACGCGATCACCGACCAGATCTGCTCCGGCGACAGTTGCTTGGTCATGACCGGCATGATCGGCTGATAGCCCGCCACCACGTACGCCGTCGGGTTGTCGAGCGACTCGTACAGATACTGCTTGCAGCTCTTGCCCGCTTCCCGCTTGCCGCAGCGGGCGCCGATCGTCCCGGCGCCCTTCTCGTCGGTGAGGAGATTGGGCGCGCGCGTGCCGAGTCCATGGCAGGTGGTGCAGCCGCCGATGCCGTTGAACACCTTCTCTCCCGCCGCCACCAGCTGCTCTGGCGTGACGTTGGCGCCCAGGGTCAGGGTTTGGGGCACCTCGGACTGGACCTGCGGGATCTTGTTGGCGATGAGGGTATAGAGCGCCAGGGTGCCGAGCACAATCGCGACGACCTTGAGGTTAGTGGCCCACATGGGAGGCTCCCCGTGTCCCCGGGCTTGCGCCCGGGGTCAGCGGGACGAAGGTCGACTTTTCCGCCAGCCCGCCGAGCCAGAACACGAACGCGACGAGCGTAAGGAAGATCAGCACGCACAGGCTGATCATCTTGGACGCGTAGCCGAGCGCCGGGGTGGCGGCGTACTTGCTCGTGTCCTGCATCACCTGCCACACGTGCCAGTACTGGCGGATGCCCGAGCGGGCGAATCCCATCAGGCCCATGAGCCAGGTGAACGTCACGGCGAGGATGAACAGGGCATACTGCGACCGCGGCGGCATCTTCCCCCATTGGATGGCGCCGAGCGACTGCGCGCCGCGCGCCATGAGGATGTCGATCAGCGTGACGAAGACGATGCACGAGAGTACCGCCAGGACCTGATAGACGCTGAACCCGATCCGCACGATGGCTTCAACGAAGTAGCCCCGAATCCCGTAAAACAGCACGACCCCGGCCGCGAGGGCGAACATCGCTCCCTGGATGATGGTCCCGCTCTTCGCCCACGGCACGACCGGCCGGGTGTTGGCGCGACGGTACAGGAGGAACGACAGGAACGTGGTGAGGATCATCAGGTTCACCGCGGTGTTCTTGGCGCTCATCACGCCCAGCGCCCCGAGGAACGGGTGGTGCGAGCCGCCCATCGCCGCCAGCTCCTTCGAGTCGGCGATCATCGTGTGGGGCGTCCCCCAGACGATCGCCCCCAGCACGAGCACCATCAACAGGTATTTCGTATACGGCCGGAACCGCTCGGCGCCGGGAATCCGGCCCATCCCGATCCACAGATAGTAGTTGCCGGTGAGGAACAGCACCGCGATGAGAAACGCCTGGATCACCCACAGCCAGCTCATGAAGCCGCCCATCATCGTGATGCCCATCGACTGGTCGTACTGATAGATCTCCCGCCCCAACCAGTAGCCGGCGAACGGCAGCACGATCAGGGCCGACATGGCGATGAAATTCCCGACGTACCCCATCCAGTCGTAGTGGGCCCGCTCCTCGTCGCTCGTCGCCGCGAGGAAGCGATAGCTCGCGTACGCGCCCACGATCGCCCCGCCGAACACCACGTTGGCGATCACGCGGTGCACGTTGATCGGCATCCACGTCGCGTTGGCGATCGCGTGCCACAGCTTGATGCTGGTAGGATCGGTGGTCGGGGTAATGTCCCGCGGCGGCGACATCATGTAGGTGAGCCACGAGTTCGCGATGAACATCACGGTCGTGCCCCACACGTTCAGGAGAATCCCGAGCGTCCAATGCCCCAGCTTGGCCCGGCCCTTCTTCCAGCGATCCCAGCCGTAATAGTAGAGGTACAGCGTGAACGACTCGACGAAGAACAATCCCGCATACACCCACATCGAGGGCGCGAAGATCGCGGTCAGGTACGCCCAGAAGCGCGGATACAGGGTCGAGAGACCGAACACCAGCAGGGCGCCCCAGATCGCCGTCGCGCTGTAGGCCACCAGCAAGAGGCGGGTGAACTCCTTGCTGAGGCGGTCGTAGCGGTCGTCGCCGCCGAAGATCCCGATCGCCTCGGTGACGACGGCGAACATCGGTACCCCAAGCACGAACGCCGCGAACATCAGATGCAGCTCGGCGGTGATCCACACGAACTGCCGGGCCCCGATGACGGGGAATTCCCCATAGGCGCGCGTGGTGTCGGCGGCGGCTTGGAGCAACACGAAGGCGTTATCGGTCATCCGTTATCCGTTACGAAGAACGGTCGCCGCTTCGAGAAGTCGATCGGCATCGCGCTCCGCACCTCGGCGAGCAGCTCCGGCGTCACCTCCCGGCGCCCCTGGCGGCGCGCCCAGGCCTCCACGCGCTGCATCACCACGCCGCGCACGAACGAGGGGATGCGGGTCACCCGCTCGCGCGCCGCGGGGGTCCACGCGAGCGCCGGCTGAAAGTCGCCCCCGTAGCGCACCGCGCGGGCCGGCTCGATGGGGGCCGTGTCGCCCGTCGGCTCGTACACGCACGACGGATCGGCGGCGAGCACGTCCCCCTCGAGCGCGAACCCGCGCGCCCGGCAGCCGCCGCACAACGCGCGATACTCGCATGCCCCGCACTTCCCCTGCAGCGGCCCTTCCCGCAGGCGCCGGAACAGGGGCGACGACCGCCACACGTCGGCGAAGCGCTGCGACGTGAGATCGCCGGCCACCTCGGGCAGGTATGGGCACGGCGTGACCTTGCCGTCCGGCGTGATGCGGCAGTACTGCGTCCCGCAGGGACAGCGGGTCTCGTAGTTCAGGACCGGTGAGTCGGGGTCGGTCTGATGTACCAAGCGCATGAAGTGCGGCGCGCATTTCGCCCGCACCAGCATGCGGCCACGGTAGCTGCGCTCCCAGCGGGCCAGGTCGGCGAGCACCGCCTCGTAGTCCGCGGGCGCCAGATCCGACAGCGCGGCGCCGCGGCCCGTGGGAACGAGGAAGTAGCAGTTGAACGACACCGCCCCCTCGTCCGCCGACCACGCCACCAGGGCTCCGAGCTCCGCGCGGTTCCCCTTGGTGACCGTCGTCTGCACGATGAAGTCGAGCCGCGCCGCCCGCAGCCGCGCCAGCGCGTCCTGCACCTCGGCGAGCGCGCCCCGGCCGCGGCGGAAGTTGTCGTGATAGGAGGGACGCAGCGAGTCGACGCTGACCGCGACGCCCCGCACGCCTGCGTCCACGAGCGCCGCGATGCGCTCATCGGTGAGCAGCGTCCCGTTGGTCCCGACCACGACCGTCGCTCCGTTGGCGGACGCGTAGCCGGCGATCTCCCCCAGGTCCCGCCGCAGCAGCGGCTCGCCACCTGATAGAATGAGCAGCGGGGCGGGGTTCACGGCCAGCACCTGATCCACGATCGCGAGGCAGTCCGCCGTCTCAAGCTCCGCGGCGGCGCTCTCGCTCGGCCCCGCCGCGATGTAGCAGTGCGCGCACTCCAGGTTGCAGCGTCGCGTCAGATTCCACGCGACCACGTGGGGGACGTAATCCACGTCAGTCCCCGGCTTGCTCGGCCAGCAGCCGCTCCATGGCCGCCTTCGCCTGCTCGGGCTTCATCGTCTTCAGGTCGACCGGGCATTTCCCCATTTGCGCTTCGATGTCCCGGATGGGGCAGCGCGTGATCCCTTGCGCCTTGGCCTCCTCGATGAACGCCCGCATCTCGGCGGAGAGCCCGTCCCGGCCCCCGCCTTCCGCCTCGGCGCGGATCTGCTTGGCGCGCAGCTCCTGAAACATGACCATCATCGTGTCCATGTCGAACTCGTCGGCCGCGATCATCGCCTGCTTGTTCTCGTCCATCACGCGAGTGCTCACGCGCCAGATGGCGTGCCCGCGCGCGAACCGCTCGACCGTGTTGCGCGCCAGCGGCCGGGCGATGAGCGGCACGAGCTGCAGCCGCTGCCACGCTTCCTCCGTCCAGACGATGGGATCGGCTGCGACGCGCGGGCGCGTGCTCACCGCCCCGGTCACCGGACACCGGACCTCCACGTCAGGGGTCAGGGGCTGGGGGTCGGAGTCGTGCCCCTGCACCTTCGTCCCCTTCATCTGCTCCTGCGCCTTCACTTCCGCGAGCGCGATCTCCTCCGCCGTGCCGATCCCCATGATCAGCTGCATGTGCGTGGGGAGCAGCTTCCGGATCGCCTCGTCGAGCCAGCGGTTCGTCACCGTCGCCGGCTCGCCCTTCATCTGCTCGAGCACATACTCCTCGACGGCCCGGCGCGCGATCCCCTGCGCGAACGGCGGCACGCGCAGAATCCGCACCTCGGCTTCGGGCGCCCAGGGCAGCCCGGCGACGCCGTCCTCCTCGATCCAGGGGATGTCTTCTGGCTTCACGCCGCCGGTGCCGGCGAGCAACACGTTGCACGTTGCAAGTCGCACGAGATTCTCGGCCTGACTACCGAGCTCCGTGCCTTCGATGCGGTGCGCGCCGTGCCGCGCCAGCACCAGCAGGGACGGCTTGATCTCCTCGGCCCACTGCATGATCACCTGGAACGGCTTGCCCACCAGGATCTGCGTCTTGAGCGGAACGCCGGGGAACTCCTGCGCCATCACCGCGGCGCGCTTCAGGTTCGCCTGGCACAGCTTGAGGAGTCCCTTGTCGATGATGTTGTTGTGCAGCTCCTCCTGCTCCTCGAACTTGAAGACTTTGGAAGCCTGATACGAGAGCACATCCTTGATGTTGTGGAACACGACGTGGTGGTACTCGACGTCGAACGCGCTGCACACGAACAGCGACCCACCGAACGCCTGGGCCAGCTCGAGCGCCAGCCGCATAGCGCGATAGCCGTACGACGACCCGTCCACACACACCAGGAAGCGCCCACCCGCGAAGGGCCGGTCATCGCGCACCAGCAGCACATCCTTCTCGATGCCGCGCAGCACGCGCGACACGACGCCGCCGAGCTGCGAGTAGGGCTGCCGGCCCAGGCCGTGCGCGCCGATCGCGAGCAGGTCGTACTCGCGGCCCGACGAGCCGGCGAGCCGTGCGGCGGTGTCCTCCTCTTCCGCGATGAGCCGCCCGTTCTCGCCCACCTTCACGTCCGAGCGGGTCTTGTCGCCCCCGTCGTAGCCGGCGGCCCGATCGGGGTCGAAGCCGATCAGCCCCGGGAGCCGGCCGGCGCCACGGTTCACTTCGTTGACGATCTCTTCGTAGTTGATGCCTTCCAGCAGCTGGCGGGTCAGTCGCACGCCCGCCGCCTCGCAACGCTTTCCCAGCTGGTCGAGAAAGCTGTCCGCGATCAGCTGCAGGCCTTTTTCGATCAGCTTGTCGTGGATCTTGCGCTGCTTCTTGATCTCGTCGGGAGTCTGGAACCGGGCGGGGAGCCCGGTCTCGAGCTGGCGAAAGCGGACGTCGTGGAGGCGGGCGGCGTAGACGTGATTTCCGGTGATGCGGCCGTCCGTCTTGCCGCACAACTCGATGGCCCGGTCCACCGCCCAGTCCGACGGGCTCGAGTTGTCGACCGGAACGAAGATCTCGCGGTACACCAGCACCTCCCTTTGGGCGGGGCGAGTATGTGAACGACGAGACAAGCTGTCAAGTAAGCGGCGGCACGAGTTGCCGACCCTCTGAATCCCAGACGGTAATCGCGTCCACTGGACAGGCGTCACACGCGCGCAGCAGCCGCTCCCGCTCCACCCGCTCCGGCTCGTAGAACGTGGCGATCGTGTCGGCGTCCAATTTGAAACCTTCGGGTGCCGCCGTCGCACAATCGCCGAACCCGACGCATTGGTCGCGGTCGATCACGATCCGCAGCCCGTGGACCATTCGCTCGTCCAGGCTCACATGCCCTCGAGCCCGAGCTCGCTGCGCGCGCTGTCCATCACGGCCGGCGTGATCTCGACGAGGCCGCGCTCCTTGGCATAGTCGGCGTAGATCTTCTTCACCATCCCGCGCACGAAATTTGGGACCCGAGCCAGGCGTTCTTCGGCTGCGGTGGACCACCGGATCCCGGGTCCCGGGTCCCGGGTCCCGTCGGCAAACGCGTCGTCCCGCCCCGTCGTGATCATGCCTCGCACCGTTTCGAGCGGCTGCGGCTCGATCGTCGTCCCGCCGATCTTCACGCCCAGCGACGCGACCAGCTGCGTCTCCATCGGATTCGTCAACAGTCCGACGGCGCGGCCGCATTGGGGGCACCGGAACGCCGCCGCGAGCGTGCCGTCGCCGGGGAGCTGCCGCTCCTCGAACACCATCTGCCGGTCGCATTCCACACAGAGAAACTTCATCTTCACTCCCACTCTGAAGAGTGGGCCCAGGGATACACTGCCCTTAAGGGCAGTGCCGTCCCGGGCGCACGCTTCAGCGTGTGAACGCTCACGACGCGCGCTGCATTCTTCGCGCCACCCCATCCCACACGTCGGGACTCGGGTGCCACGGGATCCGCGCGAGTAGTGGCACGCGGAACTCGCCCGCGAGCGCTTCGCCCGCGTCGCCCGCGAACGGCCCGTCCACCATGTTCTCCACGACGCCGAGCAGCTGCGCGCCGCGCTCCTGGGCGAACTGCATCGCCCGGCGCACCGCATCGCGCGACTCGGCCGTGGGAATCGTCACCGTGAGGACTGCCGGCGGCGCCGGCAACAGGTCGACGAGCTCCTGGAACCGCTGGATCCCCGGCGGCAGGTCCACTAGCAGGCGGTCGAGGGTGCCCCAGGCGACATCGGCCAGGAACTCCCGCAGCGTCGCCGCCTCAAGCGTCTCGCGCCATACATGGCTCTCGGCCTCGGGGCCCCGGAACCCCAGCGGCCGGCCATCTTGCAGCAACAGGGCCATCGAGAAGCAGCGCACGCCGTCCGAGCTCACGGCGGGTTCGATCGCATCGTTGCGCAGCGCGCAACGGGCAACCGGGATGTGGAGGAGGGCGGGAATCGTCGGGCCGTTGAAGTCGGCGTCGAGCACGCCCGTGGTCCGACCAGCCAGCGCCAGAGCCCGACCGAGGCCGGCTGTCGCGAAGCTTTTTCCCACACCCCCCTTGCCGCTCATCACGGCGACCACCCGGCCCACGCCTGCGAGCCGCGCCGCCACCCTGCGCCGCTGGGCCGCGATCTGGCCGGGCAGCCCTGAGCGGTCCGGCTCGGTCAGGTCGTGATAGGTCCGAATGTTGAGGGGCATGCGGAAAAATGCGTCGTACGACGCCAAGACGCCACGTTGCAAGGGAGTTCGTGGAACGTAGCGTCGTGGCGTCGTACAACGCTATTTTTCGCTCCCATGCTCGCCGAACTCCGAGAGAAGCTCCAAGCCGAGGTCGAGCGCCTGAACCACGAGATCAACTTCGTGCTCCCGAAGGAGATCGAGCGGGCGCGCGCGCACGGCGACCTGCGGGAAAATTCCGAGTACAAGGCGGCGCTCGAGCGCCAGCAGTTCGTCACGTCGCGCTTGAGCCATCTGCGGCTGCGCCTGTCCAAGCTCTCGAGCGTCCAGGAAGCCGACATCCCGCGCGACCGCGTCGGGTTCGGATCCCGCGTGACGGTCCAGGACCTCGACACCAAGCGGCGGGAAACGTACGCGCTCACGCTGGGCGAGTTCATCGAAGGTGACGACGACGGGAACGAAACGCCGGTCTCGATGGCGTCTCCGCTCGGCAAGGCCCTGCTGGGCGCCAAGGTCGGACAATCAGTCACCACCGCCCTTCCCACTGGGCAACGGCGCCTCAAGATCGTGGAGCTCGAGACCGTCCACGACCTTGCAGGGAAAAAGTTATAGATCGAGATGGAACACCATGGGCCCGCTCGGACTCGCCGAGCCGGCCCGCGGCTCGATGCTCATCGCGGCGCCCGTCACCCGCTCCCCCGTCCGCGGCAGCGGTAGCCCCATCACCATGGGCTGGTCCCGATCCATCGCCATCACCGCCGCGGACCGCATGCCCTGGTCGGTGACGAACCACAGCTGATACGCCTGGTCCCTCGCATTCGGGGCCAGGCCGTCGCAGCGCACCAGCCAGCGATGCCGCGCGCTGTCGGCAAAAAAAGTCACCGACCCGACACGGCCTCCCGTCGAGACGGGCACCTGGATGAGTCGGGTCGCGGGGTCGTGGATGAAACTCGAGACCGTGTCCTCGAGGGCCGCGACGCGTGCCGTGAGCCGATCGCGCTCCGCCGCGAGCGCGGCGATCGTGCGCTGCGCCCACCATGCGCTCCCCACTCCCGCCGCCACCACCACGAGCGCCGCCGCTACCGCGAGCGGCCAGCGCCGCCAGCGCGCCAGGGCGCGCGCCAGCACCCGCCCCTTGAGCTCGGGGCGCGGCGTCCGCGGTGGCACCGACATGCCCAACCAGTCAGTCATTCCAGCCAATCCTTGAGATGCGCCAACCGGTCCGTGAGCTTGTGATGAGCGGCCCGCAGGCGCGTCTTAACGGTACCCAACGGCTGCTGCAGCCGGCGCGCGATCTGGCTGTGCGACAGCCCTTCGAAATACGCCAGCGTCACGACGCGCCGCAGCTCGTCCGGCAGCGTTGCGAGCGCGGCGTGCACTTCGCGGTGCAGCGGCCACCCGGGAACCGTGGCTTCGTGCGGCGCGGGGTTCTCGAGCTCCTCGCCGGAGTCCTGCGCCTGCTCCAAACGGTGCGCCTTCCGCCACCAGCGCTGGCGCCGCCGCAACTCGTCGAGCGCGCGGTTACGCGTGATTGACAGGACCCACGGCACCAGCGGCCCGCGCCGCGGGTCGTGCCTGTGGATGTGACGCCACACCTTCACGAAGACGTCACCTACCACTTCTTCTGCCTCGTCCTCGTCGTGCAAGATGCGATACGCGAGGCCAAGAACCCATGGTGCGAGCGCGTCGTATAACTCCCGGAGCGCGTGCTCGTCTCGCGCCTTGAGGCGACGCACCAATGAGCGCTCTTCCTCTTGACTGAGACGTCTTGGGGGGGTCACTTAGATGCGCATACTAGATGCCGCATGGGCGCGAAGCCAGCCCCAAGCGTGTATCTTGGAAGCTTGGGAATCGACACAGGGCGATTCACAAGTCTGAGAGCGGGGAGGGCCCATGGCAGCTCACGAACAGGGTGGTGACGAACGCTATTCGTTTGAGGCGTTCACCCAGCACCCGTTCTTCACCGAGGTCAATCGGTGGATCGTCGAGCGGGTCATCTGCCCCGGTCGGCGCAAGGTCGTCGACCTGGGTTGCGGCCCGGGAGCCGTCACCAAGCTCATCCTGGAGCGCCTGGACGACGCCCGCAACGCCAAAGTGATCGGCATCGATCCCTCCGCATCAGCTCTCTCCAAAGCCCGAGCCGCCATCCACTCCAGAGTCGTCGAGTTCATCGAGGGCAGCGCCGAGTGGGTATCGCGCCTCGTCTCGTCGGCCGATGCGGTCGTGTTCTTGAACGCCATCCACCTCGTGCCCGACAAGGCCCAGGTGCTCGCCGAGATCCGCAAGGCGCTGAAACCGGACGGCGTGTTCGCGTTCAATACGACGTTCTTCAACGGCGCCTACGTCGAGGGGACGGCGGGATTCTGGCGCCGCTGGGTGGTGCGCGCGGTGCAGGTGCTGCGCGAGCGCGGCCTCGAAGTCCAACACAAGGCCCATGCGGTCGCGCGCCAGTTCCTCTCGGCCGAGGAGTACGGCGAGCTGTGCGTTCAGGCTGGCTTCACGCGCCCGGCCGTCGACCTGGTGCGCATCGAGTTGACCCCCGAGGCGCTGGAAGACATCGGGCGCTTCTCCTTGTTCATCGAGGGCGCGCTGCCCGGAGTCCCGCTCGAGGAGGGCTCGAGCGCGCTGAGTGAGGGGCTGCGCCGCACCATCGACGAGACGGGCATTAACAACGTGCCACGCAACTGGCTCGAGTGCGTGGCCACGGCGGCGTAGGGGCGCAGCATGCTGCGCCCCCTACATTAGTACGAACTGCAGCCGCTGATGGGCGGCACGCAGCGCAGCCTCCACCGCGTCGGGCGTCCCGCTGCGCGCGAAGATGAATCCCGGATAGCGCGCGCCCTCGGGCCACGGCACGAGCTCCTGGCCCGGATGCGCGGTGATCACGACCTCCTCGACCAGCGGCACGCGCCGCGCTGCGTCCACGCCCCGCACTTCCCGCAGCACGCCCGCGCCCGGCACCGGAATCATCATGACGCCGGAGGCCCGTGCCTCCCGCTCGAGTGCCGGCAGATCCATCCCCAGCGCATGCCGGATGATGATCTCCTCGAGGGACAACGTTTCCCCTTTCCCCTTTCCCGTTTCCCGGATTTCGAATCTCAACGCTCCGCTGCACCGCCCCCCGATCGGCCGCGCCGCGAGCTCGATCAGCCAGGGTCCGCCGGCGTTCACCCGCAGCTCGGCGTGTACCGGTCCTTCACGGAGCCCGAGCGCCGCGGCTGCGCGCGCCGCGCACGCGGCAACCGCGCGCTGCCCATCCGCCGGGAGGCGCGACGGTGTGACGTAAATCGTCTCCTCGAAGTAGGGGCCGTCGAGCGGGTCGGGCTTATCGAACAGCGCCAGCATGTGGAGCTCGCCCGCCACGAGCAGCCCCTCGAGCGCGTACTCGCGACCAGGAACGAAATCTTCGACGAGGATTGAGCGGGATACGGGATCGAGAATTCGCTTCACCCGCTCGAACGCCGCCACGAACTCCTCCGGGGTGTCGACGCGGATCACCCCACGGCTCGCGGCCAGGCGCAGCGGCTTGAGCACGCACGGATAGGACACCCCCGTGGCGAGACGCCGCGGATCGTCGTCCACGCCAAATCGTGTGAAGCGCGGCACGGGCACTCCCGCCGCGGCGAGCAGCGTCCGCTGCTCGTGCTTGTCGCGCGCCGCGCGCGCCGCGGCGACGCCGTTGCCGCGCAGGCCCAGCGTGGCGGCGATGGCGGCGGCCACGACCGCCGTGTCGTCGTCCACGCCCACGACCCCCTGCAGCGGGTGCTCCTGCGCGAAGGCCCGCGCCTCTCGGGCCGCGCGGGCCGGATCCGACAGGTCGAGGGTGAGGAGGCCGCGGGGATTGGCGTCCTGAAACGTGCTGGGGCGCTCGGAGGCGACGGTGAGGTCGACTCCCAGTCGCCGCGCGGCCTCGACGAACGCGGCCGTGCGGTACGTAGCGGTGGGGAGGAGGAGGAGGAGCCGAGACGTGCCGGGGCGCAGCATGCTGCGCCCTTACTTCTTGGCCGCCGCGAAGTACGGGTTCGAGCCGGCGGCGTGATCCGTGATGTCGACCACGCCCTTCACATCGGGAACGTGCTGCTGCAGCATCGCCTCGATCCCCTGGCGCAGCGTGACGTCGGCCATGCCGCATCCCTGGCACCCGCCCGCCAGGCGGACCATCACGACGGCGTCTTGCACATCGATCAGCTCGACCCGGCCGCCGTGCCGCGCGACCATGGGATTCACCTGGCTCTCGAACAGGTCGGCGACGCGCTCGTACAGCGCGTCGTCGTCCACACCGGGCGTCGCGGACGCGGTCGGCTTGGGCGCCACAGCCGGCCCCCCCGCGGCGAGGGCGGCCCGGATCGCCTGCCCCACCGCCTTCCCCACCGTCTGCCACGGGGTTGTGCTGCGCTTCACCACCGTCACCAGGTTTCCGGACACGATCACCTCGGCCACGTCCGCGTCCGGAATCGCGAAGATCGCCTCGGCGAGAGGGGAACCGTTGGCCTCGCCGGGCGATGCGAACCGCCGCACGCCACCCGCGTGCACCGGCTCGCTCACCATGAACTTGCAGCGGCCGGTGTCGATCGGCTCGGCGCTGATCCTGATTTCGGCGGGGTTCATGCAACAAACATAACCCCGGGCGTGAGCCCGGGGTTAATCCCGGGGGACACCACTGACCCCGGGCGCAAGCCCGGGGCTGGGCACCGGCCGCAGCTGGCGCGCCGCCTGCACCAGGTTGCGCAGCGCCGCCAGCGTCTCCTGCCAGCCGCGCGTCTTGAGCCCGCAGTCGGGGTTGACCCAGATCTGGCGGTCCGCGAGCACCTCCTGCATGCGCTTCAACGCCTGCACGATCTCCGCCGTGCTCGGCACGCGGGGAGAATGGATGTCGTAGACGCCCGGCCCGATCTCGTTGGGATAGCGGTATTCCTTGAAGCCCTCGAGCAGCTCCGACCCTGAGCGCGCGTTCTCGATCGAAATCACGTCGGCGTCCATCTTCTCGATCACCCGGATCACGTCGTTGAACTCGCTGTAGCACATGTGCGTGTGGATCTGGGTCGCGTCCGACACGCCCGCGGTGGCGAGCCGGAAGGCGTTCACCGCCCACTCGAGGTACCCTGCCCATTCCGCGCGCCGGAGCGGCAGGCCTTCGCGCAGCGCCGGCTCGTCGATCTGGATCACCCGGATCCCGGCTGCTTCGAGGTCCTTGACCTCGTCGCGGATCGCCAGCGCCAGCTGCTTCGCCGTCTCGGCGCGCGGCTGATCGTCGCGCACGAACGACCACTGCAGGATGGTCACCGGACCGGTGAGCATGCCCTTCACCGGGCGGGCCGTCTTGGACTGAGCGAAGGTGCTCCAGCGCACCGTCATCGCCTTGGGCCGGGACACGTCGCCGTAGATGATGGGCGGCTTCACATAGCGCGTCCCGTACGACTGCACCCAGCCGTGCTCCGTGAAGGCGAATCCCTCGAGCTGCTCGCCGAAGTACTCCACCATGTCGTTGCGCTCGAACTCACCGTGGACCAGTATGTCCAGCCCCAGCTCTTCCTGGAGCTTCAACGTGCGGGTGATCTGCTCCGCGATGAAGGCGTCGTACTCGGGCCCCGTCAGCTTGCCATCGTGCAGCTGCTTGCGCGCGGCGCGGATTTCGGCCGTCTGGGGGAACGACCCGATAGTCGTCGTGGGGAAGAGCGGCAGCCGCAGCTAGTTGCGCCGACGCTCGGCGAACGGCGACGCGCGGCGCATGTCGTGCTCCGTCACGCCGCGCGCCCGTTGCTTCACCGCCGGGTTGTGGATGCGCCGGGAGATGCGGCGACCGGCGAGCACGCGCTCGTTCGTCTCCAGCGCCGCCGCCTCGGACTCCCGTCCGTCGCGCAGCGCGCGCGTCAGCGTCGCCACTTCAACCAGCTTCTGCTTCGCGAACGCCAGCCATCCCTTGAGCTCGCTGTCGAGCCGCCGCTCGAGATCGAGATCGATCGGGACGTGGACCAGCGAGCACGATGGCGCTACCCACAGCTGGGCGGCTCCGGCCCGCTCCAGCGCGTCCTCGAGCTGGCGCAGCGCCGCGGCGAGATCGGCCTTCCAGATGTTGCGCCCGTCGATCACGCCGAGGGACAGGACTTTGCCTTCGCGCCCCCCGCCCGCCGGCCACGCCTGGAGCAGCGACGCCAACCGTGCCCCGGTTCGCACCGCATCCACGTGCAGCCCGGCCACGGGCAGATCCAGCGCCGTCGTCAGGTTGTCGTCCAGCGCGCCGAAATAGGTCGCGACCAGGAGCTTCACCTTGGGCGCCTGGTCGGCGAGGAAGCGATACGCCCGCGCGAACGCCTCGCGCTCGGCAGGGGTGCGGTCGAGAGCGAGGCACGGCTCGTCGAGCTGGACCCACGTGGCGCCCGCCGCGGCGAGGCGCGACAGCACCTCGGCGTAGGCGGGCAGCAGCGCGTCCAGCAGCGCCAGCCGATCGAACCGGGCCGTTCTCGTCTTGCCGAGCAGCAGGAACGTCACCGGGCCGATCAGCACCGGCTTGCCCCGGATGCCGAGCGCCTTCGACTCGAGGAATTCGTCGACCGGCTTCGAGGACGACAGCCGGAACGCCTGGCCCGGCTCGAACTCGGGTACGATGTAGTGGTAGTTGGTGTCGAACCACTTCGTCATTTCCATCGCCGTGACATCGCGCCCGCCGGTCTGGACCCCGCGCGCCATCGCGAAGTAGGTGTCCAGGTCCACGGGCCCGCCGGCCCAGCCGTACCGCTTGGGCACGGCGCCCACCAGCGCGCAGGTGTCGAGCACGCGATCGTAGTAGGAGAAGTCGTTCGACGGGACGAGGTCGATACCGGCGTCCTGCTGCAGGCGCCAGTGCCGCTCGCGCAGCGCGGCGCCGGTCTTGAGCAGGTCGGCCCGCGAGACCTTGCCACTCCAGTAGCCCTCGGTGGCGCGCTTCAGCTCGCGCGCGGCGCCGAGGTGCGGGAATCCGAGATTGTGTGAAAGGGGCATAGGGAGTGGAATCTACCTACACCCGGGCCGGAGGGTAGCGCGCCCCGCCTGCCGCCCGCGCCAGCCTTAGGGCTTGTGGGGGTTCGCGGGGTGCTTGTGGGACTTCGCCTGACCCGGCGGCACGAAGTCGGGTGGGCGACCGGGCGGGACATTGCCATTCCCGTGGCCGACGTGCTCAGCCGCCTGCGCCGGCGTAGCTCCGTCCGCGACGCCGGCCTGCACCTCGCCCGGCAGGCCCAGCAGCTCGCTGGGCGACCCACCATCCTTGATCATCCCTTCGACCAGCTGCACGGTCTGCTTCGGGGGAACGCCGAGGGCCGCCAGGGTGGCGGCTACCCGCAGGACGAGCGCCGGATCGTACGGGGCGCGGCTGGCGCGCACCAGTTCGCTCACATACCCGGCGGTGAGCCCGGCGCTGAGCCCGTCCGCCCCGCCTTCCACCACATCGGCGGTGGGACTCTCCAGGCCGCCCGCGCGCACCGCGTCCCAAGCGCCCGCCAGCCGCCCGGCGAGGGCGCGCACAGCCGCGATCAGCCGCTCGGCCGGGACTCGTTTCGCGCCACCCTCGATGGCTTTCTCGACGAGCGGGTCGGTCGGCAGGCCGTGCGCCGCGGCGTCCGCGGCGATCTCCTGTACGGCGCGCCGTACTTCCGGCTGGACGCGTCCGTCGAGGCGCGCCCCGACATCCTGCGCCATCAGCGGCAGCGCCGTGGAGAGCGCGAACGTGAGTGCCAGGAACGATTTCACAGCGTGTGCGCTCCCCGGCTGGTCACGGCGACCATGCTGTTGCGGCGGCCGAACCCGTCGTCGATCGCCGGCGCCGCCGGGTCCGCGACCCAGCGCTCGCCGTCCACGACGAAGGCGTACTGGTGTTGGCCGACGGGGAGCGCGAGGGTGGTCGTCCACACGCCGCTCGTGCCCGCGCGCGCCAGCGGCGCCGCGTTCAGATCCCACTGATTGAACGTGCCCGCGACCGCGACGTGCCGGGCGCCGGGCGCGTACAGCACGAATCGCACGAACACGGAGTCGTGCGCCCCGCTGCGGGCCACCGGTGCCGGGCCGAGGGTGGTACCCGGCGCCCGCGCCAGCAGCAGGAGCGCCATGCCCGCCGCGACGGCAAGAGCGCCGGCCCACACCGCGGGACGCAGCCGCAGCCGCAGCTCCACGTCGCGTGGCGAGGTCAGCCAGTGCCACGCGCGACGCGTGCGCGAGGCCGCGTGACGCCGCACCACGGCCATCACGCGGTCGTCCAGGGCCGGCGACAGAACGACCGGGGCGCGATCCACTGCGCCGACGAGACGCAGCGCTTCCGCTCCCTCCGCGCGCAGCTCGGGCGGGAGCTCGGCGAGCGACAACTCGCCATCCAGCAGCTGCTTCACGAGCGGGTGATAGCCGAGGCTCATAGGTGCTCCTTCATCAGGTCCCGTAACCGATCGTATGCCCGGTGCATCCGCATCTTGAGCGACGCCACGGTCGCCCCCGTCCGCCCCGCGATTTCTTCGTACGCCAGGCCTTCCACATGCTTCAGCACGAATACTTCGCGCTGCTCCGGCGTGAGGTGCACGAGCGACCGCTCCAGTGCCCGCATCTGCTCCGTCTGCTCGAATGTCCCATCGGGCCGGTCCGCGGCCGCCACACCGTCGTCTCGCTCGTCGAGCGGCCGGCCTTCGCGCTGCCGGCGGCGCCGCTCCGCATAGCAGCGATTGCGCAGGATCAGGAACAGCCACCCCGCAAACTTCTCCGGCTCGCGGCAATCCGCCAGACGATCGAACGCCCGCACCAGCGCGTCCTGCACCGCGTCTTCGCCAGCGTCGAGCGAGCCCAGCATGCGCGCCGCGTAGCGCGCATAGCGGTCGCGGTAGCGGTGCACCAGCACCGCATACCGCTCCACCTCGCCCCCTAGCACCGACCGCACGACCTCGCCGTCCGTTGCGTCGCCCGCGAGACCCAACCGTCGCCCTCGCTGCCCGAAGTTGTGCAGGTGATGCTAGGGGCCGCGGCCGACGCGGGCAACCCGTCCGCCCCTAAAGAGTCACTGGGGCCAGGGTTAGTAACGCCGGACCCTGCTGCAACTTGCGACACAACGCGTTACCTCGCTCGGGGGTCGGCACTCTTCTATGGCAACACCGGAGGGTCGAGCATGCCCCAGCACAATCGCTCCGTGCCAGATCGCACCCTGCTCGGCTGGGTGGCGAGCGGCGACGCGGCGGCCCTGCGCGAGCTCGAGCAACGTCACGGAACCAGCGTGTACGCGCTCGCCTATGGCATGGTGATCGACCCCGGGGAAGCGGACGACGTAGTCGCCGAGACGTTCGCATACGTCTGGCTCAGCGCCGCACGCTTTATCGAGACCGCCAACACGTCGGTTGCAACCTGGCTCGGTGAGATCACCCGCAGTCGCGCCCGTGCGGTGTTGTTGTCGCGCGAGTGGGCGGGAGGATCGCTCGAGCCGGTGACCGACTTCACGAGGTGAGGAGAACTCCATGATCCGCAAGCTCTTCGGGCTCGCCGCCGTTTACGCGGTGCCCACCCTGTTGGCGGCGCAGACGCCGCAGATTTCCAACGAGCACGCGTCCGACCGAGGCAAGGCGATGGCCGCGCTGCACTCGCAAGGTGCCGCGCACCGGGCGACGCACCGGCGTGGGGACGTGGTCGACGTGCCGCGCAACCCCAACGCGGCCACAGCGGCGATACGGGCCAAGCCCGCCGTGCCCGGTCATGGCGACGTGCCCACGGTGCCCGCGCACCGGGCCACGCCGGCGATACCGGCTCACAAACAGGGCCAGTCGGCCAACCCGCATCGGCCCTAACGACAGCACAGTTCAAAAGGGGACGTAGGGGCGCAGTAGGCTGCGCCCCTACCCGCTTCTCGCCCACCGTATCCCTCCGTCCCCGCGCGTCATAGCTTTGGTGCCGTGAAGCGGGGGATGGTTGCGCTGCTGGCGGCGGTGATCACACTGCCCGCGCCGGCGGCCGCGCAGACCGAGATGTCCGTCGGCCTGGGCGTGGGTACCGTGCGGTATTCCGCGGGCGCGGGCTTCGGCACGGCCGTGCTCTCGCCCGCCGTCCGTCACACCTCGGGGGCGCTGACGCTGGATTTTGCCGGCTCGCTCGCTTCCCTTCCGGGAGGAGCGTGGGCCGGCCAGGGATTGACCGGCCTTTCGCTGGTCAGCCCGCCGCTCGTCCGCGCCGTGCGCTTCAGCGTCGATCTCACGCTCGCAGGCACCGGGCGCAGCGACAGCGGCTCGACCGCGGCGGCACACGGGGTCGCGGAGTTCTCCCGATCCTTCCCCACGTGGGGGCTGGGGATCGGCGCCGGCCCATCCAGCGGCGCGATCGCAGGCGATCTTCCCGTCACGGCGCTGCACACGCGCGCCCGCGTCTGGTGGCATCCGGAAACGGGGCCAGGGGCCCCGGAGGTTCAGTTCAGCGTCGAGCCCACTCGGTTTCCGGACTATTGGTTCACGGACGCGACCCTGGCGGCCACGCTCGAGCGGGGGCGAGCGATCGTGTCGCTCTGGGTCGCCGGACGGACGTCGCCGGCCTTCGCCTCGGAGGGCGCCGGCGGCGCGTTCGTGCAGTACTTCGCGACACCCCGGGTCGCGCTGGAGCTGGGCGGCGGCAGTTACCTCCCGGACCCGTACCAGGGGTTGCCCCGCGCGGGCTTCGTCAGCGTGGGCGTGCGGCTCCACCACCCGCCGCGTGCACCGCGCGCGCGGGCGGCGCCGCTCGTGCCCGCGGTACGGGGCGACAGTCTGGTGGTGCAGTTCCGGATGCCGGGAGCGCGCTCCGTGGCGATAGCGGGCGACTGGAACTCCTGGCAGCAAGTGGCGTTGCGCCCGCTGGGCGACGCCGTGTGGGAAGGCAGGCTCGGCCTGCGGCGCGGCGTCTATCACTTCAATCTGCTGGTCGACGGCTCGGATTGGGTGGTGCCCAACGGGGTGGCGACGGTGCCCGATGGGCTGGGTGGGATGGTGGCGGTGCTCATCGTACCGTAGTGTAGGGCGTCCCTCTCACGAGGTGCGCTATGGGCAAGATCAACTGGGGTCGGGTGGTAGTGGGCGGGTTCCTGGCTGGGGTGGTGCTGAACATCGTCGACTTTGTGTTCTTCGGCGTAATAATGAAGCAGGATATCGCCGCGGCGATGCAGGCGCTCGGCAGGCAGCCCGGGGCCATGGACAGTCTGGTGCCGTTGTTCGTGGTGCTCGACTTCGTGACCGGCATCGGATTGCTGTGGGTGTACGCGGCGATCCGGCCGCGCTTCGGGGCGGGGGCGAAGACGGCGGTGATCGCGGGCGTCGCCGTGTGGTTTTTCGTGGGTCTGCTGCACGCGCTGGGCGAGGCGCCGATGGGGCTGTTCCCGCCGAAGATGTACACGGTCGGAACCGTCGTGGCGCTGGTCGAGTACGCGGTAGCCGGGGCTGTGGGGGCGTACGTGTATAAGGAGATGTAGGCGGCAAGGGCGGCAACAGGCGGCAAGGGCGGCAGGGCATCGAGCCTGCCGCCCGTTTGCCGCCTACTGGCCTAACGGAATCGACGCCCGTGTGTAGATGTAGCGTCCGTTGTAGCCGAACGGCGACGCGGCCGCCCACGGGAACACGCCAAAGTTGTTATTGTCGGGCAACTGAGCCTTGTCGGGATATGTGTCGAAGATGTTCCGCGCACCAACCGAGAGATCCACTCCGTTGAACCGGTAGCCTAGCTCCGCGTCGAACAGCGTCTTTCCGCCGTAGGTCTCCCGATCGTTCGGGCCGTACCCCGGCTGTGCGGAGGAGAACTTCCCGTAGTACGAGCCGCGGACGAGCGAGTGGAAGCGATTCACCGAATACTGTCCGGTGACGGTGGCCCGCCAATCGGGGCGCTCCTCAGTGATCGCGATGTACGTCACGGTGTCGATTATTCCGGTCTCACCGGTCCCCCCGAAGATCGGGGGCAAGGAATCGATGTTGGTGATCCTGTTCTGCGTCCAGTTGACGGCCGCCGTGAGATCGACCGCGCCGGCACCCACGGCAGGAATTCGGAGGTTGGCGGTGAGATCCACGCCTTCGGTACGGGTGTCCAGGCCGTTGGTGAAGTACTGCACACCCCCGACCCCGGTGATCCCGCTGTCCGCCAGAATCCTCAGCGTGCTGTCCTGGAGGAAGGTCGCGCTGAGCATGATGCGGTGGTTGATCTTGATATAGAAGTAATCGGCCGTCAGGGTGAAGTTGCTTGACGGCGAGACGGCAAGTCCGCCACTCAGGTTCACCGATGTTTCGTCCCGCAGGGGCTTCGCCCCGAGCACCTGGGGAGCCCGGGCACTCACCGGGAAGATCCCGACTTGGACCGGAACTCCACCGATGACGTTGGTCACCAGTTTGCTGAAGTACTCCTGGCTGATTCCCGGAGCGCGGAAGCCCGTGCTCGCCGCACCGCGCAGCGTGAGCTCCTTCGATGGTTGGTAGCGCAGCGCCAGCTTGCCCGTCACGCGGGAGCCGAAATCGCTGTAGTGCTCGAACCGCCCCGCCACGTCAGCCAGCACCTGCGAAGTGAGCTCGGTCTCCGCGTCCAGGTACCCGGCGAAATTCGTGCGGTGGCGGTCGGAGGTATCCGACGGCGTGAAGCCCGGGAACCCCTGCGAGCCGCTCACCGAAGCGTCGAAGCCGCCGCCGGATTGCGTGCTGTCCCTGCCGTTGATGTAGGAGGCCAGCTCGCCCGCTTCGATCCGATAGCGTTCCCGGCGGAAGGCCGCGCCCAGCGCCAAGTTGACCGGCGCCCGCATGCCCAGATTCATGGCCTTGGTCACGTTGGCCTGGGTGATGAATTCCTCGCGCAGCAGTCTCCCGGCATAGAAGGACGTCTGATTCGCGATCTCGTCCCCCGTGCCGGATATCCCGTCCGGGCCTGGCGCTGGTTGGGCACAGGGATTGAGCGTGAGGCATGGACCGAGCGACGCGTTGAGCGTATTGGTCAGGTCGTAGTCGAAATGGTTGTGACCGAAGCTCGCGCCCAAGTCCACCGACCAACCGCCAGCCGCGCCGCGCCATCCGCCCGCGGCTGAGTAGTCCGTCACGTGCGGGGAGAATTCCGGTAAGAAGCCCAGTGGATAGATGTCCGACCAGTTCCGCGAGTTGTTCCCATAGCGCCGGTAAGCGTTTCCGGTACCGAGACGGAAGCTGTAGCCACCGAAGGCGTACACTTCGCTCGTCCTCGTTTCGTTCAACGGCATCCGGAAGTTCGCGAAGGTCAGGATGTCTTTCTCGAGCCCGTCGCCCCAGTGGCTGCTCGGCTGCGGGACGGGGTTCCGCTTCAGCACCACCTGGCCCTCGCTGTTGACCGAGTCAAACTGGCCAGTCACGCTGTTGTCGCCCGGATCGGCCCAGGCCCGGTTCGTCGGTTGGCGGTCGAGGAACTCTCCGAACAGCCCGAGCGAGCCACGGCCGAGACCGACGCCCCACCCGCCATTCACGCCCACCGTTGTCCCGTCGTCCGGATAGTCCCTGGGGGTGTAGCGACCGGCGTCCACATCCAGGTATGGGGTAAACGGCCCTTCCTTCATGACGAGGTTCACGACCCCGGCGATGGCGTCGGAGCCGTACTGCGCCGAGGCCCCGTCACGCAACACCTCCATGCGGTCGATGGCGCTCTGCGGGATCGTGTTCAGGTCCACGCCGCTCGACCCCGCGCCCATGCCGTACGTGAAGTTGTTCACGAGCGCGGTCTGGTGCTGCCGCCAGCCGTTCACCAGCACCAGCGTCTGGTCGGGGGAGAGGCCCCGCAGCGTGAACGGTCGCACGATGTCCCCGGCGTCGGTGACGCTTTGATGCGGGAAGTTCACCGACGGCGCGAGCTGTGCGAGAATCTGACTCGTCTCCGTCGTGCCCTGCCGCTTGATGTCATCGGCGTTGAACACGTCCACCGGCACCGCCAGCTCCTGCGCGGCCGTGTGACGCGCGCGCGAGCCGACCACGACGTCGATCGGCGCGAGACTGATGGGTTGCACCCGCATCGAAAAGTCGTGCCGTGTCGGCTGGACGTCACTGACGGTGACCTGGACGCTCTGCGGGACGTAACCGAGCAGCCGCACGCGCATGGTATAGGTGCCCGTGGGCACGCCCCGGATTTCGTAATTCCCCTGCACGTCGGTGGTCGTCCGCGCACCAATCGCGTCGACGCTCACGGCCACGCGCGCGAGCGCTGCTCCCGCGCTGTCGGCGACGTGACCGCGGATCGTGCCTCCCCCTCCCTGCGCAGCCAGCCGGGTGGCGGGGGCCAGCAAGCTGAGGAGCACACAGACGGCGAACGCCGAACGCTTTGCCACGAGGCCTCCTTGGAGCACGACCACGACGTTCACGACGGGGAACCGCACGAGCGCACGGCATATGCTGCCGCTCCGGCGCCGATCCCGCAAGCAGGCGCGCGAGGTGCCGGACGAGCCGCGCCGCGGCTACTTTTGAAGCGCGCCCTCCCCACCCCCGAACCGCGACCTGGAGGCCGTCTATGACCGTGGATCGCCGCACCTTCCTCGAGCGCACCGCCGCCGCCACCGCCGCCCTCGCCTGGCCCAGCGCTCCCCCCTCGACGCGTCGCGCCGACGACCTCGTCCCGATCTTCACGGAAATCGACAAGCACCACGACGAAGCCGTGGCGCGCCTGCAGGAGTGGATCCGGCAGCCGTCCATTGCCGCCGAGAACCGCGGCGTGAACGAGGGCTGCGAGCTGACCATGCGAATGCTCAAGGACGCGGGCTTCGACCAGGTGACGAAAATCCCGACCGACGGCCAGCCCGGTATCCTCGCCACGCTCGACGCCGGCGCGCCCCGCACGCTCGGCTTGTACTTCATGTACGACGTGAAGCAGGTCGATCCCGCCGAGTGGTCGTCCCCGCCCTGGGACGCCGCCCTGGTCGACCGGCCCGGCCTCGGCAAGGTGATCATGGGCCGCGGGGCCGTGAACCAGAAGGGCCCCGAAGCGACGTTCCTCGCCGCGCTGCACGCGATCCGCGCGGCGGGCAAGAAGCCGCCGCTCAACTTCGTGCTCGTGGCCGAGGGCGAGGAGGAGATCGGCTCGCCCCACTTCCCCCAGATCGTGCGCCGGCCCGAGGTACAGGCCGCGCTGCGCCGCACCATCGGGATCTTCATGCCCTCGGCGGCGCAGGCGTCCGACGGTCAGGTCACCATCACGCTCGGCGCCAAGGGCGTGATCGAGTGCGAGCTGGTCTCGAGCGGGGAGCGGTGGGGTCGCGGGCCCAAGAAGGACATTCACTCGAGCAACAAGGCGCGCGTGGACAGCCCGGCGTGGCACCTGGTCGAGGCGCTCGCGACGCTGGTCTCGCCCGACGGCAACGAGCCGGCCATCGACGGCTACTCCGACAAGGCCCGCCCGCTATCGGCGAGTGATAAAGCGATGGTGGCGACTGCGGCGCGCCGTCTCGACGAGGCCGTT
>Ga0209577_10000164_pt1 | contig 63553 bp, 54 predicted proteins | sample GraSoiAngelo_109_FD_185874 | JGI IMG/M metagenome (GOLD analysis project Ga0209577, IMG submission 185874) | Grasslands soil microbial communities from the Angelo Coastal Reserve, California, USA - 14_0903_12_20cm (SPAdes) (version 2) | ecosystem: Environmental > Terrestrial > Soil > Grasslands... | reverse complement strand
CACCGCGCCGGCCGGAGGTGACGGCCACCGAGCGCAGCAATGCGATCGTCTCAAAACGCTGCAGGGCGCCGGCGCCTATGAGCTCGGCGTCCTCGTAAGCGACGATGAACTCAGGTCTCGAGGAGGTGAGGTCGCTCGTAGGCAGGCCAGCGCGCTCGAGCAGGATGCGGATGCTCTCCGCGTCCTCCGCGGTCGCGCTCTGCAGCCGGGGCACCGCCATGACTCTCAGACCGTCGCGCAGGTGCAGCAGTCAGCGAAGCTGCGCGACGGCGGCACCCATGCCCGCCAGGTAGCGGGCGGTTGCGTCACCGCCGCATGGCCGCGGAGGCGGGCGAGGCGCGTGGCGCCTGCTGCAGCAGCGCGTGCAGGGCTTTCGGACCCGCGGCCTTGTCGATGCAATCATCGAAGCCGGCATCGCGCGACAGGCGCAGGGTGGTGTCATCGAGCGTCATGCCGCTCAACATCACCAGCCGCATGTTGGGGGATGCCCGCGCCTTCAGCGCCTGGGCGAGCCGGTAGCCGTTCATCCCCGGCAGGTGAATGTCGATCAGCGCCACATCGGGTGCGGCCTCGACCGTCGTGCGCAGCGCCTCTTCCGCGTTGCCGGCTTCCGACACCGTGTAACCCAGGGCAGCGAGGGCTTCGCGGTAGATGACCCGGACTTCGGTGCTGTCCTCGACGATGAGAATGCGCGGGCGCGACGGGGCGCTGCCGCTCGCGGCGCGACCTTCCTCGTTCGCCACCGTCGGCCGTGAGCCGCCGTCACCAGCGGACACGCCCCCGGCGCCGACGGGCGCGAACGCCGCCACCAGCTCGCCGGCGCCAGGAGAGCGCAGGGTGAGATCGAGGCTTCCCTGCTGCAGCGTCATGACATGGCGCGCCGTGCGCAGCGCCATGCGGCTGCCGCGCGCGCGTGCGCCGTAGCTCTCGAACCAGTGCTCGGCGACCGGGTCCGGCGTCTCGATGGAGAAGCGCACGCGGATCTGCGGCCCCGAAGCCCCGTCGGCCGCCCGCACCTCGATGACCGAGCGCGGCGGCGCGACCGCGCTCGCCTGCTCCAGCATTGCCCGGATGACCCGCAGGGACTTTGCGGCATCGGCCAGCGCCTCGACCGGGCGCGTCGGCGGCGGGAACTCACAGCGCTGCGCGCGCCCCGCGAGCAGCGGCGCGAGCGCGGTGCGCGCGGCTTCGACGATCTGGTCCAGGGAAATGGGCGCCACGGCGACCGTGAGCGTGCCGCTCTCCGATTGATCGGCGGCCACAAAGGCATCGACTGCGGCCAGCGCGGCATCGAGCCCCCGGTCGACTTTCTCCGCCACGCGCCGGCTGACTTCGGTGTCGAAGTTGCGCAGCCGTAACAGGTCGATCGCCGCGCGAATCGGACTGAGCGCGTCGCGCAGCTCGTGCGCCAGCTCGCGCATCAGGGAGGGCCGATCATCCATGGTCGCAAGTTAAGATATCCGGCACATGACAACAAGAGCCTCCAGCTGTGTCACGGTCTCATCGGCCGCAGCCGCTTCGCCAGCGCTGGTGCGAGCGTGGGCGATGCAGTGCGGGGTGAAGGCGTAAGCCCAAATCAACCACTTGGAACTTGAGCGCGACAGCGCTCCCGCCCGGGCGCGGCCCGTCGTGCTACGCTTTGCATGTCATTTACATATCACGGCACACGCGGTCCCCGCGGCTTCACGTGCCCCGCCAAGAAAATGTAATGAGAGGTTTCCAACAGTGAAAAAGCACTCTGTCTGGCTGCTGGGCCTGGCGGCCGTGCTCGTTGTCGGCTGTGCGAACCAGAAGGGGCCGGCCGAGCAGGCGGTCGCGGGCGCGGAAACGGCGCTGGCCGCGGTACGTGACGACGCACAGAAGTACGTCCCGGATCGGCTGCAGGCGGTCGACGCGCAGCTCGCGGCGCTCAAGGACAGTCTCGCCAAGGGCGACTACAGGGCCGCGCTGACGGGGGCGCCGACGGTCAACTCCGCCATCAGGTCGCTCAAGGATGCGGCGGAGGCCAAAAAGGCCGATGCCGGGGCGGCGCTCGCCAGGGCGAAGGATGCCTGGGGCCCGCTCAGCACCGAGGTGCCCAAGATGGTCGATGCGACCGAGAACCGCGTCACTGCCTTGTCCAAATCGCACCACCTGCCCAAGGGAGTCACCAAGGAGGGCCTCGCCGCGGCCAGGTCGGGCGTTGATTCGCTCAAGTCGATGTGGAGTGAGGCCTCGAACGCGTCCGCCTCGGGTGACTTCACCACCGCCGTGACCAAGGCTCAGGCGGTGAAGGACAAGGCCGCGGAGATCATGAGATCCCTGGGTATGTCTGCGGGCTGAAGTCTCTTTGCGACCGCGCCGGCCGCCGCGCGCGATCTAAGCGAGGCGGCCGGTGAGATCGTAGTCGTCCGCGGCCACGATGCGCACCTCGGCCCAGTCGCCGGGGCGCAGTGTGCCGGCGTTTTCGATCCGCACCACGCCATCGATCTGCGGCGCGTCTGCTTCGCTGCGCGCGGTCGCCGTGCCATCCTGCACCGCATCCACCAGCACCCGCAGCTGCCGGCCGACCCGCTGCGCCAGGCGTCGCCGGCTGATCGCCGCGGCACGCTCCATGAAGCGCGCGTAACGCTCCTCCTGCAGCTCGGGCGCCACGTGGTCAGGCAGCGCATTGGCGGCGGCGCCCGCCACCGGCGAGTACTTGAAGCAGCCCACGCGATCGAGCTCGGCCTCATCCAGCCACGCGAGCAGCTGCGCGAACTCGCCGTCGGTCTCGCCCGGGAAACCCACGATGAAGGTGCTGCGGATGGTGAGATCCGGGCATTGCGCCCGCCAGGCGCGAATGCGCGCCAGGGTGTTTTCCGAGTGCGCGGGGCGCCGCATGCGCCTGAGCACCGTGGGGCTGCCGTGCTGGAACGGGACATCCAGATACGGCAGCACGCGCCGCGCGGCCATCAGCGGGATCACCTCATCGACGTGCGGGTAGGGATAGACGTAGTGCAGGCGCACCCAGGCTCCCAGCTCCGCCAGGCCCCGGGCGAGGTCGATGAAGCGTGTCTGATAACTCGCGCCGCGCCACGCGCCGCTCGCGTAGCGCAGGTCCGCGCCGTAGGCGCTGGTGTCCTGCGAGATCACCAGCAGCTCCTTCACCCCGGCCGCGACCAGGCGCTGCGCCTCGCGCAGCACCTCGTCGATGCGACGGCTCGCGAGGCGGCCGCGCATGGACGGGATGATGCAGAAGCTGCACTTGTTGTTGCACCCTTCCGCGATCTTCAGATACGCGTAGTGCCGCGGCGTGAGCCGCACTCCCTCGGGCGGCAGCAGATCGAGAAACGGGTCATGCCGCGGCGGCAGGTGCTCGTGCACCGCGCCCACCACGTCCTCGTAGGCGTGCGGACCGGTCACCTTCAGCACGCGCGGGTGACGCTCGAGGATGCGCTCGGGCCTCGCGCCCAGGCACCCGGTCACGATCACGCGGCCGTTGTGCTCGAGGGCCTCCCCGATCGCATCGAGTGATTCGTCTACCGCCGCATCGATGAAGCCGCAGGTGTTGACCACGACGACGTCGGCGGCTTCGTAGGTCGGTGCCACCTCGTAGCCCTCCGCCCGCAGCTGCGTGAGGATGCGCTCCGAGTCCACCAGCGCCTTGGGGCAGCCGAGGCTGACGAAGCCGACTCGCGGCGCACGTTCCTGTGGTGCGGCCCCGGGGCCGCGACGCGCTCGTGTGCGGGTGCGCGGCATGAGCGCTTCAGCTCATCCCGGGCGCGCTCGCCGCGCGCGCCGGCGGTGGCGCCGCAGGAGCCTTCGGGCGCTGGTGCACCTTGAAGAGCGCGTAGAACACCAGCAGCACGATGGCCGGCATCAGCAGCCAGGGCCATATCGCCGGCCGCCGGTCGCGCGGGCCGCTAGCGGCCATACACACCCATGAGCTCGGCCTTCCCCAGCGACTGGCTGCGCACCGTGAATCCGATATAGGCGGCGGTCGCATCGGCGGGCACGTCGAGCCTGGTCACCTTCAGCGCGTACAGGCGCAGGTAATAGCGGTGCGGCTTGCCGGGCGGCGGACAAGGCCCGCCGTATCCGGGAGTGCCGAAGTCGGTGCGCCCCTGCACCGCACCCGCGGGCAACAGGCTCTTGTGCGGGTCGCCGGCGCCGGCCGGGAGCGAGCTGACGCTGGCGGGGATGTTGTAAAGGACCCAATGCCACCAGCCGCTGCCGGTGGGCGCGTCCGGGTCATGCATCAGCAGTGCGAAGCTCCTGGCGCCGGGGGGCGGGTTGCTCCAGGACAGCGCCGGCGAGACGTTGCCGCCCTTGCAGCCGAAGCCGTTGAACACCTGGCTCTCGGCAATCTGTCCGCCGGCGGAGATATCCGTGCTGCTCAGCGTGAACTTGCCCGCCGCACTGTCGGGCGGGGTTTGGGCGGCGCTCGGATGCGCCGCCAGCAGAGCTGTCGTCGCCACAGCCGCCGCGGCGAGCCCGGCGCCCGCCATCCCTGTCCGTCTCATGGGTCCGCTCCTCGTGCGTGTCGACACCGGAAGCGGCGAAGTGTGCAGCGCCGGAGAGGTGGAGCGCAAATTCGAGCCGCCCGCTGCAGCCGGCGCCCGAGCCGGCTCCTTGCGGCAGACGATCTCTAGCGGCGCCCCCGTTCCTCCCGCCCCTCGCGGTCCCAGCGACCGCCCTGCATGTGCCAGCGGTTGCCCTCACGCCGCCAGGTGTGAGGCACCCAGCGGTAGCCCGGTCGCGGGGCTTCCCAGCGGCCGGGATGCCAGGCGTAGCGCCCGCCTTCCCAGAACCAGGCGCCGCCGATCCAGATGTAGCCGGGGGCGGGCGCGACACCGACCACCTCGTACTGCGGCGCGGGTGGGGCCACCTCGGTCACGGCAACATCGGCGTAGTAACCCGGCGCGGGCGCCACGATGCATCCGCACAGCACGGCGCTCAACAGCGCGCCTGCGAGTGCGACTTTGACGGAACTGAGTTTCATCCGTTGCCTCCTTGTTCACGCGCGGGTGCGGGAACATATTACCGAGCAACGCGCGTGCTGCGACTGAAGCATACATACCCGGAATGACACATGAACGGTGCATTCAGCAGCCATTCAGCGCTCATCGAGGCACGCGCGCGCTCTCTGACGGCTCGCGCATTGCAGCCGGAGATCTGACGATGCGCTTCGCCCGCGAGCACTTCGGCCGCGAGTACTACCGGCGCTACTACCTCGACCCGCGCACCGCGGTCGCCACGCGACGCGAGATGCACGCGCGGGCGCGCCTCATCGCCGCGCTCACCGGGCACGTGGGGCTGCCGGTGCGGCGCATCCTGGAAGCCGGTTGCGGCACCGGCATGCTGCGCACGGCGCTGCGGCGGCTGCTGCCGCGCGCGCACTACGTGGCACTCGAGAGCAGCGAGTACCTGTGCCGGCGCTACGGTTGGGAGCGCGGCCGCATCGAGACCTACCGCGCAACAGCGCCCTTTGACCTGGTGATCTGTTACGACGTGCTGCAGTACCTGGAGGCGGCGGCGGCGCGGCGGGCGATCGCGAATTTCGGCCGGCTGTGCCGCGGCGTGCTGTACTTCAGCGCCCTCACGCGCCTCGACCTCGAGCGCAACTGCGATCACGAGCGCACCGATGCCGAGGTCCACCTGCGCAGCGCGCACTGGTACCGCGCGCGCCTGCGGCGCCAGTTTCGCGAAGCGGGGCTGGGGTTCTGGCTGCGGCGCGGCGCGCCGCTCACGCTCTGGGAGCTGGAGTCGGAGTGACGGCGGCCGCCGCGGCCTCGCCCGCCGCCGGCGGCCGCTGCAGGCGGCGCTTGCGGAACAGCGGGTACAGCGGCATTCCCAACAGGATCAAAACCACCGTCGCGATGCATTCCTTCGGAGTCGTGAGCAGCGCGCTGATCACGATCCACACCATGACCAGCATGAACACCAGCGGCACGAACGGATAGCCCGGCAGGCGATAGGGCCGCCTGGCGTGCGGCAGCCGGCGGCGCAGCACCAGCACCGCGAGCATCACCGGAATCCAGAACAGCGCGTACGACATCACCGCCATGTTGGTGAGCTGATCGAAGGTGCCCGAGACCGCCAGCAGCGCCGCCCAGATGCACAGCAGCACCAGCGAGGTGAGCGGCACGCGCGTGCGCGGGCTCAAGCGCCCGAAGCCGGCGAAGAACAGCCCGTCGCGCGCCGCGGCGTAGGAGACGCGCGCCCGCGCGAGGATGGTGCCGTTGAGGGAGCCGACGGTGGAGATCAGGAAGATCAACGCCGCCACCGCCGCGGCGCGGCTGCCGAGGAAGGTCTGCACCGCGCGGGCGGCGACCGAGGGGGCTTCCGGGTAGGCGGTGGAGTTGGCACTGGCGACCTGCCAGAGCGGCAACGCGTACAGGTACGCGGTGTTGACGGCCAAGTAGATCGCGAGCACCAGCAGCGATCCGCCGATGATGGCGCGTGGCAGGTTGCGCTGCGGATCCTGGACCTCGCTCGCCGCCATGGGCAGGTACTGCCAGCCGCTGTACGCCCACAGGGCCGCGAACATCGCAGCCCCGAAGCCGGCGAGGCCGCCGCTCACGCTGCCCGTGGGCGCCGCCAGGTTCGACCAGTCGTGCACGTCGGCGAAGGCGAACGCCCCGGCGGCCACCGCGATGATCGCCGCCACCTTGGCCACCGCCAGCAGCGTCTGCACGCGCCCACCCACCATGACTCCGGCGCAGTTGATGGCGGCGAACACGCCGATCACGCCGATCGCGATCAGCTGGCGTGTCCCGAACTGCCAGGAGTAATCGGCGCCGAACAGATGCAGGGTGTGCGCGAACCACTGCTTGTCGAAGGTATGGATGTCGGAGACGAAGATCGCGACCGCGGCGCCGTACGCGGCGATGCTCGCCCCTCCGAGCACGAAGCTGTTGCAGGCGTACAGGAATCCCGGGACCTCGCCGAAGGCGGCCCGCAGATACACGTACTCGCCGCCGGCCTCCGGGAGCAGCGCGCCGAGCTCCGCGAAGCACAGGGCGCCGAACATGGCCACGACGCCCGCCGCCACCCACGCCGCCAGCACCAGCGCCGGCGTACCCACCGCCTGGGCCATGGCGGCGGACTTGAGGAAAATGCCGGTGCCGATGGTGATACCGACCACGAGCGAGGTGGCGTGCGTGAGCGTCAGGTCGCGGCGCGGCTGCAGGTCGGGGGGACCCATACGCTATCGTACAATCCCGCGCACCGGCGCACGGAGGTAAAGCGATGGCGGGGCACGAATACCGGGCCAGTATCCACTGGGCGCGCGGCGCCGCTGCGTTCACCGACCAGCGTTACAGCCGCGCTCACACCTGGCGCTTCGACGGCGGTGTCGAGGTGCCCGCGTCGTCCTCGCCGCAGGTGGTGCGGGTGCCGTTGTCGGTCGAGGCAGCGGTCGATCCGGAAGAGGCGCTGGTCGCGGCGCTCTCGAGCTGCCACATGCTGTGGTTCCTGTCACTGGCCGCCGCCGGCGGCTGGCGGGTCGATGATTACAGCGACGATGCCGTTGGGGTCATGGGCAGGAACGCCGCCGGACGGACCGCCATGGTGTGCGTCACGCTGCGCCCGCGCGTGGCGTTCTCGGGCGAGCGCTTGCCCGCGCGCGCGGACATCCTGCAGCTGCACCACCGCGCGCACGATGAGTGCTTCATCGCGAACTCGGTCACCAGCGAGGTTCGCTGCGAGCCGCGGTTCGATGCCTGAGCCGGTGGTCAGCTTCCGCGGTGCGGTGCGCTGCCGGCGCGCGAGCGGGCCGCTCGGTCTCACGCTGATCGGTGGCACGCCCGAGCGCCCCGGCGAGACGACCGCGCTCGCCTTCAGCGCCGCGGCGCCGGCCGCATTCCCCGACGCGCTCGACGATGTCGTGGTCGAGCGCCTGGGCGCGAACCAGTATCGGATATGCAGTCCGCCGCGCGAGTGGGTGATCGCCGCCGCCGCCGTGCACCTGCACCGCGAGATCGCCGCGCAGTTCTACCGCGCGATCCCGCCGCGAACGGTGCCGGCACCAAAGCGCTGGATGTGGAGAATCGTGCTCGCGCTCGCCGCGACCCGCGCGGGAGTCGCGGCGCTGCGCGCGCTGCGGCGCTGAGGTGTCAGGCGCTCCAGGCTCAGGAGGTTGGCGTCGGCGTGCCGAGCTCGATGATCTGCGTCGGCGCGACCGCCAGCCGGCGCGCGCCGAGGAGGGACGCGTACGCGGCGAACTGGCCTTGGAAGGCGCGCTGCCAGGTGAACTGTCTGAGCACGCGGGCGCGGGCGGCGGCGCCGAGCGCCTCGAGGTCACGCTCGTAGAGAGCCGCGATCGCTTCCGCCATGCCGCAGGCGGAGTTGGGCGCGGCGAGCACCCCGACGCTCTCGTCGATGAGCTCCGGAAAGGCGCCGGCGCGCGCCGCCACCACCGGACGAGCGCACGCCATGGCCTCCAGGATCACCAGCCCGAAGGTCTCCTTGGTGCCGGCGTGGACCAGCGCGTCGGCGGAGGCGATCCATTGCGCCAGCTCGAGGCTGTCGCGCCGGTAGGGCAGCACGGTGACGTTGGCGGCGGGGCGCGCCGCGCGCTGCCCGCCGATCAGCAGCAGGTGGTACGGAGCTCCGAGGCGCGCGAAAGCCTGCAGCAGCAGCGGCAGGTTTTTTTCGCCGGCGAAGCGGCCGGCGAAGATCAGCACGCGCGAGTGCGCCGGCAGAGCGAGCCGCGGACGCAGCGCCGGCGTGCGCCGCCGCGGATGAAACACCTCGGTATCCACCCCGAGCGGCTGGTGCATGACATGGTGCACGCCGAGATCCTCGAGGTACTCGCACATCACCCGGCTCGGAGCGAACACCAGATCGAAGCGCTCGTACAGACAGCGCACGTAGCGGCCGATCAGCGGCTCGGCGAGCGCGCCGCCGACACGGCGCCCGATGATCTGCGGCACGTTCGAGTGATAGAAGCCCACCACCGGTATACCCCGGCGCCGTGCGACCTGCGAGGCGCACCACGCGGGGTGAAACGCGTCGCCGGCTTCGATGAGCGTCGGCTCGAGCGCTTCCAGCAGCCGGCTCCAGCGGCGCGGATTGAGCGGCAGGCGGTAATTGAACGTGGCGGGGACCGGGTAACCGGACAGCGTGCACAGGCCGCCGCGCTGCAACCGGTCCTCGCGTCCCGGGACCACGATGGTGTGCTCCCACGAGCTGTGCGCGGCGAGCCAGGCGTGCTTGGCCGTCAGATAGCGTTTGACGCCACCGCTGGTGGGTGAATAAAACAGCGTGGTATCAACCAGATGCATGGATTCTGTTATCGCCCTTCGGTCCCCCGGCCGGACGCGGCGTCGGCACCGCGCATTGCACCTTCATGAGGATTGAGTGTCAAGCGCTGCAGCGCGCGCACCGCGAGCAGCGCCGGCGGAGCGACGCTGTTGCGCCGGCGCACGTCGGAAGTTGATTCGGGCGTTATGCGGGCTTTATGTTGGCGTTGAGGCGGAACAGGTTCGCCGGATCGTAACGCTTCTTGAGCGCGGCAAGCCGCGGGTAGTTATCGCCGTAGGCTGCGTGCACGCGACGCTCGTGCTGGTCCTGCTCGCTGAGGTTCACGTAGTAACCGTCGGTAAAGTGCTCGAGCTTGTCCCATCCGGCGCGCACCCACTGGGTGTTGGCGGCCGCGCCGTCGCCGGGCACCTTCCAGAGCGCCAACACCATCAGGTTGTACAGCGCCTTGCGGTTCCAGTACGCGGTGGCATTGGGCGCCACGCGGGCGATGGCGCCACCCTGGTGCTGGAAGACCACCATGCCGCTCGGCAGCGGCGTGCTGTCGAGGTGATCCACGAGCGCATCGACCAGAGCCGGGCTGATGTCGCGGATGAGTCCTCCCTTGATATAGGCGGCGTTGTCGTTGACCTGCGGCGCGTCGGTCGCGCCCTGCAGCTTGACGTAGGGCGCCGGCGCCAGACGATCCTGCAGCGGCTTGCCGAGCTTGCGCAGCGGCGCCACGACGTCTTGCGCCCTTCCCGGGGGGCCGCAGTAGCAAACGTCGAATTCCACGATGCGCTGGCCGCCCGCGCCCGGCTGCAGCGCGACGTCCACATACAGCTCATCGGGCGCGCCCGCGATGAACTCGCTGAAGCCGCGCAGCACCTGATGCGCCTGCGCGAAGGGGTAGTCGATGGTGCCGCCGAACAACATCGGGCCCACCGCGTGCAGGCGGTACTCGAACGAAGTAACGACGCCGAAATTGCCGCCGCCGCCGCGCAGCGCCCAGAACAGATCCGGGTTCTCCGTGGCGCTGGTGCGCGCGAGGCGCCCGTCCGCGGTCACCACATCGACCGCCGTCAGGTTGTCGCACGAGAGGCCATACTTGCGCCCGATGCGCCCGACGCCGCCGCCGAGCGTCAGTCCCGCGACGCCCGTGTCCGCCGCCGTGCCGGCGGTGGTTGCGAGCCCGAAAGCCTGCGCCTCGCGATCGAACTCCCCGAGCAGCACGCCGGACTCGACGCGTGCACGCCCGGCGAGGGGGTCGACCCGCACGCTACGCATGGACGACACGTCCACCACCAGACCGCCGTCGCAGCCGGATTGTCCTGACAGGCTGTGGCCGCCGCCGCGTACCGCGGTCAGCAGGCCGTGCGCGGCGGCGAAGCTTACCGCGTGCATCACGTCTGCCGCGCCGGCGCAGCGCGCGATCAGCGCCGGCTTGTGATCGAAGGCGGGGTTCCAGAGCCTGCGCGCCGTGTCATAGCCCGCAGCGTCTGCGGTGAGTAGCGCGCCGCGCAGTGCGGCGCGCAGCTCCCCGAGCTCGGCGGGCCTGAGGTTCAGCTGGCGCCCGTCCAGGCCGGTGGCCGCGAGCTCGCCGTCGGTGGCTGCCAGCGAGCGACGGCAGGGCAAGCTTGCGGCGGCCAGCGCGGCGACCCCGGCCGCACAGAAAGTTCTTCTTTTCACGTTTTCCCCCCAACAGTGTCACGCAAGCGTGCTCCGCCCGCGTCCCGGCCGTCAAGCGCAGGTCGCGCACGCGCTAAGGCTGCCGGGGCTGTGGCACACTGGCGCCCCACGCGCGGGTGAGACTGACCGTTGGCTGATCGCCTCGTGAGCCAGGTGCTGCGGCGCCTCATCATCCTGCAGCCCGGTGAGGCGCCCGCGCTGCTGGCGTCGTTTACGACGCTGTTGTGCATGTTCTCGAGCTACACCATCCTGCGGCCGGTGCGCGATGCCCTCGGCATCACCTCGGGGCTGGAAAACATCCCCTACCTTTTCTGGGGCGTGTTCGCCGTCATGCTGCTGCTGCAGCCGCTGTATGGCTGGCTCACCTCGCGCTTCCCGCGCTCGGTGTTTCTGCCGTGGGTGTACGGTTTCTTCGCCGCCAACCTGCTGATCTTCTGGGTGTGGTTCCGCGTGCAGGCGGACCACACCTGGATCGCGCGCACCTACTTCGTGTGGGTGAGCGTGTTCAATCTGTTCGTGGTGGCGGCGTTCTGGAGCCTGATGGCGGACGTGTTCAGCCGTGAGCAGGCGGGGCGCCTGTTCGGTTTCATCTGGGCGGGCGCCAGCACCGGCGGGCTGATTGGCCCGTTCATCGACCGCAAGCTCGCCGTGCCGCTCGGTGCCGTCAATCTGCTGCCGCTCTCCGCCGGACTCCTGCTGGTGTCGCTGCTGTTCATGGCGCAGGTCATCCGCTGGCAGCGACGGCAGGGGGCGCGCGCGCCGCCCACGGCCGCGATGCCGGACGGCGTCGTCGCGCCAGGCGCGGACGGCGCGCTCGGGAGCGGGGTGTTCGCCGCATTCGTGCAGGTGGTGCGCTCGCCCTACCTGCTCGGCATCGCGGCGTTCGTGCTGCTGATGACCTGGGTGTCGACGTTCCTGTACCTCGAGCAGCAGGCGTTCGTGGCCAGGGTGTTCGGCAACGCGGATGAGCGCACGCGCTTCTTCGCCGGCATCGATTTATGCGTGCAGGCCGCATCGCTGACGATTCAGTTCCTGCTGTTCGGCCGGCTGTTCAGGTGGCTCGGCATGCGCTCGCTCCTGGCCTCGGTGCCGCTCATCATGACGGCCGGCTACGCGCTGTTCGCGCTGGCGCCGGTCTTCGCGGTGCTGGTGTCGGTGTACGCAGTGCGCCGCGTGGCCGACTACGCCATCACGCGCCCGTGCCGCGACTCGCTGTTCACCGTGGTGAGCCGCGAGGAGAAATACCAGGCAAAGAGCCTCATCGACACCTTCGCCTATCGCGGCGGGGATGCGCTCTCCGGCTCGCTCTACAAGGGGCTCGCCGGCGGGCTCGGCGCAGGTCCCACGGCGATCGGCTGGCTGGGCGCGGGGATTTCGGCCCTGTGGAGCGTGCTGGCGCTCGCGTTGGGACGCGCCTTTGAGCAGCGTGGCCGCAGCGCTCGAGCCAATCCCTAGGCCGCGCTCGACTGCGCATCTCCTGCGGCGCCCGCGCGCAGCGCGGTAGCGGCGGCGATGATCTCGTGAGCGCTCCCCGGGCGCTCGGCGCGGGACTTCGCCAGCAGCCCCGTGAGCAGCGGCTGGTAGCGCGCCAGCCCGGCCGGCAGCACCGGCAGCGGTGTGCTGACGTGCTGTTGCAGCACTTCCATGGCGGTGTTGCCGGTGTAGGGCTTACTTCCGGTCAGCATCTCGTAGCAGATGACTCCGAGACTGTAGAAATCCGAGCGCGCATCGAGCGGCTCGCCGAGCGCCTGCTCGGGACTCATGTAATACGGCGATCCGAGCAGCACACCGGTCTGCGTGCTCACGGTGCTGCCGTCCAGGGAGCGCGCCAGGCCAAAGTCGATGAGCGCCACGGTCCCGTCCTCGCGCAGCATCACGTTCGGCGGCTTCAGGTCGCGGTGCACCAGCCCCGCCTCGTGCACCACCTGCAGGGCCGCGGCGATCTGTGTCACGAGATGCAGCGCCTCCCGCTCGCTCACGCCGCGCTGGATACGCGCCTTCAGATCCCCGCGCGGCAGGTACTCCATCGCCAGGTATTCGAAGCCGGCGTGCACCCCGTAGTCGTAGATCTCAACGACCAGCGGGCTTGTGACCGCCATGACCGCCGTGTACTCGCGCTCGAGGAACTGGCGGCCGGCCGCTTCGTCGCGCAGCGTCTTGCTTACCTTGAGCGCGACGTTGTGTCCGCGGTGCGCGCTGGTGGCGAGATACACCACCGCCTTTGCCGACTCGCCGATCTTCAGGCGCAGCGTGTAACCCGGAATGACCTCGGCGTTTGCGCCCGCGAGCAGCCCCGCCACGCCCGCGCCCTGCAGCGGCTCGGACTCGGGGGCCGCCCCGGCGGCGGGTGCGGCGGCGGGTGCGGCAGCGGCAGCGGCAGCGGATGCGGCAGCGGGTGCGGCAGCGGATGCGGCGGCCTCGGCGGCGCTCAGCGCGGAAAGCTCGCCCGCGGCCGGCGGCGCGCCGGACTCCGGCGCGCGCAGCGCCTGGTCGCGCGACAGGTTCGCCAGGCTCGCCAGACGCCGCGCCACGCGCCGTTCGACGCGCCGCAGCGCCACGCGCACCGCGGTACTCAGACGCTCGGGCGTCAGCAGGCGCTTGGGCAGGTAGTCGAGCGCACCGAGGTGCAGGGCGCGCACCGCGGTGAGCTCGTTACCGTCCTCGGCCAGCGCGATGACCGCGGGCGTCGCCGGCTGCTCGCGCAGGCGGCGCAACAGCGACAGCCCCGGGGACTGCGGGTCATCGGGGCTCGAGCCGAACACGGCCGAGAGCAGCAGCAGGTCGCAGTCGCGGCCCGAGTACTGGGTGCACCAGCGCTCGAATTCGCTGCTATTCAGCATGCTGACGCTCGAACGCGGCAGGAGCACGTCCAGGTGATGGCGCAGCCACTCGCAGTAGCGCACGTCATCGTCGACGACCAGCACGCGGGCCGCAGTGTTCATGACTGGCGCGCTCATCGCTGCATGGCAAAGCGCAGGCGCACCCGCGCGCGCTGGGTGACGGCCTGCCCGTCGCGCATCACGGGCTGGTAGTGCCAGTGGCGCACGGCATCGAGCGCCGCCTGTTCGAAGATGCCGACCGGTTGGGCGCCGACGATCGTGAGCTCGCCGACCGAGCCGTCGGTGTTGACGACGAACTGCAGGTCCACCCAGCCATCGATGCCGCGCCGTCTGGCGTCGAGGGGAAACTGCGGCTCCACGTAGTGCGTGCGGGTCATGGAGCTCGCGCTGACATAGCTGGCGCGCTGCGCCTGATCCTGAGCGGCGCCGATGGCGGTTTCCACGGCTCCGATGCTCGCCGCGTCGGCGCCCGCGGCATGGGCTTCGGTGAGCCAGCGGCGCGCGAGCACATAGTCCTGCGCGCGCAGCGCGCCGCGCGCTTCATCGAGCACGCGGGTGTCGAATGCCGTGCGCGCGAGCTGCGTCGTCGGATGGTCCGGATCGGCCTGCAGCAGCTGCGCCAGGTAGAACTTGGCGCTGTCGGCGGCGGGGTCGGTGATCCTTCCTGCGGCGAGGCGCTCGTTGAAGCTGAGTGCGAGACGCGCCAGCGAGTCGGTCTTGCCGCTGGCGCGCAGCCGTTGTGCCTCGGCACGCAGTGCCGCGACGTCGGCCCGTTGCGCGCCCGCCGCGGCGGCCGCGGACGTCCAGCTGTCCGCCTGGTCCGGGTTGCCGGCGCTGAGCGCCTTGCCTGCCTCGGCCTGCAGGCGCGCGATGAGTTCCTGCGTCGCCTGCTGCACCAGCGGAGCGCCGGGGGCGAGCGCGCGCGCCGATTCGATGAAGAAGCGCGCGCTCTCTGCGGGCGGCTCGATGAGCTGCCCGTGCAGCAGCGCCTCGCGGCCGCGCCTGACAGCCTCCGCCACGCGCTCGTCGACCTGCTGCTGCGCGAGCTGCTGGCGCGCCTGCTCGACGACGGTCGAGTGACGCCCGCCGCGCGTGGCGTCATCGAGCGCCGCGAGGGCGCCGGCGACGTTGCCGGTGGCGGCGGCGTGTTGCGCCTTGTCGAGCACCAGGCGTTCGCGTTGCGCGCCGATCTGCGCCAGGAGGAACGCCACGCGCGGGTGCTCGGGGCCGATGGCGTGCGCCGAGTCCGCGAGCTGCTGCGCATCCTGCAGGTGTCGCTCCTGCAGCGCGCCTTCCGCGTCCGACACCAGTCTGTCGATGGTCTGCTCGAGGCCCTTCGCGGCGCGCGGATCGCGCGCGTTGCGGCGCAGGGCCTCGCGGTACAGGTCCGCGGCGCTCGCCCCGGGCGGCGCCACCAGCTCACCGGCGGCCAGTGCGCGGTCGGCTCGCGCCAGCAGAGCCTCGAGGGCCGCATCCGAGGCGGTGGGGGCCGCCGAGCGCCCCGCGGTGGCCGGCGCCGGGCGCAGCGGTGTTGGGGGAGCGTTCAGGCCGACCCACAGGAATGGTGCGGCCAGGGCCGCCAAGCCCGCGGCGAGCAGCCACCATTTCGCGCCCCGACGGACGCGCGCGGTGAGCGCCGTGGCCGTGCCTGCGGGGCCGCCGGGCCCTTCGGCATGGCGCCGCCAGGCCGCCTCGACGAACAGCCGCACGCGCTGCTCGGAGACGGGCTTGTGCAGGAAACGATGCACCGAGCCGTCGGTGATCTGGGCCGAGAGAGCCACCTGGTCCTCGGCGCGGCCCGCCACGATGAGCACGATGTCCGGGAACTGCGCGTGCAGCCGCGCCGCCAGCTGCCCGGCGGGGGTGGCGAGCGCGGCGATATCCAGGACCACGACCCCGGTGTGATGTGCCATCAATGCACCGGCGAGATCGATCTCGGAGCCGGCGGCGTACACCTCGTGCGTGGGGTCGGCGACCTGTCTGAGGGTCTGGATGAGCTTGCGGTCCCGGGTCAACGCCAGGAGTTGCTTGCCGATGAGGGTGAGCCGCGGCGACGGCGCGACGCCCGGGGGTGGCGTAGCGGCCGAACTCTGCGCTTTGGTGTGGGAAGCCACGGCTGTCAAAATCTGAAACCCGCCCGTTGGGCTCGGCGCCCGGCCGCGGGAATTACCATGACGTAATGCACGCGGGCTGTCGCTAACGGCCGCCGGATTCTGTGAAACTGGTCATACGTGGGGTTGATTGACACGCGCGCCACCCCCGGGCGGGACGCGCTATCCTGCAAAACCGAAGTCACAGGCGACATATCCTGAAGGTGTGATGCGACACGTTCCGCCGAGGTGTGCGTGGGCCTGGGCAGCCTGGCTGGCGATCGTGCCGGCCTGCCCGCAGGCGTGGGCGGCGGTCAGCGCCACCGGGGTGAGCATGAGCCAGAAGAACGCGGCGCTCGAGTTTCTGCAGGCCGTCGCCAGCGGCGATCCGGAAGCGGTGGCGATCGCGATTCATCCGGATGAGCTGCGGGCCCTGCGGCTGCGGGTCCTCACCCTGCTGCACGAGGAGGCGAAGCGCGGTGACAGCACGGTGCGCAACCGGCTGTTTGGTCCGGCCCGACCGCTCGACGAGATCGAGCACCTCACCGACACCGGTTTCTACGCATCCCTCGCCGACCGGCTGTATCTGCCCGGCCGGGAATACGACGGCGGCGAAGGCATTGCGAGCATTGCGGACAGGGACGGCAAGGTCGAGGTGCTGATCCGCGGCCGCCAGCCCCGCGATCGCGGCAAGGTGCAGGTGGTCAACGTCGTCACGCTCAAGCCCTTCGGCAAGGACTGGAAAGCGGCGCTGCCGACGGAGATCGAGGCGCAGATCGACGATCTCATCGCCGGCCGGCACGGCACCTCCGCCGCGGCGCGTACGCCCGCCGCGCTGCGCGGCGGCGGCCGCAGCACCGCCCCGGCGCAGCCCGGGATCATCGAGCTGCTCGCCACCTCGGAGAAGCTGCTGTCGGAGGGCAAGTGCGACGTCTATTACGGCAAGCAGATGAGCCCCGAGTTCCGGCGCGTGACCGGCAAGAAGGCGCTGGCGGCGCTGGTGGCCGCGTGTCAGAACAGCCTGGGCACGCGCGAGATGCTGTTAGCGACCCTGCACATCGTGCAGGGGCTCGAGCCGCGCTATGAGTACGAAGGACAGCGCGCGACCTACGATCTGACGGGCCAGGGGCTGCCCTTCGATCACTTCGTGCTCGAGCAGGTCGACAAGCACTGGTACGTCGCCGAGTAGCCGCCGCCTCAGTCCCGCGGCAGCAGGAATCGCGCTGCGCCGTACGACAGCACCGCACCCTCGGGTGTGATGCTGTCCACGTGCACGCCCTCGGGAAGCGAGTCGCCTTCGCGCAGCTTGTGCATGTTGATCATGACGAAGCGATCCTGCGGGCGCTGCGCGAACACGTGCAGATCCAGCCGCAGCTGCGGGATGCTCGCGCCGGCAGTGGCCGCCGCGTCCTGATACAGGGGCACGCCGTCCGCGGTGGCGCGCCGCACGCGGTTGCTGAGCAGTGGTGCGGCCGCCGGTTCGGCCGCCGGCGCGTAGTCGTCGGGATTGTCGCCGGCGCCGCTGGCGGCACCGGGGGTTGGCGGCAGCGCGGGCGCCGCTGGGGACGCAGCGGGCGCCGTCAGCGACAGCGGCGGCGGGGCGGGCGCGGGCGTGCTTGCGGCTGCGGCCTGTGGCCCCTGGGCCGCCGGGCTGGTAGCGGCCGTGCTGCTGTCGGCGCTGCGCGCCGCCGGATGCGGCCACAGCATCCACACGACGATCGCGAGGTTCACCACCAGCAACGCCGCAAGCGCGACGGCCCACAGCGGCCAGGCGCCGCGTGGCGGGGCGACCTTGACCTCGAAGAGCGCCGGGCCGCTGTGGCGCTGGCGATCGCTCTCGGACTTCTTCAGGGCATCGAGGATGAAGGACATCGATCACCCGCCATGATGATCAGTATCGACGGCGGACAGCAGCGGCGTGTCGGGAGCGCCGAGGGCGCCGGCGACGGCAATCTGCGTGCGCACACCCGCGATGCCGTCGACGACGAGCTGGTGCCGGCGCTGAAAGTCGCGCACCCAGCCGGCCAGCTCGGTGTCGAACAGGTCGCTGACCGGAGCGTTATCGGCCACGCCGTGCAGGCGCTGCAGGCTGCGGCGCAGCCAGCGCACCTCGGCGCCGCGCATCCCGGCCGACAGCGCCTTCACCGGCGAGCTGGCCGGCCGCCACAGCATGACGAAATCGCCCAGCCAGAAGTGCGACAGCTCGCCGAGGCCGACGCTGCGTGTGCCGCCGAGCTCGATGCGCGCCTGCTCGTCGTCGAGCGCGGTGAGCACCACCTCGTGACTCGTGCCGGCGCCGTCGCTGAGCATGAGGATCGCCGGGCGGTTGTACAGACGCAGCTGGCCGAAGGAGCCGCGCTCGATCACGCACTCCAGGCCCTGTTGCGTCGCCTGGCTGCACGGATCGGTGCTGTTGGCCTGGTACTTGGCGCCCCACAGTGCGAGGAGCCGCGCGAACGCGCTGTCGGTGTCGGTCTCGGCGGCGTGCTGCGCCAGGAGCTCCGCGAGGTGCGGTGCGGGCGCAGGCCTCACCGCGGTCGGCGCCGCGCCGGTAAAGGCCGCCTCCCCGCGCGACAGGCGCGCTGCGCCCGAGCGCGTGCTCCAGGGCTGCAGGTTCCACAGCGTCACGGTGGCGATGCCAAGGAACGCGGCGATGCCGGCCGTGAGGGCCCAGGGGAGCCAGTGCGGCGTGAAGCGCCGGCCGAAGACCTCGGCGGCGGCGGCGCGCACCAGGTTCGTGGTCACGCGGTGCCGGTCGAGCGAATAGGCGCCGAGGAGCGCGCGGTCGCAGATGACATTGATGACGCGCGGCACGCCGTGCGACAGCCGGAAGGCTTCATTCAGCGCCGCGGGTGCGAAGATGTCGCTGGTCGCGCCCGCGACCCGCAGCCGGTGGCGCACGTAGCCGACGCTCTCGTCGTGCGACAGCGGATTGAGGTGATAACGGCCGGTGATGCGCTGCGCCAGCTGGCGCAGCTCGTTGCGCGACAGCAGCTCGCGCAGCTCGGGCTGGCCGATGAGGATGATCTGCAGGAGCTTCTGCGTGTTGGTTTCGAGGTTGGTGAGCAGGCGCACCTGCTCGAGCACGTCCGGCGACAGGTTCTGCGCCTCGTCCACCACCAGCACGACTCGCTTGCCCCTGGCGTGGGCGCGCAGCAGGTAGTCGCTGAGGATGTCGACCAGGTCCTTCAGGCTCCCGCAGGCGGCGTCCGGCACGCCGATGCCGAGCTCCTCGCAGATGGTCAGCAGGAACTCCGGCGCCGTCATCCTGGGATTGAGGATGAGCGCGATTTCGGCGTTCTTCGGGGTCTGCGCCAGCAGCGAGCGCACGATCGTGGTCTTGCCGGTGCCGACCTCACCGGTGAGTTGCACGAAGCCGCCCGCCTCGTTGATGCCGTACAACAGGTGCGCCAGGGCTTCGGCGTGCCGCTCGCTCAGGTACAGGTAGCGCGGATCGGGCGTGATCGCGAAGGGCTTTTCGTTGAGGCCGAAGAACGTCAGGTACATGGGTCGATGTCGATGGTGCTGGCGCGGCGCAGTGCCCGGGGACCGAAGCGCGCCCGCGCCTCGTCCAGCGCCGCATCGAGGGCCCCCGGGCGGCCCGCCGTCTCGAACAGTCCCAGCTGCGAGGCCGGCGTGAGCTCCGTGAGGACCACGCCCAGCAGGCGAAGTTTCGCACCCGGATTGCCGGCGAGCCAGCGGCCGAGCAGCTCCGCCGCCACGCCGGCGATGGCGCGCAGCTCGCAGGTCGGCGGGGCCACGGCGCGCTGGCGCGTAAAGGTGGTGAAATCCTCGCGCCGGATCTTCACCCCGATGCAGCCCGCCACCAGCTGCCGCGTGCGCAGCCGCGCTGCGGCCACATCCGCAAGACGCGCCAGCTGTGCCTGCAGGGCGCGCGGCTCGCCGACGTCGTGCTCGAAGGTGTCCTCGGCGCTGAGGGATTTCTCCTCGACATCCGGCAGCACCGCCCGCTCGTCGATCCCGGAGGCGCGCTCGCGCATCCAGGCCGAGTAGCGGCCGAACAGGGGCCACAGCACCGCATCCGGGGCGCTGCGCAGCTCGCCGAAGGTGCCGATCCCGGCCGCTTCGACCCGCTCGCCGGTCTTGCGCCCCAGGCCCGGAAGCCGGCGCACCGACAGCGGATCGAGCACCGCGCGCACGCGCTCGGCCGTGACCACGGTGAGGCCGTCGGGCTTCATGAGATCGGAGGCGATCTTCGCCACCAGCTTGTTGGGCGCCACCCCCACCGAGGCGGTCAGTCCGGTGAGCTCGCGAATACGGCGCTTGATGCGCCGCGCGATGTCGACGGCGCCGCCGAGCAGCTCCTGGCTCGCCGTGACATCCAGAAAGGCCTCATCCAGCGACAACCCCTGCACCAGTGGCGTGACCTCGTGAAACACCCCGAACACGACCCCAGACACCTCCTGGTAACGCTGCATGCGCGGGCGCACGCACACCGCCTGCGGGCACAGCCGCAGCGCGGTGCGCACCGGCATCGCCGAGCGCACGCCATACCGGCGCACCTCGTAGCTGGCCGCCGCCACCACGCCGCGGCCGCCGTCCCAGCCGACGATGAGCGGCTTGCCGAGCAGCCGCGGGTCATCGTGCTGTTCGACCGAGGCGTAGAACGCATCCATGTCGACGTGCAGGACGGCGCGCGTCATGGCGGCGCTGCGTGGCGCTTCCGCTGGCGCGCTACCGCGTGACCGTGATGGTGATCCTGCTGGAGATCACCGGCGGGTTGTGCGGCACGTGATTCTGGTCGCCGAGCAGCAGCTGCAGGGTGTGCTTGCCGGGGCTCAAGGGCACGCTCGCCTCGGTCTGGCCCTTGCCGAAGTGCACGATCTTGTCGGTCGCCGGGAGCGGCGCGCCCGGATCCGCGGGGGCGTCGGTGTCGATGAGCAGGTGGTGATGCCCGGTGTTCTCGAACTTGACCCCAGCCGGTGCGACACCCATGCCCTTCAGGCCGAACTGCACCCGTACCGGGCTCGTCACCGTGGCGCCGTCCCTGGGAGAGATGATGTAGGCCTCGGCGCCCGGCGGGGAGGGGGTGCGCGGCAGCGCGGCGGCGGGAGCCGGCGACGCTGGCGCCTGAGCGGCGGCGAGCGGGGCGGCGAGAATCAGGGCGGCAATCATCAACGTACGCATGGGCATCTCCTTCACAGACGACTCCTTGGAAAGACTGCTCAAGCCACGTGGGCGCTGGACCTCGCCGCGGACTGCGACGCCGGGACACTGTGGGCGGCGAGCTCCTGCGACTCGAAGTCATCGACGTGAATCAGTTCCATGACCTTGCGGTCGTAATCGCGCAGCGCCGCGGCCTCGGTTTCCGAGACGATGCCGGCGGCGAGCGCCTGCTGGATGCGTCCCGGCAGATCCAGCGCGGTGACCTTGCCGGTCTTGACGCCCTCGACGCGGATGCGCTTCTCGAGCGGCTCGAGCTGCACCGCGAGCAGCAGCGCTTCCTGCAGCAGTCCCAGCGGGTTGGCGGGCTCGAGCGTCCAGTAGATGTACTGGCACAGCCGCTCGCGCGCCTCGGTCGGACTGGTCACCAGGCCCGCGACCTTGCGCCCGAGGCGGTCATCGGGGGCCGAGTACACGCGACCGCGCGGAAAGATCAGCGCGCGCATCAGCGCGGCGAGGGCCCGGTTGGGGAAGTTGCGCAGGAAACCGTGCAGCTGCTCCTGGGCGTGATACAGCAGGTTGCGGCACGCCCACTCGACTATGACCAGGTCCTCCTCCTGACGGCCCTGGTTCTCGTGATGCTTGAGCACCATGGAGGCCAGATACATGCACGACAGCACGTCTCCGAGCCGCGCCGACAGGCCTTCCTTCTTCTTCAGGTAGCCGCCGAGCGTCAGCATCGCCACATCCACCGCGAAGGCGAACGAGGCGGAAAAGCGCACGATGTGCTGGTAGTAGCGCGCGGTGGAATCCTGCACCGGCGCGGCGGTGAAGCGCGCGTGGGTCAGAGCCATGATGAGCGAGCGCACGGCGTTGGAAATGCTGAAGCCGATGTGCGCGAACAGCGCGCGGTCGAACTCATCGACCCCGGCGGCACGATCGGGATTGCGGGCCGCGCTCATCTCGCGCAGCACGAACGGATGGCAGCGCACCGCCCCCTGGCCGAAGATGATGAGGTTGCGCGTGAGGAGGTTGGCCCCCTCGACGGTGATCGCCACCGGCACCACCTGGTAGCCACGGCCGAGATAGTTCCTGGGACCCAGGCAGATACCCTTGCCGCCGTGCACGTCCATGGCGTCGTTGGCCACCTGGCGGCCCATCTCGGTGACGTGGTACTTGAGCATCGCGGAGGGCACCGAGGGCTTCTCGCCGCCATCGATCGCCCCGGCGGTCACCGAGCGCGCGGCGTCCATGGTGTAGGTCAGGCCCACCATGCGCGCGATCACCGCCTCGACCCCTTCGAACTTGCCCACCGGCATGTTGAACTGGTTGCGGATGCGGGCATAGGCGCCGGTCGCCCATACGCCCGCCTTGGCGCCGCCGGTGGCGTTGGAGGGCAGCGAGATGCAGCGCCCGACCGACAGCTGCTCCACCAGCATGCGCCAGCCGCTGCCGGCCATGCGCGGGCCGCCGATGATGAAATCCAGAGGCACGAACACGTCGCGGCCGAGGATGGGTCCGTTCTGGAACGGGACGTTGAGCGGGAAATGGCGCCGCCCGATGCTCACTCCCGGCGTGCCGCGCGGGATCAGCGCGCAGGTGATGCCGATGTCGGTCTTGCCGCCCAGCAACCGCTCGGGATCGAACATGCGGAACGCCAGACCGATGACGGTGGCCACGGGGGCGAGGGTGATGTAGCGCTTGGAGAAGTTGAGCTTCAGCCCCACGATCTCGCGCCCCTGCCACGGCCCGCGGCACACCACCCCGGTGTCGGGGATGGAACCGGCGTCCGAGCCGGCGCGCGGGCCGGTGAGCGCGAAGCACGGCACTTCCTCCCCGCGGGCGAGGCGCGGCAGGTAGTAGTTCTTCTGTTCCTCGGTGCCGTAGTGGTTCAGCAGCTCCGCGGGACCGAGGGAGTTGGGCACCGCAACCGTGGAGGAAACGGTGGCGCTGCGGCTGGAGATCTTGGCCAGCACGCACGAGTGCGCGTAGGCGGAGAACTCCAGACCGCCGTACTTCTTCGGAATGATCATCGCGAAGAAGCCGCGGGTCTTCAGGTATTCCCACACCTGCGGCGGCAGGTCGGCGCGCTCGTGCGTGATGTTCCAGTCATCGAGCATGCGGCACAGCTCCTCGCACGGGCCGTCGAGGAAAGCCTGCTCGGGGCCCGACAGCCGCGGAGGCTTTGCAGCCAGCAGCTTCGGCCAGTGCGGCGCGCCGGTGAACAGCTCCCCGTCCCACCACACCGTGCCCGCCTCCAGCGCCTCCCGCTCGGTCTGTGACATGGTCGGCAGGAGCTTCAGGTAGGTCTTCAGGAACGGGCGTGTGAGCAGCGCCTTGCGCAGGGTGCGCACGTTGAGCAGCCACAGCCCCGCGAGCAGCAGCGCGAGGAACCCCTTCCAGATCCCGGCCGGGGCGCCCAGCAGCGTGTAGGCGAACAGCAGCACCGTGAACGTCACGGTAAAGGTGAGCAGCGACAGGCGTCGGTAGGCGAGGAACAGCACCGCGGCGATGAACAGCAGGGTGATGATTCCGCCCACCTGGGTGACCGCGTAGGCGGCCGCCACCACGAGCGTCAGGGAGACGATAGCGCCCAGCATGAAATCCTCCGCGTCGCGCGGCGTCGCCCGACTATAGCTTGCCGGGGCGCGGCTGCGCGAAACTTCAGGCGAGCAGGCTCCTCACCCCGTCGCGCTCCTCGCGCAGCTCGGCGTGCGTCGCCTCCATGCGCTTGCGGCTGAAGTCATCCACGGCGAGGCCCGGCACGATGCGGTACTCGCCGTTGCTGACGGTGACCGGATAGGAGTAGATGACCCCCGCGGCGATGCCGTAGCTGCCATCGGACGGCACGGCCATGCTGACCCAGTCGCCCGCGCCCGTGCCGTGGAGCCAACTGTGCACGTGGTCGATCGCGGCCGAGGCGGCCGAGGCGGCCGAGGAGGCGCCGCGCGCCTTGATGACCGCCGCGCCGCGCTGTTGTACCACCGGAATGAACGTCTCCTCGATCCACTGCTGGGTCACGAGGGACTTGGCCGGCTTGCCTGCGACCTCGGCGTGGCGCAGATCGGGGTACTGGGTGGCCGAGTGATTTCCCCAGATGATCATGCGGCGGACCTCGCTCACGTGCGTCTCGGTCTTGTGCGCCAGCTGCGACAGCGCGCGGTTGTGATCCAGGCGCGTCATGGCCGTGAAGTTGCGCGGATCGAGATCGCGGGCGTTGCTTGCGGCGATGAGCGCGTTGGTATTGGCGGGATTGCCGACCACCAGCACCTTCACGTCGCGGTCGGCGACTTCGTTGAGCGAGCGGCCCTGCACGGAAAAGATCTGCGCGTTGGCGAGCAGCAGATCCTTGCGCTCCATGCCCGGGCCGCGCGGGCGCGCGCCGACCAGCAGCGCCACCTGACAGTCGCGGAACGCGAGGCGCGCGTCGTCGGTCGGCACCACCTTCCCGAGTGTTGGAAACGCGCAGTCGTGCAGCTCCATCACCATGCCCTGCAGCGCCGCGAGCGCCGGGGTGATCTCGAGCAGATGCAGGTTCACGCGCGTGCCCGGCCCGAGCAACGCACCCGCGGCGACACGGAAGGCGAGGGCATAGCCGATCTGTCCGGCGGCGCCGGTGATGGCAACGTTCACGGCGGATGTCATGGCGGGCGCTTCGTGCTCAGGGATTGAGGGCCTTGGGAAGAGGGCCAGGAATTCTAGCGTCTGAGCGCAGCTTTAGGTCCTTCAAACCCTGCGGGCGGCCTCGCTCTCCAAGGCCGTGGATGACCCGACGCTTGGTGAAATAGCTTGACACTTAAGTAGTGTTCTACTAAAGTATATCACTAAGGAAGGCGGCCTTTTAAGGCAGCCCCTGAGACAGACCCAAGACCCACAGCCAAGGAGACGACCATGAACAGCTTCGCTTCGACCCTCTACCGTGACCTGACCTGCGCCGCCGGGGCCGCCCTGATCACCCTGGTGCTGAGCCTGAGCTTTGTGCAGTCCACCTCCGCCGCCCCCTTTCATATCGCCCCCGCCGTCCAGGCGCACAGCGCCTGAACGGGCAGTGCGCCCAACCTCAGACCGTCAAGGAGCCGATCATGAATACCTTCGTTTCCGAGCTCTATCGTGATGTCAGCTGCGGCGCCGGCGCCGTCCTGATCACGCTGGCCCTGAGCGGCGCCTTCGTACAGGCGACCTCCGAGGCGCCGGGCACACGCCACGATCGCGCACAGGCCATGCAGTTGACGCACGGCTGGTTCGGCCAGCCTGAGCCGGCCGTTTTGGTAGATTAGTCAGCTACCCTCCCGTTACAGGCGCCGTGCAAACGATCATGGATCCGCAGTGGGACGACAGCCAGCCGATCTATCGGCAACTGCGGGCCCGGGTGGTAGCGATGATCCTCGAAGGCGTGCTCAAGGAAGGGGACCCGTTGCCCTCGGTCCGCAGCGTCGCCGCGGACTTCCGCCTGAACCCGCTCACGGTGCTCAAGGGCTACCAGCAGCTCGTCGACGAGCAGCTGGTGGAAAAGCGCCGCGGTCTGGGCATGTTCGTGAGCCCGGGCGCGCGCAAGGCGCTGATGAAGGACGAGCGCCAGCGCTTCCTCGAGGAGGAATGGCCGAAAGTGTATGCCACCATCCAGCGCCTCGGGCTGACCCAGGAAGAACTGCAGCGCGTGGCCGCCGCAGCGCCTGCGGCCTGGCCGGCGCCCAAGGCCGGGCCAGCGGCACCAGGTGAAAAAGATGACAGCAGTAATTGAGGCGCGCGGCCTCGCCAAGGCCTACGGCGCGACCCGCGCACTCGATGGCGTGAGCTTCAGCGTCGAAGCCGGCCGCATCGTCGGCCTCATCGGTCCGAACGGCGCGGGCAAGACCACCGCCCTCAAGGCGGTCCTCGGACTCACCGCCTTCAGCGGCGAGCTCGCCGTGCTGGGACTCGATCCGCGCACGCAGCGCGACGCGCTGATGCGCGAGGTGTGCTTCATGGCGGACGTCGCGGTGCTGCCGCGCTGGCTGCGCGTGAGTCAGGCCCTGGACTTCGTCGGCGGAGTGCATGTGCGCTTCGATCGCGCGCGCGCCGCAGAATTCTTGAGCAAGACCGACATCCGCATGCAGAGCCGCGTGCGCGAGCTCTCCAAGGGCATGGTGACGCAGCTGCACCTGGCGCTGATCCTGGCGATCGATGCGCGCCTGCTGGTGCTCGATGAGCCGACGCTCGGGCTCGATCTGCTGTATCGGCGCAAGTTCTACGACACGCTGCTCAACGATTATTTCGACAAGGAGCGCACCATCCTGCTCACCACCCACCAGGTGGAGGAGGTGGAGAACCTGTTCACCGACGTGATCTTCATCAACCACGGCCGCGTGGCCTTGAGCTCCTCGGTCGAGGCGCTCGGCGGCCGCTATCAGCAGCTGAACGTGAGCGCGGAAGCCGCGCCGCGGGCGCGCGCGCTGCAGCCGTTCTACGAGCGCGAGGTGTTCGGACGCGTGGCGATGCTGTTCGAGGGCCGTTCGGCCGCGGAGCTGCGCGGCTTCGGTGAGCTGCGCACGCCCTCGATCGCCGACCTGTTCGTCGCCAAGATGCAGGGGACACCAAGCACATGAACAGCAAGCTCGCCGACGCTGCCGCCGGGGAAGCCCCGCGGGAAGCAGCGCCCGCCGCCCGCATCGGGACCGCCAGCACGCTCCTCATGCTGGTACGCCGCGAGCTGTGGGAGCACCGGGCGCTGTGGATCGCGCCGCTGGTGGTCGCCGCGCTGATGGTGTGCGGCGCCGTCGTCGCGGGCCTCAAATACCACCTGACGCACGGCGACATGTCGGGCGATGATCGGCCCGGGGGCATGGCGATGTTTGCCGTCATGCAGGGCGCGGCTTCCACGCCCCTGTCGGTGGTGTCTCTGATCGTGGTGGCTTTCTACCTGCTCGACTGCCTGTACACGGAGCGCAAGGACCGCAGCATCCTGTTCTGGAAGTCCCTGCCGGTATCGGACGACCAGACCGTGCTGTCGAAGCTGCTGGTCGCGCTGCTGGTGGTGCCGCTGGGCGTGTTTGCGCTCGGGCTGCTGCTGTCGCTGCTGTTCACCGGCATCTGGGAGGTCAACGCCGCCTTCGGCCGCGTGCCGCCCATCCCGGGGTGGGACATGCTCGGGTGGCTCAAGGCCGAGATCGCGCTGTTCGCTTGCCTCATCGTGGGTGTGCTGTGGTACGCGCCCTACGCCGCGTACCTGCTGCTGGTGTCCGCCTGGGCGCGGCGCACGCCGTTTCTGTGGGCAACCCTGCCCCCGGTGATCGCGCAGATCGTCGAGCACTTCACTTTCGACACCCACTACCTGCGTGACCTGCTCGTCTACCGCACCTACGGCATCTGGCCGACGCTGTTCGGGCACATGCAGGTCGGGCGCGGGCGCGCGTTCGCATTGGGCGCGGCGCTCGATCGACTGAACCTCGGGGCCGCCCTCACCGACCTCGACCTGTGGATCGGCCTGGCGGTCGCCGCTGCGATGGTGTTCGGCGCGATCCGCCTGCGCCGTTACCGCGACGACACCTGAGGGCGCGCGTTCAGGGCCGCGCCGCCGACCGCGGTTGCGCCGCGGCATCCCAGCTCATTCCCGCACAAGACTGCGGCGATAGATCGCGCTTATCATCGCGATCCGGACAGGCGATTGGCCTTCCCGTGCGCCGCGATGTTCCAATGCGGCCATGCAAAGGAGACTGAGTATGTTTGACACCAGGAACGACCTGCCGGCCAACACCCGGACCAAGGTGATCGAGCTCTTGAACGCGCGCCTTGCGGATGCCATCGATCTGGGCACGCAGACCAAACACGCGCACTGGAACGTCAAGGGCCCGAGCTTCATCGCCCTGCACGAGCTGTTCGACAAGGTCGCCGAGAACATCGAGGAGCACATCGACACGCTCGCCGAGCGCGTCACGGCGCTGGGGGGCACGGCGCGCGGTACGCTCGCCGCGGTGGCGCGCAGCACCAGTCTGCGGCCCTACCCGGAGGACATCAGCGAGGGTCTCGCCCACGTGGATGCGCTGTCCGCGGCGCTGGCCGACTACGGCGCCAAGGTGCGCGCCGGGATCGACGCCGCCGCCAGGCTCGGGGATGCCGACACGGCCGACCTGTTCACGGGTATCTCGCGCGACAACGACAAGTATCTCTGGTTCCTCGAGGCGCATCTGCACGCCAAGCGCTGATCCGGCCCGCCCCCGGCCAAGCATGAGCCTCGAGGTTCGGCGCACCGACGAGGGCCTGGAGCTCGAGCTGACGGGCGAGTGGGTGGCACAGCGGGTCCCGGCCATCGAGAGCGGGTTGGCCGCGGTCGATCTTGCCGCGGCGCGGCAAGTGTCGATTGCGACGCAGCGCCTCAGCGCGCTGGATCTCTCGGGCGCCTGGGCGCTGCGCCAGCTCCTGAGCCGCGCGCGCGCCGCCGGCGTCGCGGTGAGCTTCCGGGGGCCACCGCCGGATCAGCTGCGCCTGCTGGAGGAGATTCTCAGCGATACGAGCCCCGTGGGCGCGCCGGCCGCCTCCGGCCCGCCCGCCCGAGAGCCGCTCACCGCGATCGGACGCAACGCGGTGCTCGCCGGTCGCGACCTGCTGCACGCACTGGCGTTCGTCGGCCGCGCCAGCACCACGTTGCTGCGCGGCCTGGCGCGTCCGCGGCGCCTGCGGCCGATTTCGATCGCCCGCCACGTGTATGACACGGGTCTTACCGCCGTGCCCATCGTGGCGCTCATCGCGTTCCTCATCAGTGTGATCATCGCCTACATGAGCGCCAAGCAGCTGCGTGGGCTCGGCGCGGACATCTACGTGGTCGACCTGGTCGCCATCGGGGTGCTGCGCGAGCTGGGAGTGCTGCTGACCTCCATCATCGTCGCCGGCCGCTCGGGGAGCGCGTTTGCCGCCGAGCTCGGCTCCATGAGGCTCAACGAGGAGGTGGATGCGCTCATCGCGACCGGCGTCGATCCGTTCGAGGTGCTGGTGCTGCCGCGGGTGCTGGGACTCACCCTCGCGCTGCCGCTGCTCACCATCATCGCCGATCTGACCGGACTCACCGGCGGGGCGCTGCTGTGCCGCTATCTGCTCGACATGCCGCTCACCCAGTACGTGAGCCGCGTCAACGAGGCGATCGCGTCCACCACCTTCTGGGTCGGCCTGGTCAAGGCCCCGGTGTTCGCGGTGCTCATCGCGCTCGCCGGCTGTTATCGCGGCCTGCAGGTGCGCGAGTCGGCGCGCGAGCTCGGCCGCCTGGTCACCGTCGCGGTCGTGCAGGCGATCTTCTGCGTGATACTCGCGGATGCGCTGTTCGCGGTGCTGTTCATGGAGATGGACATTTGAGGCTGTACCCGGTGCTGCAGGTGCAGGGGCTGGTGAACCGCTTCGGGACCCAGGTGGTGCACGACGGGCTCGACATGGAAGTGCGCGCCGACGAGGTGTTCGGCATCGTCGGCGGCTCCGGCGCCGGCAAGTCGGTGCTGCTGCGGACCATCCTCGGACTGCAGCGCCCGATCGCCGGGGTGGTGCGCATCGACGGCGGCGACATCACGCGCATGAGCGGGGCGCAGCTGCGCTCCGTCAAGGCGCACTACGGCGTCACCTTCCAGGCCGGCGCCCTGTACACGGGACTGACGGTGCTGCAGAACGTGCAGCTGCCCATGATCGAGCACCTCGAGCTCGAGCGCTCGGCGCTGCAGGAGCTGGCGCTGCTGCGGATCCGCCTCGTCGGGCTGCCCGCCGAGGCGGCCCGCAAGTACCCGGCCGAGCTCTCCGGGGGCATGGTGAAGCGCGCAGCTCTGGCCCGCGCCCTGGCGCTCGATCCGCGCCTGTTGTTTCTCGATGAGCCCACCTCGGGCCTCGATCCGGTGAGTGCGGCCGCCTTCGATGAGTTGGTGCTGTACCTGCAGAAACAGCTGCGGCTCACCATCGTCATGATCACCCATGATCTGGACAGCATCTTCCGTACCTGCAATCGTGTCGGGGTGATCGTGGACGGGCGCATGGAATCGGACACGCTGCAACGCATCGTCGACCACCCGCACCCCTGGATCAGGGCCTATTTCCACGGCGAGCGTGCGCGCGCACGCCGGGGAGCTGCGCATGGAGCGTGAGGCGAGCTACGCCGCGGTCGGGGCGTTCGTGCTGCTGGCGGCACTGCTGGGAGTGCTGTTCGTCTACTGGTATTCCGACACCCGTGAGCATCGCGACTACAACCGCTACGAGATCTACTTCACCGGCAGCGTCAGCGGCCTCGACCGCGGAGCTGCGGTGCGTTACCTCGGTGTCGGCGTGGGGCGCGTGGTCGACATGCGCATCGACCCGCGCGATTCCAGCCGCGTCGAGGTGATCGTCGATATCGACGCGACCACGCCGATATCGGGGCATACCGTCGCGGAGCTGCAGCTGCAGGGAGTCACGGGGCTGCTGTACATCGACCTGCGCGAGGATCGCAGCGACAAGCGCCCGCCGCAGACGGTGGCGGGACTGAAATTCCCGGTGATCCGTTCGGCGCCGTCGCGTTTCGACGTGTTCCTGGCGAGTCTGCCGGAAGTGGTGGCGGCGGCCGGCAGCGTGGTGCAGCGGGCCGGCCTGCTGCTGAGTGACGCCAACCTGCACGCGGTTGCCAGCACGCTGGCGAGCCTCGAGCGCTCGAGCGGCGAGCTGCCGCAGACCATGCGCGACCTCAAAGCCCTGGTCGCCGAGCTGCGCGGCGCGAGCGCCGAGCTGGCCGCATCCGCGCACAGCGCCCACGCGCTGATCGATACGGCCGGGCCGGACGTGGAGGGCGCCGCGCGCCGCTTACACCTCATTGCCGACCATCTGGCGAGCGCCAGCGGGCAGCTCGACAGGCTGATCGCGGAGAACCGCGAGGACGTGCGCTCGTTCACGCGCGACGGGCTGCCGGAGCTCGAGCGCTTTGCGCGTGAGGGGCGCGAGGCGGCCGAGGACATCCGCGCACTCTCGACCAGCCTGCGGGAGAATCCCGCCCAGCTCATCTATCAGCCGCAGGAGCGCGGTGTGGAGATCCCACGGTGAGAATTGCGCCACCGCTGAGGCGCGCCGTGCCCCTGCTGTGCATCCTGAGCGGCGGCTGCTCGGGACTCTTCCACAGCAGCGCGCGTCCCGAGCAGACCTACTACCTGCGCGCACCCCCCGCCGCGGCCGCCACCCTCCCCCTGACCGCCGCCCGCGGCGCCCCGGGCTCGCCCCCGGCGCTGGCGGCGTCGCTCCGGGTCGGTCATCCGCAGGCCGACCCCGGGCTCGACTCCTCGCACATCATGCTGGTGCAGGCCGATCATCGCATGAACTTCTACGCCGGCAGCCGCTGGCCGGGTCCGGTTGCGGACCTGATCGAAGCGCTCGCCGTCGAAACGCTGCGCGCCTCGGACGCGTGGCGGTCGGTGGAGGACTCCACCAGCCCGTTCCCGTCCGACTACCTGCTGCAGGTCGCGGTGCGGCGCTTCGAGGCCGACTACACCGCCGGGGGCACGGTTCCCGAGGTGCACGTGACGCTCGACTGCATCCTCGGCCGCCGCGAAGGGCGCGACGTGCTGGCGACGTTCGTCGCCTCCGGCGCCGCGCTGGCCAGCGCCAACCGCCTGAGCGAGGTGGTCTCCGCTTTCGAGCAGGCCACGGGCGCCGCTCTCGGGTCGCTGTCGCAGCAGGCACAGCAGGCGGTGCGCGCCGCCGCGGAGCGCGCGGCTCAGAACGAGGACAGGCCCCCCTCCATCAGGCGCTGAAGCGCCTTCAGGCCGAGCGGGAGGCCACCGCCTCGGCGCGCTGCAGCAGATGCGCAAAGGGTGCGCTGCCGGCGGCCTGGCGTGCGAGCAGCCCCAGCAGGTCTTCCGCGGTGCACGGCTCGCCGAACAGCCGCCCCTGGCCGTAGTGGCAGGCGTTGCTGCGCAGGAACTCCAGCTGCCGCTGCGACTCGACGCCCTCGGCGATCACTTCCATGCCGAGACTGCGCCCCATCTCGATGATGGTGCGCACGATGGTGGCATCGCCGGCATCGTCGGTCGCGTCGCGCACGAAGGACTGGTCGATCTTGAGCGTGCCGATCGGGAACTGCTGCAGCGCCGAGAGCGAGGAGTAGCCGGTGCCGAAGTCATCGATCGACAGGTGCAGGCCCATCGCGTACAGCTCATCGAGGAGGCGCACGGTGCGCTGCGGATCGGCCATCAGCGTGGTCTCGGTGATCTCCAGCTCGAAGGCGGTCGGGGACACCTGGTGGCGGCGGAATACCGAGCGGCAGCGCAGGATGAAACTCGCCTGGCGCAGCTGCTTGAGCGACAGGTTGAGCGAGATGCGTCCCGGATCGCCGCCCTTGCTCTGCAGCTGGCGGTAATCCATGCACACGCGGTTCAGCACCCACTCGCCGATATCCAGAATGAGGTTGGTTTCCTCGGCCAGCGGGATGAAATGCGAGGGCGGAATGTCGCCGTGCCCCGGCAGGCGCCAGCGCAACAGCGCCTCGGCGCCGATGATACGGCCGTTGCGCAGGTCGACCTTGGGCTGGTAGCGGATCTCGAGCTCGTCGCGCTCCAGCGCGCGCCGCAGTTTGCTCTTCAACATCAGCCGCTCGACCGCGGCGGCGTTCATTTCCGGGGAGTAGAAGGCGAAGGTGTTGCCGCCGTTCTGCTTCGAGTAGTACATCGCCGCATCGGCGTTGCGGACCAGGTCGATGACGTTCTCGGCGTCGCGCGGGCAGAAGGCGATGCCGACGCTCGCGGTGAGGAACACCTCGTGCTGGTTCAGCTGGAACGGGCGGCACACGTCGGTGAGCAGCGAGCGTGCCAGCTGCGCAATCGGTCCGCGGTTGTCGGCATCCGCCGGCAGGCCCTCCACGAACAGCGCGAACTCATCCCCGGCGAGCCGGCCCACCACCGTCTCCTTGGGCAGCGAGCGCGCCAGCCGCTCGGCCAGCACCTCCAGCGTGCGATCGCCGGCGCCGTGGCCGAAGGTGTCGTTGACTTCCTTGAAGCGGTCCATGTCCAGGTACAGCACCGCCACCACCTGCCCCGCGCGCAGCGCGCGCGCGATGGTCTGCTGCAGCAGGTGGTGGAACTGCATGCGGTTCGGGATCTTGGTGAGCGCGTCGTAGCGCGCCAGATAGCGTATGCGGCGTTCGGCGCGCTTGCGGTCGGTGATGTTGCGCGCCACGAAGATGTTGCCCTGGAACTGCGGGTCGTCGCTGTCGATGCGCGAGCCGGTGAACGACACCGGGATGGTCTGACCGCTGCGCGTGCGCACCACCGTCTCGCGCGTCTCCTGCGCCGCCTGCAGCAGATCGAAGCCGGCGCGCTCACGCTCCTCGAGCACCGTCAGGATGCCGCGGCCGAGGAGCTCCTCCTCGCCGAAACTCAGCAGCTTGCAGGCCGCCGAGTTGGCCATCTTGATGACCCCGTCCGGGGAGGTGACGAACACCGCATCGGTCATGCTGTTGAGCACGCTGTGCAGGTAGTTCTTGTTGATGGTCGACTGGCGCAACCGCCCGCGCATGCGCTCGAGCGCCTGCTGCAGGTCCGCGAGCGCGTCGTTCCTGCGCACCTCGACCGGTCGGGTGTAATCGCCCTGGCCGATGCGCTCGGCGCTCTTGATGAGCGAGTCGACCGGCCGCTGCAGCTGCCGCGTGAGGCGCCAGGCGAGGGCCGCGGCGGCGAGCCCGCCGGCCGCCGTGAGCGCGAAGCCCAGCAGCCATGCGAGCCGCCAGCGTGCGGCGCCGGCCGCTTCCAGCCGTCCGCTCAAGCTCACCTCGGACACCGGCGCCGCCTGCTCGAGCACCACGGTGAGGGTGGCGAGGGTCTCGGGGGTCACGGCGCCGGGGATTCTCTCGACGAAGGTGCGTACCGGAGCGACCACCTGCACGGTGAGCGCGCCCGGGGTCGCGCCGCCGCTGCGCCGCCAGTTGAAGATCCGCTTTCCCGAGCGCGTCGACACGCTGACGGCGGCGACCGTGGGATTCTCGATGAAGGGCTGGAGCCTGCGCAGCACGCCGCTCCCGTCCCCGGCGCGCACCGCTCCGGCGATCGCATCCGCCGCGTGCTCCGCGATGCTCTGCGCCCGGGCCTGCAGCTCCGGATCGACCCGCTCGCGCGCGGCGCGCTCGGCGAGCGCGCTGAGCGTGCGCGTGTCGGCCTGGTGGCGCACGAGCAGCACGGTCGCCACCGCAGCCGCAGCGAGCACCACCACCAGGAAGGCGGCGCCGGCGTACTTGAACTTGAAGGTGGCGGCGGTCACATGCGTCCACGCCCGCCGCGGGCTGCGCAGGGCCTGAGGCGGTGGATCCCCTGTATTTTGGGGATTCATATTAACCGCCGCCTGGGACTTAAGGCTAGGCGCCTTTAGGGGCCAGGGGCCTTTAGCTGCCGGACCAGACTCTTTTTATATGCCCGAGCATCAGCCCGCGCATCGTGGCCATGGGGTCGTTGCTGGCCTCGTCGTTGCTGGCCGCGAAGATGGGCGGCCGGCGCCGCAGCAGCTGCCAGCTCTCGCTGCGCAGGACCTGGCGCAGGTACTCGACATTGCGCTCGATCGCTTCCATGTAGGGATTCCCGCCCCCGAAGAGGACTTCCAGGTAGCGGTAGGCTGCACGGAAATCCCCATCGAGCCGCTTAGCTCGCACCTCCGCCACGAACTCCGGGGTCTGGCGCAGCAGATCCAGCCCCGAGGCGTACTTCACCCGGGGATTGCCCTGGCTGAAGGGCAGGGCGACGCCGCCGAGCACGAACTCGGCGTACAGCCGGTCACGGCATTTCTCCAGGTAACAGCGGTCGGCCATCTGGGCGATCATGTCCGCCGTGCCGAGCAGGTGGCCGACCGTGATGTCGCGCGGATCGGAAACCGTCTCCTCGATGCGCGCGAACGGCACTTCGTAACCGGTGTAGTGAATGATCTCCGAGGCCACCGGCACCCAGGAGCGGAAGCCCAGCACCGGCAGGTACTCCTGCAGGAAGCGCGCGCCGCGCGATACGTGCGTGCGGGTGAACTCCGCGCCGTTGCGCGAGTCCTTGTCGTCGGTGCGGCGCAGGTAGCCTACGTCGTGAAACAGCCCGGTGACCAGGCCGACCACGGCGCGCGCGCCTCCCAGGCGGGTGGACTCTTCCTGCTGCCGCTCGTAGCCCACGATCAGGCGCGCGAGCGCGAGCGTGATGTCGAGCGTGTGCTGGCGGTCGTGGTAGACGGTGTCGACGCCGTGGTAACCGGCCACCTTGCCGGCGAACAGCCGCTCGAAATGCTCGAAGGCGCGCCCCAGCGGTTCCATGGACAGCCCCGGCCACGTCGGCCGGTAGAGTGCCTCGACCGCGGCGAGCACGGCGGCGGGCGAGCTCACCTGCACGCTGTTGGTAACGTCGAAATCGCTGCGCCGGGTACTGGTCATGGTGGACGAAGGGCGACGCGGCGGCTGTCCCCTGACTGGCCTGACCGGTGCCTTAAATCCCAGTCTAGGCAGTTCCGGCGCCCCGGCACCGCGACGCGGCGCACACTTTGAGAGCCTCACCCGCGGGTTAATAGATACGCAGACCCCCGTACTTGCGGCGGATGTACCGGTCGAGCACCAGGGCTCCGAGCGCAAAGCCGGCGCACAGGGCGAGCAGCGCCGCACCGAGCACCCACGGCCACACCCGCCGCGGACTGTCCTGCTCCGCGGCGGCGAACAGCGCCCGCTGCGGCGCTGCGGTGGGGTCCTCCGCGGCGGGCGCGCTCGCCGGCGCCGCGGTCGAGGCGGTCCCGCCGCCGCCGCTCGCTGCGGTCGAGGCGGTGCGCGCCGCATCGAGCTGTGCCTGCAGGCGGCTCACCTCCTCCTTGAGCTGCGCCACCTCCGCGGTGCGTTGCGCGAGCCGCGACCGCAGCGGCTCTTCGGCCGACAGGTAGCTCGCCCTGATCCAGCCCTCCTTGCCGCCCGCGGTGCGCACGCGGACCTGATCGCCCGAGCGCTCCAGGACCTCCAGCGCATCGCCGCTCCTGACCGAGGCGATGCGCTCGCCGCCGCTGTCGGGCGCGCTGTTGACACTGACCACCAGTTGCTCGATGACGTAGAGCGTCTCGGCGCGCGCCGCGGGCGAGGCCACGGCGCACAGCAGCAGCAACGGCGCCGGCAGCACTCGCGCGCTGAGCCTTCCGGTCACGCGGCGAGCTCGCCCGTGGCGACGATGCCGTGCTGCTTCAGCAGCGCCGCCACGTCCGGCCGGCGGCCGCGAAACTCGATGAACGCCTCCAGGGCGTCACGGCTGCCGCCGCGGCTGAGGATCGCCTCCAGAAAGCGCTGTGCGGTCGCGCGGTCGAACACTCCGCTTTCCTCGAACGCGGCAAAGGCGTCCGCCGCCAACACCTCCGCCCACTTGTAGCTGTAGTAGCCGGCGGCGTACCCGCCGGCGAAGATGTGGCCGAAGCTGTTCGCAAAGCGGTTCCACTCCGGCACCGGCACGACGGCGGCCTCGTCCCTGACCTCGCGCAGCAGCTGCTGCACGCGAGCGCCGCGCTCGGGCGAGTACTCGGTGTGGAGGCGGAAGTCGAACAGGGCGAATTCCAGCTGCCGCATCATCTGCAGCCCCGCGTGGAAGCTGCGCGTGGCGATCAGCCGTGACTGTGTCTGCGCGGGCAGCGGCGCACCGCTCTCGAAGTGCCCGGAGATGCGCTGCAGAACCTCCGGGTGCCAGGCGTAGTTCTCCAGGAACTGGCTCGGCAGCTCCACCGCGTCCCAGGCCACGCCGTTGATGCCGGCGAGGCTCGGATAGTCGACCCGCGTCAGCAGATGGTGCAGACCGTGGCCGAACTCGTGGAACAGGGTGAGCACGTCGTCGTGCGTCAGCAATGCCGGCCGCGCCGCCCCGGGCGGCAGGAAATTGCACACCAGGTAGGCAACCGGCAGCGCCGCGCCGCTGGTGAGACGCTTGCGCCCGACGCACTCGTCCATCCAGGCGCCGGCACGCTTGTGGGGGCGCGCGTAGGCGTCCAGATAGAAGCTGCCGACCGCCTCACCGGCGCTGTCTGCGATCTCGAAGAAGCGCACGTCCGGGTGCCACACCGGGGCACCGGCGCGCTCGCGCACCGCCACGCCGAACAGCCGCTCGGCGACCTCGAACAGTCCGGTGAGCACCCGCGGCAGCGGGAAGTACGGCCGCAATTGCTCCTGCGACACCGAGAACCGCTCACGCTGCAGCCGCTCGGCATAGAAGCCGACGTCCCAGGCGGCGAGCCGGTGGCCGGCAAACGCTTCGAGCTCGGCGAACTCGCCGAGCGCCACGGGGCGCGCGGCGCGCGACAGCTCGCGCAGGAACCCGAGCACTTCATCGACGCTGTGCGCCATGCGGGTCGCGAGCGCGTACTCGGTGTAATTGCGAAAATCCAGCAGCCGCGCGGCCTCGTGGCGCCACCGCAGGATTTCTTCCATCACGTTCGAGTTGTCCCAGCGGCCGGCGCTCGGGCCGCAATCCGAGGCGCGCGTCATCCACGCCTCGTAGAAGGCGCGGCGCAGGCTCTCGGACTCGGCGTCGGTGAGCACCGCGACGTAGGTCGGCTGGTCGAGGGCGAGGACCCAGCCGGCCACGCCGCGCTCGTGCGCCCGGCGCCGCGCCTGCTCGATGAGCATGTCGTTCAGTCCGCGCAGCTGCTGCGGATCCTCGACGTGGCAGGTCCAGGCGTTGCTGGCATCCAGCACGTTCTCCTCGAACTTCGCCTGCAGCTGGCTGAGCTCGAGCATCGCGGACTTGAAGCGCTCCTTGCGCTGCGCCGGCAGACCCACCCCGGCGAGGCGAAAATCACGCAGGGCATGCTCGATCACCTGGCGCTGCACCGGGGCGAGCGCGGCGCCCTCCTGGTCGGCGACCGTGCGATAGGCGAGGAACAGCGGCTCGCTCTGCGCCAGGTCGGTCTGGTAGGCGGACAGCAGCGGCAGGCAGGCGTTGTAGCCGCTGCGCAGGGCGTCGGAATTGAGCACCGCGTTCAGGTGACTCACGGGCGACCAGGTGCGCGAAATGCGGTGCTGCAGCTCCTCGAGCGGCTCGATGAGTGTCGCGAAGGTGGGTAGCGGCAGTGAGGCGAGCGCCTCGAGGCGCGCGCGGTTCTCCGTCAGCACTTCCCGCACCGCCGGCTCGACGTGCTCGGGACGGATCTGCAGGAACTGCGGCAGGGGCTGCTCGCCGAGGAGTGGGTTTTCCATGCGGTCTCGCGGCGTGAACGTCGGCGCCATTGTAGCGGCCCCGGGCGCGCCCGGCGCTGCGGGATGGAACCGCAGCCGCGCATCCTCATATAACATGGCGTCGGCCAAGCGCTCGAGGGTGCATGAGCGAGAAATTCGACCTGGTGGTGATCGGCGGCGGCAGCGGCGGGCTGGCGGCAGCGCAGCGCGCCGCCGAATACGGCGCGCGGGTGGTGCTGGTGGAATCCGGCCGCCTGGGCGGCACCTGCGTGAACGTCGGCTGCGTGCCGAAGAAGATCAACTGGAACGCGGCCGATCTGGGCGGCGCGCTGCACGACGCCCCGGACTACGGTTTCCGGTTACAGGTCGCCGGGCACGACTGGGCCTTGCTCAAGCAACGGCGCGACGCCTACATCCTCAAGCTGAACGAGGCGTACGCCGCGAACCTGGCGCGCCACGAGATCGAGCTGGTACGCGCCCGGGCGAGCCTCCTCGATGAGCACTCGGTCACGGCCGCCGGGCGCCGTCTGCAGGCCCCGCACATCATCCTCGCCACCGGTGGGCGGCCGCGCCGGCCCCTGATTCCCGGTGCCGAGCTCGGCATCACCTCCGACGGCTTCTTCGAGCTCCCCGAGTGCCCGCGGCGCGTCGCGGTCGTGGGCAGCAGTTACATCGCCGTCGAGCTCGCCGGCATTTTCGCCGGCCTCGGGGCCGGCACCACGCTGGTGCTGCGCGGCGACACGGCGCTGAAGACCTTCGACGACATGCTCGGCGAGGCGACGCTCGACATGCTGCGCGAGGAGGGCGTGCAGATCGTCACGCACGCCTCGCCCGCGGCGCTGGCGCGCGGCACCGGCGGCGCGCTCGAGCTCGCCGCGCGCGACGGCCGGGGTCTGGGCCCGTTCGATTGCGTGCTGTGGGCGGTCGGACGGATGGCGGTGGTGGAGGACTTGGCGCTCGCCAAGGCCGGGGTGGCGCTCGATATCCAGGGCTTCATCGCCACCGACACCTACCAGGCGAGCAGCGCGCCCGGAATTTATGCCATCGGGGACGTGGCGGGGCGCGCGCAGCTCACACCGGTGGCGATCGCGGCGGGCCGGCGGCTGTCGGACCGGCTGTTTGGCGCTCAGAGCGACCGGCACCTGGATTACGAGAACATTCCGACGGTGATTTTCGGCCGTCCGCCGATCGGCACCGTCGGGCTCACCGAAAAGGCGGCCCGCGAGCGCTACGGCGCCGACAGCATCACGGTGTTCAGATCCAGCTTCGTGCCCCTGTATCACGCCCTCAGCACGGCCAAGCGGCGCTGCGAGATGAAGCTCGTGACCGCGGGCCCCGAGCAGCGCATCGTCGGCCTGCACGTCGTGGGCGCGGGCGCGGACGAGATGCTGCAGGGGTTTGCGGTGGCGGTGCGCATGGGGGCGACCAAGAAGGACTTCGACGACACGGTGGCGATTCATCCAACCTCTGCGGAGGAGTTCGTCACCATGCGATGATCCCCGGCGGAGGAATTCGTCACCATGCGCTGAGCACTCAGGCGCTCTCGCCACGCTCCTTGAGCGCGGCCAGCACCTGCGCGGTGTCGGGACGTATGCCGCGCCACACCCGAAACGACTCCGCGGCCTGCTCCACCAGCATGCCCCAGCCCTGCAGCGCCCGCGCGCACCCCTGGCGCGTGGCCCACTCGAGGAAGGCGGTCGCGGAGCTGCCGTAGGCCAGGTCGTAGCACACCGTCTGCGGACCGATGACCGCCGGCGGGAAGGGCGGCAGCTCACCGGCGAGGCTGGCGGAGGTGGCATTGACGATCAGGTCGAAGGGCGCGTCCGTCAGCTCGGGGAAAGCCACGCCGCGCACGACGCCCAGCTCGCTGAACGCCGCGGCGAGCGCGTGGGCGCGCTGCGCCGTGCGGTTGGCGATCACCAGCAGCTCCGGCCCGCGGCCCAGCAGCGGGCCCAGGATCCCGCGGGTCGCGCCGCCTGCGCCGATGATCAGCACCCGGCGGTGGGTAATGGCCACTCCGAGGTTGTCGCACAGGTCGCGCACCAGGCCGGCGCCGTCGGTGTTGTCGCCGAGGATGCCGTCGGGGCGCGCCGCGAGCGTGTTCACCGCCGCGGCGTACGCGGCGCGGGGCGTCAGCTCATGCGCCACCTCCACCGCCGCGATCTTGTGAGGCAGGGTCACGTTCAGGCCACGGCCGCCCTGCGCGAAGAACGCGCGCACGCGCTGGTGAAACTCGGCGGGCGGCACGTCGTAGAGGCGGTAGCTGATCCTCTGACCGGTCTCACGGGCAAACATGCCGTGAATGAACGGCGAGAGGCTGTGACCGACCGGATGGCCGACGACCCCGTACTGATCCAGCGCGCTGCCCATCAGGGGGATTGTGACAGCATCCGCGCACTCGCGCCCCCGCAGGGCCCCACGGCCAGTGCCGACCCGAGCTCCGGCAGCCAGGCCTGCAGGCGCTCGAGCGTGAGGTAGGGCGGGTTTGCGATCAGCAGGCCCGAGCCGTTGAGCCCGACCTGCGAGTCGCGCGGGTACAGCCACAGCTCGCACACCAGCGCCGGCGCCCGCAGGGTGCGCGCGCAGTCAGCCTGCCACAGGGCGGTGCGGCGCTCGTCCTTGATCGGATACCAGGCCGCGAACACGCCGGTGGGAAAGCGGCGCAACCCTTCGGCGAGCGCGGCGGTGACCTGCCCGAAGTCCTGCTCGGTGTGCTCGTACGGCGGGTCGATGAAGGTGAGCCCGCGCCGCTCGCGCGGCGGCAGCCAGGCCCGCAGCCGCTCGAAGCCATCGCCGCGCTCGATGCGCACACTGCGCGGGGCGCCGCCGGGGGCTGGCGCGAGGCTGCCGAGCGCGGCCTCGAGCGCACGCGCTTCCGCGCCCAGGAGCTCGATGAGCACCGCGCGGTCCTGCGGCCGCAGCTCACTCGCCGCGATCAGCGGCGAGCCCGGGTACAGGTGCCGCTGCCCGCGGCGGGCGCGAAACTGCGTGAGCAGCGCGGCGTACTGGCGCAACTCCGGCGCGCTGGGCTCGAGGCTCGCGAAGCGCCCGATGCCGGCGGCCGCCTCGGCCGAGGGGCTCGACAGGTCGTAGCTGCCGCGGCCGGCGTGGGTATCGAGGTACAGGAACCCCTTGCCCTTCTTCTTCAGCGCCGTGAGCAGCTGCAGCAGCGTCACGTGCTTGTGCACGTCCGCGAAGTTGCCGGCGTGGAAGCTGTGGCGGTACTTCATGGCCTGCTATCGTGCGGACGGATGGAATGTATCACTTCGGGAAAGGAGGCCGCGCTTGGCCGAGTACTGGTTCGACAGCCACGATGGCCTGAGGCTCTACAGCCGTGTGTACGCCGCCGCCGCGGACTCACCGGTGGTGCTGTGCCTGCACGGGCTGATGCGCAACAGCCGCGATTTCGGCGCGCTGGCGGCGCAGCTGGCCGCGCGCTACCGCGTCATCGTGCCCGACGTGCGCGGCCGCGGCTTCTCGGCGCGCGATCCGAATTTCAACAACTACCAGATCCCGGTGTACCTGCAGGACGTGCTGACGCTGCTCGCAGGTCTGGGCGCGGCCCGCGTGAGCATCATCGGCACCTCCATGGGCGGCCTCATGGCGATGCTGCTGGCGGCGACGCACCCCAAGCTCGTCTCACGCATCGTGCTCAACGACGTCGGCCCGCAAGTCGACCCCGCGGGGCTCGAGCGCATCCGCGGCTACGCCGGCCAGGCCGCGCCGGTGCGCAGCTGGCCCGAGGCCATCGCGCAGCTGCGCGCCGACTACGCAGCCGCCTGGCCCAACCTGAGCGATGCGCGCTGGGATGAGATCGCACGCCTCAGCTACCGCGCCAACGCGCAGGGGGTGCCGGAGGTGGACGCCGACCCGCTGATCCGCGAGCCGTTGAAGAGCAGCGCCGCGGCCGCGCCGGATCTGTGGCCGTTGTGGCGCTCGCTCGCGCGGGTGCCGATCCTCGTCATCCGCGGCGCGCACTCGGACATCCTGAGCGTGACGACGCTCGCGCGCATGCAGCGCGAGCGGCCCGGCCTCGAGGTGCTCACCGTCGCCAATCGCGGCCACGCGCCGCTGCTCGATGAGCCCGGCTGCGTCGCGGCGATCGAGCGCTTTCTGGCGGGGGCGTGAGGCGCGTGCGCTACTTGAGGCGCCGCGCGCGGCCGTTGGCCGCCGGCGCCGTGGGCCGCAACTTGCCGGCGGGGGCCTTGCGGGCCGCGCTCCTGGCGCGGGCGCGCGGCTTGCGGGCGGCGTGGGCCCCGGCCTTAGGTTTGGCTGCCGGGGCAGGCGCGGCCGACAGATGGGCCGCGGCCAGGGGCTGCGCGCGCACGCCGCGCGCGCTTTTCCTGCCGGCACCGGCCACTCGCGCGCCTGCCGCGGCCGCGGTTGCGGGCGCCTGCGGCGCGCCCGCGCCGTCCGCCGCCGCGGCAGTGGCGGCACGCTTGCCCTTGCCCCAGCGTCCGAAGCGTGCGCCGCGCTCGGGCGCCGCCGCGAGCAGCGCGCGGCATTCCTCGAGCGTGAGGGCCTTGGGGTCGCGGTCCTTGGGTATCTTGGCGTTCTTCTTGCGATCGGTGATGTACGGTCCGTAGCGGCCGTTGAGCACCTGGATGCCTTCGGCGGGGAAGTCCTGGATGATGCGATTGGCGTCCGCTTCCTGCTTCAGGCGTATCACCTCGCGCGCCCGCTCGAGCGTCACGGTGTACGGGTCGTCCTCCTTCAGCGAGGCGTACTTGCTGCCGTACTTCACGTACGGGCCGAAACGCCCGACGTTGGCGAGGATGGTTTCCCCGTGCGCGGTTTCTCCGAGGGTGCGCGGCAACTTGAACAGCTCCATCGCGTCGGCGAGCGTGATCGCATCCATCTTCTGCCCCGGGCGCAGGCCCGCGAAGCGCGGCTTCTCCTCATCGTCCTTGGTGCCGATCTGTACGAACGGTCCGTAGCGGCCCATGCGCACGGCGATCGGCTTGCCGGTGGCGGGGTCCCGGCCGAGCTCGCGCGCCTGCGCAACCTGCTCGCGCGTGACGGTGCGCTCGATCTTCTCGACCTGGTGGATGAACGGCTTCCAGAACTTGTCGAGCGGCGTGGTCCACTCTTCCTCGCCGCGCGACACCGCGTCCAGCTCGTCCTCCATCGCCGCGGTGAAGCCGTACTCCACGTAGCGATGGAAGTGATGGGTGAGGAAGCGGTTGACGATCTTGCCGATGTCGGTCGGCACGAAGCGCCGGCTGTCCATCTCGACGTATTCGCGATCCTGCAGCGTGGAGATGATGCTCGCATAGGTCGAGGGGCGGCCGATGCCGTGCTCCTCCAGCGCCTTGACCAGTGAGGCCTCGCTGTAGCGCGGCGGCGGCTCGGTGAAATGCTGCTCGGCGGCGAGCGCGGTGAGCTGCACCGCATCGCCTTCGCTCATCGGCGGCAGCACGTGATCGGAATCGTCCGCGGCCAGGGCGTCATCGGTGCCTTCCTGGTACACCGACATGTAGCCGGGCTTCACCAGCGTCGAGCCGTTGGCGCGCAGCAGGTGACGCTGCGCCCCGTCGGGCCCGGCGAGCAGGTCCACGGCGACGGTGTCGAACAGCGCGTGACTCATCTGCGAGGCAACTGCACGCTTCCAGATCAGGGCGTAGAGGCGCGAGAGGTCATCCTCGATCTTGCCCTCCACGTCCGCCGGCGTGATCGCCGCCGAGGTGGGGCGGATGGCCTCGTGCGCCTCCTGTGCATTCTTCGACTTGGTCTTGTAGATGCGCGGCTCCTCCGCGACCTCCTGCTGACCGTAAAGCCGCGCGGCCACTGCGCGTATCTCGCCCACCGCTTCGGCGGCGAGCGACACCGAGTCGGTGCGCATGTAGGTGATGAGCCCGACGCTGCCTTCGCCCAGATCCTGGCCCTCGTACAGCTGCTGCGCGAGACGCATGGTGCGCCGGGCATTGAAGCCGAGCTTGCGGGCCGCCTCCTGCTGCAGCGTCGAGGTGGTGAAGGGCGGGGCCGGATTGCGGCGGCGCTGCTTGCGATCGATCGCGAGCACGCGCAACTCGCCGCCGCCAGCGGCGCCGGCCGCCGCGCGGATGGCGCGCTCGACCTCGCGCGCTTCGGTTTCGTTGGTGAAGCTGAACTGCTCGACCTTGCCGCCGCGATACTCCAGCAGCTTCAGCGGGAAGGACTGCGAGCCGTGCGCCCCCTCGCCCTCGATGGTCCAGTACTCCTGCGCCAGGAACGCGCCGATCTCCTCCTCGCGCTCGCAGATCATGCGCAGCGCCGGGCTCTGCACGCGCCCCGCCGACAGTCCGCGGCGCACCTTCTTCCACAGGAGCGGGGAGAGATTGAAGCCGACCAGGTAGTCGAGCGCGCGGCGCGCCTGCTGGGCGTTGACGAGCTCGAGCGACAGTCCGCGCGGTTGCCCGACCGCCGCGCGGATGGCGTTGCGCGTGATTTCGTAGAACACCACGCGATGCACGTCCTTGCCGTCGAGATCGCCGCGCGCCTGCAGGATCTCCTTGAGGTGCCAGGCGATCGCCTCGCCCTCGCGATCCGGGTCGGTCGCCAGATACAGCGCCTTCGCCTTGTGCAGCGCGCGCGCGATGGCCTCGACGTGCCGCTCGTTCTTGTCGAGCAGCTGGTACTTCATGCGAAAGCCGTCGTCGGGATCGACCGCGCCCTCCTTGGGCACCAGGTCACGCACGTGCCCGTAGGAGGCGAGCACCTCGAAATCGCGGCCCAGATACTTCTTGATCGTCTTGGCCTTGGCGGGCGATTCGACTATGACCAGATTGTCTGCCATGAGTTAGGTAAAAACACTCGCGCCTGAGACGAAAAACCGCGGACGAGCCGCGGACCTGACCTCACCTCGCGGCGCCGCGGCGCGCTCAATGCGGAGCATGGGTGCGCTCCAGGGGCGCTTCGAGCATGTAGCGGTCGAAGACGTAGATCAGGATGTCGAGAACGCTGCCAGTCATCATTCAAGGTAATCGGCCATAGCGGCCGCCCGGAAGTGCCGCCACGCGCCCCTGCAGCTCGAGTATCAGCAGCATCGAGGCAACTGCCTCGGGGGCCAAGCGGGTGCGCGCGACGAGAACATCGATGGTCGCGGGTTCAAAGCCGAGCGCATCTAACAGCATTTCATACTCCTTGTCCAATACCGGCTGCCGTTGCAGGTGCCCAGGCGCGGTCGTAAGTGTTTCTTTCGGAACCGAAATCCGCAGCTCCGCCAGAACGTCCGCGGCTTCCTCCACCAGCTTCGCGCCGTCGCGCAGGAGTTGGTGGCAGCCGCGCGAGAGCGGACTGTGGATGGAGCCCGGGATCGCAAACACCTCGCGCCCGGATTCCCCCGCCAGGCGCGCGGTGATGAGCGAGCCGCTGTGGCGGGCGGCCTCGACCACCAGCGTGCCGAGCGCAAGCCCGCTGATGATGCGGTTGCGCCGCGGGAAGTGCTGACGGAGCGGCGCGGTGCGTGGCGGGAACTCCGACACCAGCGCGCCGCGGACCCGGATACGCGCCGCGAGGCCCTCGTGCTGTTGCGGATAGACGCGATCGAGGCCGGTGCCGCACACGGCCACCGTGAGTCCCTCGACCGACAGCGCCCCTTCGTGGCTGGCAGCATCGATGCCGAGCGCCAGTCCGCTGGTCACGGTGAGCCCGGCGCGCGCAAACCACGCCGCGAACTCATGCGCCGTGGTGCGACCGCTCGGCGTGGGGCTGCGCGAGCCGACCATGGCGAGCTGCGGGGAGCTGAGCGCCGGCGTGGATCCGAGCACATAGAGCGCCGCGGGCGCGCCGGCGCTCTGCCCGAGCAGCGGCGGATAGTCCGGGTCGGTGCACAGAATGATGCGCGCGCCGCTCGCGGCGAGCCAGGCGAGATCCGCATCCAGCGCCGCCTCGTCGGGCGAGCTCAGAAAGCCGCGCGCGGCGGGGGGCAGCTGCACCTCGCGAGCCGCGCGCCGCTCGGCCGCGCGTGCCGGCTCGCCGCCGGCCGCGAGCATCAGGGCCCGCAGGTGCTCGGCGCTCAAGCCCGGGGCACGTGCCAGCAGCGCGCGCGCACGGATCGCATCCATGCGCGCGAGCATAAAGCAAAGCCGCTCAGGGGCTGCGCACCACGTCGGCGACGTGAATGGTGTCGGAGGCGCCGACGATCAGCCCGAAGCTCACGCGATCGAACACCTTGAACACCAGCAGCGTTCCGCTGCGCTCGTCCGGTAGTTTCACCTTGGGCGCGAAGGAAGTGCCGACGCCGCTGCCGATCTTCTTGCCGCCGCGGTACAAGTCGCGCACCACCGCGCCCGCCTGGTCGACGGCGAGGACGTTGCCGGGCTCGAGTCCGTGGCGCTTGCCGCGGTTGATGACGACCACCTCGTACGGCCCGACGAGGTCGGTGCCACCGACCACGTTGATGATGCGCCCATGCACTTCGCCCGCCGGCGAACGCAGCGCGAAGGTGACCGGGGTCTCGCTGACATCGGCGGACAGCAGGCGGTCGCCGCGCAGCGTCTCGCGCGCCGGGTCGATCAGCAGCGCCTTGGCGGGGTCTCCCGCGCGCTGCACCAGCGCGGTGGCGGTGTAGATTCCGACGTAACCGACGAGGTCGCCGTCATCCGGGTCGCGCAGGGGATCGGCGACGTGCACCACGGCGAAACGGGCATTCTCCGCGGCCGCGAGATTGCGCACGTACACTTCGTTGCCGGAGCCTGCGATCTCGTGCATGTCGCGGAACGCGAACACATACGGCGCGTCACGGATCTGATCGGCGGTCATGACCGTCGGCCGCGACAGGAACGCGGCGATGGCGGCGTAGGGAATGGTCGGGATGGCGCTCTCGAGCGGGCTGCTGCGCAGGCGCGCATCCAGCCGCACGGCACCGGCCTGCTCGAGGCTCACCTGCGGCCGGCCGTCGGCCCCGTGCGCCAGCGCCAGGGTGTCGCCCGGATAAATGAGGTGCGGATTGGGCACCTGGGGATTGATGATCCACACCTCGGGCCACAACCACGGATCGCGCAGGTACATCGTGGCGATGCCCCAGAGCGTGTCGCCGCGTTTGACCGTGTAGTGCTTCGGCGCGCCCGGTTTGAGCGCCGGGCCGGTTTCGACCGGCGGGGCGGGAGCCGCGGCCGCGCCGGCGCCGGCGGCGCTGATGGCCGCCTCGGTCGCCGTCATTTCCGGCTCGGCGGGGACGGCGCGCGCTTCGCCTGCCGCCTGCGTCACCGGCGCGGGGGCGGAGGCTGGGGCCTGCGTGCGCCGCAGATGCGAGCAGCCGCAAACCGCGATCGAAACGATCAGTAAGCCCGCCGCCAGGCGAGCTCCAAGTACTTGATTCGAGACCATCCTCCACTCCTCATTGCGCGAGGTGGACCACACGACCTGCGCCCGAGATTCTAGTTGTTATACTGGCATGGCGCCCGCTCGGCATGCGAATTAATGTCGAGTTTGTGCGCTGGATCACGGGCGGCCCCGCCCCCACATCAGCAGGCCATGGCCTCAAGAACCATCCTCGAGTTCCCCGACCCCCGCTTGCGCACCCGTGCGCAGCCGGTGAGCGGCTTCGATGCGGCCCTCGGCGCGCTCATCGATGACCTGCTCGAGACCATGTACGGCGCTTCCGGGATCGGGCTCGCCGCGACCCAGGTCGATGTGCACCAGCGCGTCATCGTCATCGACGTCTCGGCCGAGCACAACCAGCCGCTGGTGCTCGTCAACCCGCACATCCTCGCGCGCGAAGGGGAAGCGAGCAGCGAGGAGGGGTGTCTGTCGGTGCCGGGGATCTTCGATGAAGTGAAGCGCGCGGTGAAGATCCGGCTGCGCGCGCAGGATCGCACCGGCGAGCCGTTCGAGCGTGATTACGACGACGTCCTGGCGGTGTGTATCCAGCATGAGATCGACCACCTCGACGGCAAGCTGTTCGTCGATTACCTGTCGGATCTGAAGCGCGAGCGCATTCGCAAGAAACTCGAGAAGGAGCGCAGGGAGCGTGTCTCGCATGCGGCCGCGAGCTCGGGCAGCGCGCGCCGCGCGTACTAGTCGATGGGAAAAAGTCGCCTGCGGCGCTTTTTCGGACCGCGGCTGCGTTTCCGCCGGCAAAAGGCGCGGCTTTTGCCGGCTGCTCATTGCCAGGGTTTTGGGTCAGCTAGTCCGACAGGCTGGTAGTGTTGCGCGTCGCCTTTGCCGGCACGCCTGAATTCGCGCTGCCAGCCCTCGCGGCGCTGCTCGCGCGACACAGCGTCGTCGGGGTTTTGACGCAGCCGGACCGGCCCAGGGGCCGCGGCCGCAGACTCGCCGCGAGCCCGGTGAAGAGCGCCGCACTCGCCGCGAGGGTGCCGCTCGCGCAGCCGCAGACTCTCCACAGCCCCGAGGCGCGCGCGGCGCTCGAGGCGTGGCAGCCGCAGGTGCTGGTGGTCGTCGCCTACGGACTGATCCTGCCACGCGAGGTTCTCGCGCTGCCGCCCCTGGGGTGCCTCAACATCCACGCCTCGCTCCTGCCGCGCTGGCGCGGAGCGGCGCCCATCCAGCGGGCAATCCTCGCCGGCGACACCGAGACCGGGGTCACGATCATGCAGATGGACGCGGGTCTGGACACCGGCCCGGTGCTGCTGCAGCGCCGGCTCGCCATTGCCGCGAGCCACACCAGCGGCTCGCTCCACGAGGCGCTCGCGAGCCTCGGCGCCGCGGCGCTCCTGGAGACGCTCGATGGCCTGGCTACCGGCCTCGCGGCCCGCCCCCAGCCCCCCGAGGGCGTCACGTATGCACCCCGCATCGAGAAGGCCGAGGCGCGCATCGACTGGAGCCGCGACGCCCTCGAGATCGAGCGCCAGGTCCGGGCCTTCAATCCCTGGCCGGTGGCCGAGACGGCGCTGGAGGGTGAGGCGCTGCGTATCCTGGCGGCGCAGGCAGAGCCCGCCGCGGCAGCGCACGATAACGACCTAGTAAAAGACGTTAAAAGCGCCGATCCTGGTGTGATCATCGCCGTACAAGGTGATTTCATGCTTGTGCGCTGCGGTCGTGGCTGCTTGCGTGTGACCGAGGTGCAGCGGCCCGGGCGCCGGCGGATCGCCGTACGCGACTACTCGCACAGCGTGGCCCTCACAGGGCGGCAGCTTGGCTAGGACTCCCTGGGCCCCTGGCGCGCCGGCGCTGGCGGCGGCGGCGCGGGCGGTCGAGGAGGTGATCAGCTGCGGCCGCTCCGCGGACGCAGCGCTCGCGAGCCTCGCGAATGCCCCGGAGCGCGCGGCGATCCGCGCCATCACGCTGGGGACGCTCCGCTGGTACCTGCGCCTCGCACCCGCGGTCGAGGAGCTCCTCACGCATCCTTCGGGGGTGGCGAGCCCCATCCGGGCGCTGCTCGCCGTGGCCGCCCACCAGATCGAGTACTCGCGCAACGTGGCGGAGGCGACCGTGCACGCGGCGGTCGATGCGGCGCGGCTGCTCGGCGCGCAGCGGGCCACCGGACTCACCAACGCGGTGCTGCGGCGGTTCGTCGCCGAGCGTGCCGCACTCCTCGCCCGTGTGGATGCGCAGCTGCACGCGCGCACGGCACACCCGGCCTGGCTCGTTGAGCAGATCGCAGCCGCCTGGCCCGGGCAAGACCTGGCCATACTGGCAGCCAACAACGGCCATCCACCCATGACCTTGCGTGTCGACGCCTCGCGCATGGACGCGCGGGCCTATGTCGCCGAGCTGGAGGAGGCGCAGATTGACGCGTATCCGGTACAGTGGGCCAAAAGCGCGGTCACTTTGAATCAGCCGATCCCCATAAGCCGCCTCCCGGGCTTCGGCGAAGGGCGCGTCTCGGTGCAGGACGCGGGCGCGCAGCTCGCGGCGCCCCTGCTGCAGGTGCGCGACGGCATGCGGGTGCTCGATGCCTGTGCCGCTCCCGGGGGCAAGACCGGCCACCTGCTGGAGCAGGCCGGCGCAGGCGCGGATGTCACGGCCGTGGACATCGACCCCGACCGGGTGGGACTGATCGAGGATAACCTACGGCGACTGAAGCGCACCGCGCGGGTGGTGGCGGCAGACGTTCGCGATCCGGGCAGCTTCTGGGACGGTCGCCCGTTCGAGCGGATTCTGGTGGACGCTCCCTGCTCCTCGACCGGGGTGATCCGCCGTCACCCGGACATCAAGCTGCTGCGACGCCCCGGCGACATCCCCGCGCTTGCGGCCGGACAGCTCGCGATCCTTCGGGCCGCGGTCACCATGCTCGCTCCCGGCGGGCGCCTGCTGTACTCGACCTGCTCGATATTGCCCGCGGAGAACGAGGAGGTCGTGACCCACCTGCTGGCGCTGGAGCTGCAGATGGCACGCGCCACGATGCCCGAAGCAGGCGCGCTCGCGCCCGGCGCGCTCGATCGCACGGTGGGCGTGCAGCTGCTGCCCGGAGCAGAGGCGCAGACGGACGGCTTCTATTATGCTTGTCTCGAAAAGACAACGGCCGGAACCTGAGACGCGCCTCCGGTCGCAGATCCATGACAGGTCTGTCGTTGCATCCATGCTACGCGGCGATCCGACAAGGAATGGGTTGATCCGGGGCGGGCTGCTCACGACGGTGTGCATGATGGCCCTGGCGAGCTGGGGCCTCGGGCGGGCCGACGCGCTCGACGGGGCACTCGAGGTGCGTTCCGCCTACGTGAACCTCGACAAGGGGGTGTTTCTGCTGCATGCGCGCATCGAGTACCCGATGGGTCCGGCCATCCGCCGCGCGCTGCGGGACGGCCTGACGCTCACGTTCGAGCTCGAGGCGCGCGTGGACCGTGAGCGGCGTTTCTGGTTCAACCTGAATGTCGTCGAGTTGACTCTGCGGCGCGAGCTCAGCTACCACGCCGTGAGCGAGCGTTACGTGGTGCGCGACACGAAGAGCGGCGATCAGGAGAGCTTCGCCACCCTGGACGAGGCGCTGGACTACCTGGGCAAGGTGGATGCCTGGCCGATCCTGGTGGAGCCGCAGCTCGATGGCGGCAACTACACTATCAGCGTGCGCGCCGGCGTGCGCCGCGGGCACCTGCCGGCGTCGCTGCGCGTGATTCTCTTCTGGACCAACGACTGGGCACGGGTGAGCGAGTGGTACTCATGGTTACTCCCGGTGTGAACGAGCGCCCGCGGCGCCTGCGCCGGGTGGCGGTCGCGCAGGCGCTGCTGTGGAGCGCCATCGGGCTGGGAGCGTTCCTGCTGCTCGCCGAGAGCGTGCAGAACTCGGCCGCATTCGACCGCCTGCGGCCGTGGATTCTGCTGGTGGACTTCGGCGGCGTGATCGCCCTCAGCGTGCTGCTGGCGCGCAAGCTCTGGCGGCTGGTGCGCGACTATCGCGCGCACGTGCCCGGCTCGCGTCTCACGGCGCGCACCGTGGGCATCTTCGGGGCGCTGGTCATTGCGCCGCTGCTGATCGTGTATCTGTCGTCGCTCGAGTTCATCAATCGCGGCATCGACAGCTGGTTCAAGGTGGAAGTGAAGCAGGGACTGAACGACGCCCTCGGGTTGTCGCGCGCGGCGCTCGACCTGCGCATGCGTGAGTACTCGGTGAGAACGGTGGCGCTGGCCGCGGCCCTGACCGACGCTGCGCCCGCGGAGGTGCAGTCGAGGCTCGATGCGGAGCGGCGCGCCGGCCAGGCGACCGAGATCGCCCTCTTCGGTGCGCACGAGCGCATCCTCGCCACGAGCTTCGACAGTCCCCTGGAAGGCCTGCCCTCGCAACCACCCGCGGATCTGGTACGACAGGTGCAGCAGCACCGCCCGTACGTCAGTCTCGAGCCGCGCACCGGCGGGCACTACCTGATCCGCACCGCCGCGGCGCTCGGCGATGCGGGCGCCGGCCACGACGGGCGCTTCCTGGTGGCGGTCTACCCCGTGCCGGCGCAGCTCGCCGCACTGTCGGAGGCGGTGCAGAGCTCCTACCACCAGTACAGCGACCTGGCCGCGCTGCGCGAGCCCTTGAAGTACAGCTTCCGGCTCACCCTCACGCTGGTGCTGCTGCTCGCCATGCTGGCGGCCATCTACGGGGCGATCTTCTCGGCGCAGCGCCTGGTGCGGCCGGTGCAGGATCTCATCGAGGGCACGCGCGCGGTCGGCAAGGGCGACTTCGGCACACGCCTGCCGCTGCCCTCGCGCGACGAGATGGGGTTCCTGGTGCACTCCTTCAACGACATGACCAAGCGCCTGCGGCGCGCGCGCGCCGAGGCCACTCACAGCCAGCAGGCGGTGGAGCGCGAGCGCGAGCGCCTCGCGATCATCCTGGCGCGCCTCTCGACCGGGGTGCTCGCCATCGACCGCAGCATGACGGTGCGCACCGCGAACGAGGCCGCCGGCGCGATCCTCGGCACCGACCTGTCGGCGGCCAGCGGGCGCGCGCTCCCCGAGCTCGCCGCGGGCAACGAGCGCCTGGGGCAGTTCGTCGCCGCGCTCGCGGTGCGCTTTGCCGGTGGGCGCGAGGAATGGCGCGAGCAGCTCGATCTGGACGGCGCCGCCGGACGCCGCACGCTCATGTGCGCCTGCACTCCGCTCCCGGGCGAGGATGCCGACACGGGCTTCGTGATCGTGTTCGACGACATCACCACGCTCCTGCAGGCGCAGCGCGATGCCGCCTGGGGCGAGGTCGCACGGCGCCTGGCGCACGAGATCAAGAATCCCCTCACCCCCATCCAGCTGTCCGCCGAGCGCCTGCGCCGACGCCTGCTCAGCGGCATGAGCGAGCGCGACGCCGAGATCCTCGAGCGCGGCACGCGCACCATCGTGCAGCAGGTGCAGACCATGCAGCAGATGGTGAACGCCTTCAGCGAATACGCGCGCGCACCGGAGATGCAGATCACGCGCTTCAGCCTGAATCAGCTCATCACCGAGGTGGCGGACCTGTACCGCTCGCAGGCGCCGAGTACGCGCATCCGCCTGGACCTGGATGAGCACCTGCAGGGCATCGAGGCCGATCGCGGCCGGCTGCGTCAGACCCTCAACAACCTGGTGACCAACGCCCTGGAGGCCCTCGATGGCGTGGGCACCCCCCAGCTCGAGATCGCGACCCGGCTCGAGCCCGGCGCCGATGCCGAGTACGCCGCCGTGACCGTATGTGACAATGGCCCCGGGTTTCCGCGCGAGCTCCTCGGCAAGGTATTCGACCCCTACGTCACCAGCAAGCCCAAGGGCACGGGACTGGGGCTCGCCATCGTGAAGAAGATCATCGAGGAGCACGGCGGGCGAATCGACGCCGACAATCGGCCCGAAGGTGGAGCGCGTGTGCGCATGGTGCTGCCGGTCAAGGACAGCACCCGGTCTGCCACGGGAGGCGCGCGCGAGCGGTTGGATCAGTTGCGAAGGGAGAGGGCATGAGCAGTCCACACATTCTGGTGGTCGATGACGAGGCGGATATCCGCGGTCTGCTGAAGGAGATCCTCTCCGAGGAGGGGTACGAGGTGGACGTCGCCGCCAACGCCGCGCAGGCACGCGCCTCGCGCGCGCGCCAGGTCCCCGATCTGGTGTTGCTCGACATCTGGATGCCGGACGTGGACGGGATCACGCTGCTGCGTGAATGGTCGGCCGCCGCCGCCGACGGCTGCCCGGTGGTGATGATGTCCGGGCACAGCACGGTCGAGACGGCCGTGGAGGCCACGCGGCTCGGCGCGTTCGACTTCGTGGAGAAGCCGCTGTCGCTCGCGAAACTGCTGCGCACCGTGGAGCGCGCCCTGGATGCGGGCCGGCGCCATCGCCAGGCGGGCAAGCTCCTCGGCTCCCCGCTCGCGGTACCGATCGGCAAGAGCCGGCTCATGCAGCAGCTGCGCGCGGAGCTGCAGCAGATGGCGGCCCTGCCTTCCCCGATGCTGCTGGTCGGGGAGCCCGGCTCCGGACGCGAGGCCTTCGCGCGTTACCTGCACGAGCACGGACCGCACGCCGGCGCGCCGTTCGTGCCGCTCATCGCCTCGAGCCTGCGCGAGGCGGACGCCGAGAGCCGGCTGTTCGGCCGCGAGCCGGCGGACGGGCCGGCGGTCGCGGGCGTTCTCGAGGAGGCGGGCAACGGGACGCTGTTCATCCACGAGCTCGAGGACCTGCCGCCCGGGGCGCAGCGACTGCTGGTGGGCGTGTTCGAATCGGGGCAATTCACGCGCCTGGGGGGAGCTGAGCCGGTGAGTCTGCGCGCCCGCCTGCTGGCCTCCGCCCAGCCCGGCGTCGAGCAGCGCGCCGGCACCGATGCGCTGCGCCGCGATCTGCTCGCGCACCTCAACGTGCTGCTGATGCGCGTGCCGCCGCTGCGCGAGTACGCCGAGGACGTGCCGGAGCTGCTGCGGCATCAGGTGGATCGCCTGGTCGACGCCGACGGGCTGCCCTACCGGCGCTTTTCCGTCGCGGCGCAGAACCGCCTGCGCAACTATCCCTGGCCGGACAACGTGCGCGAGCTCAGGCACCTGGTGCACCGGCTGCTGATCCACGGCGGCGCGGAAGAGATCCGCCTGGAGGAGATCGAGCGCGAGCTCGCGGTGCAGACCCCGCCGGATGAGCCGCTGGTGAAGCAGGACCTGCTGGCGCTGCCGCTGCGCGAGGCGCGCGAGCAGTTCGAGCGCGCCTACCTGCAGCAGCAGCTGCTGCTATGTAACGGCAAGGTGGGACAGCTCGCCAAGCGCGTGGGCATGGAGCGCACGCACCTGTACCGCAAGCTGCGCTCGCTCGGCGTCGACTTCAGGAACATCAGCGAGGAGTGAGGCGACTGCCCGAGGACTCGATAGTCACCGACCTTGTGCCAGGCTCCACGAGCCTGTACTTCTTCTTCGGTGGGATTCAAGGCGCCCTCGGCATGCCCCCGTATGAGTTCTATCGCGCGGCTCAGGTGCTCAATGCCAATCGGGTGTTTGTCAGAGACCTGGCGCAGGCCTGGTATCAACGGGGACTCGCGGGTGTCGGCTCGAGTCTCGAGGACATCGATGCGCATCTTCTTTCGATCATCCGGCGTGTCGACGCTGCCAAGATCCGGTGGGTCGGGAACTCCATGGGTGGATTTGCCGCATTGCTGTTCTGTGCGCGAATAGGGCAGGGAAGCGCGACAGCCTTTGCTCCGCAGTCCTTCATCAGTGCAAGCCTCAGGGCTGCGCACGGAGACACGCGCTGGCCCGAGCAAATCGCTCGCTTGCATGCAAACCTGACGGGCAGCGAGATCATGGACCTGAAGAGCTACCTGGCGAAGGTACGGCCCTCGCTGCCAGCGCAACTGTACGTCGCAAGAGACGATGCCATGGATATGATTCATGCGGGGATGCTCGCGACCTTCGGTAACATCGTGATCCACGAAGTCGATACCGGCGGGCACGAGTTGGTCAAGACGCTGCGGGATAGTGGAAAGCTCGCGGACATCCTGCGTGCGTAAGCCGTGACCGCCAGCTCTCATGGCCGTCAGCAGCGAGTACCTCGACTACGTTCACGATCAGCTCAGCGGCCTGGGCGGGGTGAGCTCGCGGCGCATGTTCGGCGGCGCGGGCCTGTACTGCGATGAGTTCTTCTTCGCACTCATCGACAACGATACCCTGTATCTGCGCGTCGACGATGCCAACCGCGCGGACTTCACCACCCGCGGCATGGGTCAGTTCCGGCCCTACCCCGACCGGCCGCAGCTCAGCATGAGCTATTACGAGACCCCGGCGGATGTACTGGAGGATGCCGCGGCGCTGGTGGCATGGGCGCGTCGCTCGGTCGCCGCGGCGATGGCCGCGGTGAAGCCGGCCGCCAAGGCCGCGAAACCGCCTGGCGGCCGCCCAGGGCGGGCGGGTACGTCTAGGAGAGGCCCCCGGGGGTAGGAGAGGCCGCGACTATCGGCCCAGTCATCTCGTCCCTGCCTGGCCGCCTCATAGATAGGAAATCGAAGTAACGAAGATACCGAGCGCCCTGCCGTCTGCGGACGTACCCGGGCCGTAATCCCGGGCTGGGGTCTGCGCTTGTGACGTGATGACAAGATTTGGCGCTTTTCTACTTGCGTCTATGCAAATCGTAACACTCTCGCCGGGGAGGAATTTCCTCGTCACCCTAAGGTCACCGTACTGCAAGTGCACCGTTTGCGGCTTCGGGTGATGATTGACCGCGTCAAACTGCAGTTCCGTGAAAGAGTCAGTCATATCTAGCGTGATCACGGACCGGCCTTTGGTCCAGCGCCCGCTCGACTCCGCACCGTGCCAGCTCTCGCTTTCCACGGTGGCCAACCAGTGCGACTGCAGGTCGATTCGGCGGTCGCGGTGACGCAGAACGTATCCCTCTCCCCACAGAGAAACGGGACACTCCATCCGCTCTGCGGTAAAACCGGCGTTGGTGAAGAGATTTGCGATGAAATCCTCGCTGAACCCCAGTTCGAACCAGTGGCGTACACGCACGACCGCCACCACTTCGCTGTGCAGTCTCATACCCCACGGGTACGGCACGGCGCGATTTTCCCGTCGTACTATGGGTTCGCCGGCGAGTAGGACCCGACCCTCCGGAGCCAGGTGTCCTTTCAGTTGATGAATGACATTCCTGAAGTCAAGGCAGTGGTGAAAGCTCTCATAGAACCAGATGAGGTCGTACTGCTTGTCTCCGCGCGGGTTCCACCCGAACTCTCCCCGGAACGGCGTCAACGGCACGCCATAGAAGTCAGCCTGGGTCTTGACGTGCTCGCAGAACTGCTGCGAGATGTCGACCGTATCGACGTTCACACCGAGACGCGTCAGTTGCAGCGCTGTCTGCGCGAATCCCGATCCGTATTCCAGCGCCCACTGCCCGGGTCGCACACCGGAGTTCTTCAGGATCATGCCGGTCGCCAACAGATGTTCGGCCGCATTGCTAACGGCTTGTGGATCGCGCCGCACGAAATGTCCCGGAAACCTGATCGCGTCCACGTTGCTCAGCTGAGCTTCTTTCTCGTGAACGTTGGGATCGTAGGGGACATCAACTCCGGCGATCAGGCCCCACAGCCTTCGCTGTTGCTGCTCGTATTTGGGCGACAGCGGGTCGAGCTCGAAGCGGAACCATTCGGGCAACGCCAGGAAACTGTCCTTGAAGTCGTCCCAGGGTGTGCCCGGCGCGGAGTCGTGCACCCGAAAGGTGTCGGCAAGGAGATCTATCTCGTGCATTGCGAATTCGCCAGTCTCGCGAATCCGGGCGGCGCCGCCGTGGCTCCGCGAAGGCTCCGGCTTCGCGATGGCGCCGGGTGCCGTGCTCCGCTGCGTCGAGGACGCGGGCAACAAGGAAAGGATCTTTTCCGACAGTCCCACAATTGCACCTCTACTTCATCAAGCACGACACCCGGCATACGACCGGCGCGAGTTTGGGGGCTGGTCGTCACTTTGAAAGGGTGATGACCCGGTCGATGGGATAGATCGTGGAGAGGAGCAGGTTCAGGAATTTCTGAAGCTCCGAACCCGGTGCATTGGCGATGTAGAGCACATCCTTGTTCTCCATCGGAAAGCTCTGCGCTACGAAGAATGATCTTGGATCCCTCAGGTCAACACGATAGATGACCGGAACCCTTCCGTCCGGCGTCGCAGGCACGTCGGCAGCGAACGCCAGCGCTTGCTTCGATTCGAACCGGAAGATGAACACTCCTTCAGCGTTGGATCTGTTGTCGATGAGACCGCCCGCCCGCGCCAGTGCCTGCGCGAGCGAAATGCCGCGCGCCTCAAAGTTGATTTCGTCGCTCTTGCCAGTCGCCCCCAGTGCCGTGAAGCTGAGCGGCTGGAACAATGCCGTCACCACATCGCCGGCACGCAGAGGAATATTCTGTCGTGGATCGCGAATCACGGTCTCGAGCGGAAGCGAGTACACGCCGTCACCACGCGTCACCTGAAGAGTCATCTTCTCGACGGGGTTCTTGGTTCCGCCGGCAACGGCAAGAGCATCGAGCAGGTGCTCGCCGCGCGGCGTCAGTGGCATGCGTACGCTGTTGTTCACGTCACCGACAACGGTGACGTACGCTGTGTTGTTGGCAATCAGTCGCACCAGCACCTGAGGCTCATGCGCCCGGCCCCGAAGTTTCCGGGTGATCTCTGCTTCGATTTCGCGAAGTGATTTGCCTGTCACGAGCGTATTGCCCGCAAATGGAACGTAGATGGTCCCGTCACTGGCAATCGTCTGCGCCGGGAGTGTGGCGGCGTTCGAAGGTACCACACTCGAGGGCATGCCCAGGCTCGGTGGACTGCTCCCGGTAGTCAGGGAAAACAACGTCGCTGGTGGCGCCTCCCAGATGGATACCTCCAGAACGTCACCGGGTCCAACGACCTCGCTGTTACCCGGCGCACCGCTGAGCGCGTCCGACAGCAGCCGTGACGCATGGCTCTCCAGCAACCGATGCGCAACGCCATCGTTAACGTCGACAATCTGAATTCCGCGACCGGCCCCCGTTTGAACCTCTTTTCGCGAAGGCCCGCTTGTTGGTAGGAAAGCGCAGGCGCTGAGAGCCAGGATGGCCAGCGCAGGAGATGCCCGACTGGTGTATCGCTTCAACATGCAGCCGCCCGATCGCATCAGGTCAGTCACTCTCGGGCCATGGCAGGCCGCCGCGTGCGGCGTTTCCGCCCGTTTGTCGCAGGCATCCTGGATAAATTACCGCCGGTCCGCGCACGTTCCGGATATTGCTTCAGAAATCCCTCGTAGAGAGCTTTCGCTTCACCGTAAATTATATCGTCGATCTGCACGAGGCGATCGAGAGCGGCAGTCACCTCGGGAGTGACTCGCTGCATGGGCATCTCCTTCTTGAATGAACGCTGTACCCGTATGAGCTCCTCCAGAGAATGGTCGTGCTGTACGTCCGGAGTTGGTCGGTTCAGAATTTGAAAAAGCACGCCCGCCGAACGTTGGAAGTCCTCCTGAATGCCCACGAAGAGGAAGCCTCCGAGGCGTTCACGTACCGCCGGACAGATGCGGGTGGACAGGACAGCGCCCGTGGAGGCCGCATTGCGTGCGGCGGCGAGTTCCGCCCGCCACGCCCGCCATTGCCTGTCTCCCATGATGACCCATGTCATGTGATTCCAGAGTGTGGGTTCGCCACTGTTATCCGCCTTGGCAAAGAAGTCGCGCATCTCCATGTCATTCGCCGCGGCCATGCCTGGGTGATAGCTGGGATGACCTGGCTCATGAGCACGCCAGAAATGGTAGAGCGACAGAAGACGCTTTCTCGGTTCACGAACGAACGTGAATACTGACACCTTCCTTCGGTGGATATAGTCGACTGAGTCGTAGTTGAAGTGACCAGCGAAAACCCGGTATTGGGCTAACTCCGCAGGCGATCGCAGATGGAGCGAATCGGTGTGCTCGGAAAACACCTCTCGGGGATCGTAGACCGCCCGCAGCATGTTCTGCACACTGGTTCCGGCTGTCTTCTGAGCGTGCAGGAAGATCACCGCCGGTGAGTCATAAGTCGCGCTCGGATGAGGCCATCTGTGTCGGGCCCGTGACCAATGCTTGGCAGCGAACTCCTTGGAACGAATGAGCTCGCGCAACAGCGCCCCGAGATCCTTTTTCGCCGCCAGGCTCTCGGCATAGGAGGCAAGCGCCTTCGGCTCCGGCTCCCGGTCGAGGACGCCCTGAAAGGCTGCGCGTACCAGCTCGGGGGCCAGCGCCGTCAGGCTCTTTCCGCGAAACTCCTCCGAGTGAACCAGCTCCGTGAGTAGCCCCCCGAGGTTACTCTTCGCCGCCAGGCTCTCGGCATAGGAGGCAAGCGCCGTCGGCTCCGGCTCCCGCTCGAGGACGCCCTGAAAGGCTGCGCGTACCAGCTCTGGGGCCAGCGCCGCCAGGCTCTTCCTGCGGAACTCTTCCGAGTGGACCAGCTCGCGGAGCAACCCGCCCAGATCCTTCCTCGCTGTCAGGCTTTCGGCACAGGAGGCGAGCGCCTTCGGCTCCGGCTCGCGCTCGAGGATGCCCTGAAAGGCTGCGCGCACCAGCTCGGGGGCCAGGGCCGCCAGGGTTTTCTCGTGAAACTCCTGCGAGTGAGTGATCTCGCTCAGCAGCGCACCGAGATTCCTTCCCGCGGCAAGACCCTGAGAGTAAGAAGTGAGGGCTTCCGGTTCGGGCGCACGCTCGAGCAGCCCCTGATAAGTGGCCTGCACGAGCTGGGGCGCCAAGGCCGCCAGACTCTTCTCGCGAAACTCCTGCGACCAGAGGATCTCGTTGAGCAGCGCGCTCACGTCCTTTTTCGCCGCCAGGCTTTGGACGTAGGAAGCAAGCGCTTCAGGCTCGGGCTCGCGCTCGAGCAGGCCTTGATACGCAGCCCGAACCAGTCGCGGCGCCAGAGCCGCCAGGCTTCTCTCACGGAACTCATCGGAATGGATGGTATCGCTGAGCAGCGCAGCGAGGTCCTTCCCTGCCGCAACGTTCTGGGCAAGGGAGGCGAGCGCCTGGGCTTCGGGCTCACGCCCGAGCAGTCCTCGGTAAGTGGCCTGCACGAGCTGCGGCGCCAAGGCCGCCAGGCTTTTCTCGCGAAACTCCTCTGAGCGCAGGATCTCGCTGATCAGCGCGCTCACGTCCTTTTTCGCCGCCAGGCTTTGGGCGTAGGAGGCAAGCGCTTCGGGCTCGGGCTCGCGCTCGAGCAGTCCTTGATACGTGGCGCGAACCAGTTGCGGCGCCAAGGCCACCAGGGCTCTCTCGCGGAACTCCTGCGAGTCAAGGATCTCGGTGAGGAGTCTCCCCAGATCCTTTCGGGCTACGAGGCTCTGGGCATAGAACGTGAGCTCTTCGGCTTCAGGCTCACGTTCGAACGTACCCAGAAAAGCGGCCCGCACCAGCTGCGGCGCCAGAGCCACCAGGCTCTTCTCGCGAAACTCTTGCGAGTGGATGATCTCGCTGAGTAAGGCACCCAGGTCCCTCTTTGCCGCGAGGCTCTGGGCGTAGAAGGTCAGCGCTCTGGGTTCCGGCACCCGCTCGAGCACACCCTGGAAGGCTGCGCGCACCAGCTCCGGAGCCAGAGCCGCAATGCTCTTCTCGCGGAACTCGTCCGAACGGATTATCTCGGAGAGGACATTGGTCAGGTCGGATGCCTCCCGCAGCTTCTCCGCGTAGGCGTCGCGACCCGCGGAATCCGGGGCCCGCGCCAGGATCCCGAGGTATACGGAGTCCAGGATGTCCGCCGCACACAGGCGCACGAACAATCGAAACGTCATGGACCGCAGCCTTGTGCTCATGTCCTGCGAGTCTTTGTGAGAGGGCAAAGGATCACCGGCGTGAATTCAGGCAGGTTCGGGCGAGCGGCCGCTACGGCCCGATGACTGCTCTGAGGTCTGGCGGGGGCACCTGCCCGCGACGCAGGAATCCGGCAGCCGCTCCGGTCACGCGCAGGTACCAGTCGTCGGGCAATGAGCAGCCATCCTGATCGAGATAGGCCATCTGCGAGCCCACCGGCAGCCTGTCGCCGCGCGTTTCCACGGGCAGAAGCGCTGTCCCCTCGTCCACTTCGTCAAACATCGCTGCGTAGAGCATGTCCGCATGAGATCGCAACAGATTCCATACCTGGTGCCACATGAAATTGCCGCAGCGTCTCGGTATCTGATTCAGGATGCCGTGTCGTCCGTGGGCCCGCTCCCGATTGGAGGCCGAAAAACCGGCGAATATCACCGGCATGTAGTCGATTCCCAGCCGGGCTGTCTCTGCCATGTCCGGCAGCACGTACGTCTTCAGGAAACTGTCAGCGCCGGCGTCGTCAGCGAACCGACCGACCGCCCATGGACTGATCACGTCGTAGGAGCGGTACACCTGAGCCCAGGCGGGGTCACTCTTGGAATCCTTAGTGAGGGCCCGCCAGTTCGTCGGCACCCCGCCGATCAGAGTCACAGCGCGGAGACCGGCCGCACCGTCCTTGAGATCGCGGATGAGCGCCAGCACCTCGGCTGCTTCGCCCGGGCGGGTTGCGAACCCGAAGCCCCACAGTTCAAGAACCGGCTTTGTTTTCGCGCGAACATAGGCGGGGCTGTCCGTTATCTTCGAGTCCTCGACCAGATGCTTCCAGTCTCTGCGGACATCGTTGACTACAGTCTGCGGATTGGCTCCCGACACGTCGTAAGTAATGAAGAGGCCGCGGCCATGGGATTCGGCGGCTGCGAGTGCATTCTGCAGCACGTGATCGAAGCGCCTGACCTCGTTGCGATTCGGGAGGTTTGCGACGAAGCGTTGCATCGCGGCGCCGTCGATACCGTGATCCTCCATCCACTTGAAATGAGTAGCCACCACGTGAGGATTCTGTGCCGAGTACAAGGGGACACGCGTTCCGTCGGGCCGCTGCAGGGTCGTTTCACAAAGATCCTTCGGATCCATCAGCCGCAGCGAAGGCAGGAAATCGACCGTCAGGTGATCCGCGTCCTGCGCGTTGTTGAGAAACCAGTGTGACCACTGTCGGGTATTGCCCTGGTAGTCCCCGGGGCAGGCGAACCAACCCTGATAGCCGACGAACAGTCGCCCTTTGAGACCCTGGATCGGCTCTGCGGCCCGAGAGGCGCCGGGTTGCAATAGAACGGGCAGACATTCTACGGCCGCCAGGAGGAACAAGGCGCCGTTCTTCCTCCATCTACGCATGGCGTAACTCCATCGCCGCTCGGGCAGGCATGGCGTGCTGTTTCGAGACGCGCTCTTCGAACAGCCGTTTCGCTTCGTCGTACAGAATCGCGTCGAGCTGAAGCAGTTGATCGAGCGCTGCCTCCACAGCCGGCCCGGTTTCCTGCGTCTTCATTTCTTTCTTGAAGTGGGGATCGCTGTTCATGCGATCGCTGAGGTTGTTCAGCGTCGGGACGACCTCCGGCCTGCTCTTTCCCAGAGCGGCAAACAGAAGATCCACGGACCTGTCAAAATCCTCCTGCAGGCCGACAAAGGACAGCTCTCCGAGCCGCTTCGCTATCGCGGTACGCGCCTCGTCGAGCACCTGCTCAGTTTGCTGCCCGCTGAGCAGCAGCTCTCGCCATTCGCGCCACTTCCGCTCGCCCATCAAGGCCCAGGTCATGTGATTCCAGACCTCCGGTCGGGAATTGACCCGCCGGTCTTGCAGGAACGGCAGCAACGCCAGCTCATTTGCCGTCTTCGGACCATGGCTGTAACCAGGGTGAGTCGGCTCGTGAGCTCTCCAGTAGTAATAGATCGACAACAGTCTTTTCTTCGGCTCTCTCACGAAGCACAGTACCGAGAGATTCCTTCGCGGGACGTATAAGAGGGAGTCGTAGTTCAAATGCCCGGCGAAAACGCTGTATCTGGAGAGCTCGCCGGCCGAAAGCTTGTAGATGCCATCACTGTTGCGGAAGCAGATGTTCCTGCTGCCATAGGCGGCCGCCAGAAGATGATTGAGCGAGCTGCCCGCAGTCTTCTGAATGTGCAGGAAGACCACAGTCGGCTGATCGTAGGTCGCCATGGGGTCCGGTATGTTCTTTGGATTCGCGCGCAACGTCGCGAACTCATCCGAATTCACCAGTCTCCGCAATACATCCGCGAGATTGCGCCTCTGCGCGAGCAGCGCCGAGTATTCCCGCGAGCCTGAGAGGTCGGGGGGGCGGTCGAGCAAACCCTGATATATCGCCTTCAACAGGTCGGGAATCAGCGCCGCGAAAGCC
>Ga0209577_10000163_pt1 | contig 63694 bp, 62 predicted proteins | sample GraSoiAngelo_109_FD_185874 | JGI IMG/M metagenome (GOLD analysis project Ga0209577, IMG submission 185874) | Grasslands soil microbial communities from the Angelo Coastal Reserve, California, USA - 14_0903_12_20cm (SPAdes) (version 2) | ecosystem: Environmental > Terrestrial > Soil > Grasslands... | reverse complement strand
ACGTCGGGACCAAACGGCAGGCGCAGACCGAGGACGAGGCCGCCACCGACGGCGGCGGAGCCGATGATGAACGTGCGGCGATTCATTTGCATGGCGTCCTCCCTAGGCCTTGGCGTTGGCGTTCGCTGCGGCGTGGATCGCTTCGCGCACCTGCTGGAACGTGCCGCAGCGACAGATGTTGGTGATCGCGGCATCGATATCCGCGTCCGTAGGCTTGGGCTTTTCCTTCAGCAGCGCGGCGACCGCCATGATCATTCCCGACTGGCAATAGCCGCATTGCGGCACGTCGTGCTCGAGCCAGGCCTGCTGCACCTTGTGCAGGTTCTTCCCTTGCGCGAGGCCCTCGATCGTCGTGATGCGCTTGCCGGCCGCGGCGCTCACCGGGAAGGAGCAGGAGCGAACCGCCGCGCCGTCGATGTGCACGGTGCAGGCGCCGCACTGCGCGATGCCGCAGCCGTACTTGGTGCCGGTCAGGCCGACCTGCTCGCGGATCACCCAGAGCAGCGGCGTGTTCGGGTCGACCTCGACGTTATGCGTCTTCCCGTTGATGGATAAACGGATCATTCTTGGCTCCTCCGAGGGTGGGGTTCTACTGTAGTCCCGCGCGAGCGGCGCGGGCAACCGTTTCGAACAGCCGGCCTGACGGGTGCGTCAGGCCTCGCCTTCGGTGATATCGACCTCGGTATAGGGCGGAACGAGGTCAAACAGCTCGACGATGTCTTTATTCCGCATGCGGATGCAGCCGATCGAGCCCGGCTTGCCCAGCTCGGCGCTGTCGGGCGTGCCGTGGATGTAGATGTAGCGGCGCATGGTATCGACGTCGCCCAGGCGATTGCGGCCGGGCTCGCAGCCCGAGAGCCAGAGGATCCGGGTCAGGATCCAGTCGCGCCCGGGGTACTTCGCGTGCAGCTCGGGCGTCCAGACTTCGCCGCTCGGCCGCCGGCGCACGAACACGGCGCCCTGCGGCTGCCCGGCGCCGATCTTGGCGCGCACGATGTGCCGCCCGCGCGGCGTGCACAGGCTGCCGTTCTTTTCCCCCAGTCCCCGCTTCGCGGTGGACACGGAGTAGCGCTTCACGACGCGCTTCCCCTGCAGCAGCCGCAGCTCCTGGCGGCCGGCATCGATCTCGATCTTCATCGGCGCGCGGCGAAGAAGCGGCTGAGCAGCGCGCCCGACTCTTCGGCAAGCAAGCCGCCCTGGATGCGCACCTGGTTCTTCAGCACCTGCTTCTTCGGATCGGTGGCGCCGTACATGCAGCGCGCGATGCGCGCGTGGAACATGGCGCCGACGCACATGTCGCAGGGCTCGAGCGTCACATAGAGCTCGGCGCCGGTCAGGCGGTAGTTGCCGAGCTTCTTCGCTGCGGCGCGCAGCGCCTGGATTTCGGCGTGCGCCGTGGGATCGACTGCCGCGATCGGCCGGTTCCAGCCCTCGCCCACGACCTCGCCGCCAAGCGCCACAACGGCGCCGATCGGCACCTCGCCCTCCTCGCCCGCGCGCCGCGCGAGTTCAAGCGCGCGGCGCATATACATCTCCTCTGTGCTAGCCACGAGTCAGGATCGGCAGCTGCCCGGCAAGTACTTGGAATTGAGGGTCGTGCCGTCTGTTGAAGCGCCGCACCGCCAGCCGTAGACGCCCTTTCCGATATCGGTGCTCACATCGGCCGCCGCGCTCGCGCTCGACAGCGGCGTCATCGTCACGACTTGCCCGCTGAGAGCCCCAAGATTTTGCACCGTGATGACGATCATGCCGTTGGCCGTCGTGACGACGCTGGCCACATAGTTCGACGTAGCGGCGGCGCTTTCGCAGCCCCAGTTGTTCGCGCCCGGCGCGCCGCTGCCTCCGCCTTGATACACCTCTGTCACGGCGCCCCGGCACGCGCTCAAGCCCAGGATCACCTCCGAGATCTTCGCCCGTGTGGTATAGGCCTGATAGGACGGAATGGCGACGAGCGCTAGGATGCCGATGATCGCCACGACGATCATCAGTTCGACGAGGGTAAATCCGCGGGCCAAGCGACCGCGCATACGACAAGACCATAAGGAAGCTCCTTGGCCGCCGCAAGGGCTTTACTCCCACTCGATTGTCGCGGGCGGCTTCGACGAGATGTCGTAAGTCACGCGATTGATGCCGCGCACCTCGTTGATGATGCGGTTGGAGATTTTGGCGAGCAGTTCGTGCGGCAGCGGCGCCCAGTCCGCCGTCATGAAGTCCGTCGTCTGGACGGCGCGTAGCGCAACCGCGTGCTCGTAGGTGCGCCCGTCGCCCATCACGCCGACGGAACGCACCGGGAGGAAGACGGCGAAGGCCTGCGCAGTCTTGTCGTACCAGCCGGAAGCGCGCAGCTCATCGATGAAGATGGCGTCCGCTCGCTGCAGGAGGTCGACGTACGGCTTTTCGATTGCGCCCAGGATGCGCACGCCCAGCCCCGGGCCGGGAAACGGATGGCGGAACACCATCTCGCGCGGCAGGCCGAGCGCGACGCCGAGCGCGCGCACCTCGTCCTTGAAGAGCTCGCGCAGCGGCTCGAGGAGCTTCAAGTGCAGCGTGTCCGGCAGGCCGCCGACGTTGTGATGCGACTTGATGTTCTGCGCTTTCTTGGTCTTCGCTCCGGCCGATTCGATGACGTCCGGGTAGATGGTTCCCTGGGCCAGCCATTTGGCGTTGCGGATGCGACCGGCCTCGCGCTGGAACACCTCGACGAAGTGCCGGCCGATGATCTTGCGCTTTTCTTCCGGATCGGCGACGCCGGCCAGGGCAGCCAGGAATTCGGACGACGCGTCAACATGGACGATGTTCATGTCCATATGTTTTCCGAACGTGTCCATGACCTGCTTTGCCTCGTTCAGACGCAGCAGCCCGTGGTCGACGAAGACGCAGGTGAGCTGCTCGCCGATCGCGCGATGAATGAGCGCGGCCGCGACGGAGGAGTCGACGCCGCCGGAGAGGCCGAGGATGACTTCGTCGCGGCCGACCTGCGCCTTGATCTTCGCCACCGCCTCGGTGACGTAGTCGGGCATGTTCCAGTCGCCGCGGCAGCCGCAGATATCGCGCACGAAGCGCTGGAGGATCTTCGCGCCCTGCCGGGTATGGGTAACTTCGGGATGGAACTGCACGCCGTAGTAGCGGCGCGACTCGTCCGCCATACCGGCGATCGGACAGGCGTCGGTGGAAGCCATCAGCTCGAAGCCAGCCGGCAGGTGGACGACCTTGTCGCCGTGGCTCATCCACACCTTGAGCATGCCGTGGCCTTCGGGCGTGCGGAAGTCTTCGATGCCGTCGAGGAGCTTGGTGTGGCCACGGGCGCGCACCTCGGCGTAGCCAAACTCCCGCACGCTTCCCGCTTCGACGCGGCCACCGAGCTGCTGCGCCATGGTCTGCATGCCGTAGCAGATGCCGAGCACCGGCACGCCGAGCTGGAAGACTGCCTGCGGCGCACGGGCGGTCGATTCTTCGTAGGCCGACAGGTGGCTGCCGGAGAGGATCACGCCCGCGGCGCCGAACTCGCGCACGAAGGCGTCCGTCACATCGCAGGGATGGATCTCGCAATACACGCTTGCCTCGCGTACGCGACGGGCGATGAGCTGGGTGTACTGCGCGCCGAAGTCGAGGATCAGGATTCGCTGATGCTTACTCGACCCGGTAATTGGGGGCCTCCTTCACGATCTGCACGTCGTGCACGTGCGATTCCTTGATGCCGGCGGCAGTAATCTCGATGAACTGCGTGCGCGTACGCATATCGTCGATGGTGGCGCAGCCGGTGTAGCCCATGCTCGCGCGCAAGCCGCCGACGAGCTGCTGGATCACCCACACGGCACTGCCCTTGTAAGGCACGCGGCCCTCGACGCCCTCGGGCACGAGCTTGTCGACGTTCATGTCCGAGTCCTGGAAATAGCGATCGGCCGCGCCTTTTTGCATCGCGCCGAGCGAGCCCATGCCGCGGTAAGCCTTGTACGAGCGGCCCTGGTAGAGCTCCATTTCGCCGGGCGATTCGTCGGTGCCGGCGAAGAGCGACCCCAGCATCACGGTGTGCGCGCCAGCGGCGATCGCCTTGGCGACGTCGCCCGAGTAGCGCACGCCGCCGTCGGCGATGAGCGGCACGCCGGTCTTTTCGAGCGCCGCGGCCACGTTCTGGATCGCGGTGATCTGCGGCACGCCGACGCCCGCGACGATGCGCGTGGTGCAGATCGAGCCGGGGCCGATGCCGACCTTCACGCCGTCCGCGCCGTGCTCGACGAGCGCTCGCGCGCCATCGCCCGTGCCGACATTGCCGCCGACGACCTGCACGCGCGGATAGCGCTTCTTGATCCACTTCACGCGATCGAGCACACCCTGGGCATGGCCATGCGCCGTGTCGACGATGAGCACGTCGGCGCCGGCCTCAACCAGCGCCGCGACGCGCTCGTCGGTGCCCTCTCCTACGCCGACCGCTGCTCCGACGCGCAGCTTGCCGTGCGGGTCCTTGCAGGCGTTCGGGTGCTCGACTTCCTTCAGAATGTCCTTGACGGTGACGAGCCCCTTCAGCGTGAAGTCATCGTCCACGACCAGTACGCGCTCGAGGCGGTGGCGATGCATCAGCGCCATTGCCTCCTCGCGGCTCGCGCCTTCGCGCACGGTGATGAGCTTCGCGCGCGGCGTCATGATCGACTTCACCGGCTGGTCGAGGTCGGCCTCGAAGCGCAGATCGCGGTTGGTGACGATGCCGACCACCTTGCCGCCGTTCTTCACTACCGGGAAGCCGGAAATCTTGTGGCTCTGCTGCAGCGCCATCACTTCGCGCACCGTCATGTCGGGCGGGATGGTCATCGGATCGCGCAGTACGCCGGACTCGAAGCGCTTCACCCTCGCCACCTCGGCCGCCTGCGCGGCGGGAGAGAGATTCTTGTGAACGATGCCGATGCCGCCTTCCTGCGCGATGGCAATGGCGAGCCGGGCCTCGGTGACGGTGTCCATCGCGGCCGAGACGAGCGGGATGTTGAGCTCGAGCTCTCGCGTGAGGCGGCTTTTCAGCGAAGCATCGCGCGGCAGAATGCGCGAGTGGGCGGGCAGGAGGAGGACATCGTCGAAGGTCAGCGCCTTCTGGATCACCCGCATGGAATTGCTCTCTCGCAAAGCGGCATTTTACACGAGCGCCGGCGCCGCTCTAAATGCGATACTGTCATCCATTCTGTGGCTGGAGCGTTGAACGGCACATGACAAGACTATTCGCGATATTGCTCGCGCTCGCCCTTTCCGGCGCGGCGACAGCGCAGACCTACAAGTGGACCGACCAGAACGGCAGAGTGCAGTACGGCGACACGCCGCCCGCGGACGCAGCCAACGTGACGCGCCTCAGGGCAGCGTCACCGAGTTCCGCGCCGGCGGCCGCGCCGGAGGCGAGGAAGGACCCGACTGCCAAAGACAACAAACCGCTCACGCCGGAGCAGGCGTTCCAAAAGCGCCAGCAGGAGCGCGCTGAAGCCGAGCAGAAGGCCGCGCAGGAGCGCGCCGAAGCGCAGGAGAAGCGTACCAACTGCGACTCCGCACAGGCGAGCCTGCGCCAGCTTCAGAGCGGCCAGCGCCTGAGCACCGTGAACGCGGCCGGCGAGCGCGTTTACCTGGACGACGAGCAGCGCAGCAGCCAGATCGCGCGCCAGCAAAAAACGGTCGCCGACTGGTGCAAATAGGTCAACGGCGCCTTGCGGCGCGCTGGCGCCGCCGTTCCTTCGGATCGAGCAGCAGCGGCCGGTAGATTTCCACGCGATCGCCGTCGGCAAGCGGCGAGTCGGCGCGTACGCGCTTGCCGAAGATGCCGAGCGCTCGCGAGTCCGCAATGCCGGCCGCAGCGACGGCATCACGCACGGTAGCGCCGGCCGGTAATTGCACTGTCACCACATCGGTGCCCTCCCGGCGGGCGTAGACCACCTCGACGCGCATCACGCCGCAAGCGCCAGGGGTCGCAGCCGGGGTGCGGGGAACGCGAATGCGATCGCCACCGCGCCGAGGCCGATCGCGAAAGAGCCGATATAGAGCCAGGTGTAACCGCCGAAGCTGTCATAGATCCAGCCACCGACGGAGGGCCCCAGAGCCATGCCGAGGCTCGATACCATCGCCGCGGCGCCGAGCACGGTACCCATGATCTGCTGCCCGAAGTAGTCCCGCGCCAGCACGGCATAGAGCGGCATGACACCGCCGTAGGCAAAGCCGAATACTGCCGCGACCGCGTAGAACTCTTCCAGCCGGTTGACGAAGACGAAGCTTCCTGCGCCCAGCGCCTGCACCATCAGGCCGGCGATCAGCACGCGCTTGGCGCCATAGCGATCGCCGAGGATGCCGAGCACCACGCGGCCGCCGAGGCCGGCCAGGCCCTCGAGGCTGTAAATCGACACCGCCGCGACGGTGGGTATGCCGCAGACGAGCGCGTAGCTGATGGTGTGGAAGATCGGGCCGGCGTGCGTCGCGCAGCAGGCGAAAAACGTGAGTGCGAGCACGATGAATGGGGCGGAAACGAGCGCCTCGGAAACACGCGTCGGCGAGTGCTCGGCGGCTGCGCCGCGGACTGCGTCCCCCGGAGCCTGCCGCACGAACAAAGCGGCGGGAATGAGCAGCGCCCAGACCAGCAGGCCGATGGTCAGTTGCGCGCTACGCCAGTCGTGGCTCGCAAGCAGCCAGGCGGCAAGCGGCGAAATCGTCATCGGTGCGACGCCGATGCCCGCAGAGACGAGCGATACCGCAAGGCTGCGATTGCGCGTCAGCCACGAGGTGACTGACGCCATCATCGGCACGATGAAGCTGCCGGCCGAGAGGCCCACGAGCACGCCATAAGCGAGCAGAAATTGAGTTTGGCTCGCGGCCCGGCTGGCGAGGACGAGGCCAAGACCGAGGAGCAGCGAGCCCGCCAGCACCACCGGCCGGGTGCCGTAGCGATCGCTCAGCGCCCCCCAGCCGAAGCCGGCCGCTCCCATGATGAGGAAATTGAGCGTCATGGCGCTCGACACACCGGCGCGCGACCAGCCAGTGGCCTGCGTGATCGGCTGCAGGAACACCGCGAGCGACATCATCGCGCCGACCGCAACGCAGCTCATCAGCGCGCCGATGGCTACCATCACCCATCCGTATTTAAGGTTCATGCCTATAGTCGTTCGGGGACCGGTCAAATCGACATCAGGCCGCATCGGGTCCGCCATGGAGCTCGTCCGCGCGTCGGGTGAAGGCATCGACCATCGTATCGGCGATCTGGTTGAAAAGCGGCTCGAGGAGCTTCGCCAGGGCCCGGCTCGCGAACTGGTAGCGCATCGAAAACTCGATCTGGCAGGCGCGCTCGCCGAGCGGCGTGAAGCGCCAGGCGGCGCTGAACTGCCGGAACGGTCCCTCCACGAGCCGCATGACGATGGCGCGGCCGGGCTGGTTCTCGTTCTCGGTCGTGAAGGACTGCCGGATGCCGCGCAGACCGGCGCTGAGCGTGGCGCGCTTGTGCGCGCCGCTTTGCTGCACGCGGGCTTCGAGGCACCAGGGCAGGAAGCGCGGATAGGCCTCGATATCATCGACGAGCGCGTACATCTGGGCCGCCGCGTGCTCGACGATCGCCGACCGGGTAATCGCCTTCATGCACTAAAATTCTTCATGTCCATCGTCGATAACCGCAAGGCGTCCCACGATTATTTCATCGAGGAGCGCTACGAGGCCGGCCTCGCGCTCGCGGGCTGGGAAGTGAAGGCGATCCGCGCCGGCCGCGCGCAGATCGGCGATGCCTACGTCATGGTGCGCGGAGGCGAACTTTATCTCATCGGCGCGCACGTCAGTCCCTTGCCCACGGTCTCGACGCACTTCGTACCCGACCCGACGCGCACGCGCAAGCTCCTCATGCATGCGGAGGAGATTCGCCGGCTGATCGGCAAGGTGGAGCAGCGCGGCTATTCGCTCATCCCGCTCAATCTGCACTACGCCAAGGGACGGATAAAACTGGATCTCGCGCTCGCGCGCGGCAAGCTCAAGCACGACAAGCGGGCGGACGAGCGCGAGCGGGAGTGGAACCGGGAGAAGCAGCGCCTGATGCGCAGCAGCCGCTAGGCGGTCGCGGATTTCTTGGCGGGCGGCGTCTCGGCGAGCGAGAGCCAGGTCGACACCACGGTATCCGGATTGAGCGACAGGCTCTCGATGCCCTGCTCCATCAGCCAGCGCGCGAGATCCGGGTGGTCGGAGGGCCCCTGGCCGCAGATGCCGACGTACTTGCCGTGCTTGCGGCAGGCGCGGATCGCCATGGCGAGCATGCTCTTCACCGCCGCGTCGCGCTCATCAAACCCCTCGGCCACGAGCCCCGAGTCGCGGTCGAGGCCCAGCGTCAGCTGGGTGAGGTCGTTGGAGCCGATGGAAAAGCCGTCGAAGAGCTCAAGGAACTCCTCGGCCAGCACGGCGTTGGAGGGCAGCTCGCACATCATGACGATGCGTAAGCCATTGGCGCCGCGCTTCAGGCCGTTCTGCTCGAGCAGCGCGAGCACCTGCTTGGCTTCATTTACCGTACGCACGAACGGCACCATCAGCTCCACGTTGGTGAGGCCGAGCGTCTCGCGCACCTTGCGTAGCGCCGCGCACTCGAGCTCGAAGCACTCGCGGAACGACGGCGCGATGTAGCGCGAGGCGCCGCGGAACCCGAGCATCGGGTTTTCTTCGTCGGGCTCATAGCGCTCGCCGCCCAGGAGCTTGCGGTACTCGTTCGACTTGAAGTCCGACAGGCGCACGATCACGGGCTTGGGCCAGAAGGCGGCGGCAATGGTGGCCACGCCCTCCACCATCTTCTCGATGAAGAAAGTGCGAGGATCGGGATAGCCGCGGGTCGCCTCGGCGACCTTGCGTTTGAGCGCCGGCTCGAGCTTGGCGTGCTCGAGGCAGGCGCGCGGATGAACGCCGATCTCGTTGTTGATGATGAACTCCAGCCGCGCGAGGCCGACGCCGGCATTGGGCAGCTGCGCGAACTCGAACGCGAGCTGCGGATTGCCGACGTTCATGGCGATCTTTACCGGGATGCGCGGCATGTCGCCGCGCTCGCGGCTAGACACCTCGAAGGGCAGCAGGCCCTCGAACACGCTGCCGGTATCACCTTCGGCGCAGGACACCGTGACCGGCTGAGCGTCCTTCAGCCGCTCGGTCGCCTCGCCGGTGCCGACCACCGCCGGGATGCCGAGCTCGCGGGCGATGATCGCCGCGTGGCAGGTGCGGCCGCCGCGATTGGTGACGATCGCCGCGGCGAGCTTCATCACCGGCTCCCAGTTCGGGTCGGTCATGTCGGTGACCAGCACATCGCCCTGCTTCACCCGCGACATCTGCGCGGCGTTCGGTATGACGCGCACCGTGCCGCTGCCGATCTTGTTGCCGATCGCGCGACCGGTGACGAGCGTGCGCGAGCGGCCTTTCAGCGCATAGCGCTCCTCGACATCGCCGCGCTTGCGCGACTTGACGGTCTCGGGGCGCGCCTGCAGCACGTAGAGCTTGCCGTCCGTGCCGTCCTTGCCCCATTCGATGTCCATCGGCCGGCCGTAATGGCGCTCGATCGCCACGGCGTAGCGCGCGAGCTCCAGCACTTCGGGGTCGGTGAGCGAGAAGCGATGCCGCTCGGCCTCCGGCACCTCGACCGTGCGCGTCGATTGACCAGCGCTCTGGGCGCGGGCGAAGACCATCTTTTGGAGCTTGGAGCCGAGCGCGCGGCGCACGATGGCAGGCCGGGCGCGCTCGAGCATCGGCTTGTGGACATAGAACTCGTCGGGATTGACCGCGCCTTGCACCACGAGCTCGCCGAGCCCGTAGGACGAGGTAATGAACACGACATCGCGGAAACCCGACTCGGTGTCGAGCGTGAAGAGCACGCCGCTCGCGCCCAGGTCGCTGCGCACCATCTGCTGCACGGCGGCCGACAACGCCACATCGGCGTGCGCGAAGCCCTGATGGACGCGGTATGAGATAGCGCGGTCGTTATAGAGGGAGGCGTAGACGTGCTTGATCGCGGCCAGCACGTTCTCCACGCCGCGGATGTTGAGGAAGGTCTCCTGCTGGCCGGCAAAGGACGCTTCGGGCAGATCCTCGGCCGTCGCGGAGGAGCGGACAGCGAATGAGGTGTCGCTTGAAGTTTTCTCTTCAAGCTGTTGATAGAAAGCGCGGATCTCTCGCTCAAGAGCGCCCGGAAAGGGCGCCGCGATGATCCAGGAGCGGATCTCCTTGCCGCAGGCGGTGAGTGCATTGACGTCTTCGCAGTCGAGACTCTCGAGCTTGGCGGCGATGCGCTCGCCCAAGCCGTCGGCGGCGAGGAACTCGCGGAAGGCATCCGCGGTGGTGGCGAAGCCGCCGGGGACGCGGATGCCGGCCGCGGCGAGCGCCGCGCTCATTTCGCCCAGCGAGGCATTCTTGCCTCCGACCTGCGGCAGATCGGAAAGGCGCAGGTCCTTGAGCCACGCTAGGCGCATTGGCTTAGTATTTTAGAGATCATGACGCAGCGCCGCACCGTGTTTTTCATCTCCGACGGCACAGGCATCACGGCGCAGATGCTGGGCCATAGCCTGCTGACGCAGTTCGAAGGCGTGGAGTTCAATCAGGTCACCCTGCCTTTCGTCGACAGTACCGAAAAGGCCGAGGACTGTCTTGCGCGCATCGAGGCGGCGGGCGTGAACGGCAATGGCCAGCCGATCGTGTTCTCGACGCTGGTCAATCAGGACGTGCGCGCGGTGGTGCGCAAAGCGAATGCGCTGTTCCTCGATTTCTTCGAGACGTTCATCGACCCGCTGGAAGCGGGCCTGGGCGTGAAGTCGAGCCATACCATCGGGCGCTCGCACAGCGCCATGGACAAGAAGGAATATCACCAGCGCATCGAGGCGATCAATTTCGCCATGGCGCACGACGACGGCGCTTCGCATCGCGAGCTCGGCCAGTCCGACGTGATCCTGATCGGCGTGTCGCGCAGCGGCAAGACCCCGACCAGCCTATATCTCGCGCTGCAGTTCGGCGTGAAGGCGGCCAACTATCCGCTCATCCCCGAGGATTTCCAGCGCATGAAGCTGCCGGAGGCGCTGCGGCTCCATAAGCCCAAACTCTTCGGCCTGACCATCGCGCCGGAGCGCCTGCACGAGATCCGCAAGGAGCGGCGCCCCGACAGTCGCTATGCGGCGCTCGACAACTGCCGTTACGAGGTCGAAGAAGCCGAGAGCCTCATGCGCCGCGAAGGCATCCACAACATCAACTCGACAACGAAGTCGATCGAGGAGATCGCCACCACGATCCTCCGGGAGCTCAGGATTCACCGCCAAGTCTATTAGGCGAGTCGCGGTTGACGGGCAATTACCGTAAGCGTAGTTTATCCGCCCGTCCGGTTGGCCTTGGGAGGAGGCAGCCTGTGATGCTCCTGCAGCAGATGCAACTTCGGTGTACCGGCTGTAACCGAAGGCTGGGAGACTTCGTCAATGAAGTCCAAGCGGGCCAGCTAATTTTGGAATTGAAATGCCCAAGGTGCGGACAACCCCATGTCGAGGTGATCCGGCCGGCTGCATCGCACGACGCCAAGCCGGCAGTAAGCGGACGAGCGTGACCATCTAGCAGCAAGAGCCCCGATGAGGGCCGCACAGAGGTCCAACGAGGCCCCTTTTGAGCGCCGCGAGCGCCTCACACTACGTCTAAAGGAGACAGGTGATGAAGCGCACAGCACTCTTGGCAGTGGCAGCCGTTCTCATGGTGGCATCGCAGGCCAGCGCGCAAAGTGTCCATCTCAAGGGAGGCGCGCATTCAGAACCGTCGTTTATCGACCAAGGCCTAAGGCTCACCGCCGGCGGTGCGCTGGCGGGCTTGGGCAATGGGGATGTCTTTATCACTCTCAGCGCACAAGCTAACGTCAGCTCCACGTGCACCAACCAGGGCGGCAATCAGGCCCCGGGTCAAAATCCCGCGCCGCTCACCGTCACCGGCACGCAGTCGATTCCGGCAAGCGAGATAAAGAACGGCAATGTCGCCTTCTTAGTCACGACGAACCAACCTCAGACGCCGGTACCGGGCGCCCCGGGCTGTCCGAATCCGAACTGGAGGGAAGACATCAACGATCTCGCCTTCACTTCGGCGACGATCACCGTCCAGCAACCAGGCTCGACGGGGCCCGTCGTGCTGACCGTCGTATGCACCTTTGCCGCGCCAACGGAAGACGGCTCGGTCGCAGCAAGGGATGTAAGCTGCACGCAGCGGTGAGTTGACAGCAAGGCCGGGAGCGCTGCGTCGCTCTCGGCTGTTATGACCTGAAAGCCGCGTAAAGGCAGATCGCCGCCGTAGCGGCGACGTTCAGCGACTCCGATCCCTCAGCAAGCGGGATGGTAATGCGCGCCGCGGCGCGCGCCTGCAATTCGGACGACACGCCGGCGCCCTCGGCGCCGAAGAGCCAGCCCAGGGGTCCCGACAAATCGGCCTCGCGAAGCGGCTGCCCGCCGCTCGGCACGGTACATAGGACCCGCCCGGCAAAGCTCTCGAGTACAGGCTCGAGCGACTCGACCTGCGTAATCTGCAGCGCGAAATGGCCGCCCTGCCCGGCGCGCAGCACCTTGGGCGACCAGGGATCGGCGCAATGGCGGTCGACGACAACTTCGCCGGCGCCGAACGCTGCAGCGCTGCGAATGATGCCGCCGACGTTGCCCGCGTCCTGCACCCCTTCGAGGAACACCGATGGACCGTCGCGTCGCAGCTCGGGCAGCGCGATCTCGGCAGCGATCCCGGGCGGCGTATCGGCATCGGCGATGGCGCCGAAGGCGACCCCGGACAGCACCACCGGCTCCCGCGCGAGGGCGGCGATTTCGGGCTTGGCGAGCGCGGCCTCGGTTGCAAGGACCGCGACCGGCTTGATGCCGGCGGCAAGTGCGGCGGCCAGCAGATGCGGGCCTTCGATCATTACCCGGCGCTCGGTACGACGCAGGCGGCCGTCGCGCGCGAGCTTCGCCCAGCGCTTGACGCGGGCGTTGTCGCGCGAACGGATGATCAAACCGAGCGTTTCGAGCGCAGCTCGTGCCGCGCTTTGCGCAGCATCTGGTCGACGAGATCGACGTGCGGCGCGGCGTCCGCGATGCCGCGCACGTCCGCATAAGCGCGCTGCAGGCGCTTGCGCTCGCGGTCGAACTTGGTGAGCTTGGCGCGCTCGCCGATAAGCGCGGTGCCCATGGCGAGCTTCATCGCGTCGCAGCACATGCGGTAGCTGCGGATGCGCAACTCCTCGGCCATCGCGGTCCAGCTCGAGGCGAAGAGATCGCCCTGGAAGAAGATCCCCACCGCGTAGAAGCTGCGGCGGTGTATTTCCGAAGGCCCATGGCGGCCGAGCGCGTGGAGGTGCTCCGCGGTGGCGTAGCCCTTGTGCTTGTCGAAGCCGTATTGCGGGTAACGGTCGTGCAGCCCGGTCATCACGGCGTCGCGCGCGGTCTTGGCGAGGATCGACGCGGCCGAGATCGGGCGCTGGTGCACGTCGCCATCGACGAACGCCTTGGCGGTGCAGCCCAGGCCGGGCGGGCAGACGTTGCCATCGACCCACGCTTCCTGCGGCCGTACCGGCAGCGCGTGCACTGCACGGCGCATGGCGAGCATCGAGGCGTGGAAGATGTTCAGGCGGTCGATCTCCTCCACGGTGGAAAACGCCACCGCCCAGGCGGTCGCGCGCTCCTTGATGCGGGCGGCGAGCACCTCGCGGCGCTCGGGCGTGAGGAGCTTCGAATCGGCGAGGCCGTTGATGCGGCGCTCCGGGTTCAGGATCACCGCGGCGGCATACACCGGCCCGGCGAGCGGACCCCGGCCGGCCTCGTCGATGCCGCAAACCAGCGCGCTATTTGAGGACGCTGAGGACGGCATCGGCGGCCTTCTGGGCGTTGTTCTGGCGCAGGAGCTCGTGAAATTCGCGGAAGCGCTCCACCTGGCGGCGCTGCGCCGCGGTGTCGCGCAGCAGCGTGAGCAGCGCGCCGGCGAGGTTCGCCGGCGTTGCCTGGTCCTGCAGGAGCTCCGGCACCAGGCGCTCGCCGGCGAGGATGTTCGGCATGCCGACGTACGGGAGGTACAACATCTGGCGCATCAGCGCCCATGTTATCGGAGACTGCCGGTAGGCGATAACCATTGGTCGCTTGAAGAGCGCCGTTTCGAGGGTCGCGGTACCGCTCGCCACCAGCACGAGATCGGCGGCGGCGAGCGCCTCGTGCGAGTGGCCGAAGAGCAAAGTCAAGGGCAGGTCGGTGCGCTGGTTCTCGTGGATCGCACGCTCGAAGAGCTCGCGCGTCTCACGCGTGACCATCGGGCAGACGAAATGCACGTCGTGCACCTCCTGCCTGAAGCGGTGCGCCGCGAGCACGAACGCGCCGGCCATGTATTCAAGCTCCGAGCGCCGGCTGCCTGGCAAGAGCGCCACGATCAGCTTGCCGGCGGGCAGGCGCAGCGCCGCGCGCGCCTCATGCTTGGGCGGCTCGAGCGGAATCAGGTCGGCGAGCGGATGGCCGACATAGGTGACCGGCACGCCGGCGGCGCGGTAAAGCGGCTCCTCGAACGGGAACATCACCAGGATGCGGCTCACCGAGCGCGCGATGCGCCGCACGCGCCAGCGCCGCCAAGCCCATACCGCCGGGCTCACGTAGTGGATCGCCGGGATGCCGGCGTCCTTCAGCTCGCGCTCCAAGCCCAGGTTGAAGTCGGACGAGTCCACGCCGATGAAGAGATCGGGGCGGTCGTGCAGCATGCCTTTGGCGAGGCTGCGCCGGATACGCATGATCTCGCGATAGTGGCGCAAGGCCTCGGCGTAGCCGCGCACCGAGAGCTTCTCCATCGGGAAGTGCGTCTCGAAGCCCTCGGCCGCCATGCGCGGGCCGCCGATGCCGGCGAACGCGATCGCCGGCGCGCGTGCTTTCAGCGCCGCGATGAGGTGCGCGGCCAGCAGGTCCCCCGAGGCTTCGCCGGCCACCATGCCGACGCGCAGCTGTTTCCTCATCGCGCCTAGCGGATGATGCCGCGCTTGCTGCGCTCGAGAAATTCCAGCAGCTCGCCGACCGGCGGGCAAGCGGCCACCTGCGCCTGTAGCTGGCGGCGGGCTTCCTCGAGCGCGAGGCCGCTGCGGTAGAGCGTGCGATAGGCGCGCTTCAGGCCGGCGATGGCGTCCGCGGAGAAACCCCGCCGGCGCAGCCCTTCGCTGTTGATGCCGTAGGGCTTCGCCATGTTGCCGGCGGCGGTGACGAAGGGCGGCAGGTCCTGCGGCAGATACGTGCCCATGCCGGTGAAGGCGTGCGCGCCGATGTGCACGAACTGGTGTACGAGCGTGGTGGCGCCGAAAATCGCCCAGTCGCCCACCGTGACGTGGCCGGCGAGCTGACAGGCGTTGGCGAAGATGGTGTGGCTGCCGATCTGCACGTCGTGCGCGAAATGCACGTAGGCCATCACCCAGTTGTCGTTGCCAAGGCGCGTGACGCCGGCGTCGAGCGCGGTACCGCGGTTGATGGTGACGTACTCGCGGATGGTGTTGTCGTCGCCGATCTCCACCGCGGTGTCCTCGCCCTTGTACTTCTTGTCCTGCGGCGGCGCGCCGAGCGAGGCGAAGTGGAAGATGCGGTTCCCGCGCCCGATGCGGATGCGGCCATCGAGCACGACGTGGGCGCCGATCCACGTGCCGTCATCGATCTCGGCGCGGGCGCCGATAACGCTGTAGGGGCCGACCGTGACGCCGTTGCCCAGCCGCGCGCGGGCATCGACGACGGCGCTCGGGTGGACCTCCGCGCTCATTTGGCGTCGATCGACTGCATCGAGCACAGGATCGTGGCTTCGGCCACCACCTCGGCGCCGACGCGCGCGACGCAGTTGAACTTGCTGATGCCGCGCAGCTGCCGCTCGTAATGCACCTCGATCTCGAGCTGGTCGCCCGGGATCACCGGCCGCTTGAAGCGCGCGTTGTCGATGCCGACGTAGTAGTAGACGGTCTTGTCGTCGGGCATCGTGCCGCGACTGCGGAACACGAGCACGCCCGCGGTCTGCGCCATCGCCTCGAGGATCAGCACGCCCGGCATGATCGGCCGGTGCGGGAAGTGCCCCGGGAAGAACGGCTCGTTCGCCGAGACATTCTTTATCGCGACGATGCGCTTGCCGGGCTCGCACTCCTTCACCCGGTCGACCATGATCATCGGATAGCGCTGCGGCAGGTGCGCGAGCACCGCGTTGACGTCCATCTCAGCCATTTTTCTTTCCTTTGCGGCGCAGCCCGGCGGCGGCGCGCGCCCACGAAGCATGCTCGTCGAATGGATATACGCCGGTATACGTGCCCGGCTTCAGGATCGAGCGCGAAATCAGCGTGCCCGCCGAGATGTTGACGTGGTCGGCGATGCGCAGGTGCCCGAGGATGATCGCTGCCCCGCCAATGGTGCAGTGCCGGCCGATGTCAGCGCTGCCAGCGATGCCGGTACACCCGGCGATCGCGGTGTGCGCGCCGATCCTCACGTTGTGGCCGACCTGGATCTGGTTATCGAGCTTCACGCCCTCCTCGATCACCGTGTCGTCGATCGCGCCGCGGTCGATCGTGGTGTTGGCGCCGATCTCGACGTCGTCGCCGATGTGCACGCTGCCAATCTGGGGGATCTTGACCCAGCGGCCCTCGTCCTCGGCGATGCCGAAGCCGTCGCCGCCGATCACCGCGCCGGCGTGAACGATGGCGCGCGCGCCGATCGTGCAGCCAGGATAGACCACCACCCGGGGATAAAGCGTGCTGTCCTCGCCGATGCTGACATGCTCGCCGACGACGCAGCCGCCGCCGATGGAGACGCGCGCGCCGAGGCTGGCGCTTTTCGCCACCACCGCCGAAGGATGAATGCCCCGCTCCTGGAGCACCACGGGATCGAAGAGCTGCGAGAGCCGCGCGAAGTACGCGTACGGATTGTCGGCGACGATGCGCGGCAGGCGCGTCTCGCCTTCGGCTTGCGGGCCGAGCACCACCGCCGCGGCGCGCGTGGCGGCGAGCTGCGCGCGGTAGCGGCTGCCGGTGAAGAAGCTGATGTGGCGCGCGGCTGCGCCCTCGAGCGAGGCCACCTGGTGCACGAGCGTATTGGCGTCGCCCGCGACCCGGCCGCCGAGGCGCTGCACGATCTCCCCGAGCGTGAGCGGCCCCGCCACGGTGGCTAATGCGCGGTCACTTCGCGGGCGGCTTGCCCTCGAGCGCCTTGATCACCTTGTCGGTGATGTCGATTCGCGGGCTCGCGAAGACGGCGTCCTGGAAGACGATGTCGAATTTCTCTTGCTCGGCGATCTGCCGGATGACGCGGTTCGCCTGCTCGACGACCTGGGCGAGCTCCTCGTTGCGGCGCTGATTCAGGTCCTCGCGGAACTCGCGCTGCTTCCTCTGGAATTCGCGGTTCAGGTCGCCGAAATCGCGCTCCTTGGCGCGGCGCTGCGGCTCGCTCATGGTGACGGAGTTCTTCTCCATGTCCTCCTGCATGCGCTTCAGCTGATCGGCGATGCGCGCGAGCTCCTGGTCGCGCTTCTGGAACTCCGCCTCGATCTTTTTCTGCGCGCGCTGCGCCGGCGCCGCGTCGCGCAGGATGCGCTCGGTGTTGACGAAGCCGAACTTGCCGATCGGCGCGGCGGCGCCCTTGTCCTGCGCGAGCGCCGCGCCGCTCGCGAGTGCGGCCGCGAGCACGAGAAGACAAAGCGGGAAGCGAAGAACGTTCATTGCCTGCTTAGAATCCGGTACCGAACGTGAATTGTAGCCGCTGGATGCGGTCCGTGCTTTTCGCGTTCAGCGGCTGCGCGAACGAAAGCTTGAGCGGCCCGAAGGGCGACATCCAGAAAAAGGACAGCCCCGTCGAGTAGCGCAGATCGTTGAACTGGAAGCTCTGCGCGAAGACGTTGCCGCCGTCGAAGAACCACGCGAGCCTGAGGGAGGGGTCCTGCGCCGCGCCCGGCATCGGGAAGAGGAACTCGAGGGAGCCGGTCGCCTTGCGGTTGCCGCCGATGGCGTTGCCGAGCACGTCCTGCGGCCCGAGCGAGAAGGGGCGATAGCCGCGCACCGAGCCCGGGCCGCCGGCGAAGAAGTTCTTGAAGAAAGGCAAGGGTTTCCCGCCGAGGCCGCCGGCGATGCCAAGCTCGCCGCCCGCAAGCAGAGTGAACGAGCGCGTGAGCGGGTAGTACCACTGGTGCTGGTAGCCGAGCCGGGTGTACTGCAAGTCGCCGCCGGCGAGCTCGCTGCTCGCGCGCATAAAGGTGCCCGAGCGCGTGACGATGAGGCTATCGCGAGTGTCGCGCGACCAGCCCGCGGTGCCCGCGCCGTAGCGATAGTGATTGCCGAACTGTTGCACGAAGGTGAGATAGCTGAGCGGGCTCGTATCGAAGGTGGTGAGGTTGACGGTCTCGAAGTTGACGCCGAGATCGATGCGGCTCACCTCCGACACCGGGTAGCCGAACTTGATGCCGCCGCCGAGCGCATCGGTGGCGTACGGGCCGACGGCGAGGCTCGAGGCGTTGGTCTTGCGCTTGTAGATGTCGAAGCCCTGGCTCACGCCGTCGACCGTGTAGTACGGGTCGAGGTAGGAGAGCGAATAGACCTTGTTCACCGTGCCGCTGTTGACGTTGAACGACAGGAACTTGCCGGTGCCGAAGATGTTCGACTGCGTGAGCGAGGTCGAGAGCGCGAGCTTTTCCACGCTCGAGAAGCCGACGCCGAAAAGCAGTGCCCCCGTGGGCCGCTCCTTCACCGTATAGACGACGTCCACCTGGTCGGGGTTGCCCTCGACCGGCACGGTCTCGACGTTCACTTCGCTGAAATATTGCGTGCGGTCGATGCGCCGGCGCGAGAGCTGGATCTTCGAGGCGTCGTAGTAGGCGCCCTCGAGCTGGCGCATCTCGCGCCGTACCACCTCGTCGCGCGTCTTGGAATTGCCGGCGACGTCGATGCGGCGCACGTACACCCGCCGGCCCGGATCGACGACGATGTTGAACGACACCGTGCGCTTTTCCTTGTCCACCTCGGGGATGGCGTTGGCGTTGGCGAACGCGTAGCCTTCGTTGCCCAGCCGGTCGGCGATCGCCTTGGTGCTCGCCGTCAGCTTCTCGCGCGAAAAGACGTCGCCGGGCTTGAGCTGCACCAGCTTCTCGATCTCCGGCCGCGGCACGATCAGGTTGCCCGACACCTCGACCTTGGACACCGCGTACTTCTCGCCCTCGACCATGTTCACCGTGATGTAGATGTCGCGCCGATCGGGCGTGATCGACACCTGCGTCGACTCGATCGAAAAGTCGAGGTAGCCGCGGTTCTGGTAGAAGGCGCGCAGGTTCTCGAGGTCGCCGGAGAGCTTCTCGCGCGAATAGCGGTCGTGCTTCGTGTACCAAGTGAGCCAGCCAGGGGCGCGCAGCACGAACTCGTTCAAGAGCTCCTTCTCCGAGAACGCCTTCGCCCCCACCAGGTTGATGCCGCGGATCTTCGCCACCTCGCCTTCGGTCACCGCGATATTGATGCCCACGCGGTTTCGCTCGAGCGGCGTGACGGTGGTCTGGATCTCGACCGCGTAGAGCCCGCGCGAGAGGTACTGGCGCTTCATCTCGAGCTCGGTCGACTCCAGCAGTGCGCGGTCGAAGATGCGGCCTTCGGCCATGCCGACCTCGCGCAGCACCTTGCGCACCGTGTCGGGCTCGAACTCCTTCATGCCGGAGAAATCGATCGAGGCGATCGCCGGGCGCTCCTCGACGTAGACCACGAGGACATCGCTCTCCACCTCGAGGCGCACGTCCTTGAAGAAGCCGGTGGCGTAGAGCGCGCGCAACGCCGCCTGCGCCTTCTCCTCCGTCATGGTCTCGCCGACCTTGACCGGCAGGTAGCTGAATACCGTGCCCGGCTCGGTGCGCTGCAGGCCTTCGACGCGGATGTCCTTGACGGTGAACGGAGTGAAGGACTGCGCCTGCACCGCGCTGGCTGCCGCAAAGACAAGCGCGGCGAGCACCGCGGCCAAACCTCTGCGATTCATCAACCGGTCAGCAGGCGATTCAGGTCGTTATAGAAGGCGAAGGCCATCATCACCAGGAGCAGCGCCAGACCGACGCGCTGCCCGAGCTCCATGAAGCGCTCGGAGACCGGCCTGCCTTTGATTATTTCGATCGCATAGTACATGAGATGCCCGCCGTCGAGCAGCGGGATCGGCAGCAGGTTAAGCACGCCGAGGCTGATGCTGATCAGCGCGAGGAACGTAAGGTATGAAACCCAGCCCAAGCTCGCCGACTGGCCGGCGAAGTCGGCGATGGTCACCGGGCCGGAGAGATGGCGCCACGACACTTCGCCGATCAGCATCTTGCCGAGCATCTTCAGGCTGAAGAGCGCGATGTCGGCGGTCTTCGCCGCCGCGCGGCCAAGGCTCGCAAGCGGCCCGTGCTGCACGCGGATGACGAGCTTCTCCGCATAGGCCTCGGGCTGGCGCGGTCCGGCGCCGATGCGGCCGATGCGCGCATTGCCGGCGCTCACCGCGTCGGGTACGACTTGCGCGCGGTGCTCGCTGCCCGCGCGCTCGAAGGCGATCGACAGCTCGCTGCCCGGATGCGAGCGGATGGCGTTGACGAACGCGTCCCAGTTCTCGATCGGGCTGCCGTCGACGCGCAGGATGCGATCGCCGCTCATGAGCCCGGCGCGCTCGGCGGCGCCGCCGGCGAGCACCTGGCCGAGCACCGGCTGGAGCGGCGGCCGGTAGAGCCGAAGCCCGATCTTTTCCAGCACATCGGTTTCCACGTCGGCGCTCGGGAAGCCGGAAAGGTCGAGCGCCACCATGGCGATGTGCCCGCGCTCGTCGAGCGTCTCGAGCTGCGCGCTTTGCCGCTGCAGTGCCGCCTGCAGCACGCGCCAGCGCAGCTCCTGCCACGTCGCGATCGGCTCGCCGTCGATCGCGCGAACCGTGTCGCCGGCGTGCACGCCGGCAGCCGCGGCCAGCGTGCCGGCCGGCGGCGCGCCGAGGATCGGTCGCGCTTCGGGCAGGCCGTACATGAAGAGCCCCGCGTAGACCAGCACCGCGAAGACGAAGTTGAAGAGCGGTCCGGCGATGACGATGGCGAAGCGCTTCCAGACGCTCTGCCGGTTGAAGGCGCGCGCGAGCTCGGCCGGCTCGACCGGCCCCTCGCGCTCGTCCAGCATCTTCACGTAACCGCCGAACGGGATGGCGGCGAGCACCCATTCGGTGCGGTCGGGCCCCAGGCGCCAGGTCGCGAGCGGCCGTCCGAAGCCCACCGAGAACCGCAGCACCTTCACTTTGCAGGCGCGCGCGACCAGGTAGTGCCCGTACTCGTGCACGACGATCAGCACGCCGAGGGCGACGATGAACGCGACCACGGTCTGCACGAAGCTCATGCGGCGACGGCGAGCACGCAGGCGGCCGCGGCGCGTCGCGCCTCGCGATCGGCGGCCATCACCGCGCCGAGGTCGGATGCCTCGGCGGCAGGCACCGCCTCCAGCGTATCGGCGATCACGCGCGCGATGCTCGTAAAGGGCAGCCGGCCGGCTAGGAAAGCATCTACCGCCACTTCGTTGGCGGCGTTGAGCAGCGCCGGCGCCGTGCCGCCGCGCTCGAGCGCGCGGTATGCGAGGCGCAGGCACGGGAAGCGGCGCTCGTCGGGGCGCTCGAACGTAAGTTGCTTCATCGCCGTGAGGTCGAGCGGCTGCGCGCCCGAGGCGATGCGCTCAGGGTAACCGAGCGCGTACGCAATTGGCACGCGCATGTCGGGATTGGAGAGCTGCGCGATGAGCGAGCCGTCCACGTACTCGACGAGCGAATGCACGATGCTTTGCGGGTGGATCACGACTTCGATCGCTGCCGCCGGCAGGTCGAAGAGCCAGCGCGCCTCGATCACTTCCAGCCCCTTGTTCATCATGGTGGCCGAGTCGACCGAGATCTTGCGCCCCATCACCCAGGTCGGATGCGCGCAGGCCTGCGCCGGCGTCACGGCGTCGAGCGATTCGAGCGGCGCGGCGCGAAACGGGCCGCCCGAGGCCGTGAGCACGATGCGGCGCACGGCCTTCGCATCCGAGAGGCACTGGAACACGGCGTTGTGCTCGCTGTCGACCGGTACGATGGTCGCTGCGCCCTCGCGCGCCGCACGCATGAGAAGCGGCCCGGCCATGACCAGCGCTTCCTTGTTGGCGAGCAGCACACGCTTGCCGGCGCGCGCGGCGGCGAGCGTAGATGCGAGCCCGGCAGCGCCGACAATCGCCGCCATCGCCACGTCGCAGCGGCTGTCGGTCGCCACCTGCTCGAGCGCCTCGGCGCCGAAGAGAAGCTCCGTGCCGTGGCTGCGAAAGTCGGCGGCGAGCTTCGCATCCGGCCGCAAGCCGGCGAGCACCGCGTAGCGCGGCCGATGCACGCGGCAGAGCGCAAGCAGCGCCTCGGCCGAGTTCTGCGCGCTCAGGGCGAAGACCTGGTAGCGGTCGCGATGCCGGGCGACGACATCGAGCGTGCTCGAGCCGATCGAGCCGGTAGCGCCGAGGATCGCGAGGTTCACGGGTTGAGGAGCGAGAGAAGGAGGGCCGCTACCGGAAGCACCGCGGTCGCGCTGTCGACGCGATCGAGGATCCCGCCGTGGCCGGGCAGCAGGCTGCCGCTGTCCTTGACGCCCGCCTGGCGCTTGGCGGCCGATTCAAACAGATCGCCCACGATACTGATCGCGCCAAGCAGCAGCGCCACCACCGCGTAAACCGGCCACGCCCGGACTCCCGTCAGGAAAGTGCCGCCGATGATAGCGTAGGCCACCGCGCCGGCGATGCCGCCCCAAGCGCCTTCCCAGGTCTTGGACGGGCTGATGGCTGGCGCGAGCTTGCGCCGTCCCCATGCGCGGCCGATGAAATAGGCCGCCGTATCGGCGACCCAGACCAGGACCAGCACCTGGAGCACCCTCGCCGGCTGGAGACGTGCTAGCGCCACCGCCGCCGGAATCAGCACGACGAACCCAGCGACGCCCAGCGCGAGCCGCTGCGCTCGGTCCACGCCTCGCGCGAGCCAGATCGGTACGACGAGCATCCAGAAGAGCGCGGCGGCGACGAACGCCAGCCGCATCGCCGGCTCGCCGGATGCGAGCAACGCCCCGTAGGCAATCGCCGCGGCCGCGGCATAGAGCCACGCAACGGGGTTCGCCAGCCCGCACAAGCGCGCCCACTCGTGCGCGCCCGCGGCCGCGAGGAGCGCAACCAATACTGCGAGCCCAGTCTTCGGCAGCAGGAAGAGCGCCGCAACGGCTGCCGCGATCAGGAGCGCCGCGGTGGCAATGCGCGCGGCGAGCGCGCGGCTCAGGCGCGCTTCGCCGTGGCAAGCGTGGCCGCGACCTGCTCGCTCGTGCGGCCGAAGCGCCGCTCGCGCCCGCGATACGAGGCGATCGCCTGATCGAGCGCCTGGGCGTCGAAGTCAGGCCAGAGCGTCTCGGTGAAATAGAGCTCCGAGTAGGCGAGCTGCCAGAGCAGAAAGTTCGAGATACGCTGCTCGCCGCCCGTGCGGATGAAGAGGTCGGGCTCGGGCGCATAGCTCATCGCGAGGTAAGGCGCGAGCGCGGCTTCATCGAGCTTTTCCGGGCGCCCTTTGTCGGCAACGAGCCGCGTCAGCGCCTGCAGGATGTCCCAGCGTCCGCCGTAATTCGCTGCGATGGTGAGTGTCAGGCGCTGGTTGTCGGCTGTGAGCCGCTCCGCCTGCTCGATCAGGAGGCGAATCTTGCGGCCGAAGCGCCGGGTGTCGCCCACCACCCTGAGGCGCACGGCCGCGCGGTGCAGGCGCTCCGCCTCCTGGGTGAGCGCGCTCTGGAAGAGCTGCATGAGGAGCGCCACCTCCTCCGCCGGCCGGCGCCAGTTCTCGGAGCTGAAGGCGAAGAGCGTCAGGTAGCCGATGCCGCGCTCGGCGCAGTTCTCCACCGTGGCGCGCACCGCCTCGAGGCCGCGCCGGTGGCCGGCGATGCGCGGCAGCATGCGGCTGCGCGCCCAGCGGCCGTTGCCGTCCATGATGATCGCGACGTGGCGCGGTACGTCGCCGTGCGCCGGGACCTCCTGCGTGGAGCTCGGGTGGTTCATACGGCCATCAGCTCGCTTTCTTTCTGCTGCAAGAGCTTGTCGATCTCGGCGATGTGCCGGTCGGTCATCTTCTGCACTTCATCCTGCGCGCGCCGCTCGTCGTTCTCCGACACCTCGTGCTTCTTCAGCGCATCCTTGAGATGGTGGATGGCGTCGCGGCGCAGGTTCCTGACCGCGACGCGCGCGTTCTCGGCTTCGTGCTTCACCACCTTGATGAGCTCCTTCCTGCGCTCCTCGGTGAGCAGCGGCATCGGCACGCGCACGGTGTCGCCCTGGCTGGCCGGGTTGAGCCCAAGGTCTGACTCGCGGATCGCCTTGTCCACGGCCTGAATCATTTTCTTCTCGAACGGCGTGACGCCGATGGTGCGCGAATCGAGCAGCGTCACCTTGGCGACCTGGGTGAGCGGCGTCGGGGTGCCGTAGTAATCGACGTGGATATGGTCCAGCAGACCGGTGTGCGCGCGTCCGGTGCGCACCTTGGCAAGGTCGGCCTTGAACGCCTGGATGGTCTTGTCCATCTTCTGGTCGGTCGTCTTCTTCAGGTCCGCGATCACCATGGCCATGGGCTTCCTCCCGCGAAAATCATACGTGAACCAGCGTGCCTTCGTCCTCTCCGAGCACCACGCGCTTCAGCGCCCCCTGCTTGAAGATGCTGAAGACATTGATCGGCAGCTTCTGGTCGCGGCACAGAGTGAGCGCCGTGGCGTCCATCACCTTGAGGTTCTTGACGATCGCCTCATCGAAGCTCAAGCGCGTATAGCGCTCGGCGCGCGGGTCGCGCTGCGGATCGGCGGTATACACGCCGTCCACCTTGGTCGCCTTGATCACGATCTCCGCGCCCATCTCGCTGCCGCGCAGCGCAGCGGCCGTATCGGTGGTGAAGAAGGGATTCCCCGTCCCGGCGGCGAAGATCACGATCTTGCCCTCCTCCAGATAGCGGATCGCCTTGCCGCGGATGTAGGGCTCGATCACCTGCTCGATGTTGAGCGCGGAAAGCGCGCGGCTCGAGATGCCCGCCTGGCGCATCGCGTCCTGCAGCGCGAGCGCATTCATCACCGTGGCGAGCATCCCCATGTAATCGGCCGTGGCCCGGTCCATTCCCGCGGCGCCCGGCGCCACGCCGCGGAAGATGTTGCCGCCGCCGATCACCACGCCGATCTCCACCCCCAGGCGCGAGACCTGCGCCACCTCCGCCACGATCGCCTCGATCGTCTGGCGGTTGATGCCAAACGAATCCTCGCCCATCAGGGCTTCGCCCGAGAGCTTGAGGAGGATCCGTTTGTACTTAGGCGTCAATGGGCTTTGCCCGCCTGCGGTTTCTCGATACCTTCACCCACGACGAAGAAGGCATACGCGTTGACTCTTGCCTTTTTCGCGGCGAGCACCTTCTCGACCGTCTGCTTGTCGTCCTTCACAAACGGCTGGCCGAGAAGGGTCTTCTCGCCGAGGAACTTGTTGACTGCGCCGTCGACAATCTTGGCGATGATTTCGGGCGCCTTTCCGGATTCCTTCGCGCGGGCTTCCTGAATTCGCCGTTCGTCGGCCGCCACCTGTTGCGGAATCTCGGATTTGTTCAGGTACGCGGGCTTGGCAAAAGCGATATGCATCGCGAGATCCTTGCCCACCTCTTGCGGCCCCTCGTAGTCCACGAGTACGCCGATCTTCGCGCCATGCAGATAGAGCGCGAGCTTACCCTTTGCTTGCAGACGTTTGAAGCGGCGGATGGTGATGTTCTCGCCAATCTTTTGCACGAGAGCCTGACGCTTCGTTTCGATTTTGCCACCGAGGAGATCGAGCGACGCGAGCTCCTCGACGTTCGCTGGGTCGCGCGTGGCGACGGTCTCGGCGAGTGAGCGGGAGAAGGCCACGAAGTCGTCGTTCTTTGCCACGAAATCCGTCTCGCAGTTGAGCTCAACCAGCGCGCCGACCTTGGCATCGGCCGCAAGCCAGGCGCCGATGACGCCTTCGGCCGCGATACGGCTCGCCACCTTGCTTGCCTTGGCGCCGCTCTTGATGCGCAGCAGCTCCTCGGCCTTCTTGAGGTCGCCCTCGCACTCGGCTAACGCCTTCTTGCACTCCATCATTCCGAGGCCGGTCAGCTCGCGCAGCTCCTTCACCAGCCCCGCACTGATCTCTGCCATTCCGTTACGCTCCTTACAGGTTGAAAAAAAGGGGCCGAGGCCCCTTTTCGCTGGCGAGTAGCGGGAAAACTACTCGCCGGCATCCTCTTCCACCTCGACGAATTCGTCGCGCGAGGCGGCCGTGACTTCCTCGAGCGACTGCGTACGCCCTTCGAGCACCGCGTCGGCCATGCCGCGCGCATACAGGCGGATCGCGCGGCTCGAGTCATCATTGCCGGGAATGATGTAGTCGATGCCCTCGGGGGAATGATTCGTGTCGACCACGCCGAGCACCGGGATGCCGAGCTTGACCGCCTCTGCTACCGCGCCTTTCTGGTAGCCGACGTCGATCACGAAGAGCGCATCGGGTAGCGCGCCGAGGTCCTTGATGCCGCCGAGCGAGCGTTGCAACTTCTGCATCTCGCGGGTGATGCCGAGCGCTTCCTTCTTCGACATGCGCTCGAGGCCGCCTTCCTGCGCGAGCGCCTCCATCTCCTTCAGCCGCTTGATCGACTGCTTCACCGTCTTGAAGTTGGTGAGCATGCCGCCGAGCCAGCGGTGATCGACGTAGGGCATCTGGCAGCGCTGCGCCTCCTCGCGCACGATGTCCCGCGCCTGGCGTTTGGTGCCCACGAAAAGCAACATGCCGCGGTTGGCGGCGAGCTGGCGCGCGAATTTGAGCGCCTCCTGGTACAGCGCCAGGGTCTTCTCGAGATTGATGATGTGGATCTTGTTGCGGTGGCCGAAGATGTACTGCGCCATCTTCGGATTCCAGTAGCGGGTCTGGTGCCCGAAATGCACCCCCGCTTCCAGCATCTGTCGCATCGTTGCCGACACTCAAGCTCTCCTTAGGGTTAGGTCTGCCGCGCCGACCAGAACCCCGGCTCATGCAGCGAGTCGAAGCACCCTAACGGTCGCGCGGGATAATTGCTTGCTGCGAGGCAAGCGAGTGCAAAATTCTAGCATAATCAGTCCAATGGCTGTAGTTGCGAAGACCGCCGAGGAGCTCGAGCGGATGCGCGTCGCCGGGCGCCTCGCCGCCGAAGTGCTCGACTTCATCACCGCGTACGTGAAGCCCGGCGTCACGACCGGGAAGCTGAACGACCTGTGCCATGAGTACATGGTGAAGGAGCAACGCACGGTGCCGGCGCCGCTCAACTACGCGCCGCCGGGCTACAAGCCCTTCCCGAAGTCGATCTGCACCTCGGTCAACCACCAGGTCTGCCATGGCGTGCCGGGCGACCGGGTGCTGAAGGCGGGCGATATCCTGAACATCGATATCACCGTCATCAAGGACGGCTACCACGGCGACTGCAGCCGCATGTTCTACGTCGGCGAGCCGAGCATCCAGGCGCGCCGGCTGGTGGACGTCACCTACGAGTGCATGTGGGAAGGCATTCGCGCGGTGCGTCCCGGTGCGCGGCTCGGCGACATCGGCGCGGCGATCCAGGCGCGCGCCGAGGGCGCGGGCTTCTCCGTGGTGCGCGAATTCTGCGGTCATGGCATCGGCCGCAAGTTCCACGAGGAGCCGCAGGTGCTGCACTATGGCAAGCCTGGCACCGGCATCACGCTGCAGCCGGGCATGACCTTCACCGTCGAGCCGATGATCAATGCCGGCAAGCCCGCGATTCGCGAGCTCGCCGACGGCTGGACCATCGTCACCAAGGACCACAGCCTCTCGGCGCAATGGGAGCACACCGTCGCCGTCACCGAGCAGGCCTACGAGGTGCTCACGGTTTCTGCGGGTACGCCGCCCGCACCCTCATGAGCGCGGCGACGCTGCGCGAGCAAGTCGCGACCGAGCGCGCCGCGCTGCGCGCCGCGTATCTCGCCCGCCCCCAGCCGCGCGCGCTGCTGAAAGCGCATGCGCAGCTCATCGACCGCACCGTGAAGTCCGTGCCGGGCTTGCCCGCGAGCGCGGCGCTGGTTGCCACCGGGGGTTATGGGCGCGGCGAGCTCTATCCGTGCTCCGATATCGATCTCCTCGTCCTGCTGGCGCACGAGCCGGAGGCCGCCGAGCGCGAAGCGCTCGAGCGGCTGATCGGCACGTTCTGGGACATCGGCCTCGAGATCGGCCATAGCGTGCGCACCGTGGAGGGCTGCGTTGCCGCGGCAAAAGACGACGTCACCATCCGCACCACGCTGCTCGAGTCGCGCTATCTCTGCGGCAGCCGCGCGCTCTACCGGCGCCTGGAGCGCGCGCTCGCCGAGGCGCTCGACCCGGTCGCCTTCTTCAAGGCGAAGAAGCTCGAGCAGGAGCAGCGCCACGCCAAGCACCAGGACACGCCGTACTCGCTCGAGCCCAACCTCAAGGAAGCCCCCGGCGGCCTGCGCGACCTGCAGGTCATCCAGTGGATCGCACGAGCCGCGGGCATCGGCAGGCGCTGGCGCGAGCTCGTCGCCCAGGGCCTGATCGAACGCGACGAGGCGGCGAGCCTCGCGCGCCACGAAGCGCTGCTGCAGGACTTGCGCATCCGGCTGCACTACCTCGCCGGGCGGCGCGAGGACCGGCTGGTGTTCGACGTACAGACTGCGCTCGCAAAGCAGATGGGCTTCGCCGACAGCGCGCACCGGCGCGCGAGCGAAGCGATGATGCAGCGCTATTACCAGACGGCCAAGGGCGTCACGCAGCTCAACACCATTCTCATGCAGAACCTCGAGGCGCGGCTCGCGCCGCGTCCGGATACTGCTCCGCGCGCGCTCAACGAGCGCTTCGAGATGCGCAGCGAGCTGCTGCACGTGAAGCGCGAGGACACGTTCGTGCGCGAGCCGCGCGCGATCCTCGAGAGCTTCCTGCTCATGATGCAGCACCAGCAGCTGCGCGGCATGACCGCCCGCACGCTGCGCGCCCTTTACCGGGCGAGGTCCAGGATCGATGCGCGTTTTCGTAAGGATCCGCTCGCGCGGCTCCTGTTCGTGCACATCCTGCAGCAGCCGCGCGGCATCGTGCACGAGTTCCGGCGCATGAATCAGTACGGCATCCTCGGCCGGTACCTGCCGGAGTTCGGCCGCATCGTGGGACAGATGCAGCACGACCTCTTCCACGTCTATACCGTCGACCAGCACATCCTGATGGTGGTGCGCAACCTCCGCCGCTTCACGCAGTCGGAGTTCGCGCACGAGTTCCCGCTGTGCACCGAGCTCATGAACGGCTTCGAGCGACGGTGGCTCCTCTATATCGCGGCGCTCTACCACGACATCGCCAAGGGCCGCGGCGGCGACCACTCGGAGCTCGGCGCGCGCGACGTCATCAGCTTCGCGCAACGCCATGGCCTCGCAAAGGAGGATCGCGAGCTCGTCGCCTTCCTCGTCGAGAACCATCTCGCCATGTCGCACGTCGCCCAGAAGCAGGACGTTTACGATCCCGAGGTGCTAGGCGCCTTCGCCGACAAGGTGCAGACCGAGCGGCGGCTAGTCGCGCTGTACCTTTTCACCGTCGCGGACATCCGCGGTACGAGCCCCAAGGTGTGGAACGCGTGGAAGGGCAAGCTGCTCGAGGACCTTTTCCGCGCCACGCGCCGTATCCTCACCGGTGAGCCGCTCGCGCGCGACGCGGCGCTCGCCGAGAAGCAGGCGGAAGCTGCGCGGCTACTGCGGCTCTACGCGCTCTCCGATACGGTGAAGGACCGCCTCTGGGCGAGCCTCGACATCACTTACTTCCTGCGCCACGACGCGCAGGAGATCGCCTGGCATACGCGCAACCTGCATTACCGCGTGGACGCCGAGCGCCCGGTGGTGAAGGCACGCCTTGCGCCCTTCGGCGAGGGCCTGCAGGTGATGATCTACACGAAGGACCGCGAAGGCCTTTTCGCGCGCATCTGCGGCTACTTCGACCGCGCCGGCTACAACATCGCGGAGGCCAAGATCCACACCACGCGCTCGGGCTACGCGCTCGACACCTTCGTCGTCATGGGCGCGGGCGCCGGGACGCATTACCGGGATCTCATCAGCATGATCGAGTCGGGGCTCGCCGAAGAGCTGCAATCGCAGGCGCCGCTCGGCCCGCCGCGCGGCGGGCGGCTCTCGCGCCGGGTGCGGCACTTCCCGATCTCGCCCGCGGTCGACATCCGGCCCGACGAGCGCGGCGCCTACCAGGTGCTCTCGATCGTGGCGAGCGATCGCCCGGGCCTGCTCTACGGCGTGGCGCGCATCCTCGCCCGCCACCGCATCAGCCTGCAGACCGCGCGCATCAACACACTGGGCGACCGCGCCGAGGATGTGTTTCTGGTTTCCGGTGAAGCGCTGCAGGCGCCAAAGACGGTGCTGCAGCTCGAGCAGGAGCTCCTCGCCGAGCTCAGTCTTCCTGCGGCAGCTCCTGTCCCGGAAACAGCGCCTCGTTGAAGCCGAACTTCGTCATGTCGCGGATCCTCATCGGGTAGAGGATGCCGTCGAGGTGGTCGACCTCGTGCTGCACGACGCGCGCATGGAAGCCCGAGACCTCGCGCTCGAACGGCGTTCCCAGCACATCGTAGCCGCGATAGCGCAGGCGCTGGTAGCGCGGCACCCAGCCGCGCATGCCGGGCACCGAAAGGCAGCCTTCCCAGCCTTCTTCCAGCTCCTCGCCGAGCGGCGTGAGGATTGGGTTGATCAGCACGGTGTCGGGCACTTCCTCGACGTCCGGATAACGCGGATTGGCATGCACGCCGAAGATGACCACGCGCAGGCCGACGCCGATCTGCGGCGCGGCGAGGCCGGCACCGTTGAGATGCGCCATGGTGTCGCGCATGTCGGCGAGAAGCGCGTAGAGCTCCGGCGTGCCGAACTCTTTTACCTCCTGGGAACGCTGCAGCAGGCGCGGATCGCCCATGCGCAGCACTTCGCGGATCAACGGCAGAGCTCCTCGATGATGCGGCGCACGCGCGCCATCGCCGTCTCGAGCACCGCGGCGATGCTCTCGAGCGGCACCGCGCGCTTCGCGTCACCGCGCCCGGCGGCGTGATTCGCTACCACGGCGATGGCCGCGTATTCCAGGCTGATCTCGCGCGCGAGCGCGGCTTCCGGCATGGCGGTCATTCCGACGATATCGGCGCCATCGCGCTCCAGGCGATCGATCTCTGCCGCGGTCTCGAGCCGCGGTCCCTGCGTCGCGGCGTAGACGCCGCCGTCGACGAGCTTCTCGCCGCAGGCGCGAGCGGCCTCGCGGATCTTGTTGCGCATGCCCTGCGAGTAAGGCTCGGTGAAATCGATATGGTTCACGGTCGCCGCCGGGCCCTCATGGTAGGTGGCGTGGCGGCCCCAGGTGTAGTCGATGATCTGGTGCGGGAGCACCAGCGCGCCGGGCGCAAGGCTGGTGCGGATGCCGCCGACGGTGGCGACTGACAGCACTTCCACCGCGCCCGCGTCCTTCAGCGCCCAGAGGTTCGCGCGGTAGTTGACTTCGTGCGGCGCGATCGTATGCCGGTGCCCGTGGCGGGCGAGAAAAATGACGTCGCCGAAAGTGAGCGCGCCGGAGGGTTCGCCGTAGGGCGTGCGACTGGCCTTGCGCTGCGTGGCTTCCAGGTTGCCGAGCTGGTTAAGGCCGCTGCCGCCGATGACCGCCAGCATCAGGAATCGCGCATGGCGCGGATCTCGGGCAGATTGCGCCAGTAGCCTTTGGCGTCCATGCCGTAGCCGAAGACGAAGCGATCGGCGATCTCGAGACCCACGAAATCCGCGCGGATGGGCTTGGTGCGCGCGAGCCGCTTTTCCACGAGAACGGCGCACTGGAAGCTTGCCGCGCCAAGCTCCAGCAGCCGCTCGCGGATCGCTGCCATCGTGTGCCCGCCGTCGAGGATGTCGTCCACGACGAGCGCCGCGCGGCCGCGCACTTCGGCGGGCGGCGCTACGCGCCAATCGATGTGCGCGCCGCGCGTCTCGCGTCCATAGCGCGAGGCGTGGATGTAGTCAAGATCGAGCGGGAAGCGAAGGAGCGGCAGGAGCTGGCCGGCGAACACCACAGCGCCGCCCATCACGACGAGGAGGAGCGGATAGCTGTCGGCGAGGCGCGCGCTGATTTCGGAGCCGACGCGGCGCACGGCGTCCTGGATTTCTGCGGCGCTCGCGATGAGATCGGATTGCTCGAGAAAACGCCACGCCGCCTGTGAATCGGGCATGGCGCCGAGTCTAGCGTGAGTCGAGATAGCGCGCGAAGGCGGCGCCGACCTCGGGATGGCGCACGCCGAGCTCGACCATTGCCTGGAGATAGCCGAGCTTCGAGCCGCAGTCGAAGCGCCGGCCGGGGAGCCGCACGGCAAGCACGCGTTCCTCGGCGAGCAGCGCCGAAATCGCATCGGTGAGCTGGATCTCGCCGCCGGCGCCGGGTGTGACGGCAGCGAGGAGCTCGAAGACGCGCGGCGTGAGCACGTAGCGGCCGATGACCGCGAGGTTCGAGGGCGCTTTCGCGGGCTTTGGCTTCTCCACGATGCTGTGGATGCGCGCGCTGTCGCCTTGCATCCGCTCCACCGTGACGATGCCGTAGCTCTCGGTCTGATCGCGCGGCACCTCTTCGACGCCGAGCAGCGAACAGGCCTCCTTTTCGAAGATCTGCGCCATGCGCGACATCGCGCCGGGCTGGGAGTCCATGAGATCGTCCGCGAGCACTACCGCGAACGGATCGTTGCCTACGACGGGCTGTGCGCAAAGGACGGCATGCCCGAGGCCGAGCGGCTCGGGTTGCCGGATATAGATGCAGCGCACGCCTTCGGGGAGCACCGAGCGCACCTGCTCGAGGAGTGCCTCCTTGCCTCTCCTTTCGAGCTCGGTCTCGAGTTCGTAGGCCTTGTCGAAGTGATCCTCGATGGCGCGCTTGTGGCGGCCGGTGACGAAGATCATGTCGGTGATGCCGGCAGCGGCCGCCTCCTCCAGAGCGTATTGGATGAGGGGCTTGTCGACCACCGGCATCATCTCCTTCGGGCTCGCCTTGGTGACCGGCAGGAACCGGCTGCCAAAGCCCGCCACCGGGAAGACCGCTTTTCTAAGCTTCGGCATCGCCGCTCCTCAGGATCTCGCGCAACTTGGCCTCATCGATGACCGGCACGCGGAGGCTGCGCGCTTTTTCGAGCTTGGCGCCCGCCTCGGCTCCGGCCACCACGTAGTCGGTCTTCTTTGACACCGAAGCGGCCACCTTGTGCCCGCGCGCTTCGAGCGCCTCGCGTGCCTCTTCGCGCGTCATGCCGGCAAGGGAGCCCGTCAGCACGAAGGTCTTGCCCGCCGGGGTGGCGCGCCGCGCCACGGGCACGATCGCGAGCGCCCGCGCCAGGCGCTCGATCACTTCCCGGTTGTGCGGCTCGTGCATGAACTTGTCGATCGCCTCAGCGAGCTCGGGGCCGATGCCCTCGAGGGGCACTTCACGCGCCGGCTCGCCGCGCTTGCGCCGCTGTGCATTGTCCTTGCGCAGCGCTTCTTTGTCAGCCATCAGCTTGGGCCAGTCGGCCGACCGGAAAGCCTCTAGGGTGGCGAAATGGCGCGCGAGGAGCTTGGCCACCTCCTCGCCCACGCCCGGGATGCCGAGCGCATAAATGAAGCGCTGCAGCTCTACACGGCGCGAGCGCTCGATGCTCGCGTGCACGTTGGCGGCGGACTTCTCTGCCATGCGCTCGAGGCTCGCGAGCGTTCGCACATCGAGCGCGTAGAGGTCCGCCGGATTGCGCACCAGCTCGCGCTCCACGAGCTGCTCGACGAGCTTGCCGCCCAGCCCCTCGATATCCATGGCGCGGCGGCTCGCGAAGTGCAGCAGCGTTTGCCTGCGCTGCGCCTTGCAATAGAGCCCCCCGGTGCAGCGCGTAGCCGCCTCGCCGGTGACGCGCACTGTCGGCGAGCCGCACACCGGGCAGCGCGTCGGCATCTCGAAGCGATCCTGCGCACGCCGGGGGCCGTGCGCGCGAACCGCCACGACCTCGGGGATCACGTCGCCCGCACGGCGAATGACGACCGTGTCGCCGACCCAGACATCCTTGCGCCGCAACTCGTCCTCGTTATGGAGCGTTGCGCTGCTCACCGTGACGCCGCCGACGAACACGGGCTTCAGCTTCGCCACCGGCGTGAGCGTCCCGGTGCGGCCGACCTGCACTTCGATCGCCTGCACCTCGGTGACCTCCTCCTGCGGCGGATACTTGTGGGCAACCGCCCAGCGCGGCTCGCGCGCCACGTTGCCGAGCTCGCGCTGCCAGCCGAGATCATTCACCTTGTAAACCACGCCGTCGATATCGAACGGCAGCCGCTCGCGCTCGGTACGAATGCGCGCGTGATACTCCACCAGGCCCTCGGCGCCATGGACGACCGCGCGGCGCTGGTTCACCGGCACGCCGAAGGCCTCGATCGCGTCCAGCAGCTCGCTGTGCCGGCGGGGCAGCCGCATGCCGTGGATCACGCCGTAGCCGTACGCGGAAAAGGTCAGCGGCCGCTGTGCGGTGATCTTCGGGTCGAGCTGGCGCACCGCGCCGGCCGCGGTATTGCGCGGATTGATGAACAGCTTCTCGCCCAGCTCGGCCTGGCGCCGGTTCATGCGCTCGAAGGCGGCGCGCGTCATGTAGATCTCGCCGCGCACTTCGAGCACGTCGGGCGCTTTGCCCTTGAGCACGAGCGGGATGCTGTGGATCGTGCGCACGTTCGCGGTGACGTCTTCGCCCACTTCGCCGTCGCCGCGCGTTGCCGCCCGCGCGAGCCTGCCCTTCTCGTAGCGCAGGCTGATGGCAAGGCCGTCGAGCTTGAGCTCCGCGCCGTACTCTACCGGGGGATCGCTGGCATCGAGCCCGAGCTCGCGCCGGATGCGCGCATCGAAATTGGCCGCGCCGCTGTCTTGCGTGTCGGTCTCCGTGCGGATCGAGAGCATCGGCAGCTCGTGCCGCACCGGCGCGAGGTCCTTGGCCGGTGCGCCGCCCACGCGCTGGGTGGGCGAGTCGGCCGTCGCGAGCTCGGGGTGCTCGCGCTCGAGCTCTACGAGCTCGCGGAACAGGCGGTCGTACTCGGCGTCCGTGATCTGCGGCGCATCCTCGACGTAGTAAAGGCGGTTGTGAAGCTCGATCTCCGCACGCAGCTGCGCGGCCCGCTCGCGCGGGCCGGTCATGAGAAGACGCGCAGGGCGAGCGCGCTGCCGGGCTCGATGCCCCAGCCTGCAAGCCGCGCGCGCACCGCTTCGAGCTCGCGCCCGACCGCCGCCAGCGCGCGCTCGTCGAGCTCGCGCCCGGCATCGTCAACGAGGCGCCCGCCGCGTGTGCGCGCGAGCTCGCGCCCGGCACGCGCCATCGCCTCGTAGCTCGAGCCCGGATCGCGCGTGCGCGCCACATCGAGCGTGAGGGTCACCCCGTCGGCGCGCGGCGTGGCCTGAAATCGGGCGGCTTCGAAGCGCGCCGGCGCCGTGCCGATGCCCACCACGTGCAGCGCCACCTGGATGTCGGCTTCGGCGCAGGCGCGGTCGAGCTCGCGCGCCGCTTCGAGCGCCCCGCGCATCTCGGGTGCGCTGACGCGCGCGCCGAGCGCGGCCGCCATCGTCTCGACGAGCGCGCGGAATTCGAGCACTTCGGCGTCGCTCACCACGCCACTGCGGCTGACGAGCTGGAATGCGGCGCGCACGCGCCGCTCTTCCACGGCGAGCAGCACGCGACGCGCGAAGCGCCGCTCGACGGGCGCCCAGGCCTCGTGCACGAGCGCCGGCGCCGCGGGCCGCGGCAGGGTGAGCTCCACGACGTAGTCGACGCGCTCGGCCGGCAACGCGCCGGGCGGCGGCGCCGGGCGGCGCGCCTCGAGCGTCGGCTCGCGTCGCTCTTCGCGCAGCAGGACGTCGGCGTGCCCCGAGCCGAAGGCACGCTCGGCGTCGCGGCGCGCGCCGCGCTCCTGCCAGCGGTTGTAGAGAACCACAGCGACCACCGCGAGCGCGCCAATTACCGCCAGACCGAGCTGCAGGTCGGTCATGCGCTCATTTCCCTTGCTACGCCGCGAGCTCCTCGCGGATGCGCAGCGCCTCGTCGATATCGACGGCCACCACGCGCGAGACGCCCGACTCGGGCATGGTGACGCCGATCAGCTGCTCGGCGAGTTCCATGGTGATCTTGTTGTGGCTGATGAAGAGGAGCTGGGTCTGCGCCGACATCTTGCGCACGAGCTCGCAGAAGCGCACGGTGTTCGAGTCGTCGAGCGGCGCGTCGACCTCGTCGAGCAGGCAGAATGGCGCGGGGTTCAACTGGAAGAGGGAAAAGACCAGCGCAATCGCGGTCAGCGCTTTCTCGCCGCCCGAGAGGAGATGGATGCTGGTGTTGCGCTTGCCCGGCGGCTGCGCCATGACCTGCACGCCGGCGTCGAGGATCTCCTCGCCGGTCATGATGAGCTTCGCTTCGCCTCCGCCGAAGAGCGAAGGAAAAAGCGCGCCGAAGTGCCGGTTCACGGCTTCGAACGTCTCGCGCAGGAGCTCGCGCGTCTCGCGGTCGATCCTGCGGATCGCGTCCTCGAGCGTCTTCACCGCTTCCTCGAGGTCGGCGGCCTGCGAATCGAGGAAGCCCTTGCGGCTGCGGCTCGAGCGCAGCTCCTCCACCGCCGCCAGGTTCACCGCGCCGAACTCGCCGATCTGCCCCGTGATGCGCGTGATCTCGCCCTGCAGCGTCGCCGGCCGCGGCGAGCGCTCTGCCTCGGCCGAGAGCAGCGCTTCGTCCGCGCCCGCCTCGCGCAGCTGGCTCGCGTACTGCTCGTAGTTGAGGCTCGCCGCCTGCTCCTTCAGCCGCAGCTCGCCGAGCCGCTCGCGCAGCGGCAGAACCTTGGCTTCGATCGCGAGCTTCGCCTCTTCGATTTCGCGCAAGGCGCCTGCGGCCCCCTCCACCGTATTGCGCGCGGCGGCCAGCGTCTTCTCGCAGCCAAGGCGCCCTTCGACCGCCGCATCGAGCCCCTGGCGCACGCCCGGGATCGGATCCGCGGCGAGCTCCTCGGTCAGCTTGGCCACCTCCAGCTCGGCGCGCTCGATCTGCTGGTCGATCACGTTCACCGAGTGGTCGATCTCGGCCATCTTCGAGGCGCATTCGCGCTCGCCGAAGAGCGCGTCTTGAGCATCGCGCTCGGCCTGCTGCACGGCCTTGCGCTGCCCGGCGAGCGCGCTTTCTGCGCTGAGGTGCTCGCTAGAGCGCGCTTCGAGCGCGGTGCGAGCGCCGGCGATCTCTTCGCCGATGGCAGCCGCGGCGCGACCGCTGGCGGCAAGAGCGTCCTCGCCCTGCTCGGCTGCGGCGGCGAGCTCGGTCTGCTCGGCCTCGAGCTGCGCGCTCCGCTCGCGATAGCGCTCCTCGGCCTGCGCGAGCTTGAGGCTCTCGATCTCGCCGTCGTGCCGCGCGTGTTCTTGGCGGGCGATCGCCTGGCGGCTGTCCTCGAGCGCTGCCTCGCGCTCGACGCGCTCGCCCTCGGCTTGCTCGAGCCCATGCTGAGCGTTGACCAATTGGCGCGCGAGCTCGGCACAGCGGCCCTCGAGCGCTTCGATCTCGGCCCGGCGTGCGAGCAAGCCCGCATCGGCGGGATCGGGCGCGTGCAGGCTGACGGTGTGCCGGGTGAACTGGTCGCCCTCCCGGTTGACGAGCACGGCGCCAGCGGGCAGCGCGCCGCGGATGCTGGCGCTCGGCCGGCCCTCGCACACGAAAACTCCGCTGAGCCAATCGGCGAGCGCGCCTCGTATGCCCTCGTCCAGCGCATGCACCTTGGCCGCCAGTGGCAGATCAGCCGCCGGGGCAGTGGACAGCTCGCGCGAGGCCTCGAAGAGGCTCGCCTTGGCGGGCGGGCGCTCGGAAAAGCCGGCGTCGATCGATCCCGACTGCAACGCGTGCAGTCGCTCGCGCAGGACTGCCTCGACCGCGGTCTCCCAACCGGCGTCGATGCGCAGCTTGTGCCAGAGCTGGGCTGCGGTTGCGAGGCCGTGCCGCTCCAGCCATTCGCGCAGCGGGGCGTTGTTCTGGGCCTCGGCCTGGATTTGGCGCAGCGTGGCAAGCTGCGCTTGCGCCGCGGCATGCTCACGCTCGGCGATGCCCACGGCTTCGGCCGCCTGCGCGCTCGCTTCCTGTAGCGCGACGCATTGCGGCTGCAACGCTTCGAACGCCTGCCGCGCCGCTTGCAGCGAGCCGTCGATCTGGGCGATGCGCGCTTCGAGCTCGGCGAGCGCTCCGGCATCGGGCGCGCCGAGCGCTTGCCGCTCGGCCTCCAGGCGCTCGCGCCGCTGGCCGAGGGCCTCCGCGGCGCGCTCGAGGTGCGTGCGGTTCGCCTGCTCGAGCTGCAGCCTGCTCTGCGCCTGCATGAGCTGGCTGCGCGCCTCGGTGAGCCGCTCCTGCGCCGTGCGGAACGCCTGCTCGGCCTGCGGCAGCCGCGCGTTCTCCTGGTCGAGCTTTTCCTTGGTTTGAGCGACGCGCTGCTTGGCCCCGCCAGCCCGCGTCGCCCACATATGCAGCGCCTGGGTGAGCTGGGAGCGCTGCTCGCGCCAGGCGCCGAGCTGCGTGCGCCGCTCGCGCTGCTGACTGTCGAGCCGCGCGCGGGTCTCCTCGGCATGGCGCAGCTCCGACTCGAGGCGCGCCACCTCGGCATTCGCCGCGTAGAGTGCGCCTTGAGCCGCGTTCATCGCATCGCCGGCCTGGTCGTGCGCCGCGCGCGCCGTCTCCAGGCGCGACTCGAGCGAGCGCGACTGTGCGTTCTGCGCCTCGAGCTCGTTGGTGACGCGTGCGAGCTCCGCCGATTGACGCTCGCGCTCGGCGGCGGCATCGCGCCGGCGCAGGTACCACAGCAGCTGTTGCTTCAGCTGCAGGTCGCGCTGCAGCTCCTGGTAACGCGTCGCCACCTGCGCCTGCGCATCGAGCTTCTCGATCTGCAGCCCGAGCTCGAGGCGTATGTCGGTGATGCGCGCGAGGTTCTCGCGCGTGTCGGCAAGCCGCGTCTCGGTTTCCCGCCTCCGCTCCTTGTATTTGGAGATGCCGGCGGCCTCCTCCAGAAATACGCGCAGCTCCTCGGGCTTCGCCTCGATGACGCGCGAGATCATGCCCTGCTCGATGATGGCGTAGGCGCGCGGGCCGAGCCCGGTGCCGAGGAACATGTCGGTGATGTCGCGCCGGCGCACGTGCGTGCCGTTGATGTAGTAGCTCGACTCGCCGTCGCGCTGGAGCACGCGCTTCACCGAGATCTCGGCATACTGCGACCACTGGCCGGCGGCGCGGCCGAGCGAATTGTCGAAGCTGAGCTCCACCGACGCTCTCGCGAGCGGCGCGCGATTCACCGAGCCATTGAAGATCACGTCCTGCATCGAATCGCCGCGCAGCGCCGCGGCGCGGCTCTCGCCCAGCACCCAGCGCACCGCGTCGATGACGTTCGACTTACCGCAGCCGTTCGGCCCCACCACGCCGACGAGCTGGCCGGGGACATGAATGGTTGTGGGATCTACGAAGGACTTAAAACCAGACAGCTTTATTTGAGTTAACCGCATGTCAAAAATGATAACATCTGCGCGCTTTCTTCCCGGCCGTTTTTTTCCGAGCCAGTGCCTTCTCGTCCCAGCAAGAAGCTGGAGACTTTTCCCAACCCGGCGCGCGAGCGCGATTACCGGATCCACATGGAGATCCCGGAGTTCACCTGCGTGTGCCCGATGACGGGACAGCCGGACTTCGCCACGCTCCTGCTCGACTACGTGCCCGACAAGCTATGCGTCGAGCTGAAATCCCTCAAGCTCTACATCTGGTCCTATCGCGGCGAGGGCACGTTCCACGAAGCGGTCACCAATCGCATCCTCGACGATCTGGTGCGCGCCACGCAGCCGCGGCTCATGCGGCTGGAAGCGCGCTTCAACGTGCGCGGCGGCATCACCACCACCGTGGTAGCTGAGCATCGCAAGAAGGGCTGGGGCGGAGCCATGCCGCAGTGAATCCGCTGCTCGCGAAGCTCCAGCCCTACCCTTTCGAGAAGCTGCGCTCGCTCATCGCCGGCAACACGCCGCCCGCCGAGCTGCGTGCGATCAACCTGCAGATCGGCGAGCCCAAGCATCCGACGCCGGCGGTGGTTAAGGACGCGCTCGCCGCAGCGCTCGATGGGCTCGCCGCCTACCCGCTCACGGCCGGCACGCCCGAGCTGCGCCAGGCGATCGCCGCTTGGCTTTCGCGCCGCTATCGGATTCCTGCCCCCGATCCGCACGCGCAGGTGCTGCCAGTCAACGGCACGCGCGAGGCGCTGTTCGCGTTTGCCCAGACGATGCTCGACCCCCGTCCCGATGCACGAGTCGTGTGCCCGAACCCGTTCTACCAGATCTATGAAGGCGCGGCCCTGCTCGCCGGGGCGACGCCCGTCTACGGCGAGCCGCAGAGCTGGACGGGCGTGCAACTCGTCTACGCCTGCTCGCCTGCCAATCCGAGCGGGCAGGTCATGGGCATGGGCGAGTGGCGGCGCCTGTTCGAGCTCGCTGAGCGCCACGGCTTCGTCATCGCTTCCGACGAGTGCTACTCCGAAATCTATTTCGACCGGCCGCCGCTCGGCGCGCTCGAGGCAGCGCATCAGTTGGGGCGAGGCTATGAGGGGCTGGTCGCGTTTTCCAGCCTGTCCAAACGCTCGAATGCGCCGGGGATGCGCTCCGGCTTCGTGGCCGGGGACGCCGCCCTGATCAAGCAGTTTTTGCTTTACCGGACGTACCACGGCTCAGCAATGAGCCTCGCTGTGCAGGCCGCGTCGATCGCCGCCTGGAACGATGAGGCGCACGTCGAGGAGAACCGCCGCCTCTATGCGCAGAAATTCGACCGCGTGCTGCCGATGGTGCGGCCGCCGCTCGCCGCCGAGCGGCCAGAGGGCGGCTTCTATATATGGCTGCGCACGCCGATCGACGACCGCGAATTCGCGCGGCGGCTCCACGCTCAATACAATGTGCTCGTGCTGCCCGGCAGCTTCCTCGCTCGCAGCGTCCGGGGTGTAAACCCCGGCGCGAACCACGTGCGCATCGCGCTCGTGCCGCCGCTCGCCGAATGCGTCGAGGCGATGGAGCGCATTGCGCGCTTCGCCGCCACGTTATGAGCGCCCGAGACACGATCGACGCGGCTTGGGAGCAGCGTGCTTCACTCAACCCGGGCAATGCACCGCGCGCGTTGCGCGAGGCGGTCGAGGAGGTAATCGCCGGTCTCGATGGCGGGCGGCTGCGCGTCGCCGAAAAGCGCGGCGGCGAGTGGATCACCCACCAGTGGATCAAGAAGGCGGTGCTCCTTTCCTTCCGCCTCGAAGATAACCGCGTCATCGAAGGTGGCGCGACGCGCTACTACGACAAGGTAGCATCGAAGTTCGGGCCGTCGTTCGACTTTGCCGCGGCGGGCTTTCGCGTGGTGCCGCCGGCGATGGCGCGGCGCGGGGCCTATATCGCCAAGAACGCGGTCCTGATGCCTTCGTACGTCAACATCGGCGCCTACGTCGATGAAGGCACCATGGTGGACACCTGGGCCACGGTCGGCTCCTGCGCGCAGATCGGCAAGAACGTGCACCTCTCCGGCGGCGTCGGCATCGGCGGCGTGCTCGAGCCGATCCAGGCGAACCCCGTCATTATCGAAGACAACTGCTTCATCGGCGCGCGCTCGGAGATCGTGGAGGGCGTGATCGTCGAGGAGAACAGCGTGCTGTCGATGGGTGTCTTCATCAGTCAGAGCACCAAGGTCTACGACCGGGAGACTGGTCAAATACTTTACGGTCGTGTCCCAGCCGGCTCCGTGGTCGTCGCAGGCACAATGCCCTCCGGCGACCGCAGCTGCGCCCTGTATTGTGCGGTGATTGTGAAAAAGGTAGACGCCAAGACCCGGGCGAAGACCAGCCTGAACGAGTTGCTGCGAGGGGATTAAACTAGCCTCACCTTAGGGGCTCAGGGGGAAAGATGTCAGCAATGAAGCGGCTGTTCCAGGTGATGGCCGACAAGAAAGCGTCGGACATCTTCCTGTCGGTCGGCGCGCCCATCAACATCAAGCTGAACGGCGTCGCGCTGCCCGTGAACCAGACCGTGATGACGGCGGACGCGGTGCGCCAGCTCCTCTACGAAGTACTGAACGAGCGCCAGATCAAGGAATACGAGGAGGACATGGAGCTGAACACCGCCTTCGAGCTCGAAGGCGTGGGCACCTTCCGCATCAGCGCCTTCCGCCAGAAAGGCTCTCCGGCGGTGGTGGTGCGCTACATCCCGATGAGCATCCCGCCGATCGATACGCTCGGCATCCCCGAAGTGCTGAAGGAAGTGATCATGCAGAAGCGCGGCCTCATCCTCATGGTCGGCGCCACCGGCTCGGGCAAGTCCACTTCGCTCGCCTCGATGCTCGACTACCGCAATGGCCGCATGTCGGGCCATATCCTGACGCTCGAGGACCCGATCGAGTTCATCTTCCAGAACAGGAAGTCGATCGTGAACCAGCGTGAGGTCGGCACCGACACCAAGGCGTTCGAGATTGCGCTCAAGAACGCGCTGCGCCAGGCGCCCGACTGCATCCTGATCGGCGAGATCCGCGACAAGGCGACCATGGCGATGGCGCTCGCGTACTCGCAGTCGGGGCACCTGTGCCTTGCCACGCTGCACGCGAACAACAGCTATCACGCGATGAACCGCATCATCAACTTCTATCCGCTCGAGAACCGCGCCGCGCTGCTGCTCGACCTCGGGGCGGCGCTGGAGGCGGTGATCTCGCAGCGGCTCGTGCGTACCAAGACCGGCATGCGCGTCGCGGCCTGCGAGGTGCTGCTCAATACCCGCCACATCGCCGAGCTGATCGAAAAGGGCGAGATCGGCGAGATCAAGGAGGCGCTCGAAAAAAGCATGTCGCCCGGCTCGCAGACCTTCGAGCAGGCGCTCTTCAAGCTCTTCATGGAAGGCAAGATCACGCAGGACGAGGCCATGGCGAACGCGGACTCGGCGACCAACATGCTGTGGCTCATCAACCAGGCGACCGCCGGCGAAATCAGCGGCCAGCCGCTGCCGCCGAAGGCCGCCGGCCCTGCGCCCGAGAAGTCCGGCAACGAGGCGGGCGTTTTTTCCGCGACCAGCTCGAGCGGCACTTCGTTCAACGATTTCAAGATCGACGCGGATGCCTGAGGGCGAGCGCGCCCTAGAGCTAGCCCAGGAACTGATTGCCCGCCGCTCGGTAACGCCGCAGGATGGCGGCTGCCAGGCGCTGCTCGCGCGCCGGCTCGAGCGCGCCGGTTTTCGCTGCGAGCCGATGCCCTTTGGCGAGGTGAGCAACCTCTGGGCGCGCCGCGGCAGCGCTGCTCCTGTGCTGTGCTTCGCAGGACACACCGACGTGGTGCCGACCGGGCCGCTTGCCGAATGGCATTCCGATCCGTTCGTGCCGACGATCCGCGAGGGCAGGCTTTACGGCCGCGGCGCGGCCGACATGAAGTCATCGATCGCCGCATTCGTGGTCGCGGCCGAGCGCTTCATCGCCGAGCGGCCGGAGCACAGCGGGTCGATCGCGCTGCTCATCACCTCGGATGAGGAAGGGCCTTCGATCGACGGCACGGCGCGCGTCGTCGAGCGCTTGAAGCAGCGCGGCGAGACCATCGACTACTGCATCGTCGGCGAGCCGAGCTCGATGGATGCGCTCGGCGACACGCTGAAGATCGGGCGCCGCGGCTCGCTCTCCGGCAAGCTCGTTGTGCGCGGCGTTCAGGGCCACGTCGCCTATCCCCAGTTCGTGAAGAATCCCGTGCACCTGGTCGCGCCCGCCTTGGCCGAGCTGGTGCGCGCGCAGTGGGACGCGGGCAACGAGCAGTTTCCGCCGACGAGCTTCCAGGTCTCGAACATCCATGCCGGCACCGGCGCGGGCAACGTGGTGCCGGGCGCCGTGGAGGTGGACTTCAATTTCCGCTTCTCGACCGAGAGTACCGACGCTTCGCTGCGCGAGCGAGTAGAAGCGCTGCTGCGCAAACATGCGCTCGACTTCAGCGTCCAGTGGACGCTCGGCGCGAAGCCCTTCCTCAGCCGGCGCGGCCGGCTCGCCGACCTCGTGCTCGAGGTGGCCAAGCGCCACACGGGGCGCGCGGGCGAGCTCGCGACTACCGGCGGCACCTCGGATGCACGCTTCATCATCGACATCTGCCCTGAGGTGATCGAGATCGGGCCGGTGAACATGAGCATCCACAAGTTGAACGAGCACATCGCGCTCGAGGAGCTCGCGGTGCTGCCACTCATCTACCTCGACACGCTGCGCACGCTGCTTCCTTGACGCTCGCCGAGCTAATCGAGCGCACGGCGGCGCGCTTTGCCGCCGCTTCGCTCTTCTATGGACATGGTACGGACAACCCGCGCGACGAGGCCGCCTGGCTCGTGCTGCGCGCTCTGGGCCTTGCTTTCGACGCCGATCTCGAGCGGGCCGCTTCCGCGGCCGATGCCGAGCGCATCGAGCGCCTCGCCGCGCGGCGCATCGATGAGCGCATGCCGCTCGCGTACCTGCTAAAGGAAGCATGGCTCGCCGGGCAGTGGTTCTATGTCGATGAGCGCGTCATCGTCCCCCGCTCGCACATCGCGGAGCTCATGCGCGAGCCGTTCATCGCCCGGCGGGCGGTGCGGCGCGTGCTCGACCTTTGCACCGGCTCGGGCTGCCTCGCGATCCTCGCGGCGCGCGCGTTCCCGGCGGCCGAGGTCGACGCGGTGGACATCTCGCCGGCGGCCCTCGCCGTTGCCCGCAAGAACGTCGCGCACCACCGCGTTGGCCGGCGCGTGCATCTGCGCCGCTCCGACCTTTTCGCCGCGCTCGGCACTGCGCGCTACGACCTCATCCTCGCCAACCCGCCTTATGTCAGTGCGCCTGCGATGGAGGCGCTGCCGGCCGAGTACCGGCACGAGCCGCGCGTGGCGCTCGCCGGCGGCGCCGATGGGCTCGCCTTCGTCGCGCGCATCCTCGCCGCGGCATCCAGGCGCCTCGAGCCTGACGGCCTTCTTATATGCGAGGTCGGCGATGCCAGGCGCGCGGTAGAGCGGCGCTTTGCGCGGCTACAGCTCGCCTGGCCGAAGCCCGAAGTGCTCACCTTTCAGAGCGCCAAGACACCGAGCGCCCGGCGAAGGCCTGCCAGTCGCGCGGCAGGCGCGCGATGAGCTGACGCTCGCGCCGCGCGAACTGCTGTTCGACGCCCGGCTCGCCGCCGAGCTCGGCGAGCAGGCGCCGGCCGACGGCAATGTCGTTCAGCTCGCCGAAGGCATCCTGGAGCCGCTCGAGCGCTGCAAGATAGGGCTCGAAGGCCGGCTTGCTGAAGCAGCCGGCGAACGAATCACAGGCGTAGCGCAGGCGCTTCACCCGGATGCGCAGCGCGTGGCGCTCGTCGGCGTCCTGCCAGTCGATGCCGCGTGCATGCTCGAGCGCCTTGCGATGCAGACGCTCGAGCGCGAGCGCGGCGAACGGCGCGAGCGGAGGCGGCGCCTGCTCCCACGGCGACTGTTCCACCCACTGCAGCGCCCGCACGAGAAAGCTGTGAAACGCCGGTGACTTGAGGACGCGCCGCGCGGCGCGCTGCGCCTGCGCCTGGCGAGTGCGCGCTCGCCGCACGAGCCGCGTTGCTTTTGGCAGGGCGGACACGAAAACGTCCCAATCGCGCGCGGCGCCGAGCACAGGGGCGAGCGAGCGCAGCCGCCGCTTGAGCGGCTTTGCGCGCGGCGCGAGCTCCTTGAACGCGTCGAGCGTGGCGCGTAAACGGCGCAGTGCCACGCGCACCTGGTGAAGGTATTCCGCATCGGTTGAAGCGAGCACGCCCTGGGCATTCGCGCTCGCCTGCACCAGCGCGGCGGCGACGAGCATGGCGAGCGCCTCGCCCGGCGCCGTGTCTGCGCCAAGCCGCGGCCGCAGCCACTTGCGCGGCGCGGCGAGCTCGGCGTCGCTCGCCAGGCGATAGCCGCGCTCGGCCTTGCTTTCAAACGTGAGTGCGAGCCCGAGCGGCGCGATCAGCGATTTTGCATAGCGCGCGAGCCGGCCCGGCGCGCCGCGCTTGAGCTCGAGCTCAAGCTCGAGGATCGGCTCGCGCCGCCGGCGCGCGATGAGCGCGCCGCGATCGAGTGCCGCTTCGACCACCGCGCCACCGAAGTGAACCTGCGCCGTGCGGCGCACGAAGCGCGTCTCGAATCGCGGCCGCAGGCGGCCTGCCAGCTCGCCGATATCGACGCCCGTGGCCTTACGGATCTCAGTGCTCGGCATGCGCCCCAGGTCGAGCCGCCCGCGCGGCGCACGCGTCTGCCATTCGCCGCGCGCCGCTGGCGAGATCTCACACTTGAGCGTCTGCAGCCAGACGCCGCCCTCACGCCGCACGCGCAGCGCCATGCGCGCGCGCCTCAGCGCCTCGTCAGGTGTGTCGTAGTAAACGGCGAAGAACGCTTTCGCCGGGCCGAGCGCAAGCGTGCTTACGGCGCGGGAGGCAGCGCGCGGCGCGAGGCGGAATTTCAGTTCGCGCTCGATCGCCATGAGGGATGGGGTGGCCGATGGGACTCGAACCCACAACAACGGGGATCACAACCCCGGACTCTACCTTTGAGCTACGGCCACCATTGACTGGCCTGCCCGGCGGGACTCGAACCCACAACCCCCAGCTTAGAAGGCTGGTGCTCTATCCGGTTGAGCTACGGGCAGCCGGGCAAAAAAACCGCAAAACCTGGTCGGGGTGAGAGGATTTGAACCTCCGACATCCTGCTCCCAAAGCAGGCGCGCTACCAGTCTGCGCCACACCCCGAAAATGGCGGCAAATGATACTCTTAGCGCATCTCTGGAGCAACGCGATTCCCTTGCGACAGGGGTGCTTTTCTGCTACAAAAGCGCTCCACTTTTTTGGGCTGTACTGCAATGGCTGTTGAACTGACGAGAAAAAGCTTCACGCCCTACGCGGCGAAAAAGGGCGAGGAGTACATGAACGCCAAGCAGCGCGGCCACTTCCGCAAGATCCTCGAGCAACTGAAGGCGGAGCTCTCGCAGGAGATCGATCGCACGGTGCACACCATGCAGGACGAGGCCACCGTGTTCGCCGACCCGAACGACCGCGCGAGCCAGGAGTCGGACATGGCGCTGGAGCTGCGCAACCGCGATCGCGAGCGCAAGCTCATCAAGAAAATAGACGAGACCATCGCGCGCATCGACGCGAACGAATACGGCTATTGCGACAGCTGCGGCGTGGAGATCGGTCTCAAGCGCCTGGAAGCCCGCCCGACGGCGACGCTGTGCATCGACTGCAAGACGCTCGACGAGCTGCGCGAGCGGCAGGTCGCTAAGTAAATCCCAGGGGTCAAAAAACCGTTCAACCGCTCTGCTTGGCGGTCTCGCCTTTCGGCTCGACGGCTTTCATCGACAGGCGCACGCGGCCCTTGTCGTCGGCCTCGAGCACCTTCACCTTCACGACCTGGCCTTCCTTCAGGTAGTCAGACACGGCATTCACGCGCTCGTGGCTGATCTGCGAGATATGCAGCAGGCCGTCGCGCCCGGGGAGGAGCTGGACGATCGCGCCGAAGTCGAGAAGCCTGAGCACGGTGCCCTCGTAGACCTTGCCCACTTCGACATCCGCGGTGAGCTCCTGGATGCGCTTCTTCGCCGCCTCGCCGCCCTCGGCGGCGACGCAGGCGATGGAAACGGTGCCGTCGTCCTCGATCTCGATGGTGGTGCCGGTTTCCTCCTGGATGCCGCGGATGACGACGCCGCCCTTGCCGATGACGTCGCGGATCTTGTCGGGGTTGATCTTGATCTTGATGATGCGCGGCGCGAAGGTGGAAAGCTCGGCGCGCGAGCCCTCGATCGCCTGCTTCATGATGTCGAGGATCTGCAGGCGCGCCTCGCGCGCTTGATCCAGCGCGACCTTCATGATGCCCTTGTTGATCGACTCGATCTTCAGGTCCATCTGCAGCGCGGTGACGCCCTTCTCCGTGCCCGCGACCTTGAAGTCCATGTCGCCGAGGTGGTCCTCGTCGCCGAGGATGTCGGAGAGCACCGCGAAGCGGTTGCCCTCCTTGATGAGGCCCATGGCGATGCCGGCAACGTGCGCCTTGACCGGCACGCCGGCGTCCATCAGCGCGAGGCTGCCGCCGCACACCGAGGCCATCGACGACGAGCCGTTCGATTCGGTGATCTCGGAGACGACGCGGATCGAATAGCCGAACTCTTCGGGCGTCGGCAAGAGCCCCACCAGCGCGCGCTTGGCGAGCCGGCCGTGGCCGATCTCGCGGCGCTTCGACGGTCCCATGCGGCCGGTCTCGCCGGTGGCATAAGGCGGCATGTTGTAGTGCATCATGAAGCGCTCGCGATACTCGCCAGCCAGCGCGTCGATGATCTGCTCATCGCGCCCGGTGCCGAGCGTGACGGTGACGAGCGCCTGGGTCTCGCCGCGGGTGAAGAGCGCCGAGCCGTGCGTGCGCGGCAGCACGCCCACCCGCACGGTGACCGGCCGCACGGTGCGCGTGTCGCGGCCATCGATGCGCGGCTCGCCATCGAGGATCTGGCCGCGCACGATCTTCGACTCGAGATTGAAGAAGATCTCCTTCACCACGTTTACATCCACCGTCTTGCCGGTGACCGCGGCATCGGCGATCAACCGGTCGAGCGTCGCCTTGCGGATCTCGGTGAGGCGCGCATTGCGCGTCTGCTTCTGCTTGATGCGGAACGCTTCGCGCATGTCCGCCTCCGCGAACTCGGCGACGCGCGCGATGAGCGGTTCGTCCTTCGCCAGCGGCTGGAAGTTCCATCCCGGCTTGCCGGCGGCCTCGGCGAGCTCGTGGATCGCCTGGATCGCGGCCTGCATCTGCTCGTGGCCGTACACCACGCCACCCAGCATCACGCCCTCGGAGAGCTCGAGCGCCTCGGATTCGACCATCATCACGCCCTGCTCGGTGCCGGCGACCACCAGGTTGAGCTTCGACTCCTTGAGCTGCGTCATGGTCGGGTTGCACACGTACTGGCCGTTCAGGTGGCCGACTCGGGCAGCGCCGATCGGCCCGTTGAACGGAATGCCGGAGAGGGTGAGCGCCGCCGATACCGCGAGCATCGCCGGGATGTCGGAGTCGATCTCCGGGTTGAGTGAAAGCACGGTGGCCACGACCTGGACTTCGTTCAGGAACCCATCCGGAAAAAGCGGCCGGATCGGCCGGTCGATGAGGCGCGAGGTCAGCGTCTCCTTCTCCGAGGGGCGGCCTTCGCGCTTGAAGAAGCCGCCCGGAATCTTGCCCGCGGCGTAGGTCTTCTCGACGTAATCGACGGTGAGGGGGAACCAGTCCTGACCCGGCTTGGGTTCCCTGGCAGCGACGACGGTGGCGAGCACCACGGTATCGTCCATGCTGCAGATCACGGCGCCGTGGGCTTGGCGCGCGATCTCGCCGGTCTCGAACGTGACCTGGTGGTTGCCGTAAGTGAAAGTCTTCTTGATGGGATTCAAGGGGAGTCCTCTAAACAGAAACGCTCACCGGGCGGATGAGCGTCAGTGCTGCGACATGATGCGGGCGCTATTTGCGCAGGCCTAGCTTCTCGATCAGCCCGCGGTACCTGTCCGCGTCCTTGCGCTTCAGGTAATCGAGGAGCTTGCGACGCTGGCTCACCATCACCAGCAGGCCGCGGCGTGAATGGAAATCCTTGACGTGCGTCTTGAAGTGCTCGGTGAGGCTGTTGATGCGCTCCGTGAGGAGCGCGACCTGCACTTCCGGGGAACCGGTGTCCTTGCCTGAGCGCTGGTAATCGCGCACCACCTGCGCTTTCTGCGGGACCTGCAATGCCATTCGCGAGTCTCTCTTTCGCTTTCGTGCCGAAAATTTGAGCCGGCGATTTTAACCGATGCACTGCAGCGTCACAAGGTTTTTCGATGTTTATCAGCCGCTTGAGTAAGCCGCAGCGCCCGCAGCTCGCCTTCGGCCTGCGCGCGTCCAAGACCGATCAGCGCGCCGTCGGCGCGGTAGAGCGCCCGCAGTCCGGCTTGCAGCCCGCTGATTTTCAACGCCTGGCCGTTGCGCAGCCGCGCCTCGGCGGCGGCGTCGAGTTCGGTGGCGGGAAAGTCGGCGAGCAGCTTGCTGAGCGGCAGCAGCCGCTCCTGCGGCCCAGGCATGGCGCGCAGCCGCTCGAGCGTTACCGCCTCGTCTACGCGAAAGCGGCCCGAGCCGGTACGGCGCAAGGCGGCAACGTGCGCACCGCAACCAAGCGCGGCGCCGATGTCCTCGCCGAGCGAGCGGATATAGGTCCCTTTGCTGCATCGGACGCGCAGCTCCGCGAGGGGCAGCGCGTAGCCCAGCAGCTCGAGATCGCGTATCTCGACGCGCCGCGCAGCGCGCTCGACGCTCGCTCCCCGGCGCGCGAGCTTGTAGAGGGGCACGCCGGCGCGCTTGAGCGCCGAATGCATCGGCGGCACCTGGTTGATCACGCCGCGGAAGCGCTCGAGCACGGCGGCGACATCGTCGGCGCTGGCCGCCACCGGCCGTTCTTCCAGCACGGCGCCCTCGGCGTCGCCCGTGCTGGTGCGGCTGCCGAGCTTGAGCGTCGCCACATATTCCTTGTCCGCGTCGAGGAGCGGAGCGGCAAACTTGGTCGCCTCGCCGAATAGCAGCACGAGTAGGCCGCTCGCGAGCGGGTCGAGCGTCCCGGCGTGTCCTGCCTTGCTTGCGTGCAGCAGACGCTTCGCCTCCTGCAGTGCGCGGTTGGAAGTGACGCCGACCGGCTTGTCAAGCAGGAGCGCGCCGTCGATCATTCCTTCGGCTTGACCGAGTCGATGAGGCGCGAGAGCCGGTCGCCGCGCTCCACCGAGACGTCGTACTCGAAGCGCAGCTCCGGCGTCGTATAGAGCTTGATGCGCCGCGCGAGCTGCGAGCGCAGGAAGCCGGCCGCGCGCTGCAGGCCCTTGGCAGCGTCTTCGACATGCGCCGGGTCGAGCGTGGTGTAGAGCACCTTGGCGTGCGAGAAGTCGGGCGACACGTCTACCGCCGTTATGGTGATCATGCCCACGCGCGGATCGCGCAGCTCGCGCTGCAGGAGCTCGGAGAGCTCGCGCTGGATGAGGTCGCCTAGCTTCTGCGGGCGACCCGAATTTCTCCCAGCGGCCCTTTTCACAGGGTCCTGGCGACCTCCAGGACTTCGAACACCTCGAACTGGTCCTTCTCCTTGATGTCGCTGAAGCTCTTGAGCGACATGCCGCACTCGAAGCCCGCCTTCACCTCGCGCACGTCGTCCTTAAAGCGCTTCAGCGAATCGATTTCGCCGGTGTGCACGACGACGTTGTCGCGCAGCACGCGCACCTGCGCGCCGCGCTTCACCACGCCTTCGAGCACGTAGCAGCCCGCCACCGTGCCGATCTTGGAGATGCGGAATACCTGCCGCACTTCGACGAGGCCGATGACCGATTCCTTGCGCTCGGGCGCGAGCATGCCCGAGAGCGCCGCCTTGATCTCATCTACCGCCTCGTAAATGATGTTGTAGTAGCGCACCTGGATGCCTGCGGACTCGGCGAGCTTGCGCGCGGCGGCGTCGGCACGCGTGTTGAAGCCGATGATCACGGCGCGCGAGGCCATCGCCAGGTTGACGTCGGACTCAGTGATCCCGCCGACGCCCGCGTGCACCACCGTCACCTTCACTTCCTCGCTGCCGAGCCTGGTGAGCGCATGAATCAGCGCCTCCTGCGAGCCCTGTACGTCCGCCTTGATGAGGAGGTTCAGCACCTTCTTCTCGCCCTCGCCCATCTGCTCGAACACGTTCTCGAGCTTCGCCGCCTGCTGCTTGGCGAGCTTCACGTCGCGGAACTTGCCGTGCCGGAAGAGCGCGATCTCGCGCGCCTTGCGCTCGTCGGTGAGCACCATCATGTCTTCGCCGGCGTTCGGCACTTCGGAGAGGCCCTGGATCTCAACGGGGATCGACGGCCCGGCCGATGGCACCGGCCTTGCGTTCTCGTCGAGCATGGCGCGCACGCGGCCGAAGACGGCTCCCGTCAGCACGATATCGCCGCGGTTGAGCGTGCCCGCCTGCACCAGCACGGTCGCCACCGGACCGCGGCCCTTGTCGAGCCGGGCCTCGATCACCACGCCCTTCGCCGGCGCCTCCACCGGGGCTTTCAGCTCCAGCACCTCCGCTTGCAGCAGCAGCTGCTCGAGCAGCTCATCGATGCCCTGCCCGGTCTTTGCCGACACCGCCACCACCGGCGAGTCGCCGCCGAACTCCTCCGGCACGACGCCGTGCGTGAGCAGCTCCTGCTTCACCTTCTGCGGATTGGACTCGTGCTTGTCGATCTTGTTGAGCGCGACCACGAGGGGCACCTTGGCCGCCTTGGCATGGTTGATGGCCTCGATGGTCTGCGGCATGACGCCGTCGTCTGCCGCCACGACCAGCACCACGATGTCGGTGACTTTGGCGCCGCGCGCGCGCATCGCGGTGAAGGCCTCGTGGCCGGGGGTGTCGAGGAAGGTAATCACGCCGCGCGGCGTCTCGACGTGGTAAGCGCCGATGTGCTGCGTGATGCCGCCCGCTTCGCCGGCGGCCACTTTCGTGCGCCGGATGTAATCGAGGAGCGACGTCTTGCCGTGGTCGACGTGGCCCATCACGGTGACGACCGGCGGCCGCGGCTGCAGATCGGCCCCTACAGGCTCGGCGGTCTCGGCGAGGAAGGCCTCCGGGTCGTCGAGCTTCGCCGCCTTCGCCTTGTGGCCCATCTCCTCGACCACGATCATGGCGCTTTCCTGGTCGAGCGCCTGGTTGATGGTGGCCATGGTGCCGAGCTTCATCAGCGCCTTGATGACCTCGGCGGCCTTGACCGACATGCGGTGCGCGAGCTCACCGACGGTGATCGTCTCCGGCACCGCGATCTCTCGCACCACGGGCTCGGTGGGCGCGGCGAACGTGCTCGTCTCGGCGGCCCCCGCCGGGCGGTGGCGCGTGCCGCCTCGTGCGTGCCAGCCGGCCACGCCGCCGCCGACATCGCCGCGCGTCTTGATGGTGCGCCGGCGCGCCGAATCGTCGCGCAGCACCGTGGTGGGCTTCGCCTTCTTCGGCTTCTTCTCGACCTTCGCATCCGCCGCGGGCTTGGGCGCGTGCAGCGTCGTCGGCGCGCTTGCCGGCGCGGAGACAGCGGCCGCCGCCGCTGCGGCTTCGGCCGCTTTCTGCTCGGCTTCCTTGCGCTCGCGCTCCTGCTTCTCGCGCAGCTCCGCCGCCTGGATCTCTGCGAGCTGCTGCTGGCGGCGTGCTTCCTCTTCGCGGATCTCGATTTCCTTGGTGTCGACCGCGGGCGGCGGCGGGGGTGGCGCCTCGGCCGCGACAGCGGCCGCCGTCACCTCGGCCGGATCGCGCTTCACGAAGACGCGCTTCTTGCGCACCTCGACCTGCACGGTGCGGTACTTGCCGCTCGCGTCGGTCTTGCGGATCTCGCTCGTCTGCTTGCGCGTAAGCGTGATCTTGTTCTTCGCCTCGACGGAGCCGTGCGTCTTGCGCAGGTATTCCAGCAGGCGCGACTTGTCGCCGTCGGTAAGGGAATCCTCCGGCACGCGCTTATCGACGCCCGCGGCGCGCAGCTGCTCGAGCAGCACCGACGGCGGGACTTTCAGCTCGCTCGCGAACTGGGCAACGCTCGTCTGGGCCATCGTTACGCGGCCTCCTTCTTGTGCTCATCGCCGAACCAATGGGCGCGGGCGGCCATGATCAGCTTTTTCGCCCTCTCGGCATCCATGCCGGTCATCTCGGAGAGCTCGTCCACCGCGAGATCGGCGAGGTCGTCGCGCATGCGCACGCCCTGCTCGACGAGCTTCGCCGCGAGCTGCGTGTCCATGCCCTCGAGCTTGAGCAGCTCCGGGTCGACGCCTTCCATCTTCTCTTCGTTGGCGATCGCTGCGACGAGCAGCGCGTTGCGCGCCCGGTTGCGCAGCTCGTTCACCGTGTCTTCATCGAGCGTTTGGATCTCGAGCAGCTCGTTGATCGGCACGTAGGCGATCTCTTCGAGCGTGGAGAAACCTTCCTCGATCAGGATGTTCGCCACCTCCTCATCGACGTCGAGCTTCTCCATGAAATGCGCCTTGATGCGGCCGCTTTCCTCCTGCTGCTTCTTGGTCGACTCCTCTTCCGTCATCAGGTTGATCTGCCAGCCGGTGAGCTCGGAAGCAAGCCGCACGTTCTGGCCACTGCGGCCGATCGCCACGGCGAGGTTCTCCTCGTCGACGACGACGTCCATCGCATGCTTCTCCTCGTCCACCACGATGGAGGAGACCTCCGCCGGCGCGAGCGCGCCGATCACGAACTGCGCGGGATCGGGCGCCCAGAGCACGATATCCACGCGCTCGCCGGCGAGCTCCTGCGTGACGGCCTGCACGCGCGAGCCGCGCATGCCGACGCAGGTGCCGATCGGGTCGATGCGCTTATCGTTGGTGTGCACGCCGATCTTCGCCCGGATGCCCGGGTCGCGGGCCGCGGACTTGATTTCCAGCAGCCCCTCCTCGATCTCGGGCACCTCCAGCTCAAAAAGTTTCATGATGAACTGGGGCGCAGTGCGCGACAGGATCAGTTGCGGGCCGCGCGCCTGGCGGTCGATCTTCATCACCCAGGCGCGCACGCGGTCGCCGACGCGCAGGTTCTCTTTCGGGATCATGTGCTCGCGCGGAAGCAGCGCCTCGAGCCGCCCAGACTCGATGATCGCGCTGCCCCGCTCCATGCGCTTCACCGTGCCGGTGACGAGCTCGTCGCCGCGTGCGAGGAAGTCGTTCAGGATCTGCTCGCGCTCGGCGTCGCGGATGCGCTGCAGGATCACCTGCTTCGCGGTCTGCGCGCCGATGCGGCCGAACTCCACGTTCGCGATCGGCTGCTCGATGACGTCGTCCACCTTGGCGTCGGACTTGCCGCGGTCCTGCGCTTCCTCGACCGAGAGCATCTGCGCGGTGTTCCACTCCGGCGTGTCGTCGGGCAGCACCTTCCAGCGCCGGAAGGTCTCGTAGGCGCCGGTGTTGCGATCGACGTGCACGCGCACGTCGATGTCCTCGGCGTACTTCTTCTTCGTCGCCGAGGCGAGCGCCATCTCGAGCGCGCCGAACACGATGTCGCGCGGAACGTTCTTCTCCCGCGCGAGCACGTCGACGAGCATCACCAGTTCACGATTTCCAGCCTGCACTGCTGCCTTAGCGACCACGTTCCCTCACAATTCCGGGACCAGGCGCGCGCGCTCGACATCGCCGAGCTCGAGCTCCACGGTCCTGCCCTCCAGTTCAATGTTCACGCGGCTGCCTTCGGCGCCGCGCAGCACGCCGACGAACCGGCGCCGGCCGGTCGCATCGGGCGTGCGCATCCTCACGTCCGCCTTGTGGCCCGCGAAGCGCACGAAATCCGCGCGCTGTCGCAGCGGCCGGTCGAGCCCCGGGGAGGAAACCTCGAGCCGCTCGTAGTGCACGCCTTCGACCTGCAGCACGCGCGAGAGCTGCCGGCTTACCGCCGCGCAGTCCTCGACGTCGATGCCGCCCGGCTTGTCGATGAAGAGGCGCAACATCCGCCCTCCATTCGCCGCCTGCAGGTCGACGAGCTCGTACCCCATGCCGGCCACCACCGGCCCGACCATCGCTTCCAATGCCACCATAGAATCGCCGCGCCGGCGCTGAAACAAAAAATGGGCCGAAGCCCATCATTTCCCAGCGCCATCAAAGCTTTTGAAGTTTAACAGGATTTGGTATCTCGCGCCACTGCCCCGGCCGAAGATCGCGCGGCAACGCCACCGGCCCGTAGCGCACGCGCAGCAGCCGGCTCACGCGCGCGCCAATCGCCTCGAACATGCGCCTCACCTCGCGCTTGCGGCCTTCCTTGAGGGTCACCCGGTACCAGCGGTTTGCGCTCTGGTGCTCGCGCGGATCGACCGGCTCGATGCGCTCGAAGGCCGCGCGTCCATCGTCCAGCTCCACGCCGCGACTGAGCTCGCCCAGTTGCGCCGGTCCAAGTGCGCCGTGCACCCGCACGGCGTACTCGCGCTCGACACCGAAGCGCGGATGCATCAGCCGATTAGCAAGCTCGCCGTCGTCGGTGAATAGCAGGAGTCCCGCGCTATTGATGTCGAGCCGGCCGACTGCAATCCAGCGGCCCGGCGGGAGGCGGCGAAACACGGTCGGCCGCCCCTCCGGGTCGTGCCGCGTGACGAGCTCGCCTTCCGGCTTGTTGTAGATGAGCACGCGACCAGCGGTTTTTGGGCCGAGCGCGACCGTCCGCCCATCGACCGCGATTTCTTCGCCCGGCAGGGCGCGGTCGCCCAATTGCGCGAGGCGGCCGCCGATCGTGACGCGGCCAGCTTCGATCCACGATTCGATTTCCCGCCGCGAGCCAAGGCCGGCAGCAGCGAGGAGCTTCTGTAGGCGCTCAGCCTTCGGTGCCGGTGGCGGCGCGGGGCTCGGCGTCGGCTTCGGCCGCGAGTTCCGAGTTCGCGGGCCGGGTGCCCGCTTCGGCGGTGGGGACGGGTTCAAGCGAGAGCGTCTGCGCGATCTCCTCGAGCGGCGGCAGCTCCTCGAGTGAGCGCAGGCCGAGGTCGTCGAGGAACTTGCGCGTCGTGGCGTAGAGTGCCGGCCGGCCGGGCGTCTCGCGGTGGCCGACGACGTCGATCCAGCCGCGCGCCTCCAGCGTCTGGATGATCTGGGTGGAGACGGTCACGCCGCGAACGTCTTCGATGTCGCCCCGGGTCACCGGTTGCCGGTAGGCGATGATGGCCAGCGTCTCCATCACCGCGCGGGAGTAGCGGGGTGGCTTCTCCGGCGCCAGACGCTCAATGTACGGATGGAACTCGGCAGCGGTCTGGAAGCGCCAACCGCTCGCCACGTGCACCAACTCCACCGCCCGCCCCTTCCATTCTTCGGCCAGCTCGGCGAGCAGGTTGCGCAGCGTGTCGGTAGCGATTTCGCCGTCGAAGAGCTTCTTGAGCTCAGGCAGGCCCAGAGGCTCCGGCGAGGCAAGGAGCGCAGCTTCGAGGATTCTTTTTACTTCAGCTGGACTGCGCATACGCTAATTTAACGTAAATCGGCGCGAAGCACTCGGACTGCGTGATCTCGACCAGCATTTCGCGGGCGAGCTCGAGCAGCGCGAGGAAGCTCACCACCAGCACCGCCACGCCGCGCTCGGGGTCGAAAAGCTCCGCAAACTCAAGCAGCCGCCGCTCGCGCAGGCGGCGCAGGATGGCGCTCATGTGCTCGCGCACGGAAAGCTCCTCGCGCGAGATGTGGTGGTGGCGCGACATGCGCGCCCGGTGGAGCAGCGTGCGCCACGCCTCTGCGAGGTCGCGCGCCTGCACTTGGGGCAGCCGCTCGGCGATCGTGCGCTCGATCCACACCGAGATGGCGATGACGTCGCGCCCGGCTTGGGGCAGCTCGTCGAGCGCATGCGCGGCCTTCTTGATCTGCTCGTACTCCAGCAGCCGCCGCACGAGCTCGGCGCGGGGGTCCTCCTCGAGCGCCTGCGCCGAAGGCGGCCGCGGCAGGAGGAGCCGCGACTTGATCTCCATCAGCATGGCGGCCATGACCAGGTACTCGGCGGCGAGCTCCAGGTTCTTGGCGCGCATGATTTCGACGTACTCGAGGTACTGGCGCGTGAGCGGCGCCATGGCAATGTCGAGGACGTTTAGATTTTCCTTGCGGATCAGGTATAAAAGGAGATCCAGCGGACCCTCGAACGCCTCCAGCACAACTTCCAGCGCATCGGGCGGGATGTAGAGGTCTGTGGGCAGCTCGATGACCGGTTCGCCGTAGAGCCGCGCGATCATGCGTAGGCAATCCCCATCGCTTCGCGCACTTCGCGCATCGTTTCCCCGGCGAGCCGCCGCGCCTTCTCGCAGCCATCCGCGATGATGTTCTTGACGAGCGTCGGATCGTCGAGATAGGCCTGCGCGCGCTCGCGGATCGGAGCGAGCTCGGCCTGGATCGCCTCGATCACCGGCTGCTTGCACTCGAGACAGCCGATGCCAGCCGTGGTGCAGCCCTTCTGCACCCACTGCTTGCGCTCGGCGTCGGAGTAAACCAGGTGCAGCGCCCAGACCGGGCATTTCTCGGGCGTGCCCGGGTCGCTGCGTTTCACGCGCGCCGGGTCTGTCGGCATGGTGCGGATCTTCTTTGCCACCGATTCGGGGTCCTCGCGTAGTGCGATGGTATTACCGTAGGACTTCGACATCTTTTGCCCATCGAGCCCCGGCATGCGCGGCGCATCGGTAAGCAGCGCTTCCGGTTCCACCAGGATCTTCTTGCCGCCGCCCTCGAGCCAACCGTAGAGCCGCTCGCGGTCCCCGCGCGAGAGATTCTGCTGCTCGTCGAGGAGCGCCTGCGCCCGTGCGAGCGACTCGGCGTCGCCCTGCTCCAGGAACTTGGTGCGCAGCTCATTGAGCAGGCGAGCCTTCTTCGTCCCCATCTTGCGCACCGCAGCCTTTGCCTTGTCCTCGTAGCCGGGCTCCCGGCCATACAGGTGGTTGAAGCGGCGCGCGAGCTCGCGCGTGAACTCGACATGCGGCACTTGGTCCTCGCCCACCGGCACGTACTTCGCGCGATAAATCAGGATGTCCGCCGATTGCAGGAGCGGGTAGCCGAGGAAGCCGTAAGTGGCGAGATCGCGCTCGGCGAGCTTCTCGATCTGGTCCTTGTAGGTCGGCACGCGCTCGAGCCAGCCGAGCGGCGCCATCATCGAGAGCAGCAGGTGAAGCTCGGCGTGCTCCGGCACGTGCGACTGGATGAAGAGGATCGCCTGGCTCGGATCGACGCCCGCGGCGAGCCAGTCGATCACCATCTCCCAGCCGTGCTGCTCGAGGTTCGCCGGCCGCTCGTAATCGGTCGTCAACGCGTGCCAGTCGGCGACGAAGAAGAGGCACGTGTATTCGGTCTGCAGGCGGGTCCAGTTCTTGAGCACTCCATGGTAGTGCCCCAGATGCAAGCTCCCCGTCGGCCGCATACCGGAGAGCACGCGTGCTTCGTACATCTACAGGAACACCATGGCGCGCACCAGCGCCTCCGATTCGACGAGCAGCGGGCTCAGCACGAGGCTCAAGGCATTCGATCCGTACACCGGCAGGAAAAGCAGCACCAGGAGGAGCGGCACTCCCCAGGGCTCGAGCTTGGCGAAGCGCCAGGCGGCGCGCGTCGGCAGCAGGCTCGTCAGGATGCGGCCGCCATCGAGCGGCGGGATCGGCAGCAGGTTGAGGAGCATGAACACCAGGTTGACGAGCACGCCGGCGGCGCTCACGCCGATCAGGAACTCGGCCGCGCCCTTGCCGTAGTCCTTCACCGCGTCGATGAGCCCGGTGGTGCCCCCGAGCTGGGTTACTTCGAGCCAGGCATCCGGGCGCCCGCTCAGGCTGATGCTCGAGCGCAGCAGGAGCGCCCAGGCGAGCGCCATGGCGAGATTTGCGAGCGGCCCGGCCGCCGCCACCCACGCCATGTGCGGGCGCGGCTTGCGCAGCGCCGAGTAATTGACCGGCACCGGCTTCGCCCAGCCGAAGAGCAATTTGCCGGCCGAAGCGACGAGGATGATGAGCGGCACGACCACGGTGCCGAGCACATCGATGTGGCGTATTGGATTCAGGCTGATGCGCCCCTGCGCGTGCGCTGTCATGTCGCCGAAGTGGCGCGCGACATAGCCATGAGCAGCTTCGTGGAGCGTGATTGCTAGCAGTACCGGAAGGGCGTAGAGGGCGAACGTTTGCGCGATCGCCTGAAGATTTAGATCCATCTTTCTTTAGCGCTGGATTCTATCAGACGGCCTCTACCGCGAAGGGCTCGAGCGAGCCTTTGCCCTGGCGCAACACGACCGGCACATCGCCGGTGAGATCGATGAGCGTGCTTGGCACCGTGCCGCAGGAGCCGGAATCGATCACCAGCTCGAGCTCGCGCTCCAGGCGCTCGCGAATCTCGTTGGCCTCCGAGAGCGGCTGCTCGTCGCCCGGCAGGATGAGCGTCGAGGAGAGCATCGGCTCGTCGAGCTCCGCGAGCAGCGCCTGCGCCACCGCATGCGCCGGCACGCGCACGCCGATGGTCTTTCGCTTCGGATGCACGAGGCGCCGCGGCAGCGAGCGCGTTGCGCGCAGGATGAACGTGTAGCTGCCGGGCGTGACGCGCTTGATGAGGCGAAAGCGCGCGTCGTCGACGATGGCATACGCGCCGACCTCCGACAGATCGCGGCACATGAGGGTCAGGTGGTGGCGCTCGTCGACGCCGCGGATGCGGCGCAGCCGCTCGATGGCGCTCGTCGCCGATTGAATGCAGCCGAGCGCATAGCACGAGTCGGTCGGATAGGCGATGAGGCCGCCGCCGCGCAGGATGTGGCCCGCGCGGCGCAGGAGCCTACGCTGCGGATGCGTGGGATGGAGAGAGAAGAGCTGGGCCATCAGGTCCGGAGGAACACTTCGATCAGCCGGGCCAGCGCTTCAGGCTGGTCATGGTGCAGCATGTGCCCCGCCTGCGCTACCGTTCGGTAGCTGAGATTCGCAAACTGCGCGCGCCGTTCGGCGTATTGGGCAGCGTCGAGTCCGAGGCGCTGCAGCGCGGCGCTCTCCGCGCCATCGACCCACAGCACCGGCGCGCGCACCCGCTGCCAGCAGGCGCGTACCTCCTCGTAGCGATAAAGCACCGGGTTCACGATCTTGTGCGCCGGGTCCCCGCGCAGCACCACGCTGCCATCGGCAGCCTCGCGCCCCCAGTGGCGCGCGAGGAACTCGGCGCGCTCCGCCGCCAGTCGCCGATTGTCCTGTCGCAGGCGCTCGGCGAGCTCGGCATAGTTCGCGTACGGCCTGAAGCGCGGGCGCTCATGCAGTTCCGCGAGCCAGCGCGCGTAGCGACGCGGTGCATCCTCGGACGTGGTCGCCGCAAGGCCGAAGCCTTCGAGGTTGACGAGCTTCGCCACGCGTTCGGGGCGGATGCCCGCGTACATGCACGCTACGTTGCCGCCCAGGCTATGACCGATAAGGTGCACCGCCTCCCCGGGCGCGAACGCGCGCAGCAGGAAATCGAGATCGGCGATGTAATCCGGAAACCAATAGCAGTCCGACTTCCCCCAGTCGGTGAGCCCGTAGCCACGCCAGTCGGGTGCGTACACATCCCAGGTCGCGCTGAATGCATCCACCAGAAACTGGAACGAGGCCGACACATCCATCCAGCCGTGCAGCAGGACGATCTTCGGCGCGCCGGATGCGGGCCAGCGCCGCACGTGGTAGCGCAAGCCGCGGATGTCGAAATAGCGGGATTCGGCGCCGCGCACCGACTTATGATAGCCGCATGCCGCTCTTCTCCCTGGCCGAGCGCCGCATCGAGCTCGTCGGCAGGAACCACTACATCGCGTACGACGCGACGCTCGTCGGCTCCATCACGCTGCACGCGGACGCCAATGTCTGGTTCAAGGTGGTGATCCGCGCGGAGAACGATCGCATCACGATCGGCGAAGGCACGAACGTGCAGGACGCTTCCGTGCTGCACGTCGATCCGGGATACCCGATGACGCTCGGCCGCATGGTGAGCATCGGCCACAAGGTGATGCTGCACGGCTGCACCATCGGCGAGGGCACGCTGGTCGGCATCAACAGCGTGGTGCTGAACGGCGCGAAGATCGGCAAAGGCGTCCTCATCGGTGCCAACACGCTCGTCACCGAGGGCAAGGAGATCCCGGACGGCGTGCTGGTGCTCGGCTCGCCGGGCAAGATCGTGCGCGAGCTCAAGCCCAAGGAGCGCGAGAACCTGCTTGGCATCGCGCGCGGCTACGTTGAGCGCGCGGCGCTTTACCGCCGGGAATTGAAGCCCGCTACTTAGGCGCCATGCGGATGGCGCCGTCGAGGCGGATCGTCTCGGCGTTCAGCATCTCGATCTCGACGAGCGCTTTTACGAGCTGCGCATATTCGGCCGGCCGGCCGAGCCGCGACGGAAACGGCACCTGTCTTCCGAGCGACTCCTGCGCCTCCTTCGGCAAGCCCATGAGCATCGGCGTCTCGAAGATGCCGGGCGCGATTGTGCACACGCGAATGCCATTGCGCGACAGGTCGCGCGCGATCGGCAGCGTCATGCCGACGACGCCGCCTTTCGACGCCGAATAGGCCGCCTGTCCGATCTGGCCGTCGAAGGCGGCGACCGACGCCGTGTTGACGATCACGCCGCGCTCGCCGGACGCGTTCGGCACGGCCTTCGCCATGGCGTCGGCCGCGAGGCGAATCATGTTGAACGTGCCGATAAGGTTCACCTTCACCACGCGCTCGAAGCGCCCGAGATCATGCGGCAACTCTTTACCGAGGGTGCGCTCGGCGAGCGCGATGCCCGCGCAGTTCACGAGCACCTGCAGGCCGCCGAACTCCTTCAGCGCCAAGGCCACCGCCGCCTTGCCATCCGCCTCGGAAGCCACATCGGTCTTGGCGAAGCGCCCGCCCAGTTCGCGCGCGAGCTTCTCGCCCGCCTCCGCCTGCATATCGGCGATCACGACCTTGGCCCCGTTGTCTGCGGCCATGCGCGCGCTCGCCGCACCGAGACCCGATGCGCCGCCGGTGACGAGGAACACGCTGTTCTTGATCTGCATCGGCTACTCCCCGGGGAATAAGTAAATGCCGGAAAAAATTCGCCGATAATTCTAACCTCATGCAGCTTGGCTTCGGCATCACGTTCCCGGATCTCTACGAGCGCGACGGCCTCATCAAGGTGGATGCGGCGTTCCTCGTGTTCCTCGGCGAAGCCGACCGCGCTCTCGCGGATCGGCTTAGCGCCGCTCGCGCCAATCCGCCCTCGGGACTTGCCGAATCGCAGCTCCTGATCGCGCTCGCGCCGCATGTCGAGGACTTCATCGCCAGGCTCTTCGGCATCGAGCGTGAAGCCCGCGCATTGGCTGAGCGGCATAACGAGCTTGCGCCGCTCTACTCGGTGAAGCGCCAGTTCGTGCAGCGGCGCGCCATGCACAAAGTCAAACCCGCCGAGCTGCAAGCGTTCGATCCAGCGGCGGCCGAGCGCGAGCTCTTCGGCGGCGAATTCACCGAGCTCGACTTCGCGCGGAAGGTCACCGCCTGGCTTGCGAACGAAGCCGAGCACGCGCACGAGCTCGAGCTCGCCGCGCGCTACGCCGCGTGGGCCACGACGACGCCGGCCGGCAAGGCGAAGCACGCGACCGGCGTGCTCTTCAAGGCGCCGCAGAAGCTCGACTACATGCGCCTGGTGCCCGTGCACACCGACATGAGCCGCGGCTTCGCTGCGCACCGGCTCGAGCATCTGCGCCATCGGGAAGGCTTTGCGCTCACCGACCCGGGCACCGATCTCGCCGGCGCGCTCGACGAAGCCAACTACTGCATCTGGTGCCATGAGCAGGGCAAGGACTCCTGCTCGAAGGGACTGAAGGAGAAGGCGCCCGCCGACGGGTTCCGCAGCACCGTCTTTGGCGTGCCGCTCGCCGGCTGCCCGCTGGAAGAAAAGATCTCCGAATTCCACATGGTCAAGGCGCGCGGCGAGCCGCTCGCGGCGCTCGGCATCATCGCGGTCGACAACCCGATGATGGCCGCCACCGGCCACCGCATCTGCAACGACTGCATGAAATCGTGCATCTACCAGAAGCAGGATCCGGTCGACATCCCGCAGGCCGAGACGCGCACGCTGAAGGACGTGCTCGAGCTGCCGTGGGGCTTCGAGATCTATTCGCTCTTCACGCGCTGGAATCCATTCGAGCTGCGCCGCCCCTACCCCAAGGCGCCGAGCGGCCGCCGCGTG
>Ga0209577_10000162_pt1 | contig 63766 bp, 53 predicted proteins | sample GraSoiAngelo_109_FD_185874 | JGI IMG/M metagenome (GOLD analysis project Ga0209577, IMG submission 185874) | Grasslands soil microbial communities from the Angelo Coastal Reserve, California, USA - 14_0903_12_20cm (SPAdes) (version 2) | ecosystem: Environmental > Terrestrial > Soil > Grasslands... | reverse complement strand
GGCGGCGACGTCTTTTGCAAGCTGCTTGATGACCACGAGGGGATCGCCAGGCAGCGCTGGCCCTCCGTAAGAATGATCTTCGTCCACAAAAGCCAGCGTGCCGTCCGGCTGGATACGATTCGAAAGATTCGGATCGCCGCTCGCAACCAGAATCAAGTCGCCCTTGAGAGCGCCGTGTTTGTCGATCGAGCCTGTTCGGTAAACGCGGGTATGAAAGCGATAGTCCGCACCAAGTTTCGCAAGGATCGTACCCTCCGTCAGCGTCTTCGTGGTGGAAGCAGGCACGAAAAGTTTGGCGCCGTTCAGCGCGTAAACGACTTTGCCCGTGTCCAGTGAATAGAACTCGATACCGAAATTGGCGTGAGCAAATTCCGGGCGGCTGATGATTTTTTGAAGGCGTTGTGCGAGCGAGTTGTCCGATTGAGCGCGAGCGGAGCCGGCTTGCAGTCCGCAGAAGAAAAGAACAAACAATGCAGTGGCAAACGTACAGCGTGTCTTGTCGTTCAAAGAGAATCCTCCCCCTCAGCATAATCAGGGCTGACTATTCTAAATGAGACTCGTCAGGCCTGACTAAACCCAAGCCGCAGCTAATTCACCCTTGCGGCTCCCGAATCCAAGCCCAGCTTTTCAAACGGAACATTCAGAATCGGGTATTCCTTCCAATCTTTGTAATCGAAGTGCCACCACTCGGCTTCATACACGGTGAAGCCTTGCGATTCCATCGCGCGGCGAAGTAAGTCCCGATGCCAGCGCTGCAGCGAAGTGCCCCCGGGGTAATCGGGAAAAGAGCGCGGTGACATTTCGTCATAGGTGCCGGCCATTTCGACGGGCTTCCCGCTGGCCAAATCGTAGAGCGTAAGGTCGACCGCGCAGCCGCGGTTGTGGCGCGACCCCTGCGCCGGATCGGCGACGAACGGCGGCAGGCTCGGGGCCAGGAAGAATGCCATTGGTCGATTGCGCGAGCGCGGTGCCGGTCAGCGCGACAAGAATCGTCAGGGCCAAAAACTTGGTCTTGTTGGAAGCTGGCCGCAGTTCTGCCCTCACTCTGGTTTCCCTTTCACGCCTGCAGAAGTTAACCGAGTGCGTGTGTCCTGTTGATCAGAGAAAAAGCGAACAATACCGTGCAAGTCCTCACGGATTGTACCAGCGGAAGCCTTTGCGCTGTTCTTCGGCAATTTCTTTTACGATCGCGAGAGTTTGCGAGCGGTGATACTGCCCTACGGCAGCGAGGAGCGAATTGAGCAGCGCGATGGGCGCGACGTACGACGCGCCGAAAGAGGTGCTTTCGATAGATGCCAGAAAGACCTCATGGCACTCACGCGCTAGCGGAGAAAGATAGGTGTCCGCAATGCCCACGCAATGCGCGCCGTTCGCGCGTGCCTGTTCCGCGCCCTCGACGGTTTGCCGCAGCCCGCGACGAAAACTAATGGCAATCACCAAATCCTGCTTATTCACGGAGCGCACCAGGTGCAGAATCCTGCCCGCGGACGTTGCAGCAAAAATCGGCAACCCCAGCAGACTGATTTGATATTCCAGGTACCCGGCAAGGTGGATTGCCAGATCGGAGGCCAGGACGACGATGCGACGCGCTTCGTGGAAACGTCTGGCGAGCGCCACCAGCCGCTGAGCATCCAGGCTGTTCTTGAGCCCATGAAGATTTTTCAAATCCTGTTCGAGCGACTCGACGACGTGAGCCGGCACGCTTGGGTCGCGCCCTCCGGACTGCATGGTGTCGAGCGAGGTGGCGTATGCGAGCGAGAGTTCGTGCAGATGCCGTTGAAATTCGCGGTAGCTGCCGAAACCCAGCCCGCGTACGATGCGCACAATTGTGGCGGGATCGGTGCGCAAACGTTTGGCCATGGCGCGCACGCTGAGCAACACATATTCGCGGGGATGCTCCAAAATCGGGCGGATGATTTCTTGGCGCTTGACGCTGAGCTGCTCGATGCGCTCGCCAAGGTGAAGCGAATTCGATGGGGGCGGAGCACTGTTGCGTTTCATCACGCGAGAGGATTGCTTAAATCGCACCGCGTGTCAACCAGTCGCTCTCAGTTGTCTCAGTTGGTCTCGCTCAGCGAGGCATGTTCTGCTGACTCGCCAGAATGCTACTTCTTCGTGGCGGCGGCCTTAATTTCCAACCCCGGCGCGACCACCGGTTGCAGGAAAGGCATCATGGCGCGAAGCTTGGGACCGAGTTGCTCGACGGGATGTTGCTGCTCGCTCCGGCGCGTGGCGAGAAAGTTGGGGCAACCCTTTTCGTTTTCTTCTATCCACTTTTTCGCAAAGCTGCCATCGCGAATTTCCGCAAGGATTTTCTTCATTTCCTCGCGCGTCTGTTTGGTCACAATGCGCGGCCCCGACGCGTAATCGCCTTGCTCGGCGGTATCACTGACGGAATAGCGCATGTAGCTGAGTCCGCCGCGATAGATGAGGTCGACGATCAGCTTCAGTTCGTGCAGGCACTCGAAGTAAGCGACTTCCGGTTGGTAGCCTGCTGCGACCAGGGTTTCGAAACCCGCTTTAATCAATTCGCTGACGCCTCCGCAAAGCACGGCCTGCTCGCCGAACAGGTCCGTCTCGGTTTCTTCCGTGAACGTCGTCTCGAGAACGCCTGCCCGCGTGCAACCCAGTCCTTTCGCATAGGAGAGAGCGAGTGCCTTGGCGCTGCCGCTGGCATCCTGCTCCACCGCAAGCAGTGCGGGCGTACCGCCGCCTTCGGTGAACACTTCGCGCACACGATGGCCGGGCGCTTTGGGAGCAATCATGGAAACGTCAACCGTCTTTGGCGGCTTAATGGCGCCAAAGCGGATATTGAAACCGTGGGCGAACATGAGCGTCTTGCCCGGCTTCAGATTCGGCTCGATCGCGTCGCGATACAGTTTCGGCTGCTTGGTGTCTGGCGCAAGAATCATGATCAGGTCTCCCCACGCAGCCGTTTGCGCAGGAGTATTGACGGTCAACCCTTCTTTTTCGGCCTTGGCGCGAGAAGCGCTCGTTTCCGGCAGGCCCACGCGGACCTGAACGCCGCTATCGCGCAAGTTGAGGGAATGTGCGTGGCCCTGCGAGCCGTAGCCGATGATTGCCACCTTCCTCGCCTGAATCAGCGCAAGATCCGCGGAGTCGTCGTAGTAGAGATTTGCCATTGAATTCCTCTCTTTTTTTATGTTGCGCTCGAATTTGCCGGCTCAAGCGTTGAGTTCTCCGCGTCAGGCGACGGAGGCTGCAGGAGATCGCTGCCGCGCGTCATGGCAATGCGACCGGTGCGCGCCATTTCCAGCACGCCGAAGGGGCGGAGCACTTCGAGCAAGCCGTCGATTTTGTCTACGGTGCCGGAAACTTCGATGATCAACGACTCGGGTGCGACGTCCACCACACGCGCGCGAAAAACCTTGATCAGTTCCATCAAGTGCGGCCGGTTCTGCTGATCGGCGGCAACTTTGATTAATGCCAAGTCTCGTTCGAGCACCGCGCGGCTCGAAATATTTTCTGCCACCAGCACGTCCACAAGTTTCTCGAGGCTGGCTTCCAGGCGGTGCGCCCCGCGCTCGTCTGTGTGCGCCACGATGGTCATGCGCGCAATCTCTTCGTTTTCGGTCGGTCCAACGGTAAGCGAATCGATGTTAATGGCCAAGCGCCGCGCCAGCGAGGCGACGCGGTTCAACACGCCAGGCTTGTTTTCGACATAAGCAACGAGTGTTTGCATGCTTGGCCTTCCTTTTTCACGCGTCCGACGCGGTTTCGACGAGCGGGCTGTGCGGGCGGCGAATCATGTCGTGCAGCGACGCACCAGCCGGAACCATGGGATAGACGGAATCCTCCTGCTCGACCCGAAAATCGAGCAGCACAGTTTCGGTTGCTTCTCGGGCGGCACGAATCGACGGAGACACTTCCGCGCGCGTGGTGATGCGCTCGGCACGAATGCCAAACGCGTTGGCCAGCGCTACAAAATCCGGCGCAACTAAGGGCGTAGCCACGTAACGCTTGTCGTAGAAAAATTCCTGCCACTGGCGGACCATGCCGAGATAGCCGTTGTTGATGATAGCGATCTTCAGGTTGATTTTTTCCTGGACGATAGTGGCGAGCTCGCTCATGGTCATCTGGAACCCGCCGTCGCCGACCACCACCCAAACTTCGGAGTCCGGCTTCGCGAATTTTGCTCCAATACCCGCAGGCAGCGCGAAGCCCATCGTGCCGAGCCCGCCCGAGGTGATCAGCGTTCGCGGGCAGTTGTGGTGGTAATACTGCGCCTCCCACATTTGGTGCTGGCCCACGTCGGTGACCACGATGGCTTCGCCGTGCGTTTCTTTCCAGAGGTCATTAATGACGTGCGCGGCGTAGAGATGGCCGGTGTCCGGCAGGCTTTGGATGTCACGCACGGCGGAATCGCCCTTCAGCTCATGGATATGGCGAATCCAGGCGCTGTGATCGCGTGTTTGGATGTGCGGGGTGAGATTTTCGAGAACTTCACGAGCGTCGCCCACCAGCGCCGCGTCTACTTTGACGTTTTTGTTGATTTCCGCGCGGTCAATTTCGATGTGGATCTTGCGCGCATTCTTCGCGTAGGTGCGAAGGTCGCCGGTAACACGGTCATCAAACCTCATGCCGATGGCGATGAGCAAATCGGCTTCTTGAATCGCGTGGTTCACCCAAGCTTCGCCATGCATGCCCATCATGCCGAGGTTGAGCGGATCTTTCGCGGGAAAACAACCGATGCCGAGCAAGGTCATCGCCACGGGATAGTTGCCCGCTCGAATGAACTGCTCGAAGGTGCGTATCGCGCCGGAAATCATAATGCCGTGGCCGGCGAGAACCACCGGGCGCTTCGCGGTGTTGAGCAATTCCACGGCACGGTCAAACTCGGCTTGATCGTGATTGTTGCGAATGCGCTTTGGCGGCAGCTTCGGGGCGCACGCGTCCCAATCAAATTCCGCACTGGCTTGTTGCGCGTCCTTCGTGATGTCTACGAGCACCGGGCCGGGGCGCCGGCTCTTGGCGATGACAAATGCTTCGCGAATTGTTCGCGCAATATCTTCGACATGTGTCACTACCACATTGTGTTTGGTGATTGGCATGGTGATGCCGGTGATGTCCGTCTCCTGAAATGCGTCGGAGCCAAGCACTTTGCTGCTTACCTGGCCGGTGATGCAAACGATAGGCGAGGAGTCCATCATGGCGGTGGCAATGCCCGTGACCATGTTCGTTGCGCCGGGTCCCGACGTCGCCATCGCTACGCCGATCCCGCCGCTGGCGCGTGCGTACCCATCGGCCATATGCGTGGCACCTTGCTCGTGCCGCACCAGCACGTGATGCAATTTGGATTTGCCGAGCGCATCGTAAACCGGCAGAATTGCTCCGCCAGGATAGCCGAAGATTTCGCGCACGCCGAGGCGCGTCAGCGCCTCGCAAAGAATTTCCGCACCGCTTAGCTTCATACCGACCTCACATTCTGAAGAGGCTGAGCCGATGCCGTAAGAACAGCTGGGGGCGTGGTGACCGCGCCGAGCGAAGGTGAAGAAACCAGCAGCGCGTATTTGGCCATCACGCCGTTCAAGAATCGCGGAGCCGGCGGCTTCCACGAAGCCAGGCGCTTCTGGATTTCCGCCGCAGTAAGCCCCACGTTCAACTGGCGATTGGGAATATCGAAGGTGATGATGTCTCCATCGGCGACCGCTGCAATCGGGCCGCGGTTCGCTGCTTCGGGTGCAACGTGTCCTGCCATCAAGCCATGTGTGGCGCCGGAAAAGCGCCCGTCCGTCAGAAGCGCGACGGAATCGCCTAATCCTTCGCCAACGAGCGCCGCGGTGACCGCGAGCATCTCGCGCATGCCGGGCCCGCCTTTGGGTCCTTCGTACCGAATCACCACCACATCGCCCGCTTTGATTGCGCCCTTTTCGACAGCGGCAAACGCCGCTTCTTCGCTGTCAAACACGCGCGCGGGGCCGGTGAACTTCTGCAAATTGTGTCCGGCAACTTTGATGACGCAGCCTTCCGGCGCGAGATTTCCTTTCAGGATGACGAGCCCGCCCGTCGGTTTGAGCGGTGCGTCGAGTTTGCGCACTACCTCTTGCCCGGGCGTTTCTCTCGTCGCCTTTGCTTCTTCGCCAAGCGTGCGTCCTGTGACTGTGGGGCATTCACCGTGCAGGAACCCACCTTCCACCATACGCTTTGCGACAAGCGCCGTTCCGCCTGCCGCGTACAGATCGGTAGCGACAAATCGTCCACCTGGCTTAAGGTCGGCAAGAATCGGTACGCGCGAGCTGATGCGGTCAAAATCATCAATGGAAAGAGGAATCTTGGCTTCATTCGCGATAGCCAGCAAATGCAACACGGAATTCGTGGAGCCGCCGGTGGTCGCTACGCCGGCGATGGCGTTTTCTATCGCCGATTTCGTGAGGATTTTCGACGGCGTCACATTTTTGCGAAGAAGATCCATCACCAATTCACCGGAGCGCCGGCCTGCTGTCGCCTTTGCCGGATCGGTGGCTGGGACGCTGGAAAGTCCCATCGGCGCGATCCCCAGAAATTCGCAGACCAGCGCCATGGTGTTCGCAGTGAACTGTCCTCCGCAGGCGCCAGCTCCCGGACAAGCGGAAGTTTCCAGCGTTTTGAGTCGCGCATCGCTCAGGTTGCCGCGCGCATGCGCGCCAATGGCCTCGTAGACATCCTGAATCGTGACCGCGTGCCCTTCAAACTTGCCAGGCGCAATGGAGCCGCCGTACAAGACAAGGCCGGGAATGTTCAGCCGCGCCAGCGCCATGACTCCTGCGGGAATGGTCTTGTCGCAGCCAACGAGAACGATCAGCGCGTCGAACAAATTGCCGCGCGCAACCAGTTCAATCGAGTCCGTGATGACTTCGCGGCTCACCAGCGAAGCGCGCATGCCTTCTGTGCCCATGGTGATGCCGTCAGAGATGGAAACGGTATTGAATTCGAGCGGCGTGCCTCCCGCGGCGCGAATCCCTTCCTTGACGTGTTCCGCCAGTTCCCGCAGATGGTAGTTGCAGGGACCGATCTCGATCCAGGTGTTGGCCACGCCAATAAGCGGTTTTTGAAAGTCGTCGTCCTTCAGGCCGCAGGCGCGCAACATGGCGCGTGCTCCGGCGCGATTTGCCCCGTCGATGAGTGCATGGCTTCGTGGCTTGAGCTGTTGGTCGGTCACTGGATAGTTCCTCCGCTTGGGCAAAACGGCCGCAGAGTCCGGAAGCAAGCCCATAAAAAACTCAGGCCATCATCCGGGTTTGGATGATGGCCGAATTCTTGTGCTTCGCTTTGGCTTATGCCGCCATCATCCGCTGGTGCGTCCTCCTACGAGGACGAAGCCAATTCCTACAAGCACGACACGTACTCGGCCGCCCTGAACCACAGCGTGGCCGCTTCGCGTGTTGGTGATGGCGATGCTCGACATAGGTATCGCCATGAAGATTATCAGGATGAGGCAGGGGAAGTCAATGAGTCCAATTAATAGTTATGCTGGATCAAATAAAAACAAATTATGATAGAGGTGTGGCAGCTTGCGCGCCCTATCCGGACATAATGCGGTTCTCTCTTTTCTGGTGGTCAGACATCTCTCGGTGGGCCCGCACGTCCAAGCCTTGCCCAGGAAACATGCTGTCGACGGTCACAAAGCTTACCGGAAACTTGTTGTATGATTCGGGCTGTGAATATCCTTCTGAATGAAGTGGAATGCCGGATATTGGGATCGCTGGTCGAAAAGGAAATCACGACTCCGGAATACTACCCTCTTTCGTTGAACGCGCTGGTCAATGCCTGCAACCAGAAGTCGAACCGCGATCCAGTGATGAGCCTGGACGAGGCAGCGGTGCGCCAGGCGCTACGCTCCTTGGAAGGGCAGTCGCTAGTACGGTCAGTCAGCCCGGCGGACAGCCGCGTAACCAAGTACGAGCACCGGTTGCAAGAAGCCTTCAACTTCTACCGCCACGAGATTGCCATCCTGTGCCTGTTGCTGCTGCGCGGACCGCAAACTCCCGGGGAATTGCGCGGCCGCTCCGAGCGCATGCATAACTTCGACGACCTCGGAGCGGTGCAATCGAGTCTGCAGTATTTAATGAAGCGCGAGCCGCCCCTGGTGAAGCCGCTTCCCAGACAGCCAGGAACCAAAGAGACGCGCTATGCGCACCTGTTGTCAGGAGATGTGGCATTTGCGGAGCCGGAGCTCGGAGCCGAGCCTGGCACTGGAGTTGGCTCAATGGACGGCGACAGGATAAAAAAGCTGGAAGAAGAGATCGCGGAACTCAAGAACGAAATGGCGGACCTGAAACAGCAATTTGGCCTGTTTCGAAAGCAGTTTGAATAAACGAGCCGCTGACTCCAACAGGGGCACGTATCGAGCGGCGTCAGGTGCGGCGCCAGGTCAAGAGAATGTAAGAACTGCGAACGAAGGGATATCTTGCGCAAAAGTTCCGCGCACTGCGCCGGCTAACTAACCGGCAACACACCTTTGCTGGGCATTCACTTTCCATTTCCGATGGAGATGCGATTCTTATGGCGCAAAAGCTGGCTGCAAATTTGCGCCTGGCGGTCGGCGTATCTTCCGGGTGCAATTTTTTATTTCGGGCCCTGGCCACCGCCCCAATTATACATCGCAGAGATCAACCGCTTCTCGCAACGAAGTCAGCGGATCTCGCGTGGGAACAAATTCGTGCGCCACGTACCCGTTGTAATTTGTCGCCGCGATCCCTCTCATTACCGCATCCCACTGGACTTCCTGCGTGTTGTCCAGCTCATGCCTCCCCGGCACTCCGCCCGTATGGAAGTGCCCCAGCCACTGGATGTTTTTTTGGATCGTGCGAATCAAATCGCCTTCCATGATTTGCATGTGGTAGATGTCATAAAGCAGCTTCACGCGCGGCGAGTTAACCGTCTCCATCACCCGCACTCCCCACGCTGTATGGTCACACATATAATCGTGATGATCCACCTTGCTGTTCAGCAGCTCGAGGCAAATCGTCACCCCGTTGTCCTCGGCGATTTTTTTCACGCGGCTCAGCCCGGCGATCGTGTTTTTTGCCCCTTCGTCGTCGGGCATGCCCGCGCGATTCCCGGAAAATGTGATCACGTTAGGCACTCCCTGCTTGGCTGCTATCGGAATATTTTTCCGGAAAGCCTCCTCGATCTTCGCGTGATTTTCCATCCGGTTCAAAGCGTTGGGAATATCCCCGCCCCCGGCATACCCCATGCTACAAATCAACCCGTAGCGGCGTGGAACCTCCCACTCCTCCACACCTAGCAGGTCAATCGCCTTCAAACCCATCTCCGCGCTCCGCTGGCACAGCTCGTCCAGAGGAATTTTCTGGTAACACCAGCGCGAAACAGACTGTTTGATTCGTCCCTTGCGGGGCGCTGCATGGATTTCCTGCGCCCACGAGGACGCAGGGGAAAGTGAGGAAACGGAGGCGATAGTCACTCCCGCGGCGATGCCTTTCAATAGTTCGCGGCGCGGTGCGTTGCTCATCGTAGCCCGAGTCTACCTGAGTGAGCCGAATCCTGGCGAGTGCAGAATTTCTGGACACCAATATGGCTGCTTTGGAGTCGTACGACAAGCAAGATTCCGATTGTAAGTCTGACCCGGAAGTTGGCGACCTGAGACACGCGTCTCGTGTTCTTTAAGGACTGGTTTGTTGACGCCCACATGGCCGGAACGCGATCACCCGGAGACCCGAGCGGGGCTAGCGATGTCGGGACCTCTTTGACCTACAGGTCCAACTGGCTGGACGGGATCGTAGAACGGCGAAAGATCGGCCCGAACTTCAACCCAGATGTGGGATTCATCGAGAGAGTGGATTCAAACGAGACCTACGGCAACCTAACTTTCAAAGCGAGACCCGAAATCAGAGGCGTGCGCGAGTTGCAATTCGAGGGATTCATTCTCCACGCTCCAGACACTCACAACGTCGTGCAAACACAGGAGTGGCAGGGCACTTTCCGCGCGGAATTCAACAACGGCGGTTATACCGACGACGATATCGCCGACGTGTTTACACAACGAATCACAACGCCCTTCCACATTTACAAGAACGTGTTTATTCCCAACGGTCTGTACCATTTTGCCCGCCATCAGTTGACCTATGGGTCGGGGCAAGATCGTAGGTTCACTTACAATTTCTTCGAACGCTTTGGCGGCCATTACGGTGGGAGTCTGAATGAATTCCGTGTACGGGCCAATTATCGCCCAACGGCGAAATTTTCGATTTCCGCTTCAGAGACTTGGGATCGCTTTAGATTGCCCCTGCCAAACGGAAATCTCTCCGCAGCGCCGGCGAGCTTGCAAGGGAACTACTCATTTAGCCGCTTTCTGACTTTTACCAGCCTCATTCAGATGGACACTTCAAACACGCAAGCCGTCAGCGCAAATCTTCGTCTGAGGTATAACTACCGCCCTGACAGCGATCTTTACATCATCTATAACGTCGGGACGCGGTTCGCCAGCATTGCCCCGGCGAACCCCCCTTCAGGTCCGGGAAACCCGCTTCGCAGTGAAATGGACCTATTCTTTCGCTCCATAAATCCCGAGATACGAAACGGGAGAATCCGATAGTAGTTAGCGGTCGCTAAATGGAAATTGGTTGGGCCGTACGGGCACGAATGTGTCGAACGCGAGAGATTGGCTGGAGCGATGCGACATGCCCCCGGTATCCGATATGGACATAATAGACAGGGAAGAACCACGACAGATCTCGCTTTACCTTCATTCCCCCCGGACTTTTTCCACCACTGACCTCCGCAGCGTGCGGCCGACCAGGTTTTTGCGCATCACAAGATTTCGTTTGCTGGCCCCTCAGATCACACCGGCATTTCGCAGCTTAAGAATCTTCGTGGCGTCGTAGCCCAGCTTAGCGAGCCAGAGTTCAGTGTGCTCAGACAGGACCGGAGCAGGGCTGGCAGGCACAGCATCATCCACTGATAAAACAAAACCACCGCGGGTGACGCGCTGGGAACCTTGTGGACTATCGAAAGTTGTGACGAAGTTCCGTTCCGCAAGATGTGAGTGCGACAAAATCTCCGGCACGCTCAGCACCCGCCCCACAGGCACACCGGCTTCGGTCAATAGTGATTCCCATTCGGCAGCGCTGCGAGCCGATAATGCTTGCTCCACTTCCTTGTTGATCGAGGCGCGGTTTCGTTTCCGAATCTCGCGATCCGAGAAACGCGGGTCGGTTTTTAATTCCGGCCGTCCGATCAGGTCGCATAGCTTTTCGAATTGATAGGTCTCATTTGCGGCGATGTTGAGCAGGCCATCCGCCGTGCGAAAGGTCCCCGAAGGAGCGGCCGTAAAATTTTCGTTTCCCATTGGGATGGGGACCACGCCGGCATTCAAATAGTTGGAAACGACCCAGCCCATGGAAGCAAGAGTTGCCTCCAGCATGGAGACATCGATCATGCGGCCGCGACCGCTTACCCGTGAGTCAACAAGAGCAGCGCAGACCGCCAGCGCCGCGGTAATGCCCCCCAAGGTGTCGCACACCGGGTAACCGACGCGCAATGGCGCGCTTTGCGCATCGCCGGTCACACTCATCACTCCGGATATTCCCTGGATGACCTGGTCGTATGCCGGGCGCATAGCGAGCGGGCCATCCTGCCCAAACCCGGACACGGCGCAATAAACAATACTTGGATTGATTTTCGAGACCACGTCATAGTCAAGCTGTAGGCGCTTCATAACTTTCGGGCGGAAATTTTCGAGGACAACGTGTGAAATGAGGACAAACTTCTTGAAAATCTCTTTGCCTTCCGGGGCTTTCAGGTTCAGTGTAACCGACTGCTTGCCCGCATTTACCGCAACGAAGGAGGCGCCCATCAACCGCGCGGCGGCGGCAGGATCGGCACCGAGCATCCGTGCCAGATCACCACGGCCAGGCTGTTCGATCTTGATCACCTCGGCGCCCAGTAACGCGAGTTGATAACTGCAGAAGGGCCCAGCGAGAACATTGGTGATGTCCAATACCCGAATGCCGGTGAGCGGGAGAGTCATCCTGCCTCAGTGGTGAGAAGAGTTCAGCCGGGGTTTCTTCTGCTCTAAGAAACCGTGGCCCCAACCGAAGTGGGTATACCGCCGCAGGCAGCGGGCCGTTTCGCTCGAAGCACATGTCCCTGATACGGCCTGGAAGAAAAATGGCTTGCGAACTCCGCGGCGTCAAGCAATCTATCCAGGTGAATTCCGGATTCGTATCCCATGCCATCCAGAAACGCAACGAGATCCTCGGTGGCCACGTTGCCACTCGCTCCGGGGCAATAGGGGCAGCCACCGAGTCCTGCGGACGTAGAATCAAACTCACGAATGCCAGCCTCAAGACCAGCCAGCGTATTCGCGAGTGCCCGTCCATACGTGTCGTGAAAATGGAGCGCCAACTCGTTTGTTGGGATTTTGAGCTCTTCCTGAATGAGCGCAAGGGCTTCACTGACCTGATCCGGGAACGCCATGCCATCCGTGTCGCAAAGGGCCACCCGCCATGAACCTTGTTCGCGAGCAGCTCGAACGGCACTCAGTAAAGAGCGACTGGAAATTCTTCCTTCAAAGGGGCAATGAAAGCAGGTGGAAAATCCCGAGCGCAGAACAACACCATCCTGTTCGGCTCTCCTACTGACCTGGTTGAGCAGTTCGATAGATTCGGTCATGCTGCGGTTCAAGTTTTTGCGATTGAAAGTGTCACTCACGGCGATAACAAACTCCAGATGGCGTATGCCAGCGGCAACGGCCCGTTCATAGCCTTTCAGGTTTGGAATCAGAGCAGAAAACTCGACTCCAGGGAATTTGTCGAGTTGCGCGGCTACGGCTTCTGCATCTGCCAGCTGCGGCACCCATTTTGGATGGACAAAACTGGTGGCCTGAATGTGTTTGATGCCAGCAGCAACCAGCTTCTCGATAAGAGCGAGCTTGTCTTTCGTTGGAATTGGATTGGGCTCGTTCTGGAGCCCGTCGCGCGGCGTGACGTCAACCACATGAATTTTGTCTTTCATCGGAATAACCCCTCTGCCAACCGAAAAAGACCAACAGTCCCCTCAGCAACCTGCAGAATGGAACCGCGCAGATAAATGCACTTCAGATCAATATTCTAGCGCTTTGTCAGTCTTCCGCCTCGTAGGTCCATACTTGAGCGGGCTCGCTTCCCTTGGCAGGAACGCCCACATAAAAGCGGTCGCGCCTGGCGAAGAAATAACCGGTACGAATTCCAATCCCTGATGGAACATTTGCAATCAACTCGTAGTGGTCAGGATCATTCTCCTGGAAGACGCTGATGAATCCCTCGGCGCCGATGACGTAGATGCGTTTACGCGAGGCGTCAAAGAAAACGTCGTCACACTCTCCAGCGGCGCGGAGCCGAGTGACTTCGTTGCCAGTTTCGGTATTCAGGACGACCATCATAGGGGTCTTGCGGGTAATGCTAAAGAGCCGGTGATCCTGTTCATTCAGGGCCATTGCATAATTGCCACGGAGTCCCTTAAGCGGCCATTTCGTCACTGCCCCGGTTTTGCGGTCGATGGACTCCACCACGTTGCCTGCGTCCGGCACGTTCGCATAGATGTGTCCACCGGATGCCTCCACTTGAAAAGACTCGGGATGACCCTCTGTTTTGTATAACTGGCCTGTGCGTTCGTCAGTCTTGGGGTCGATCTTGGCGATGCCGCCATCGTCTTCGCCGAATCCGACAAAGACCGTCTTTGAGACTTCGTCGTACCGCATGTTGTCGGGGTCTTTGCCAAAGTCAATGGTCTTGTGAAGCGTATAGGTCGCGCCGTCGTACACTCTCACCTTGCCGTCTTCGGCGTTTGCCACATAGAGCTTGTCGAAGCCGGGGACGTAGAGCGGGCCTTGGGGTTGCGCGAGGCCTTTAATGCTGTGGACAACTCTTCCCGCGAACACGTCGATGACTTCCAATGTGTTGTTGCCGAGCGCCGAAACGAACAACCGCCTCCGCTTGGCGTCCGCTGTAAAATGATCGAGTCGGCCGGCCACGCCGGGCACGGGAATCTGCTCCTCCAACTGCAACGGGAGAAATTCACGGGTCTGCGTTTGCGCTACCGCAGTCTTTGTGCTTCGCATGGTAAGCACACATAGTGTCGCCAGTGCGACGAAACTAAAGACGAACAGCCTCTTCATATTCCCTCCTGAGAATGATTGTTACTGCTTCCTGGACTCACCAAAATCCAACCGGGTCCGAAGGGTTTCAGGACCCTGGTTCGAACACAAGTATCGCGGCCTCTTCGTTATCATGAGCTGGCGCCGCGACGTAGTAGCGGTTCAGTTCTGGCGACCAGAACGACGTGCCGGCTCCGGGTCGCGTCGGGATTTTCCCGAGGGTCTCATAGTTGTCCGGGTCTTTTTGCTGATAGCAGAAGACGTATCCAACATCAAAACCCCTGCCGCCCGAAACGTAGATTCGCCCGCGCGCGGCATCGAAATAGACGCCGTCCATGCCTTCAACAGTCGGAAGATGCGCGACTTCCTTCCCAGAACTCGAATCCATTGCGACCATCTCCGGCGGAGTTCGTGTCCCTATGAATAACCGGTGGGACTTTTCATCAAAGGCGCCATCGCCGGTACGTTGACTGCTGACAGGCCAAGTTGAAACGATCTTGCGATTTTTCGTGTCGATCACCTGGACTTTGCTTTCCGTGGAAACAAAGACGAAGAGTGTCTTTCCGGATTTGTCAAGCAAGAGTTCGGCAGGATGAGCGGCGACTTGCACGCCGCCAACGTGCTTGTCCGTTTTGGCGTCGATAATCCCAACCTCGCCGAAGTCTTTGCCTGCATCCTTGCCGCCATAGCCTACATAGAGCAACTTCGCGTGCGGATCGTAGGCCACACGGTTAGGACCCAGCTCCAGCTTGATGGAATCAAGCAACTCGAGGGTGTCACCGCCGAATACCCGGAGCATTCCGTCGTCTCCGCTGGCCACAAACACTTTGTTGAGAGATTCCACGTACGCGATACCCTGCGGCTTTTGAAACCCTGGGATGCTTTTCATCCACTTGCCCGCCTGCAGATCCACGACTTCGAGCGAACCGTTCTCTAGTCCGGCGACGAATAGGCGCTTCCCCTTGACGTCCACATCCATATGGTCGATGCGGCCCTTGACGTTCGGCATAGGGATCGTCTGGGTGAGACGAAGCGCCTGTTTTTCTTGTGCGTTCGAGTTTGCTGGTTCGAATCCCGAAAGAAGCAGTAGGATGGTTAGAACAACGGAACGACGATTTTTCATCGCGTTGACCTCTCGCTTTGACATTTTTCCTGGGGCCCTCTTGCCTGCTCCATCAACCTGTCTAAGGTGATTTCTCTTCGATAGTCCGACCTGCATTCACGACCGAAAAGAGCAATCCCGAGCCTACGGTGATCAGCGCGGCGACGTCCAGTGCGCGGCTCCAGCCTTGGTGGACAGCGAGATAGGCCGTGGCAGTTGACGAAATTGCTCCACCCACATTCCCCACCGTGTTCATGAGCGCAGAAAGCGAGGCCGAGAAATCCGGGGCAAGGTCAATGCAAGAAGCCCAGAAATTGGAGGTGGCAAAGTAGTTGAAGCCGGCGGCAAGAGCGATCATGGGGAGCGCAATCATAGTAATGGTGAGATGGCTTCCGGTGAGAAGAAGAATCGCCGAGACTCCCATGCCAAGCCATACAGTGTAGATTCGCCCCTGGCGTCGCCCGGCACGGCGAGATAAGTGGTCGGAGAACCAGCCGCCAACAGGAGAGAGCAAAGCCATAGCCAGGAAAGGAGCAGAAGTCCAAGCGGCGGCTTCCATCATTTTCAGGCCGCGCACCTTGACGGCGTAAAAGTAAAACCAGTTGTAGTACACGTAGAACGCGTAACCCTGGCAGCCGTAAGCGAGAATCAAACCCCACACTGACGAACTGGCGAGCATTTTAAGCCAAGGAACGCTCTTGGCGCGCGCCGTCAGGCGCCGCAGGTCATCGCCGCCTCGAGCGCCGGGATGAATCTGGTCAAGCTCAGCGGCGGTGACGCTCTTGTGTTCTTCCGGCCAATCGGTCGCGTAAGCGCGCCAAATCACAACCGTGAGAAGCGCCAGCGCGGAACACAAATAAAAAGAGATGCGCCAGCCGTAATGGAGGGTGGACCAGGCAATAAAAATGGGAGTCAGAGTTCCACCAAGGCCCAGGCCGGCGCTTTGCAATCCGCTGGCAAAGCCGCGTTCCCTCAAACTAGTCCACGAGGCAATTACCCGAATGCAGCTCGGCGAGACGGCCGCCTCGCCGACTCCGGTGAGGAAGCGAATGATTTGGAACACCAGCAAGACACTGATCCCGGCGCCCGCAGCAAAGCGCGGCCCAGCCCCCATCATTCCAGCGCCGAGGCCGAAACACAGGATGGACGCGGTCAATGTGCGCATAGGGCCGAGGCGGTCGCAGATGTATCCCCAGGGAATTTGAAACAGGGCGTAGCCCCAGAGGAAAGAGCTGAAGATGCGCCCCATTTTGATGGTGTCTAAAGCAAACTCTTCCTCGATAGTCTTGCCTGCGATGCTCAGGTTAAGACGGTTGAGCGCGGTCACCGCCATGATCAACATGACGATGCCCATGATGTTCCAGCGGACACCGGTGGCAGCGCGTGAGTTTGTGGGGCCAGTCACGGCAGGAGATTGTGCGGAAGCGGTGGTCGGATGATTCAAAGGATGCTTAGCCCCCGTAGCGGTGATTGCTGCGAACTCTACCTGTGACCGGAGCGAATGATGTATCTTCCGATGGGCACACCGGGCGAGAGGAGTTGGTAAAACGCTTAGATCCTCCGCTGAACCGCGACTCGATGAACAGAAGTCGTCACTTCGCTAGAGAAGGTCATGCCTGAAAAGCACGGCCTTCTCTTCGAAGCAGAAGGGTAACTCCTACCAAAGGAATTTAACTCCAAGCTGAATCTGACGTGAGGTTGTGGTCGTCGCGTCAATCTGACCCAAGCTCCCCCCCAGCGTGTTGTTGTCCAACGGCGCTTGAAAATTCGCGTGGTTGAAAAGGTTAAAGAACTCAAAGCGTAATTGCACATTGAACGCTTCCGAAATTCGTGGAACGTGAGTGTTTTTGATCACAGAGAAATCCACATCCACTAGCTTTGGGCCATACAACTGGTTGCGTCCATTGTTGCCCATTCTGATGCCGTTTGCTGTGGGCGGGGCAAGCTGGAAGCAGCTAGCATTGAGATAAGTGAGGCCCACGATGCTCTTGAAATTTGAATTAATCGGGTTACATCCAGCTACTCGATCCGGATAGTCGAACTGGTCTGAGCTATTTTGCCCGAGCGGATCCGCTCCGGTGACCACGGTGAACGGCACACCCGTGCTGGCAGTGATAATCCCTCCCACTTGCCAACCCCCGGCAACCCACTTCAATGGCGAATCGCCACCTGGGCTCGGCAGGCTGTAGAGATAATTCACGGATAGGTTTTGGCGAATGTCAAAGTCACAGGGGCCGTGCCTGCTTCCAGCCTTGTCAAAGAAGATTAGCGAGCTCAGCGAGTTCTGGTAGGGATCGCCCAGTTGTGCGCCGTCTCCGTCGGACAGGCATTTGCTCCATGTGTATGCGGTCTGAGCCTGGAAGCCATGCAAGTCCCTTGCCGCAAGTTGGGCCTGAAGGCCGTTGTATTTGGACGTGCCATCAAAAAAGATGGGGCGAATAAAAGCAGAGTTCGGGTTTGCAATTGTGCCGCTCCCCACTGGTATGGGCCAGAAGTACTGCCCATTGATCAACTTGGCGATTACTTGATTGCTGTCGTCTGTGGTGAATGCGTTGTGCACGACATGCGAACCAACGTATCCGATCTGCGCAGAGACTTTGGAGGTGAGCTGACGCTGGATATTGACGTTCCAATTCATCGCATAGCTGCGGTGGGGGTGCTGATCGACCCAGCGAGTTCCCGGAGCTGTTGGGTTGATGAAGGGCAGCACGTTGGGGAACGAACCCGCGGGCAGGCCTCGCTGGCTGAATGAGAGAGAGAACGGATAGGTAAGAGAATCCCCTATCGTAAAGACGTACGGCAGCGGTAGAACATCGAAAAGTCCGAATCCGCCGCGTAGGGCCGTTTTTCCATTGTGGAAGGGATCCCAGGAGAAACCGATTCTCGGATCAAAATTGTGAGTCGTGGGATTGCTTTCCCACATGCTGCCCACAGGCACGGTGCAACCTGGGACGCTCGTCGGGCCGAAAGCATTCGGGAATACGTTGGGGCAGGGTCCCGATCCCGCAGGCGCGGAAAACGAGTTCAGCAGTCCGAACTTGCCATGTGCTTCGCTCGGATCGGTGAGTATTTCATAGCGTAGCCCGATGTTCAAAGTCAAGTTGGATCTTAGGCGCCAATCATTCTGAATGTAGCCCCCGAACAGGCTGTCCCGGGTTCCCACCTCGCCTCTGACAGCAGGCGAAAGAAGCAGCGCCTGGGCCGGATGGTTGGTAAGAAAATTCTCGAGCGGTGTAACGCTTGTTGCGTTGAACCGAAAGTCCCCATTCTGCCTAACTTTCGACAAGACGTCGTATTGCATGCGCTCGAAGGCGAATCCGAATTTCAATGAGTGCTTCCCTTTTGTCCAAAAGATGTCATCGTAGGCCTGGAAGGAGTTGTAGTGATGTCCAAAGAAGGATAGATTTCCCAAACCTCCTGCAGAACTGATTTCCCCCGAAACTTCGATCAGCGGGGCGAATAGACCGGCGCTTATGCCCAGATTCGTGTCTCCCGCGACTGGATTGACCGCTCTTACGGGCTGATTCACCAATCCGACAACTCGGTTGAAGCCGAACCTGGCGGTATTGACAAGCGCGGGATTAAAGATGTGATTTTCTGCGATCCCGAACATCTGCCGCTTGGTAAAAACTTGATGAATGTTGTTGTTCAAATTGTCCGGCGTGGCCTGTGGCGCCTTATCAAAAAAGTAGCTCCCGTTCAGCGAGTCGCTCGCTGAAATCTTGTGGTCCGCCTTGATTGTGAAGTAGTTCTCGTTAAGGACCTTAAGCCCGGCAGTCCTTATAGTCTCAGTGTCGCCGTTGTTCTGTGTTGCTATTGCCGTTACTTTCGTCGGGTCCGGCCACAGCCCGAGGTATGGTGCAACTCTGGAATCTACCGTCACCGTGTGCGGTGTACACGTAGCACCGGCGCCGGGAGCGGAACACAAATTACCAGCCCGCGCAGCGGCCGAAGGAATAATATCGCTGAAGCTGAGGCTCTGACTCTGACGGACGGCCTCGTAATCTCCAAAGATGAACGTCTTATCCTTTATAATCGGCCCCCCGGCGGACCCGCCAAACTGAGTGCGACGGAATGGGGGAATCTTCGGGCCATCGAAGAAATTGCGGGCGTCTAAGACTTTGTCACGATCAAAAAAATAACCGGAGCCATGGAATTGGTTGCTACCAGACCGGGTGATGGCGTTGATAACGGCGCCGGAGGTGCGCCCATATGCCGCGGTGTAGTTGGTAGTCACGACAGAGAACTCTTGGACGGCGTCTACGCCCAAGCTAGCCCCGAGCACGCTGCCAGGCGCGCCGTTCGAGTAATCATTTATGTTGATGCCATCAATCCGGTAGGTGTTCTCATTGGGACGGTGGCCGCTGTCGGCAAGCTGGTCGCCAAAACCACGGTTTCCACGATTGGCGGTTGCCCCGGTCGAAGCCTGCGCACGGACGCTGATAACGCCCGGTTGGAGGGTCGCCAGTTGCGTCCAATCACGCCCGTTCAAGGGAAGCTCTACGACCGTCCGCTGCTCGACGGTTGCGGTAACCGTAGAGCTTGTTGTGTCCACCGAGGGTGGAGCTTCATTTACAGTGATTGTTTGAGTGAGCTGCCCGACCTTCAAACCGAAATTCAGTGCCTGCTGAGCTCCGACAGTGAGCGTGATCCCCTTTTGCACCGTGGTTTGGAAACCGTTAGCCGTCACGGTTACCTCGTAGTTGCCCGGGGAAAGGTTTGGCGCGGAATATACTCCGTCCGTGTTCGTGGTGACTTCGCGGACGTCCCCGGTCGCAAGGTTTTTGATGGAAACTTTCGCACTCGCCACCGCGCCACCCGACTCGTCGGAAACAACTCCAGACAGACTTGCCCCTGCCAATTGTGCCTGGGCTGGCTTTGTAAAGACAAAAAAGGCAAGTAAGAAGAACGCGATCACGATAGTGCCGGCACTGATCTTCTTCGTACTTCCGAAGTTCATTGTCCCCCCCTCCTGCAAAATCAATTCCCCCAAATACTGCAAAGGACTCAATTCCCAGGTTCTAATTCCCTGAACACGCTTGATCCTTAGCAAATCAATCGACTTGAAATGGGTAATGGGTGCCCCTGTCCGGTTTCTGCCGGAGCACCCAGTGTTGCGGGACTCTGACCCAGAATGGAAAACGATTGCAATGCTCTATGCGTCACATGCAAAACATTCCTAGGTCACACATGCAGCCACAGATGATAAAGAGGTTATGGAGCGTTGTAACACGTCTTTGACCTGTATTTCCTCAGAGACTATACTTCCCTCGACACCCTTCCTGTGCCATGGACCCGGCTGCCCATACCGCTAAACTCATTCGCTTCGGCGTTTTTGAAATCGACTTGGAGGCCGCCGAACTCAGGAAGCAGGGCCGGAAGATCAAGCTCCAAGAGCAACCTTTGCAAATCCTCCTGCTCCTGCTCGAACATCGCGGTGGGCTGGTCAACAGGGATGAGCTACGACATGCGTTATGGCCCGATGATACATTTGTGGATTTTGATCACAGCCTGAACACTGCCGTGATGCGGCTCCGCGAAGCGCTGGGCGACTCCCCGGAGAATCCGCGCTTCATCGAGACCGTCCCCAAACGTGGCTATCGGTTCATTGCCCCCATCGACGTGGTGGCCGCTCCGGTCCCGGAGAGGCCCGTGCAAGTGCACCTTGGAACGCTGGTGCCTGCCGCCGCCCTGACCATGAGGGCGGCGGCAGTGCCCAAAGAATTGGCTGAGGCCTCTGAAGTCGCGGGGCCGGACAAGAAGCCGCAGAGCGTACAGAAAACCGTCCGGAGAACAGGAATCATCGCGGCGGGTGCGATCCTGGTCCTGGGCATCACCGCATACTCGATTCATAAAGTCAACGCCGGCAAGGCCAATTCTCAGCGAATCACTTCACTGGTTGTGTTACCGCTCGAGAACGTTTCCGGGGATAAGGATCAAGACTACTTCGCCGATGGCATGACCGACGAATTGATCGCTCATCTTGCGAAAATCCGTTCCCTGCGAATCATTTCGCGCACGACGGCGATGGCTTATAAGGGCAATCGCAAACCCCTTTCGGAAATCGCGCGTGACCTGAACGTGGATGGAGTCGTCGAAGGAACAGTTCTGCGCGCAGGGAATCGTGTCCGCATTACGGCAGAGCTAGTCCAAGTTTCCACCGATCGCCAGATCTGGGCCGAATCGTATGAGAGCCCTGTGGGGGACATTCTGACATTGCAAGGTCAGGTTGCCAGTGCAATTGTCAACCAAATTAGTGTCCAGCTGACTCCGGAAGATCAGAAGCGGCTGGCGAGCAGTCCGCGGCCCCTCAATCCGGAAGCCTACGAAGATTATCTGAAGGGCCGCTACTACTGGAACAAGCGCTCAGACGAAGGGATTTCTAGAGCCATCGAGTATTTCGAAGCTGCTACGAAGAAGGATCCCACCTATGCGCTCGGATACGCCGGCCTCGCGGACTGCTACAGCGTCGTGGGCTCAACCATCGTCGGCACGATGTCCCCTGCTGAAGCAGGTCTGAAAGCCAAGGCGGCGGCACAAAAGGCGCTGGAAATCGACAGTTCGCTCGGAGAGGCGGAAACCTCCCTTGCTAGCGTGCGCTTCAATTACGATTGGGATTGGCTGGCCGCGGCGAGCGGATTTCAGCGCGCCATCGAACTGAATCCGAGTTATGCCACCGCCTACCAACGCTATTCACTCTATCTCATGGCAATGGGCCGCGCTCAGGAGAGCGTGGAGGAAATCAACCTCGCGCGTCAACTCGATCCACTGTCCCTGAGCATAAATTTTAGCCTGGGCTGGCGGCTGTACATGGCGCGCCATTACAAGCAAGCGTTCGAACAGTTGCGCAATACTCTGGAGATGGACCCGAACTTCGCGCTGGCTCATCTTGTCCTTGGGGAAACCTACGAGCAACAGGGCAATTATCCGCAGGCCATTGAGCAACTGCAAAAAGCAACGGCCATTGCTCCGAATAGTCCGCTGATGCTCGCAGGGCTCGGCCACGCGTACGGCGGCGCGAAGAGAACTGCGGAAGCACGAACCGTTCTCAACCAACTGATGGAGCAATCGAAGAAACAATACGTCGCGCCGTTTTATGTTGCACTCGTTTACGCTGGCTTGAGCGAAAACGAAAAAGCGATGGACTGGCTGGAAAAGGCTTATGAGGATCGTTCGAATGGGCTTGTGTTCATAAAGGTCGACCCGGAATTGGATAGCCTGCGTTCGAATTCTCGGTTTAAAGAACTGCAGAGCAAAATGCACCTTTCAGAGTAAGGTCTTCAATACAAGAGCCCCTGTTTTGCGCATACTGTGGGATGCATGCTTCACAAGATTTAGGTTGCGTTTAGGTTTTGTGAATTAGTTTTGTGCTGGCAGCGTCCTGCTTACGCAACGCAATTAGAGACTGGTTGAGATTCTGATGCCTGCGAGGATGGAAATATGATGAGGCGCGATCTTTTTAAAGCATCTCTGGTGACAGGAGCAGCGGCGCTGCTTAGCAAGCCGAGTCTCAGCAAGGCCGCCAAAGGCCAGAGCGTTTTTCCGGACGTGCCTGGTCTGACAAAGTACGTGGCGCAATTTGTTTTAGATACAAAGTATGACGACATCCCGCCGGAAGTCATCGCGCTCGGCAAGAAATCGATTCTCGATGGATTTGGATTGGCCCTGGCGGGCTCCCTGGCGGAGTCCGGCCCGATTAGCCGCCGCAAGTACATCGAGAGTTTGGGTGTTTGCCAAGGGAAATCCACGGTCATCGGGTCATCTCTGAAGTCCACTCCGCGATTCGCAGCTTTTGTTAATGGCGTATCGATCCATGCCGATGATTTCGATGACACGCAGCTTGCGGTCGCGAAGGATCGCGTGTACGGTCTGCTGACGCATCCGACTGCTCCGGTTTTGCCATCGGCCTTTGCCCTCGCAGAACTTGGCGAAATTTCCGGGAAAGACCTAATGCTCGCGTATCCGGTTTTGATGTACGTATCGCAACTCCAGTCGAAGGCCTGCCACTTGAAGCGAAATCCAAAACGCTGGCCTGCCGCCTCCAGAACGCGGATGCCTTCGGGAACGACTTCTTTCTCGATGCCATCCCCAGCGATGACTGCGATTGTGAAGGTATTCATCTGCGCCGTTGTTTTTCCTTTCTCAGGTGAGAACAACGAAAAGAATCTCGCTCTTTTGCGGAGAGATTTCAAAGTCTCGTCGTAAAACCAACTAGGGCTTGAATTCCATCTGCATTCTGTTCGAGCGATTCGCTGACTGGCTTGGCGAATCATCGCCGTCTTTTCGATGCGCTACACGCAGAGATTTGCCGATTTAAACGCACCAAGCGGGAATTCTCTCTGGTATTGCTGGACCTCGATGGATTGAAAAAGATCAACGATCGATATGGTCATCTAGCGGGAGACCGGGCGCTCTGCAGGCTGGCGCACATCCTGGCAGATCGCAGCCGGTCCGTAGACACCGCAGCGCGGCAAGGCGGAGACGAGTTTGCTCTGGTTCTGCCGGAGACCGGCATAGTCGCCGCGACATTGGTAGCACACCGGATTTGCGATCTTGCTGCGAAAGATGCGGAAGAGCCAAGGCTTTCCGTTAGCGTAGGGGTTGTCAGTTATACAAAGGATGCCGATACCATCGGGACTATGGTACGAGCAGCGGACCAGGCTCTCTATGCCATCAAACTGGCAAAAGCCGCTCGCGTTTCTTAGTTGTTTTACCACATTGAAATCCCGAGTCGTCGTAATCGGGAACGTCAATTTGATAGCAACACGGCCTGCAAAGGAAGGCCCCCGATGAATGAATATCCTTCCCGCCCACGTGCTGGGTCACAAATACTCAGGCTGCCTCGTAGTTCTGACGACAAAATCCAGTATTTACTGAGAGCGGAAGAACAGCTTCTTCAATCGATTTCTGCGCGTGCACCCCTTTCGGAAGTTCTCGATAGAATCTGCAGCGCTATTGATTCTCAGATTGGCAACATGGTTTCGCTCATTTCCCTTCCGGGCGACGATGTAACCGATCATGCCGAAATCGCACGGATTGCAGCGCTTTTTGGTTTACATGCTTTTTGCTCCTCACGTGTTGTTGCGGAGAATGACGAACTGCTTGGAACCCTGGAGATGTACAGCTGCGTTCCGCGCAGCCCCTCTGCCCGCGAGTTTCGATTGATTGAGCGCGCGACGTGTCTCGCCGCAATTGCGATCAGACGTCACGATGCGGCAAACCAACATAGCTATGGTCGCATTCCCTGGAATCGGCCAGTGCGAGGACGTGTTCTCGAATGGCCAGTTTCCACGAACTAGTTTCCAAGCAAACAACGGACATGCACTCTGATAATTACATCTTCCAGCATCGAATTGCTCCTGGGAGAAGGCGCTACAAGCGAGTCGAGACACCCCAAGGGGTCTCGGTCTATTGGGCGTGTCAAAAGCTTGAGGATACTGCACGAGTCCGGGACCTCAGCTTGGGAGGTCTGTTTGTCGCGGCACAAGAAGCGCTGGCCGTGGGAGCGACGCTCAAACTTGACTTTCTTGTCCAGGAAGGCACGATCAGGGCCGCTGGCGTTGTGCGGCACGCAGAGCCCGGACGCGGAATGGGGCTGAAGTTCAGGTCAGTGCGTGGTGAAGATCTCCAGCACTTGGTGGAACTAGTGAATCGCTTGTCCGCTCTTTCTAGTTTTCAGCCTGCCCAGGAGGGGAAACAAAATGACCGAATCCGTTCACGCTGTCTGACGCGATTCTCCAAGTAATGCTGCGGTTAGCCAGCGCTGCTCCCAAAACGCTTTCATGGTTGCACTTTTCTTTGCTACGACTTCAAGACATGATTGAGCCCGTTTCCGCGTACCCTTGACGGAAAAGGCTTCTGGAGGTATATTCCTTTGGAGGAATGGGAAGTAGAGTTTACGGATGAATTTGGAGGATGGTGGGACGGTTTAACTGAAGCCGAACAAGTAGACGTTAGGGCGGAGGTAAACCTGCTTCGACGCTTCGGACCGGCACTCGGCAGGCCCCATGTGGACTCCGTAGCATCCTCGAAGCACGCCAACATGAAGGAATTGCGTGTTCAGCATCGGGGAAAGCCCTACCGCGTGCTGTTTGCTTTCGACCCGCGGCGAACTGCGATCCTCCTGATCGGCGGAAATAAGACGGGGAAGGGTCGTTGGTACAAGGAGTTTGTGCCGATGGCCGATAGGTTGTACGAGAAACATCTGGAAACGCTCCGACGGGAGGGATTGCTCAATGGCTAAGAATTTTCGAGAACTGGAAGGGAAGATGTCACCGGGGGCCCGTGCGCGGTCAGATGCCAAAACACAGAAAATGATCGCGGAGATGGCGCTCAACGAGCTTCGTCAGGCAATGGGCATAACCCAGGAGCGCTTGGCAAAGGCGTTGCGCATCAATCAAGCCGGCGTGTCCAAGATCGAAAGCCGCTCCGACATCTTTGTGAGCACGTTGCGCAAAGCTATCGAGGCGATGGGCGGTAAGCTGGAGATTCGCGCTAAGTTTCCGGCTGGCGAAGTGAGGATTAGGCAGTTTGGAGGACTTGCCAGACGACAGCGCTCACGATCCCGGCGTAGCGACCCGGGCCGACGCGCGAAGGCTGCGGCATAGGGAGAGCGATGAGCGGTTGGAGTGGGCTTAAGTTGGGCACAGTTGCAGGTTGCAGGCAGCATTGAGCGACTCCTGAAATTCAAGATCAGATCCAAAGACCGCGCATAACCATTTGAGACGATTCGCCACGGGCGGAAGCGGATCAGTCTTCCTCATTGTTGCTTCCGGTGAAGCCAGGACGGGTCACTGTGCCACATCCTGTTCGAGATATACCGATTGGCACGCTGAGAAGCGTCGAAAAGCAAGCAGGCATTAGGTTGAGGTGATTGATGGATTACATCGCATATCTGCATAAGGATCGTAAATCGGATTTTGGCGTGAGCTTCCCAGATTTTCCTGGGTGCATTACGGCTGGTAGAACTTTGGAAGAAGCGCGGCGCAGAGCGGCAGAAGCCTTGAGCTTTCATATCGCTGGTATGGTTGAGGATGGCGAGAAGATTCCCAGTCCATCCACTGTTGATGACGTGGCAGGCGATCCTGCCATTAAGGATGCCGTGGCGTTTCTTGTCCCTGCTCATTCTGAACGGACAATCCGCGTCAACATAACCGCTCTGGAGAGCCAGATTGAGAAGATTGACCGTTTGGCGCGGTCTGCAGGCCTAACGCGATCGGCTTTTCTCGTGCGGTCGGCCATCCAGTCTCGGCCAGCGAAAGAGAAGAAATACAAGGGCAAAAAAGCTTTCGCCTAATCCGCCAAGAGAAAATAAAACTAGATCATTCGAGCGCCGATGGTCTAAAGCTGTCGGCACTCTCTTTTTGCAAACTATTCCTGTCTAGCCATCCTTTCCCAGGTTTTTGAAAAGCGATGCCTGATTTACGATCCTCTGTCCGTCAGGGTCGGTTGTAGAGGGGAAAAGACATCTTTTCGCGGATGGCGGATTCAACGCGGTTCGCAATTGTGAGCGGCACCACAAAATCCCTTATCGAAGACTCAACTTACAACCGCATTGCCACGAAGCTAAAAGATGCCTTCTTCCTCGAATTTCGGTACCAGCCACCAGTCGCTGAGGTGAATTCCTGGAACAATTCTCTCCGCGCCGTCTCACAAGTTTTTCAAACAGCAAGCTTGCTCGATCATGGCGTTTTGCTGGAACTTCAACTCCCACTCACTTCCAAGCGGCTTGACTGCCTTGTGACCGGGTACGACAGCAAAAAAGCACCTAACGCAGTCATCATAGAGCTAAAGCAGTGGAGCGGCTGCAAAGGCGCATCTGGCAAGAACGAGGTAGCGACCTTCGTCGGCCGCAATGTCCGGGATGTGCTTCATCCTTCCGTCCAAGTCGGTCAGTACATGACGTATCTCACCGATTGCCACACGGCTTTTCAGGGCGAAGACGGAATCAGCGCACACGCCTGTTCTTATTTGCACAACTACAGCCCGATCAAGGACGATCCTCTTTTCTTACCGCACTTTGCAGAGCAGATTAGGCGGTCTCCGGTCTTCACTGCCGATCACGTATCGCATCTCACTGCGTTTCTAGACGAACGAATCCATGGTGCCGATAGCGGCGATGTTTCGGCGAAAGTAGAGCAGAGCAAGTACCGCCCCAGCAAGAAGCTGCTCGACCACGTCGCCAAACTTATCAAGGGCAAGCCGGAATACGTGCTACTCGACGAGCAGCTAGTGGTTTATGACAAGGTTGTGGAAGCTGCGAAGGATGGTGTCAAAAGTAGGAAAAAGGTGGCCATTATCGTGCGAGGCGGCCCTGGCACCGGGAAATCGGTCATTGCCATGAACTTGCTCGGTGATCTCTCAGGGATGGGCCTGAACGCGCACTACGTGACGGGTTCTCGTGCCTTCACCTCCACTATTCGGGAAATCGTAGGCACCCGTGGGGCTGCGCAAGTGCGGTACTTCAACAGCTATATGGGCGCGGACGCGAATGTGATTGATGTCATGATCGCCGATGAAGCTCATCGAATTAGGGAGACTAGCAACAACCGATTCACGCCAAAGGTAAAGCAAAGCAAACTCTCACAAATCCACGAGTTGTTAAAGGCAAGTCGCACATCTGTGTTTTTCATTGATGACGACCAGATCGTAAGACCAGGGGAGATCGGCTCTACCGGCTACATTAAGACGGAAGCTGAAAAACTCCACTGCGACGTTTGTGAATTTGAATTGGAAGCCCAGTTCCGCTGCGCTGGCTCAGATGCGTTCGTCAGTTGGGTGAACAACACCCTCGGAATTCAGCGCACACCACATGTGATGTGGAATCAGGCCGACGAGTTCGATTTTAGAATCATGCCCACACCCCAAGCTTTGGAGGACGCAATCAGGAAAAGGCTGGAAGAAAAATCGACAGCGCGGCTGGCAGCAGGCTTTTGTTGGCCGTGGTCTAATCCCCGGTCTGACGGGACACTCGTGGATGACGTAGTCATCGGTGATTACGTCCGACCATGGAACGCCAAATCCGACTCGGGCAGCCTCGCTCCTGGCATCCCGAAAGAGAGCCTCTGGGCGTACGACTCAGGCGGCGTGAATCAAATTGGTTGTGTTTACACGGCGCAGGGATTCGAATTCGATTATGTGGGCGTCATCTTCGGGCCTGATTTAGTCTACATACCCGAGGCTGGGGATTGGAGGGGAGACAAGACCAAGTCCTTTGACACTGTTGTGAAGAGGTCCGGCGAACGATTCACGCAAATGGTAAAAAACACTTACCGCGTTCTTCTGACGCGCGGCATGAAAGGCTGCTACGTCCACTTCATGGATAAGAACACAGAGAACCTGTTTCGAAGTCGCGTGGAACACACTGGAAAAGTGCAGTGAATCTGGCGATTATTCCGAGGGTGCTCGCCATGCTCAATACTTGCGAGATTTCCGGAACCCCTGTGGTTTGAATTCTCATTTGCTGGCGACGACAGAGAATAACTGAAAGTCGCCAGGGATGTTCTTTACGTCGTTGATTACGCGCGCATCTTGAAGCTCAAAGTGATCCTTAACTCGAGCCTGAGTTGATGCGGAAACAAGAATCTGGTTCTTGAGTGATCGCGATTCTATCCGTTGAGCGAAATTCACGTTCGGCCCAAGAGCTGTATACTGGTCGCGTAACTCAGTTCCACCATTGCCGATAAGTGCTTCACCCGTATGAATGCCACAGCCTAAACCAATTTCGATGACTTGCGGGGTGTATAGCGTCCACTGTTCTGTCCACTTTGCCAGCAAGGGCACAAACTGCCGCTTCATATCAACGGCAGCACCAACAGCATGAACTGCGTCCTGTCGGCCATCATCATCTTTATGATTGAACGCTCCAAACACGCCCATTACGGCATCGCCACTGTACTTGTCTAGAACGCCGTGGTGTGTGAAGATGATTTCGGCCCCCACCTGGAAATATTCCTTGAGGAATCCTGCTATTAGGGTAGGGTGAGCCTTCAGACTCTCACATAATTTTGAAAAGCCTCTTACGTCCCAGACTCGGTCACGCGGTCGGATCGCCAGTCACGGAGACAATCTATACTCATGTGATTAGCGAGGACGGAAAAAGCGAAACGGCCCAGAGGGAGCATCGCTCTAAGCCGTTTCTTATCAACTAGAAATGGTTGCGGGGGTCAGATTTGAACTGACGACCTTCGGGTTATGAGCCCGACGAGCTACCAGGCTGCTCCACCCCGCACAGTCACTATATAGGACTCGCCCGTTGGCGTCAAATCGCACCTTCGGTGCATTCCTCGACGGAATTTGGCGGGTTATCGCGCCATTGCGGCACGAACAAAATCTAGAAAGGAAAGATTCGATCGGGTCGGAATCACCACTCGTTGTACGGCGTGCCTTCAAACGGTGATACTTGCGGGGAATTCGAATGGACGTCCACCATGCCCGTGGTCGTTTGATCCGGGCTCAAAACCACGCTGTCGAACTGTGGCACCCAATCCTTGGCATGGGTCATCGGGTCTACTGGCACCGCGCGAAGGTAGCCGGCTTGCTGCAGATCATCGAGCGATTGCGGCGCGGCCTGTTTGTCCAAGGTGTAGTTGTCAATCGCGTCGCGCATCGCGCGCAGGTCCTGTTTCAGAACCGCTTCCTTTGAGTGCTGCACCACTTTGTCGTAGCGCACCGCGGCGATGCCAATGAGAATAGCGATGATCGCCATCACGATCATCAACTCAATAAGAGTGAACCCGAAACCGCGTTGCTCGTCATAATCTTTCTGCGGCGAGCCCGCTGGAAATCGATTGCGTAAGTTCATCTTCACCTTGGAAGCCCTTCCTCTGCTCTCGTCATCTCACCAGGCGGAATATTTCGTTCCATCCAATGCCGTGCCCGTAGATCGGGAATACACATCAAAAACGTCTTTGCCGCCCCATTGTGTCGAGTCGAGCTCATCCTGCACGGCGCGAAGCCCCCAGTCCGCCTGGCCAGTCATGGGATCGATCGGGATTTTTCGCAAGAAGCGAATTTTCCTGTCACCCTCTTCATTCCCTGTGGCCCCTGTGCCTAGAGTTCCCCCTGTGCTCAGAGGCACACCCGTCACGAGAGTTTGCAGATCGGGCGGGTAGCCCTCGGTGCCTATCTCCACTTTAATCTGATTGTGATCCGCTGCATCTTTGTAACGATCGATGGCGTCACGGATTTCTTCGAGGTTGTGGCGAAGCGTGGCTTCTTTTTCGCGAACCAGCGTGTACCTGGCAATGGGAAGCGCAAGCGTGGACAGAACCAGCATGATGCCGCAGGTCAAGATCAACTCGAGAAGCGTGAAGCCCGCTCGAGGGCTTCCGCGCTGCCGGCGAACGCGCATTCGATTGGAAATGTCACGCAACATCGCACTATTTAATTCGACTACGGCTGAACTTGCAGAGTTGCCTCACTGGTGACCAACGGGATGGACTTCTGCTGCGAGTCTTTGGCATTCACCTGCACGATGGACAAAGGCGAAGAGCCCGGCGCCACCGCCTTTACCACGAGCCCAAGCAGCGTGCCGCTTCCACTTACGCCAGGAGTGCTGGGGGGACGCGTGGCGGAGATAATGTACTGGCCCTTATCCTTAAACGGCTGCGACACTATCGAGATTTCCTGCGCCCCGCCGTTCGAGAGAAAGCCGCCATGCTGCACTTCTTCGATGCTGATCACCTTCGGGTCGTATTGCAATAGCAAGGGAATGGAATAAAGATCGTTCACGTTTTCTACGACCACGCCCACCGTGGCAACCTGTCCGACCTTGAGCGTGAGCGTTTGTGGTTCAAAGCGAATCTTGGCAACTGCGCCGGCGTTGGCTGCGGGGACCCCTTGCGTCGGTGTGGCAGGACTTGCGCTCGCTGGTTGCTGCCGCAACGCCTGCGGCTGCGGCTGTTGCGGAGCCGGCTGAGTTTGCTCCGGTTGGGGCGCCTTAAGCTCGCTTTCGCGCTTAGTCTCGACAAAGGCTTCTGTTCCGGAAAGCATCGGCCGCAGATTCGCTTTCGTCCAATCGGGTATTCGAACGATGTGCGGGGTCAAGACAATCAGCGTCTCGTCTTCCTCGTGATCCACCTTGGTATCAGAGAAAAAGTGACCGAGAATCGGGATTCTCGCAAGACCGGGCCATCCACTGATGCTTTTTGAATCCGTCTGCTCAACCAGGCCGCCCAGAATATTGGTCTCGCCCTCTTTGAGGCGGATGTCATGCTCGATCGTCTTCGAAGCGATCACAGGCTGCGAAATACCGCCGATGTTCACGGTGGTTAGCTCGGACGAAATCTCGATTTTCAGCTTCAGACTGACCTCGTGATCTGGGTGCACGCGTGGAGTCATATCCACATTGACGCCAACCTCCAAATATGTGAACTGAGTATTTACCAACGGATTGACAAAGCCCGCGCCGCCGGTGGCGCCCACGCCTACTCCGGCCTGGAAGCTGCCCGTAGCCACTGGAATGCGCTGGCCGATCCTCAAGTGTGCGATTTGCCCGTCAACGGACCGAATCTCCGGGTTCTGAATAATTTTTGTGTCGCTGTCACTTTCTAGTAGGTTGAGGGTGACGCTGGGGAGCGTAACGCTAAAGCTGCTCGGGTTCAGGTGGCGAAAAGTGTCGAAAGTCATGGGATTGTTTGTTGTAGTTGTAGCGGTGCCGCTAGAAGAGCTATTTGTCGTTGTGCCATTTGTTATAGCAGCCGAAGCAGCCTGCCCCGGCTGAAGCCCCAGCTCGCGCATCCTGTCCCTGCTGACTTGCAAGACTTCGACTTGCACGACGACTTCCGGCTTGGCTTTGTCGATGTCGTCAATCATTTTTTGCACGAGCATCAATTTGTCCGGTGTATCGCGGATGATGAGCGCATTTTGTGAATTAACTTGCTGGATCCTCTTCAAATCGAACAGTTGTCTGAGCCCAGTCTGAATCTCCGTTAATTCCTGGGGCTGTGTCACGTTCGAGAGATAGAACGTGCGCACGACCTCTTCCTCGTAATCGCGGCGTTTCTGGGGTTGATCCGGATATATGAAAAGAGTGTTCTCTGTCACCGGCTTGATGACCGCTTTGCTTTCCAGGGCGGTGATCTCTAATGCCTGCTCCAACGTAACGTTGTTGAAGTCCACGGTAATGCGTCGCGCCGGGAAATCCGGGTCATAGACCATGGTTAGTCCGGCGGTCTTTCCTATGGTGTCGAAAACGATTTTCGCGTCGTTTGACATCTTCATGCTGATCGGCGCACGTGATAGCGGCTTGATCTCGGGCGGCATGGAGGCCAGCGGCTGCTGGTTCTGGTCGGTGGGAGCTTCGGGCCGGTTCCGATGGTCCCTTTCTGCGATCATTTCTGCGGTGCGCTTCAATTCTTGCTCGGCGATGGAACTGGAAGGGTCGGCCAGGAATGCCTTCTGCAATTCGACGGCGGCCCCGTCCAGCTCGCCTCTTTTTCGCATCTCCAGTCCGCGCTTGATGTGAAATTGGCCAGCCTCAAATCGCGCCTGGTACAGCCTGATTTTGTAGGTGGCGTTGTGGGGTTCCGCCTTGACCGCCTTTTCGTAGTAAGAGACAGCGGCGTCCCAGTCCTGGAGGTTCTGGGCTTTTTCGCCTAAGTTATAGTCGCTGTGCCCCTTGGGGCATCCGGCGGCGAACAGACCGAAACTTACACAAAGGATTAGGCTTCCCCAATTGCGCTGCATACTCTCTCCGAGGCCTTGGACGTATGACCTTGGCAGTCTAACACCCGCTTTAGACGGGCGGCAAGGTCGCTGGCGTTTACCGTCTTTCATGTAACAATAGTTGCTTTCTCCCGCAGTGACAACTTTTTCCGCTGCAGCTATGATGGACGGTCGTGACCAAACCTGCCAAAAAATCTGAGAAGAAAGGTGCCAAGCCAGGCGAGCAAATCGTGGCTCAAAACCGCGCGGCCTCGTATAACTACCATATTCTTGAGAAACATGAAGCGGGCTTGGTGCTACACGGCACGGAAGTGAAGGCCCTTCGCGAAGGCAAAGCCAATATCCGGGACGCCTATGTGGATTTCAACCCAAGCGGCGCTTGGCTGGTTAACGCACACATTGCACAGTACTTACCGGGCGGTCCGTGGAACCACGAGCCCCTAGGTTCGCGCAAGCTGCTCCTTCACAGGAACGAAATTCACAAGCTTTCCGGACGTGTCGAATCCAAAGGCCTGACGGTCATCCCCCTAAGAATCTACTTTCGCAACAGCCTCGCCAAAGTGGAGATCGCGCTAGTACAAGGCAAGAAGGCCTGGGACCGCCGGCAGGACGAACGCGTCAAGGAAGCGCGCCGGGAAGTGGAAGAATCTATGTATCGCAATCGGAGGCGATGAAGCAACATGCAAATCACGTTGGAGAGTAAGCCGTTCGCGGCCCTCGAAACCGAGGCCCTAGTTGCGTATGTGTTTGAGGAGACCGACCCGGTTCAGGGCCGCGTCGCGGAGATCGATCGGTCGGCTGGAGGGTTGCTGCGTAGGTTGGCCAAGAGCGGAGAGCTTACCGGCAAGATGCTGGAGTTCACCCTCGTTCACGCGCCTGCAGGCCTGAAAGCGGCGCGATTGCTGCTGATTGGAGCAGGAAAACGCGAGCAATTTAATTCCGCTGTGCTGCGCAAAGCCGCCGGCGCGGCTTTGCGCTATTTGAAATCGCGCTCCGTAAAGAATCTCGCTTTCGTCGTGCGCGAAGGCGACGCCACCGAAGATTCGGCACAAACAATCGTCGAAGGCGCGCTGGCCGCGGATTTCGAATCCCACAAGTACAAAACCGACAAAAAGAACGACAAGAGAATCGAATCGATAGGAATCGCCGGTTACTCTGAGGCGGAACGCGCCAAAGGGGAAAAGGGTTTAGCGAAAGGCCGCATCATCGCGGATTCGCAGAATTTCGCGCGGGATTTGATCAATGAGCCTTCGAACAAGCTCACGCCAACCATCTTGGCGCAAAAAGCCGAGGCCATGGCGAAAGCGGCGGGCCTCTCCGTGGAAGTTCTGGACGAAAAGAAAATCGCGGATTTGAAAATGGGAGCCCTTTTGAGCGTCGCGCAGGGCAGCGTTGAGCCGCCTCGCATGATCGTTATTACTTACAACCCAGCGAATCCAAAGCCCGGCGCTCCGGTGATCGGCCTCATCGGCAAAGCCGTTACTTTCGACACCGGCGGCATTTCCATCAAGCCCTCCGAGGGCATGGAAAAAATGAAGTACGACATGGCGGGCGGTGCGACGATGATTGGCGTCATGCGCGCTCTTGCATCACTGAAACCCAATGTCAAAGTCATTTGCGTCGTCCCATCAACCGAAAACATGCCCGGCGGCCGGGCCCAAAAACCGGGCGACGTTCAGACCGCCATGTCCGGCAAAACCATCGAAGTGTTGAACACGGACGCTGAAGGGCGGCTCATTCTTGCCGATGGCGTGCACTATGCGAAGCAACTTGGTGCAACGCATTTGATTGACGCGGCGACATTGACGGGCGCGATCGTGGTTGCTCTCGCGGGCGTCAATGTTGGCGTCTTTGGTTCAGATCAGGCGTTCACGGACAAGCTGCTGGCCAGCGCCAAAGCGACAGGCGAAAAAATGTGGCCAATGCCCATCGACGAAGAATATCGGGAATTCATTAAGGGCACCGTCGCAGACATCCAGAACATCAGCAGCAGCAAAGGCGCCGGAGCAACGATCGGCGCTTTGTTCATCAAAGAATTCACCGGCGACTCTCCGTGGATTCATCTGGACATCGCCGGCACGGCTTGGCATGACGACGCGAAGCCTTGGCTTGCCAAAGGCCCCACCGGCGTGGGCCTTCGCACGCTCGTGCACCTCATCATGTCGTATTAAAAAGCCTTGTTACCGCGGCTGCAAGAGCGGGTTATATCTCGTCCGGTGGCGTCTTACGGTCTACTGGCGGTCGACTGAGGTCGCGAGGCCGGTGGCACGATGCCGTTTGCTCGCAAGTATTCAACCAGTTGCCCGTAGTGGTCATAGGCGTGTGCGCATGCGTGTGTCGCCATTGCCAACCGCGTTTTGAATCGTGGCACTGGCGCATTTTCCACTATCGTGACTGCGTTGTCTGGCGTGATCGTGCCGATGGCCCGATGGCCCAGGGCAAATGATTCTCGAAGGTAGCGCAGGATTTCCGCCTTTGTTCGAATCGACTGCGGCCCTTCTCTCCCAGGTCCAGCCTCTGCTTTCTCCCCGACGATCGCGCTAAAGAACAGATGATTGGCGAACGCCACGTGCTTCACTTCTTGGGCGAATGTACGCACTCCCTTGAATTCTCCCGTGGTCGGCGCGTAGGAGTATTGATTTTCCGGCATTGCTTCCGCCAGCGAAACGAAATCACTTTCCAGTGCACCGAGCTGGCTGTCTAGCTCCGATGCAATCGTCGGCTTGGTCACAAGTTTTTCCTGCGCCGCAATCATTGTTCCAAGCGTCAAGAGGCCCACAATTCCGCAAAAACAGAACGATTTGCTCATCACGAACTCCTTTGTTTCCTTGTGACTTTTCCTTACCTCACATCTTTTCCGGAGCTTCGATTCCCAGCAAACTCACAGCGCGCACCAGCTGTGCCTCGACGAATTCCGTTAACTGCAGCAAGAACGCGCGTTTCTCTGCGTCCGCTTCCGACAAAATATGATGCCTGTGGTAGAAGTTGTTGAATGCCTGCGCCAGTTGGAAAGCGTATTTCGCGACAAACGACGGCTCTTGCGTGGCGATTGACGCGTCCACTGCATAATCGAGCGAACCTGCCGAAAGCACTAATTCCCACAGATCGGCACCCTCGGCTGCAGAGAGGAACCGACCCGCGGCATCGGAATTCACTTTCGAAGTTGCAGTTTGAGTCAGGGTCTCCGCTCCTCTGCGCCGGATGCCGCGAATGCGCACCACGGCATATTGGCAATACGGCCCCGTTTCTCCTTCAAAACTCAGCGCGTCTTTGAAATCGAACGCGATAATCGAATTTCGCGTGAACTTCAGTAGAAAGAATCGCAGCGCGCCGACTGCAATTGCATGCGCGGTCCGCTTCTGCTCTTTTTCGCTCATTTCCGGGTGGCGCTGCTGGACTTCGCTGGACGTTGCCGCTTCCAATTTGTCGATCAAGTCGTCGGCTTTTACGCCAAAACCCTTGCGTCCGCTCACTTCCACATACGGTTTTTTCGCTTCTTCCGGCGAAAGTTCGTAGTTCAGTTCGGCAGCGCACCGCGGCGTCAGCGCTACGATCTCGTAGGCAAAGTGGATGGAATTCTTCGCGGCTTCTTCGTGCCCCAGCCGCCGCAAACCCTCTGCCACGACATCCTGCAGATACGCTTGCCGTGCATCAATGACGTTGTAGACGGTTGCGGCGGGGTCGCCAAAGTGCGGCGCATCCGGTTCGCTTCTTCTGCTTGTGGTGGCCCAGACCGTTTGCCCGTTGGGCGCATTCGGCCATCTCCGGTAACAAAAATCCTTTCCTAACAAGCCGAATTTCCAAAGCTGATACGCGATGTCTTTTCCGACGTAGGTTACCGTTCCATTCGAGCGCACGATGATCTTGTCTTGTTCATTCTCGTCCTCCTCTGCCGGCGTCTTTTTCTTCTCTGTGCCCTTTGTGCTCTCACTGGCCTCTGTGTTAATTGTTGCTTTTTCTTCCCACGGTAAAACCCAGCAGCCCTTCATCTTTCCGCTGGTCGCGAGATGAATGGCCCCGGATTGTTTCAGCATCTCAAAGGCGGTATCCCAGAATTTCAAATGCAAAATCTCGCTCTCGCGCGCCAGCAAATCGTAGTGGATGTCCAAGCGCGCCATGGTTTGCAGATGGCAAGTCACAATCGCATCTGCAAGCACTTGTGCTACTTCCGCTGCTTCCCCGCGCCCGTCTTCGATGGCCTTCAGCGTTTCCGCGCGCAGCTTGGCTGCTCGCTCGGGGTTTTCTGCAAAAAAACTCGTAGCCTTGGCGTACAAGTCCCAGCAGTAGTAGTCAAACTTCGGTTCCTTCGCGAGCATCTTTACGTTGGAGATGGTTCGCTGCTCCATGCGCAGGAGCCCGATAACCACGTCGGCGACTTGCACGCCGGTGTTGTCGATGTAGTTTTGAATCTGCACGCGCTTGCCGGCGTGTCGCAGAATGCGCACCATGGTGTCACCGAGCACCGCGTTTCGAACATGGCCGATGTGCGCCGCCTTGTTGGGATTGATGCTGGTGTGTTCGACGATGATTTTCTGTTGGTTGCTGCTCGGCGATTGCCGCTCGCCGCTGCCCTCCTTCTGTGCGCTGTCCCAGAACGCTCCGCGGTCGAAGTAGGCGTTCAGGTACCCACCGCCAGCCACTTCCAGGCGCGCGACCCCTTCGACCTTCCCGAGGCTGGCTGCAATTTCCTGGGCAATTTGGCGCGGCGCTTTTTTCAGCCGCTTCGCCAGCTCAAAGCACACCGGCGAAGCCGCTTCGCCCATCTCGAGCTTCGGCGGGCGTTCCAACACGATCTCCACATTCACGCCATACTTTTCGCGGATGTGCGCTGCCAGCGCCTCGCGCAGCCGATTCGTCAGTGTCTGATACACGCGTCCTCTATGTAAGCAATTAGCTGATTCGAATCACGCCAGTATAGGAGATGCCTGCGACGAGGGTCAAAGCAATGGGCCATAAAAAGTTAGGCATCCAATTCAGACCAAATCTAAACCCACACATAAGACGGAAGTTTGTTTTACGTCCGACTCTTTTCCCCTATCCGAAGCACCTCGGGCGGTTTGACACTGTTCATCTGCGCCGATAGTATCAATTTGAATCCGACGGAGTGACAATTCCGGCTCGAAGTCCCACCGTTCGGCGGTAGATCCATGAAACTGGCTTATTTTGACTGTTTTTCCGGCATCAGCGGCGACATGACCCTAGGGGCTCTGGTGGATGCCGGCTGCCCGGTCGAGCACTTGCGCGCGGAACTTCGCGGCCTCGAAGTTCCTGGCTGGGAACTTTCTGCGGAAAAAGTCTGGAAGAACGGCATGGCTGCCACTTACGTCACGGTCCAGACGGAGGACCCGCAGAAGCATCGCTCGTTGAGCGCGATCCTCGAAATCCTGAAAACTTCGAGGCTGGCGGCACCGGTTCGCGATCGCGCTGGTGCGATTTTCACCAAACTTGGCGAAGCCGAAGCGCGCGTGCACGATGTGCCGCTTGAACAAATTCATTTCCACGAAGTTGGTGCTGTCGATGCGATTGTTGACATCGTTGGGGCTTGTATCGGCTTTCACTTTCTGGGCATCGAGCAGTTCGCGTGCTCGGCGCTCAATGTGGGCGGAGGTACAGCAAAAATGGCTCACGGTGTTTTGCCGGTGCCGGCGCCGGCCACGATCAACCTGCTGCAGGGCAAGCCGACGTATTCGAGTGGCGTGCAGAGGGAACTCGTCACGCCCACGGGTGCGGCAATCGTCGCGACACTTTGCGATTCATTCGGCCCGCAGCCGGCGATGAGGGTAAGTGCCATTGGTTATGGCGCAGGCACGGCTGACCTCGAAGGGCAGCCCAACGTCGTTCGAATCATGATCGGCGAGGTTGCCGAAAAAGCGGTTCCCGGCTTCGAGGAGGAAATTGCGGTCATCGAAGCGAATCTGGATGACATGAATCCGCAGATCTATGGTTATTTTCTCGAAAAGGCATTGGCGGCTGGCGCTCTGGATGTGTACACCACGCCGGTACAAATGAAGAAAAATCGTCCGGGGACTTTGCTGACAGTTTTATGCAAGCCACACGACACGCAGGCGCTGATGTCGCTGATTTTTGCGGAGACCACGACGTTCGGCGCGCGCACCTACCGCGCGCAACGCCGCACGCTGCCGCGCGAATTCGTGAGCGTGTCAACGGATTTTGGCGATGTGCGCATCAAGATTTCACGCGTGAACGGCCACATTTTGCACGTTGCTCCGGAATACGACGACTGCCGTAAGCTCGCAGTCGCGAAAAATGTGCCGCTGCAGCGCGTCATCAGCGAAGCCTTGCGCGCGTATGAAACGGCGGGCAAAGCAAACTGAACATGTCACCGCGCAAGCCCAAATTCTATTTGACCACGCCGATCTATTACACGAACGGCCTGCCGCATATCGGCCACACGTACACGACCGTGGTGGCGGACACCATTCGGCGCTACAAGCGTATGCGCGGCTACGAAGTCGTGATGACCACGGGCACGGACGAACATGGCGTGAACGTCGAGCGCGCCGCAAAAAAAGCCGGTATCTCGGAAACCGCATTCGTCGCCAAGATGGCGGCGGAATGGCGCGCACTGTGGGATGAGCTTGGCCTCACTGCCGATGAGTTCGTTCGAACGACCGACCTGCGGCACGTCCGAACGGTGCAATGGCTTTTTCGGCTTTGCCGAGAGAACGGCTACGTCTACAAAGGGCACTACACCGGCCAATACTGCATCTACGACAATGCTTTTGTGAACGACGCGAAACCCGGCGATAACTGTCCGGATTGCGGCCGGCCCACCGAAACGGTGACCGAAGAAAATTATTTTTTCAAACTTTCCTCTTTTCAGAAACCGCTGCTCGATTTTTATAGAAAGAATCCGGATTTCATCCAGCCGGAATCACGCCGTAATGAAATTGTGAGTTTCGTGGAAGGCGGGCTGAAAGACCTGAGCATCACACGCACGACGATCCGGTGGGGAATTCCCGTGCCCGGAGAAGAGCCGCACGTGTTTTATGTGTGGTTCGATGCTTTGACGGCGTATCTCAGCGCGGTTGGCGGCCCGGAATTCGAGAAGCGCGGCATGTGGCCGGCCGACTTGCATCTTGTGGGCAAGGACATCATTCGGTTCCACGCTGTTTATTGGCCCGCGTTTTTGATGGCGGCGATGCAGCCGGTGCCAAAACAGGTGTGGGCGCACGGCTGGTTTTTAATGGACGCGGCGAAGATGAGCAAGTCGAAGGGCAACGTGGTTTTGCCTCGTCCAATTGCCAACATGCTCGGAATGGATGCGCTGCGATATTTTCTGTTGCGCGACGTGGTTTTTGGTCAAGATGGCAATTTCAGCTATGACGCGCTGGTGACGCGGTATAACAGCGATCTTGCCAATGGTCTTGGCAATCTTGCCAGCCGCACGGCCGCTCTCATCGAGAAAAACTTTGGCGGCAAAATTCCCAAAGCAACGGAACGCAAACCGCAAGACGAGGCCCTGGCCAAGGAAGTTCAGGGAGCTATTGGCGAAGCGCTCGAAAGCTATGAAAATCTGAGTTTTTCGCGCGCCCTCGAAACGGTTTGGGGCGTGATCGCTTCGGCGGACAAATATCTAACGACGGAGCAGCCGTGGGCGCTAGGCAACTCCGCTGAGGAGCAGTCGCGGAAAGCTACGATTTTGTGGACCACCGCCGAGTTGCTGCGTATCGTGACCGTCCTGGCGCATCCGGTCATGCCTGCCAGTACCGCAAAAGTGTGGGCGCTACTCGGCCTGCCCGGTTCGGTCGAAGCCGTCGAACTGGATGGGCTCCGCTGGGGCCAACTGGCGCCAGGAAAGCAATTGGGGCCCGGGGAACCGTTATTCCCGCGCGTGGACAAAAATGAAGCAATAGAAAGGATTGAAGCGATGGCCAATGAAGAATTGAATCCGACACCGGCCGCGCAGCCTGCCAAGCCCACCCCGAGCGTGACTCCAGCGGGAGCAGCTGCGGCGCCGCAAGCCGCGCCCGAAAAAATCAGCATTGATGATTTCGCGAAGGTCGAGATGCGCGTTGGGCAAATCAAAACAGCAGAACGCATCGTGGGCGCGGACAAGCTGCTAAAACTCACCGTGGACATCGGCACGGAGATCCGGCAAATTTGCGCGGGCATTGCGCAGTATTACGAGCCAGAAAAATTGATCGGGCGCAAAGTCGCCGTGGTTGTGAATCTCGCGCCGCGCAAGCTGCGGGGAGTGGAGTCCAACGGCATGATTATCGCCGCAGCGGTCGGCCCGGATGGCCGTCCCGTCCTTGCAGGCTTCCCCGACGAAGACGTAGAAATCGGCGCCCGCCTGAAGTAGCACCGGCACTCTTACCTGTGCTATTCGTTTTACAGCGCGGCGCACAGACAAGAGTGTCTGTGCTACCAAATCACACATGGAACTGATTGATTCGCACGCGCACATTGATTTTCCGCAATTTGCGGAAGATCGCGAGGCCATGCTGGAACGCGCACGCGCGGCGGGCGTGACGACGCTTCTCGCCATTGGCACGGGTCCGGGGCCGGAGAAACTCGATTCGGCCATCCCTTTCGCCGAACAGCACGATTGGATCTACGCGACCGTAGGCATTCATCCCCACGAAGCGAAGGAAGTGACACCAAAGCATCTAGAAGAATTGTTGCGGCTTGCGAAGCATCCAAGGGTGATCGCCTGGGGCGAAATCGGGCTCGACTATTTTTATGATCATTCGCCTCGCGAAACGCAGCACCAAGTTTTCCGCGACCAAATGCAGCTGGCGGCGCGGGCCGAACTCCCCATCATCATCCATTGCCGAGACGCATGGAACGATTGTCTGAACCTGCTGGAAGAACATTGGAAACCGACAGGGCTGGGTGGGATTCTGCACTGCTTCACCAGCACGCTCGAGGACGCGCGGCGCGGAATCGACATCGGTTTGCTGATTTCCTTTGCGGGAAATTCAACTTTTCCGAAAGCGCAGAATCTTCGCGAGGTTGCGAAAGCTTTGCCGCTCGAGAAGATTTTGATCGAGACAGATTGTCCGTACCTCGCGCCGCAGCCTTATCGCGGCAAACGCAACGAGCCCGCTTATGTTGCGGAAGTAGCGCACACGCTTGCGAGTGTGAGAAACTTGTCGGCTGACGAAATCGCCGCCGTCACAGCAGAGAATTTCCGGCGACTGTTCCGTCTTTCCCGGCCGCAGCGGTCCACGGCCGCAGAATCACGAACGTAGAAAATAGGCCAGGAGGAAGGCCATCGCACTGCTCACGGCGAAAGAGGTTTTCGATCTCGTCCGCGACGACCTCGCTCTGGTGGAAGACGAGCTGGCGCGCCAAAGCGACACGGCGTACCCGGCGGTGTCGGAAATTACCGCGTATCTGCTCGGCGGCGGAGGGAAGCGCTTGCGCCCCGCTCTGCTGCTGCTTTCCGCGAATTATGCGGGGCGCAAAGATCGCAGCGCGATTCGCCTTGCAGCAGTGGTCGAGCTGCTGCACAGCGCTACGCTGATTCACGATGACGTGATCGACAGCGCCGGGACGCGCCGAGGACGTCCCTCTGCCAATGCCCGTTGGGGCAACCACCGCAGCGTGCTCACCGGAGACTGGCTGTACATGCAGTCCTTCCAAATGGCGCTGGAGGAACGCAACTTTCGCATTCTCGATATCCTCATCGACGTGACCCAGAAAATGGTGGAAGGCGAACTGATCCAGCTGGAAAAAATCGGGCGCATTGACGTGACGGAAGAAGACGCATTGCGCCTGGCCACCTACAAAACGGCTTGCCTGTTCAGCGGCTGCACGCGGCTTGGGGCCGTGCTCGGCCAGCTGGAAAGCGAGGAAGAGGAGGCGCTGGCGGAGTATGGCAGGAACGCCGGGCTGGCGTTTCAGTTGGTAGACGATCTGCTGGATTTCACGGCTTCGGCGCAGCAACTGGGCAAGCCGGTGTTGAGCGACCTGAAAGAAGGGAAAGTCACGCTGCCGCTGATTTACGCGATGGAAAACGGCCATCGCGAAGCGCGCGAGCTTGTGGCCCAGGTGCTTGTAGAAAAAGAATTTCATTCAGTGCGCCCGGAGACGATCGTGTCCCTGGTGCAAGATTCGGGCGCGCTCGACCGCGCGCGCAGCCTCGCGCAAGAGTACGCACAACGGGCCAAATCCTGCCTCAATGGACATCGCGATTCGGAATTTGCGCGCGCTCTGGCCACGGTCCCCGATTTTATTCTGGAACGCGAGAATTAACCTGGAGATCGGAGAGCAGAGATCTGAGATCGCGTTAAAATCACCCGCGTGGTTACGCCTTATGAGAGGTTCCCTGCCATTCACGCTTGTCTACCATCACCGCTATGATTTGAATCTGGGCGAGCATGTGTTTCCCTCGCAAAAATTCCGGCTGATTTACGAAATGCTTTTGCGCGAAGGGCTGGCGAAGGAAGAAGAGTTTTTGAAGCCTGATCCGGCGGAGGATGAAGACATTTTGCGCGTGCATACCAAAGAGTGGGTGTGCAAATTAAAGACCGGCACGCTCACCTCAAGCGACGTCATGCGACTCGAAGTCCCCTATTCCCCGGAACTGGTGGAAGCGGTCTGGCTGGCGGCGGGCGGGTCGATACTGGCAGGACGAATGGCGCTACGAGACGGGTTCTGTTCCAATCTGAGCGGCGGTTTTCATCATGCCTATCCCGACCACGGAGAAGGATTCTGTGCGATCCACGATGTAGCGGTGGCCATTCGAAAGCTGCAGGCGGATGGCGCCATCAAAAAAGCCATCGTAGTGGACACGGACGTGCATCACGGCAACGGGACGGCGGCGATTTTTCGTGGCGATCCGACCGTGTTCACGCTTTCCATCCATCAACTCAACAATTATCCAGGGCACAAGCCGCCTTCGAGCCTCGATCTGCACATGGACGACCGCGTAGGAGACCAGGAGTATCTGGGCACTCTAATTCCTGCGGTGCAACGAGCCTTGGGCGAATTTCAGCCGGACATTCTTTTTTATGTAGGCGGTGCCGACCCTTACTGCGAGGACCAGCTTGGCGGATTGTCACTGACAAAAGAGGGATTGAAAAAACGCGACCGCAGCGTTTTTGAGGAAGCGCGGCGCCGGGGCATTCCCGTGGCGACGACGCTGGCAGGCGGCTATGCCCGGCGCGTGGAAGATACAGTTCGAATTCACGTGAACACGATTCTCGCAGCCAGCGAAGTGGCCCTTGTATTTCCTTCAGCGTCTGCCGCGCGGAGCTGATAGACTCCCGTCCGCAGATTTTCTCCCCATAATTCGTGAGGTGCGTCCATGAGATTGCTGCGTCGTCCCTGCCGTGTTTTTATGTTGCTTGTCGTTGCGTCTTGGCTTCTTAGTCCTACAGTGGAGTCACCCGCAGCCAAGAAACTCAAGATCTACATTTCGGTGGACATGGAAGGCGTTGCGGGCGTGGTGACCGCGGACCAATTGGGCCCGGGTGGTTTTGAGTACGAGCGCTTCCGGCATTTCATGACCAATGAAACGCTGGCCGCCGTGCGCGCGGCGAAGGAATACGGGGCGGCCGAGATCGTGGTCAGCGATTCGCATGGAAATGGCGAGAGTCTTTTAATTGAAGAGTTTCCTAAGGACGTGCGTATCGTGCGCTCCTGGCCACGTCATGGGAGCATGATGGCGGGCCTGGACTCGACCTTTGACGCCACACTCTTTGTTGGCTATCACGCATCGACAACCAACACGCATGGCGTGCGTGCCCATACCTTTTCGAGCGCGCATTTTACGCGGGTTGCGCTGAACGGCAATGCCGTGACGGAAGGAGAATTCAACGCGGCGTTTGCCGGCGAGCTGGGCGTGCCCGTGATTTTTGCATCCGGTGACGATGCGGCAATCGAAGAACTGCGGTCCCGGCTCGGAAGCATCGAGACGGTAGAGACGAAGAAGAACTTGAGCTTTCACTCGGCCGAAACACTGACTCCGGAGGCGTCCTGCGAAAGAATCGGCGCTGGTGTAAAAGCAGCGCTGGCGCGCCTGCGCGATTTCAAGCCGTACACGATCAAAACGCCGGTCACGCTGGAAATCAGCTTCAAGAACTACACGCCCGCGCAGATACTCAGTTATTTGAGGTCGGTGCAGCGCGTGGATTCGCACACCATCCGTTTTGTGGGAAAGGATATGGCGGAGGTGTCTGATTTCGTGGATGTGGTTGATGGGTACAGCGCGGACTTGGCGCCCTGATTCACGTCAGGGCGCGGCGCTTTTCAGGGCGTTCGTTTTGTCCAGGGCACGGCGCACCGCCGCAGAAAGATCCCGCTCAAATGCGTCTGGCTGGAATCCGATGGAACGAAACGCGATTTTCCCCTCTCGGTCAATCACGATGACCGTCGGGTAAGAGGTGATCGAGTACAGCCGATCGAGGCCATCGGCAAAGACAACTTCGGTTGTCATCTTGTCTTTCTGCAAGTAAGGCGCAACCAAAGTTTCATCTTCATCACAATTTGCAGAAAGAAAGAGCGCGTCGGGAAGATCATGAAAGTCCGCGGCCACGTGGGCGAACAGCGGCTCGAGCGCGTGGCAAGGTCCGCACCAGGTGGCCCAGAAATTCAGGACCACTACTTTTCCCTTTGCTTCTTTCAACGGGTAAGCGCTTCCATTCGAAGCCTTGCGAACGACGAAGTCGGAAAGTTCTTTAGCCCCTTCATTCCGCCCAGGCTTTTTCAGCGCAGGTCGCGTCACGGAGTCATAAGTGCTCAGCAGATACTCGCCTAAGCCCTTCTCGGAGCCATGCGCGAGCCGCCAGACGTTGCCGATTTTCTTGCGAATTTCTTCCCGGCTAACGTCGCCGTTTTTTCCTTCGGCAAGGGCGAAGGCCCTCGCGTATTCCTCGATGGCGGTATTCAAGTCCTTTTGAAGCTCGGCGGCCTCGCCCAGTCTCTGGGCTGCGCCAGCGGTTGGAAAGATCTCATAGCTGGTTTCGAGATCCTTTCGAGCCGATTCGTAGTCTCTTAGTTTGAAATACAGGTCACCGCGAAGAAAGTGCGTATTGGCGAGATCGCTCTTTCTCTGAAGCTCCCATTGTTCGGCCGAGACGCGCGCGGAACGTTCGGAAGAGGAAACGCGTTGCACGAGATCCAAAATGCGCGTGGAGTAGCTGACAGCGCGGCGAAAGCTGGCTTCGTCGTCGCGGCGCTCGAGAAGCTCGATGGCCAGCAACAGCGTGGAAATATCGTTGGGGTTCAGAGCCACCATGCGTTCCGCATAGTCGGCAGCGCGAGCATCGTCCTTGAGTTGCACGCTGGCCTCGACGAGCGCGCGGTAGATTGCCGTGCGGTTCGGATAATCTGGATACCTTTTCAGAAAGCCTTCAAGGTTGCGAACAAGAGCGGCACGATCGCTGCCAGCTTCGTTCAGGGCGCGCTGCAGTTCTTCCTCGGGTTGGCGTTGCTTGAGGGCAGACTCGTCTTTGGAGCGAGCCGAGGTCGAGGCCTGGGAAGCGGCCTGCTGATTCGCCTGTGGCGTTCCGGCGCCGAGTGCCCAAGTGGGTGAGATCGCGGTGCAGAGCAGAAGCGCTATACAGGCAGGGACCAGGGTCTGAGAGGACATGCGAGAATTCTAAACGTAGAAAGGAAAATTGTCGCTATCGCCTTGCTTTCCCGTAGCAGGAGAAGGCAAGGCCGATGGTCTGCTATGTTCCGCTGATGCGAATCTCCCCAGAGACTGTGTGCACTTCGACGCGTCCACCGCCGGAACCCAGGCGAGCGCGGAGCGAGTGTTTTCCTTGCTCCTCGATCACGATGGGAACATCGGTGCGAATTTGCCCCGAAACTGCGTCTGCGGAAAGATGAAAGTTTGCCGAGGGAGGAACGCTAATTTGAACGCCGCCGGAAGTGGTCCTGAGACTCCAGTAGCCTTGTGCGCCGGGATTTCCCTGTACGTAAACACGGCCTGACACCGAATGGGCGGTCACATCGTTTGCCGCGCCTTGAATCTCGACTTGGCCACTGGTTGTGCTTCCGTCGACGCGGCCGCCGGGTTGCGAAATGTGAACAACGCCCGACGCGACGTGCACGCGAGTATCGCCCTTGACATTTGAAACCGTAACGTTGCCAGAGGCGCTCGAGACCTGGACGTCACCGCCCAGGTCTTCGGCGGAAATGGAGCCGCTTGCCGTAGAAAGCTGTGCGTCGCGGTCGATCTTTGCAACGTCAATGGTTCCGGAAGCCGAGCGGACTTTCACCGGGCCGCGCAGGTCGCGGATGTTTTCTGTGCCGGAAGCGACGCTAGAATCGACCTCCGTCTCGTGAGGAACTTGGATCTTGTAACTAATCGAGACATTGCGCATGCGAGAAAAATCCTTGCCAATGCGAATCGTGTCGCCGCGTTGCTCAATGGGTGGGTTGGAAACAATCTCGTTCAAGCGCGCCTGCGGATTCTCAAATCCGAAACCGGAAGCGCGGACTTCAGCATTGATCGAGACGGTTCCGGCTGCTCCCTCCATGATGTCGACATCCCCTGAGGCGTTATTGAGCTCCAGCCGGATAGGACCCGATACTGTGAACGTGCGGGCGAAGCTTCCGTTGACGGCTGGACCCGTGTAACAGCCGGCAAGGGCAGCGGTGGCTGCGAAGAGCAGCAGGCAGCCGCCGAGATTGCGATAGCGCGCCATTCCTCCTCCCAAGGAACCCGAACAGCCGCTTGGATGTTCCCCTAATAGCTACGCAAAAACAACGAATTATGTTCCGGAAACCGTTTTGCGGAAGGACTTCGCAGGGCGCGCCAAAGCTTCGTTGAGAGAACCTTGGCGATAGCCCTGCAAATCCAGAGTTACGTAGGCGAAGCCGGCGGATTTGAGGCGCTCTGCAATGGCGGCGGCCATCTCCGTCGACAGCGCCCGAGGCATCTCGTCGGAAGAAATTTCGACGCGCGCGAGATTGTCGTGGATGCGCACGCGAAACTGGCGGAAGCCCAGCTCGCGGAGCACAGCTTCTCCGCGTTCGACCAGGGCGAGCCGTTCGGGGGTCACTTCCGTTCCGTATGGGACGCGTGAGGCAAGGCAAGCGGAGGCAGGGCGGTCCCAGGTGGGTAGGTTGGCGCGTCGCGAAAGCAGGCGAATCTCGGCTTTTGTAAGGCCCACATCGAGGAGCGGCGCAAGAACTTGGTGCTCGGTAGCGGCACGGTGGCCGGGGCGAAAATCGAGCGTGTCGTCGGCGTTCACGCCATAGGCGATCGCAGCAAATCCGCGGGAACGGGCGAGATTATCCAGCACGGAAAACAGTTCGTCCTTGCAGAAATAGCAGCGGTCGGGCTGGTTCGCGCGATAGGAAGGATTCTCCATTTCGTGCGTTTCGATGAACTCGTGGCGCAAGACCACACTTTTAACAAACTGCTCTACCATCTCCTTGTCATAGGCGGAAAAACTCGGAGAAAGAGCCGTAACCGACAATGCGCGCTCGCCAAGAGCGCGGTTCGCGGCCCATGCCAGATAAGCGGAATCCGCGCCACCGGAAAGCGCGACGATGAGCGAAGGAATTTCCGCGAAGCGGGAGACGAGAAGTTCTTCTTTCTCTTCGCCGGAAAGAGTCGATTGCTCTCCGTTGCGAATTTGAACGAGAGTTTTCATATCAACGCTGAGTATATCGCACAGCGGGGTTTTCGGTGCAGGGTGATCCGAAGCCCCGCAAAATCACTTGAAATCCAAAAGCACATCGACCGTGCCCGTGCCAGCGTTGGTTTGCAGCCAGTGGCCAACGCTTTCATAGTGGAGCGGGAGCTCGCCAAAGATCTGTTCTTGATGCAATTGCAGCTTGGTCAGGACCGCCTCGTATTTCGTCTTGTCGAAAATCTCGCCCTCGGGAATCGGCCAAGCAGCCTGCAGTTTCTTCTCCGCCGCGGGAGAAAGGCCGGTCAGCACCATTTTGCCGAAGCGATACTGCGGACCTTCGTGAACGGAGACGGAATAAGAAACGGCGTGCGCCGATTCGTCAAATGACGGGACGGGATCGATCTTGGCGTCGAGGTAGCCATGATGGCCAAATTCTTCGCGCACGCGGTTCCAGCCCGCTTCGACCTGCATGCCGTCTGCAACATCGCCGGGCTTCAAACCAAAATCGCGGTTCAGAGTGAACTCCGAGACCGTAGCGTTTCCCGTCCAATGAACTCCTTTGAAATGATAGATCGGCCCGGGTGCGATGGGAACAAATACGGGAACTTCTGCAGGCAAGTTCGGGCCGGGCTTGCCTGTCAGCAGTATTTCCGGGGGGCCTAACTTGGGATGCAAGCATCCTTTGCTTAGATAAATGGGCCGGATCGCTTCGGTCAGGAACAAGTCGATCGTCATTCTCGAATAGGGTTTGCCAACAATCTCGGCGAGATGCTGTTGAACCGCTTTGGAGGCCAAAAGGGAACTGTCGCTGAATTCCAGCTTGGCGATATGTAGATCCGGGCCTTCGACCTTGAACATTTGAACGGTGCCGTCTGCAAGGGGGTTGCCGGTGACCTGATGCTGGACGGTCACTTGCAAGCCGTGAGAGGCAATCAATTCCTTGATCGCATCGGCGGCTTGTTCGACGGCCCCGCCGGCTTGGGGGAGAGTGCCGTCGAAGAAAGGAAGTTTCTTGCGGATAGCATCGGCCAGCTCGGAATCGGCGAACCAGGGAATATTGTCAAAATAAGCGGGGATACGGGGAGATTCCTCCACATGGTAAGTGACAATCACTCCCGTGCGCGTTTCGAAGTTGTAGGTGACCTTGTCGAAAAGACCGGTTTTTGAGAGCTTGTCGGCGGCGGCCTGCAAGTCAGAGCGCCCGACCTCCGAGCCAGGCGTGAGGCCTGTCAAGGCCGCAACTTGAGATTCCGAAAGATGTTTTTCGCCATCTATGCGAACTTCACGAAGCGGCGCGGTTGCGGCATCCGGAGTTTTGGTAGGAGTTTGCGCTGCTATTGGGCCGGCTGAAAGGAGCAAGAGCAGCGGCGAGACAAGGCTCGCTAAAAATTTGCCCTGCATAGAACTATTTTAGCCGAAAGCAAACTGTTCGCCACGCTTGAGTGCCGGTTTCGGATTGGCTGCAGCATCCGTGGATTACTCGACGGTGACCGATTTTGCGAGATTGCGCGGTTGATCGACGTCGCAGCCACGGCGCACCGCGATGTGATAGGCGAGCAACTGCAGGGGAATAATTTCGAGCAGCGGCGCGAGTAATTCCGGAGCGGGCGGAAGCTCGACGATGTGGTCGGAAGCTTCGCGCGCGAGCCGATCCTTGGCAGTGACAACGGAAATCACAATGCCATCGCGCGCTTTGACTTCCTTGATATTGGAGACGCTCTTCTCATAGCGGGTCATCGCTCCGGGATCGGATTCATCGCGAGTGGCCAGCACGACGACGGGAAGATTTTCATCAATAAGCGCGTTTGGTCCGTGTTTCATTTCGCCGGCGGGATAGCCTTCGGCGTGGATGTAGGAGATTTCCTTGAGCTTCAACGCGCCTTCGAGCGCGATGGGGTAATGGATGCCCCGACCGAGATAGAGAAAATCCGTATTGCGGAAAAATTGCCGCGCAAGACTCTCATAAAGACCGGAAGCATCGGCTTGGAGAACGGTTTCCATTTTGTGCGGGATTTGCAAGGACTCCTGCATCAGATCTCTGGCGGCGGCATCGTTGAGTTTCCCGCGGACTTGCCCTAGATAGGAGGCAAGAAGCAGCAGAGCAGCCAGTTGCGACGTAAAGGCTTTAGTGGAAGCGACGCCGATTTCCGGGCCGGCGTGCGTAGGAATGGTACCGCTCGCTTCGCGCGTGATCATGGAACCGATGACGTTGCATATCGCCAGCGTGGGCGAGCCTTTTAGTTTTGCTTCGCGCTCGGCCGCCAGCGTATCCGCGGTTTCACCGGACTGGCTGATGCAAACGGTCAATGTGTTGGAATCAATGATGGGGTCGCGATAGCGGAATTCGCTACCATAATCCACTTCGACGGGAAGGCGGGCCAGGCGCTCGATCATGAACTTTCCGGCCAGCCCTGCATGCCAGCTCGTCCCACAAGCCACGATGCGCACTTGTTGAAACGCGCGAAAGTGCTTTTCCGTGAGCTGCATTTCATCGAGAAAGACTTTGCCGGTGTCCTGAGAAATGCGGCCGAGAAGGGTATCGCGGACGGCGCGGGGCTGCTCGAAAATTTCCTTTTGCATGAAGTGCTTGTAGCCGCCCTTTTCCGCCATGATGGGGTCCCAGGCGACGTGTTGCGGAGGGCGCTGCACAGGGTGGCCGTCGTGATCCATAACTCGGACGCCTTGCTTTGTCAGAACCGCGATGTCGCCATCAGCAAGAAAAAACATTTCGCGCGTGTGCTCGAGCAGCGCCGGAATGTCGCTGGCAACGAAATATTCGCCGGCCCCCAATCCGACGACGGAGGGCGGGCCCAGGCGCGTGGCGACGATTTTTTGAGGGTCTTTGGCAGAGAGAAAAACCAGCGCGTAAATGCCGCGCAACTCTTTCAACGAACGGCGGACCGCTTCCTCCAGTGGGACCCCATCGTCGGAATTTTTCTCCACGAGGTGCGCCACGACTTCCGTGTCCGTTTCGGTGGCGAATTTGTGGCCTTCCTTCAGGAGCTTCTCTTTGAGCTCGAGATAGTTTTCGATGATTCCATTGTGCACCACGACAATTTGGCCGGTGCAGTCACGGTGCGGGTGAGCATTTTCTTCGGTGGGCCGGCCGTGCGTGGCCCAGCGCGTGTGGCCGATGCCGTAAGTCCCTTCGATAGGCGACTTGGCGATGGCTTCTTCGAGATTGCGAAGTTTCCCGGGCGCGCGGCGAATTTCGAGCTTGCCCGTGCCGTTTACTACGGCGATGCCTGCAGAGTCATAGCCGCGATACTCCAGCTTGCGAAGCCCTTCGATGACTACGGGAACGACTCTTTTGGGGCCAATGTAGCCGAGAATTCCGCACATAAGGGACGTCACCTCACCTTGCTTCTACCAGCGTAACACGCCGGCCGGTGGTGGACGATGCGGTGCCGGAGATCGTGACTGGTGATTTGTGACTGGTGACTGAGGGCCTCGAGTCGCAAGTGAGGGATGAGGAGAACATGGATAGGAGCTTGCTGGCAACGGTTTTCGGCAAGCGAGGGGCCGACTCGGTCGGCGGGCGCGGTTTCAGGGTGGAGCGAAGGCCCGAGAGGATACGGGAGCGAAGTTGGATGGGCAGGCCGGACATGGAGTAGACAGAGGGATTCGAACAGGATTGGCGTAAGAGAAAGAAAACACAGGGGTAGAGTGTGCAGAGGCGGCGCGATTTTGAGGAAACGGAGCACCGGACAAAGAGCATTTAGACGCGGTCGCAGGAACGTTAGGCGGGATTTTGAACTACACCCCGAACTTTAGGCAGAATGGTGCTGTGGCGAGTCGAGGCGATCATGCCTAGGGAGCCAAAGGGCTGCCGCAGTCCAAAGGGTCCAAAGCGTATGGTCGCAAGATTTTGCGAGAGGTAATAGTTGCGGGTTACAACCGGCGGCGGGCATCCGTGGCGCAGGTTAGTTTCTGGATCGCGCGGACTTCGATCCTGCCCTCACGGGCGGGATTTGCGAGGTCACGACCCGTGATATACATAGGTTTTGAGGGGAAGGTAAAAAGCTTTCCCTGAAGCTGGCAGCGGATGCGGCATCGGGGGCGGTGCTCCACCAGCCCGCAGGGAACCTCCCGGGCCCAAACAGGCGGCGCGAGGCAATTCTGAGGAACATCACTTCTGGAAACCGCTGAAGTCCTGCTAGCCGCATAGCGAAGCTGAGGAAATCCACTTCCTTTCCGATCCTCAGGTGGAAGCTCGCGAAGAAGAAGGCTGTTCGTCAATTTGATTGAGAGTCAGGGAACAGATCCATGATGGGCTCCAGCTTCAAGGTGCTGTCAAGGCTTCGCACCTCCGCCCTCCGGAGGTTTCCTTGCCGTACGCTGTGACGGAATTTCGTGTCTCCGCCCAGCGGTTAGGCTCCGATATTCTGCTGAGAGGTAAGAAATGGGCTGGATTAAGCAAGCCTGGCCAGGCTGGCTGTGGTCAGCTGCACTTCTCTTAGGGGCAACCTTTCTCGGCCTGGTCGTTCATTTTGTCATTTTCTCACTCGGCCGGAAGCTTGCGCAGAGGACGGCCAGTTCCTTTGGTGATTCCTTTGTCCGTCATAGCTCTCGGCCAGCCCGGATGATCTTTCCGCTCTTAGTGCTTTTCCTGGTGATGCCGGTCCTTCAGCTGCCGCGCAACCTGGTGGATTCCCTACGCCATCTTATCGCCCTCGGGTTAATTGCGGCAGGGGCTTGGCTGATCATCGCCTTCATGGACGTAACGGAAGACTTCATCTCCCTCAAGTACAAAACCGATGTGCAGGACAATCTCCACGCGCGGAGAATCCGGACGCAAGCGCTGGTCTTTAAACGGATCGTCACGGTGGTTGTCGGCCTCGCTGCCTTCGCGATTATGCTGATGACGTTTCCCAGTATTCGCCAAGTAGGCACCAGCATCCTGGCATCGGCGGGATTGGCCGGCCTGGTCGTTGGCTTAGCGGCGAGGCCCGCGCTCACGAACATTGTCGCCGGGGTGCAAATTGCTTTGGCGGAACCCATCCGCCTCGACGACGTAGTGTTTGTGGAGGGCGAGTGGGGACGGATCGAGGAAATTGGCTCGACGTACGTGGTCGTGCGCATCTGGGACTTGCGGCGGCTGGTCGTGCCACTGTCTTATTTCGTCGAGAAGCCTTTTCAAAACTGGACGCGCAAAACAGCGAACCTGCTGGGAACCGTGTTTGTTTACGCGGATTATGCCGTTTCGGTCGAGGCAGTGCGCCAGGAACTTCATCGCATTTTGCAAATTTCGGAAATCTGGGACCGCAAGGCCTGGGCACTGGAAGTTACCAACGCATCGGAACACTCGCTGGAGCTGCGCGCGCTGATGAGTGCAGAGGATTCTCCGAAGCTTTGGGACCTGCGCTGCCAGGTTCGGGAAAAGTTGGTTGCCTTTCTTCAGCAGCATTATCCGCAGAGTTTGCCGAAAACGAGAGCGGAAATCCAGGAGCCCCGCCCTCACTGACTAATGTTTTTTGGGTGGCGGGGCCGGAGAGACGGAGTTTTTGCGGTTTGCTGGGAGGCCTGGGCAACAGAAGAGGGCACGATGTATCGTGCCCCTACAGTTGCCGACGGGCGGGCGGCGGCGTTGGTTAGTTTACGGACTCGGTGCACTTCGACGCTGCCGGGCCGGGGAGGCGCGACTTCTTTGGAGGCAAATAGCAGGTCCTGATACCGGGTTGCAGGGAAGACTAGCCGGCACTTTTCCGGTCAGTCTCGCTCATCAAGACTGGACGCCAAATCTGCTCCTCGTTTTCGTCCTCTTGAACGCATTCTTTCACTAGAATTCTGAATCGTATCGAATGTCTCAGCCACAAGGTTTCGCGCGCCCTCCTCTGTGTAACTTGTGACCGTTCCACGGGAGGATGACGAGATGCATCCTGCGCAAATTTGGAAACCCATCAGCAGGCGCCACGAAGCGAGCTACTTTTCGCCTGGTGGCCCTTTCCAAGCTCGGTTAGAGGTAACTCCTATGAAGCAATTCGTTTTCGGTTTCTGCGCGGTGCTCCTGCTTAGACTCGGCTCTGTTCGCACGGCCTACGCTCAACACTGGGTGCAGCCCACTGGTCCTGGTCCCAAGGGTGCAGGAGCGGATACACGCATGGAATGGCCAAAGTGGCCAAAGCTGCATATCGAAAGGTCCCATCAGGAGAAGCTCACGCCGCTCTATACTTCTCCGAAGTCCACCGGCTGGTGGCAGAAAAGTCCCGCGCCCATGGGTGCGGGCTCGGGCAACTGACAAACAGGTGGCTACAGCTTCCTGCGTTGGCCGGTGGTGCTGGCTAGTTCTCTGACCGGTCGTACCTCGATACAGCCGACCTGGGCGGGGGGAATTTGGGAGGCGATTTGGATGGCCTCGTTCAGGTCAGCGGCGTCAATCAAATAGAACCCTGCCAAACACTCCTTCGTTTCGGTGAACGGGCCATCCCTAACACACACCTTCCCGTTGCGGACACGCACGGTGGCAGCGGTGTGGACGGGCTGAAGCGCCTCCGAGGCGAGACATCGGCCGGAGTTCCGCAGGGCTTGGTCGTAGGCCATACACTCGTCGTCGGTCAGGGCGCCGATTTTTTTCTCTTCCCCGTAGACCAGGCATACGTATTTCAAGCGCGATCTCCCTTGCGAAGGTGACCCGCCTACCGACGAGACTCGCTCGGGAAGGCGTGTTTGCAGGCTGGGGCGCAGCATGCTGCGCCCCTACAGAGGAAAGGGCACAGAACGCGGTAGCTCAATCAACGATCTCGAGGCGGTATTCTTCAATGACCGGGTTGGTGAGCACTTCCTTGGAAATGCGCTCGAGCTGTTTTTGCGCTTCGTCACGGTTCCAGCCATCGAGATTCAACACGAAGAATTTTCCCTGGCGCACATCTTTCACGGCAGCGTAACCAAGCCCAGAGAGTGCGTGCTGAATCGTTTGTCCCTGCGGGTCGAGGACGGTGCGCTTTGGCATAACCCACACGTGTGCTTTCATAAGGGGCATTATAGCAAAGCCGCGCCTGCGGCAGGCGAGCCCTGTGGGGCAGCATTCCCGCGAGTTGCTCGGGATAAAGCTGCGCCCTACAGCGAGAAAAGCGCGACGCGGGGTTACGTCGCCTTGTGGGCGGGCTGGAAGGCGTATTGGAAGCCCATTTCACAAATTTGGTCCAACTCGTTTTCGTGCAAGCCCATTTGTGCGGCGCCGGCGTATTCGTCGCAGAGCGTCGTATGAAATAGCGCAGGATCGTCGGTGGACAAGACAACCGGTATTCCGTGGCGGAAAAACGTCGGGAGAGGATGGTCCTCCATTCGTACATTTTCACGGGCGAGTTGGCGGGCGAGCGCGCCGGTGCGCAAGTTGCTTTGCGGACAAATCTCCAGAGGGATTTTGCGTTCTGCAAGCAGATCCATTAATTCAGGATCCTTGATCGCCGCGATGCCGTGGCCAATGCGTTCCACCCCCAGTAATTCAATGGCTTCCCTTATTTTTTCAGGCCCGCCCATCTCGCCCGCATGAATCAACCGATGCAAGCCGATTTCTGCGGCGCGGTCGTACACTTTGCGAAATCCCGCGGTGGACACCTGCAGTTCGTCGCCGCCGATGCCGAAGGCAAGGATTTCTTTTGAGGAGCAATTTTTGGCGGCTTCCACCACGGCCATGGCCGCTTCGGATCCGAATTGACGGGCAGCGTCAAACACCCAGCGAAGACGAAGGCCGCGGCGTTCGAATGGTTCGGTTGCGCGAAGCACAGCGTCGAAATTGGCTTCCGGTCGTTGCTTTCTCAGCAGCATCACGCCCACGGAGAGTGTGACTTCCGCATAGACGACATGCTGTTCAAGCAAATGCTCTGCAAGGTTGGTTGCGACGAGTGCGTAGTCCTGCGGTTCACACAAAAACGAGGTCAGCCATTTGAACGTTTCTAAAAACCCTGGAAAGTCGCGAAAGGCATAGCGCTGGCGCACCTCTTGCTCGGTCACCTTGACTCCATGGCGAGCCATGAGCGTGCGCGCCGTGCTGGGCTCAGTGGAACCTTCCAGGTGCAAATGAAGCTCGGCTTTGGGAAGCGATGCGATTCGGGGAGAAAGTTCCGGCGCTGTCATCCTGAAAAATCAATGCGGCAGACTTGGGCGGCCTGCGTTGGTCCAAGCTGTGAGCCAAAAAGAGCCTACATCCGTGGCGGCATCCGAGAGCTGGCGAATCAGAATGGCTCCTGCTTCATTGTAAAAGCGGTCGTAATAATCGTCGGTATAAGAGTGTTCGCCGCGGAGTGCGTTGCGGTCGGCCAGAAGAATCGATTCGAGCCAGCGGTGAGCGCGGAGACATGCGTCAAACGCATGATCGGTAGGGTCATTGATGAACGATGGGTCATTGGGACGCATGGGAAAAAATGAGGAGTATCGGTCGATCAGGGTGCTACCGAAGCGGTCGTTGATTCCCGCCTGGCCGCTCAGGCGGCCATCGAAATTATCGGTCGTGCTGAAAGGGTCGTGGGCCTGCGCGACATAGTGCGCGAGGATGGCCGCATCCAGCTTAGCCTCCTCCCATTTTCCCAATTTGAAGGCGTTGGTCAGTTTTTCGCTGTAGACACCGATTTGCCACGGCAGGAGGCCGTTCGCTTCGAGTTTTATTCTGCCAAACTTCGTGACGGCGGCCTTGTAGCCGCGCGGCAATGCTTCGAAGGGAAAGCGTCCGTATTTGTCCAGGGCAATAAAGTCGTTGCGCTTCTCGGCGGGGTTTTTCGCCAGCGCGTCGAGAGGGTCGGTGACGTGCTGCGTAAGAAAGTTGCGGCTGGCTTCAAAAAAAGGGCGAATATCAGAGGGCAGAGTGTCCACGGCCTTATTGACCATGAGCCGGTGCGCATTCCTACCCCAAGCCTGGGCGGAACTGGGAAACGCGGCAAATGCAACCGCTGGGGCGAGCAGGGCGATTGCAGGAGATCTCAAATTTGTAGCTAGTTTCCAGTTCATCACGCAGCTTTCCTCATTGAGGCGTAGGCACGGCCAGGGCGCTCCGCTTGCGGCTATAAAGGAAATAGATGACCAGTCCGATGGCCAGCCACACGAAAAAGCGAATCCAATTCTCTAGTGTCAGGCTGGCCATGAGCAAGAGGCAGGTGGCTATAGAAAGGCTCGGGATGAACGGCACCAAGGGCACGCGAAAACTGCGCGGGCGGTCCGGCTGGGACTTTCTCAGAATCAAGACCGCGATCGCGACCAACAAGAATGCAAACAGAGTGCCGATGTTGGAAAGATCCGCGAGCGTCCCGATATCAAAAATTCCCGCAGGAATTCCCACGAAGATTCCCGCAACCCATGTCGCGACATGCGGCGTGCGAAACCGTTTGTGTACTTTCGAGAAAGCGCCGGGAAGCAGGCCGTCGCGAGACATCGCGAACCATACGCGCGCCTGACCGAGCTGGTAGACGAGCAGGGAAGAGATCATGCCCATCAGCGCGCCGACGGTGACCCATTGTTGCAGCCGGCCCAAGCCAATATTGTGCAGCGCCGTGGCTACCGGCGCGGCGTCTCCTTTGAAGATTTGATAGGGCTGAATGCCAGTCAAAACCACGGCTACTCCAACGTACAGCGTAGCGCACACAAAGAGAGAAGCCATGATTCCCAACGGAAGGTCACGCTTCGGGTTCTTGCATTCCTCGGCGGCTGTCGAAACGGAATCGAATCCGATATAGCTGAAGAAAACGATGGCTCCTCCGGTCAGAACGCCTTGCCAGCCATTTGGCATGAACGGGTGCCAGTTCACCGGCTTGATGTATTTCGATGCGAACACAATAAAGAGAAAAATGGCGACAAGCTTGATGGCCACCATAATGCTGTTCGCGCCGGCAGACTCACGAATGCCCAAGACCAGCAGAACCGTGAGAAGCATGACAATCAGGAAGCCGATCAGGTTGAAATGAAGAGCCCAGCCGGTTGCCGGCGAGTACGCCGGAGTGCTTAACGCGACGGGCAGGTGAACGCCAAAAGTTTCCAGCAGGCTGTCAATGTACGCGGAAAAGCCAACGGCTACGGCCATATTGGAAACAGCGTATTCGAGGATCAGATCCCAGCCAATGATCCAGGCGACGAGTTCGCCGAGCGTGGCGTAAGTGTAGGTGTAGGCGCTGCCAGCGATGGGGATCATCGAAGCTAATTCCGCGTAGCAAAGCCCCGCGAACCCGCATACAACCGCGACCAAGAAGAAAGACAGCGCAATCGCCGGACCGGCGCCGGGGCGGCCGCTCATGCCCGTGGCATGCGCTCCATGGAGCAGCACGTCCAGAACAGGGGCCTTCAAAATGGAAGGATACTCGACCGATTCACCGGCAGCGGCGGTGCCGGTCAGCACGAAAATACCGGTGCCAATGATGGCGCCGATGCCAAGCGCAGTGAGGGTGATCCAACCAAGTGTCTTTTTGAGGCGTTTTTCGGGATTTTCGGAATCGGAAATTAGTTGGTCAATGTCTTTGCAGCGGAAAAGTTGTGAGGCCACCCATCTTCTCCGATCGCGCCCCCAAAGGCGGCGGAATCAAGTCACCCCATGCTGCATGGTGGAGTAAGAGCGAAACTTAATTTACTCTGAGATGCTTCGTGGTGCAACCTGCGGAGGATCCTTATGTTTCCAGAGTTGCGCTGCTTCAAGCTTGCTCAAGCTGCGCAAAGCGCTCGATGAATTTTTTTGTGCCGCGTCCAGGAAAACTCACAGAAACGCGGCGATCTTCATCATCGCCTTCCACCCCTACGATGGTCCCGACGCCATAGCTTGGATGCCGCACCTTCCGCCCAAGCATGGGATTCGAATCGCCTGCGCGTTTGCCGGTTGAGCGCCCAAATGAATTGGGGCTTGCCGTTCGCCGCACAGGCGCTGCTGGTTTTTGTTCGCGGCGCACGCGGCGAAGGAATTCTTCCGGAGAATACGAATATTCGGGATCGGGCTCGTAGCGGCGCGTTTCGCCAATCTCCGCCAAAGAGCCTCGTACCGTCTCCACCAGTTCGCTGGGGACCTCCGCAAGAAAACGGGAGGGCAGGGAAGCGCGCAATTGCTGTTCATTGCCGAAAATACGGCGGTATACGGCGCGCGTGAGCGCGAGCGATTTTCGCGCCCGCGTCATTCCCACGTAAACGAGGCGGCGCTCCTCTTCGATTCCTTGGTCTTCGTTGATCGAGCGGCTGTGCGGGCAGATGCCTTCTTCCATGCCCGTGAGGAAAACATGATCGAACTCGAGCCCTTTGGTGCTGTGTAGGGTAATGAGAGTCACGCCGGGTTTGCCGTCGTATTGATCGGCGTCGCTCACAAGAGACGCCGCGTCGAGAAAATCGGCAAACGTTTCTCCCCCTTCCATGCTCTCGGCCACGGCGCGCGCAAGTTCTTCCAGGTTTTCCATTCGCGCGACGTCTTCCGGGGTGTTGCGGTCCTTCAGCATGTCCATGTATCCGGATTCTTCCAGAACAACATGCAGAAACTCTGCCGGTTCTTTGGTCGAGAGCGCCTCCTGCAACTTGTGAATGAGTTCTTGAAAAGCCCGCAGCGGCGCAACGGCGCGGCCTGTCGTCCCACGCGAGACAGTTTTCTCGATGGCATTCCATAGTGGAGTTCCGTCGGAGCGCGCACTCTCCCGCAGCGCATCGACAGTAGTCTTCCCGATACCGCGCGGCGGCAAGTTCAGCACCCGCAGCAAAGAAATATCATCCTCCGGATGCATCGCCAGGCGCACATAGGCAAGAGCATCTTTGACTTCAGCGCGGTGGTAAAAGCTGAATCCGCCGACCAGTTTGTAGCGGAGGCCTCGGCGGCGAAAGACTTCTTCAAAGGCGCGCGACTGCGAATTGGTGCGATATTCCACCGCGCAGGTTTGGTCTGAGTCCTCGCTGAGAATGCGTTCCAATTCTCCGGCAACGTACTCCGCTTCAGCTTGCGGATCCCGCCCTTCAAAGTACTTTAGATTGACACCAGCGCTTTTCTCCGCTTTCAGCGATTTGCCCAGGCGCTCCGGGTTATTGGCGACCACGGCGCCGGCCGCATCAAGAATGTTCTGCGTCGAGCGATAATTGCGTTCCAGCTTGACGATACGTGCGGCGGGGAAGTCTCGCGAAAAGCTCAGCAGGATGGAAACGTCAGCGCCGCGCCAAGCGTAGATGGACTGATCTTCGTCACCCACGACGCAAAGATTTTGCTTCGGACCTGTGAGGAGCCGCATGAGTTCATACTGCACGTGATTGGTGTCTTGATACTCGTCCACGTGAATGTATTGAAAGCGTGCCTGCCACTTCTCGCGCGTAGCGGCCGATTCACGCAACAAACCTGCCGATCGCAGCAGCAAGTCATCAAAGTCGAGAGCGTTGCTATCATGCAGCGCTTTTTCATACGCGCTGAAAACGTTGGCCGTCTGACGTCCGTCCTGGGTAAATGCTTCGGCGCGAACTTGCTCGGGAGTCTTGCCATGATTTTTCGCATAACTAATGCGGCTTAGTACGTTGCGCGGACCGAGTTCATCGGCGTCAATCTGCAACTTGGCCATCGCTAGTTTTACGGCGGCAAGTTGGTCGTCATCGTCGTAAATCGCGAAGTCGCGCGGCAGACCAGCCGCGGTAGCCTCGTGCCGAAGCAGGCGTGCACACAGCGAATGAAACGTGGAAACCCACGGCTGCCCGGGACGGACGCCCGCTCGCAACAGCAAATCGGTGACGCGGTTGCGCATTTCCTCTGCGGCTTTGTTGGTGAAGGTCACCGCCAAAATCGATTCGGCAGGCACACCATTGGCGATCAAGTTGGCCATGCGGTAGGTGATTGCCCGGGTCTTGCCCGTACCCGCACCCGCAAGAATCAATACCGGGCCTTCCCGGGTTTCCACAGCTTGGCGTTGTTCCGGGTTCAGTTCTTCGAGAAGTTTCAGCATTGGTCGGTGGTGTGCAAGAAAGATGGCACACGTCATGGTAACTGACCGCGACGACGTGCGCAAACGCTCTCGATGACTGGTCCCGATGACAAAGAATTGGAATGGTCTAAAGAATTTTTCGTGAGCCACAGAAAAGGCCGAGTTCGTTGCCTACTGTTCTCCGGCCTGGCCTAGATCGATCTCAAAGTAGAGTAATGGACGGTCTTTTTCGAGCGCCACTATGTCTGGGATGTACAGCCGTGCGCTATTCAGCAGATCGAATTGGCTCCGTAGGTCGAAATAAAGTAGCCCTTGTACAGCACTGTGCGGCGCAATAATGCTGGCCTTCACTCCCGCTTCCCGAAGTTCCTGTTCCACTTCCAGCCATTTTTTATCGTGCCCCACTTTGGGTCCGCCGATGGGGATCGGAAACCTGCTCCTGGCCACATTTCTCGCTCCCGGCTTCAAAATCACATCAGCTGCTTCCTCGGATGTCAAAGGATCCAGGGCTTGGCGGTTATCTTCCGAAAGGTTGATGTTGAGGCGAATGCGCTCGAGGTTCACCTTCAGGCTATCATCCGAATCGTTGCGAAATGTCACCTGCACAGCGACAATCCCAGCCGCGTAGGGCGATTTCTTATGGAATTTTTCCTTGTAAAGCGCCGGGTTCCTCCACGGCTGCGCCGAAATGGTCATGCCCTCGTGGGATTCTAGTGCCGAAGTCTTGAGCGGGGCTTGCGACGGTGTTGCGCCTCTGAGGGGCACCAGATGCCAGCCCGCCATAACCACGAGGAAGAAGGTTAGCTTTCCGGTCGGGTTATAATAAACTTTTCTCATATTGACGCCTTCGATTCGTGGGAGATGCGCAGGGTTGCCCTGCGTGCGCGCCGCCTGATGCCGGCGGCTCGCGGACTAACCGGAGCCACGCATAGTGTATTTCATTTATAGCTTGCTGATGAGCCTGGCGGCCCTTTTGCTCACACCGTACTGGTTGGTGAAAGGCTTGCGTCACGGCAAGTATTTGTCCAATCTGCGGGAGCGCCTGGGCCTTTCTTTTCCTGCCTTGGCCAAGGCTCCGTCCGCTCGCGCGGGGGCAATTTGGATTCATGCTGTCAGCATCGGCGAAGTGCTTTCTGGCATTACCCTGGCCCGCCAGTTGAAAGCGGCTTACCCAGACAGACCGCTTATCATCTCCACGACCACGATTACCGGGCAAACGCTCGCTCGCCAGCGCATGTCCTTCGCTGATGCCATCATTTACTTCCCGTTGGACTGGAGTTTTTGCGTTCGCCGTGCATTGCATGCCGTGCGGCCATCGCTCGCTCTCGTGCTGGAGACCGAAATCTGGCCTAACTTTCTGCGCGAGGCTGGCCGGCGCAAAATCCCGGTTCTTTTTGTGAGCGGACGTATATCGGATCGCTCGTTTGCGCGTTACCAGCAATTTCTGGGCATCTTTGGGTTTTTCCTGCGGCCGCTTCTGAAGGATGCGCTTTCTCATGCGGCCACCTTTCTGATGCAAAGTCAGAAGGATGCCGAGCGCATTCACGCTCTCGGCGCGCCGGCGGATCGCGTAACGGTCATTGGAAATTTGAAATACGACTCCGAGCTTCCTTCTCCCACGCCGCTCTCGAATTGGCTGGAGGCGGAGATCAAACGCAGCGCGCGGTCCCCGCTGATCGTCGCTGGAAGCGTCGTGACTACCGAAGAACCTCTGGCGCTCATCGCTTTTGGAACGCTGCAAGGCGAGTATCCCAACGCGTTGTTGGTTCTTGCTCCACGAAAGCCGGAGCAATTTACTTCTGCTGCCGAATATATCCATGAGTCTCACCGAAGATTTATTCGGCGCTCGGCCCTGCCGATTCCCGCTCCTTCGCAAGTCAGCGGGCGATCCAATAGTGCGGCCACGGCCAACTCCATGCCAGCCAACTCCGCGATTCCTCGCGAGGTTACCGTTCTGCTCCTCGATAGCATCGGTGAGCTGGCTTCGCTTTATCGTTTGGCCGACGGCGCGTTTGTAGGAGGTTCGCTCGTCCCCTCGGGCGGCCATAACATTTTGGAACCGGCGGCGTTCGGCAAGGTTCCCATCTTTGGTCCTTCGATGGAGAATTTTGCGGAAATCGCATCGCGGTTCGTTTCTGCAGGCGCCGCGATCCAGGTCGAAAGTCCCGAGGACGTTGGCGTCGCTTGGATTGAATTGTTTCGCAATCCGAAGCGCATGAAAGAGATGAGCGAAAAGGCGCGAAATCTTGTCGAAACCAGCCGCGGCGCCACCGACCGGGCGCTCACAGAGATTGCAAAACACTTGGATCGCGCGGCCAGCGTCCAAGAAAGCCGCAAAACCGCGATCGGAGCATCATGATTTTTCCTCGGCCCGTGCGAATCTTGCTTTACCCGCTGTCTGTCCTTTATGGGGTCGTGGTACGCGTTCGCGCACAACTTTATGCGAAGGGATGGCTCAAACCGAGACGTTTGAACGGAACCGTAATCAGCG
>Ga0209577_10000161_pt1 | contig 63986 bp, 62 predicted proteins | sample GraSoiAngelo_109_FD_185874 | JGI IMG/M metagenome (GOLD analysis project Ga0209577, IMG submission 185874) | Grasslands soil microbial communities from the Angelo Coastal Reserve, California, USA - 14_0903_12_20cm (SPAdes) (version 2) | ecosystem: Environmental > Terrestrial > Soil > Grasslands... | reverse complement strand
GGCACGGGCGCCGCGGTGAACGGTATCGCCGGCACGGGTGCCGCAGTGAACGGTATCGCAGGCACGGGCGCCGCGGTGAACGGTATCGCCGGCACGGGCGCTGCGGTGAACGGTATCGCCGGCACGGGTGCCGCAGTGAACGGCATTGCCGGTACGGGCGCTGCGGTGAACTAGCAGTAACGTCGGTGCATCACTAACACGGCACGCTTAACTGGCGTGCCTTTCTCGGCGAACGCCACTCAAATTCCGCCTTCCCCCCACCCGGCGGAAAGCTCATCATCGCGGAGAGGCATGGCCAGATCATTACCCATGCGCGCGCCGTAAGCACACTCCGGTTTTTGGTTGGCCAGCTCGTGGATGAGATTGGTCAACCGCCAACAAGTACGGACGCGACAAGATCGGCCGCCCGACGTTCGAGGTGCTGGCTGCAGGAATTCCTGAGACCTTGCCTCCGTGCTTTTCCTGCGTGGGTGACGCCAAGAGGAACAACAGGAATTGGTGAACTGGCGCGATACACCTTCGCGCGAGCCGCAGCGGTGCCACATGGGACCTGTCGTACTTAGGTCAAAAAAGGGCCGGGCCAACCGCCGCCAGCAGGTAGGCCGACGCCCTCGGACGGGCTCCGGCACGCGCAAGGGAGAGTCGTCAAAAGCTACCGTGTTGAGCGTGGCCAAGGCTGCATTTGAAGGACTAGCTCCCCTCCTCATTGAATTCGGCATTACGAGCCCAGAAGCGGAAGCGCTATTGCGAGCAGTTTGCGTGCATGAGACTGCCAAGGCACACCGTGTTGGCGGTGGTCGGCGGCCGAACGTGTCGCGCGTGTCCGTGAAAACGGGAGTCAATCGTCACATGGTGACTGCCCTTCTAAAGAATCCGCCGGAAGTCGATGGGGGATTGACTACTCGACGAGATTCCATGAGGCGAGTCATTGACGGGTGGTTGTCGGATCCCGACTACACCAAGAACGGACGCCCGAAGGATCTGGAGATCGGCGATCCGAGTTCCGAAGGGCGTAGCGCTTGGACGCTAATTCAGCGCTACGCGCCCGGCGTATGGCCGCGCCTTATCATTGATGAGCTCATACGAATCGACTACGTGGACGCCAAGCCAAACGGGCGATTGAGGTGGAGGGGCAGGGCGAGAGGAACATCGGTGTTGAGACACGATGCACGGGACGCGGCCGGCCAACGAATGCGTGATGCGATCCGCGCGGCCTTTCACGACAGCTGCCAGCCTGGAGGGAATCGCGCTTGGCGTACGGCTCAAAGCGTTGAAATTGGGCGGAATGATCTACCGCTGGTTCGCAAAATGCTCGGCGACCGCCTCGACACTGTGATTGCGTGGTTGACGGAAGAACTGAACAGCACACGATGGCGGCGCAGCGCCTCTAAGAGCGGCAGGATGCGAGTCGGACTGAGTGCCTTTATATTCGAAGAATCCGTTTCTAAGGATGTGGGCGATGGAGGTGACAAGACAGGCGCGCGTACGGGAGGCTAACAACGTTTCGGGCGTGCTGAACGTCTGCCGGCGAACCGCTTGTCATAATGTGCCGAAGGTACGCGGGTAGTTGAGGGGATGTCGAAGGTGTAGGAGCGGAACAAATGAGCGTGGTGAGATCGGCCCCCGAACGCCGGACAGGAGAACGGCACGTATTGCGCAGCGCCACAATGCGTCCGGTCGGAGTTGGAAACTCTCGGGGCAATGGCCTTCTGTCTCTGGCCACGCTCGATGTTTTGCTGGGTGAAACTACCGCATTTCTCCTCGCCGCCGGCCTACCGAGAAAGAAGCTTGTAGCGGAGCTGCGAACGCAAGCCCGGCGCGTCGCCGCCGGTGACCGGCTGCAAAGGCCACGCGCGGCGAAGGTAATCAGAGAGGGTCACGAGAACTTAGTCGAAATCGCAGGTGTGGTACATGATTGGCATCGGGAGCGCCGGTATACCGACAATAAAAGCGGTAACCCCGTCCCTCTCACACCGTCGGTACTGCGTAAGTTAATTGGTCGGCGTTTCCCGCGCATGAAAATCGCTAGTACGCTCCTTTGGATGCAGGCGAACGGAGTTGTTACTCGGCGCAGAGACGGTCGATTTGTACCATCTATGGGTCGCCAGGTTGTTCTAAAGAGCCGGCGTAGGCGATCCATGGAGCGCACAGCAGCATTGGTGCCGCAATACCTGAGAGTGGCGCTGCGTAACGCACGGGCCTCTGATCCGCGAGAACGGGACGTAGATCGTGATGCGCGCGTATTTTTTCTTCCGGAGAAGTACGTCAGGCTATGGCGCGCCGTCGCCCTCGAGCGGACGGAGGCTTTCCTAGAGGGACTCGATAACTGGCTGGAAGACCACACCCGACCCGACCATAACGGTCCCACCGTCGAGGCAGCAGTACATTCCTACTGTTACACGGGGGAACCGCGATCAGTTAAACGCGGTAGCACGAACATCGGGCGGCTCGAGCGGAGGATTGGTAGACCGAAACGCATCCGCAGGGCTCCCACGAGGCAGTGATGTCAAGATGAAGGTCCGTGGACAGTGGAGCGGAGGACCGACCACGGCGTCCATTCAGGTTTTGCGTCAATGTCAGGCGTCGCGTAGCTCCTCTCTCAGCGCCTTCCTCAGGATCTTCCCCACATTGGTCTTCGGCAGCTCGGCTCTGAAGTACACATGCTTCGGCACCTTGTATGCCGAGAGCGACTGGCGGCAGTGATCGATGATGTCTCGTTCGGTGAGCGACGGGTCCTTGCGCACCACGAACAGCGCGACGACTTCGCCAGAGTGCTCGATCGCCTGAGCGATCGTTGACGCAGTAGTCGGTGGTGGAGGCATGGCTGGATGGCGGCGTGCCACGAACGCCCGGGAAATCGTGCGGTGGCCATGATAGGCGCGTACGTGCGTACGTGGCCCTCGACGCACAAGAAACCCATCAGCTGCCCGCGCTGAGCCGCGTCGCGCTTCTTGAGGTGTTCGGGACGCTGGATGCGCAGCGGCACTATCAGCAACAGTGTCAGCAGCCTCGTGCTACGTCAGGAGGTCCGAAAATTAAAGGCCAATTCCTGTCGTCACTCGGCACAGAAAACGAAACACCCTTCTCGTCTACGACGGACAAGCCTGGGCCTTATGTCACATCAAATTGGCGCCAAACGACGACACGTTGCCTTATATGAGACATCGTGTCTCATATATGGCTGAACCGCCAAGGCTCAGCGAGTCCCACACCGGAATGACTGCTGGATCGCCGCCAAAGCGGAAACCGGGCCGCAAGCACCCGGACGAACAACACAGCCATTCCGATGAGGTAAGCGTCATGAACAAGTCAGTCCCAACTATCTTCCTCGCTGCAGCTGCAGCCCTCGTCGTCGCCTGCGGCGGCGGCGGCATGTCCAGCGGGACCAACCCCACTGGCAACGCGCCCGTCATAGCGACCGGCACGATCACCGGCTTTGGCAGCATCTACGTCAATGGTGTTCACTTTAAGACGACGAGCGCCGCGATCCGCAAGAACGGCCAGGTCGTCGCACAATCGGCTCTCAAGGTGGGTGAGATCGCCCGTATCAAGGGCTCGAAAAATGCCAGCGACGGAACTGGTAATGCCGACATCGTCGATGTCGACGAGAACGTCGCTGGTTCGATTGCGACCATCGACACCACGAACAACACGTTCACGGTGCTTGGGCAGACGGTGAAGATCGACGGCGGCACGTCCCTCAGCTCGGACGTTCAGCCCGCCGACATCACCGGGCTCAAAGTCGCGGACTTCGTCGAAGTCAGTGGCCTGGCCGCCGCCGACGGCACTATAACCGCGACGCGGATCCAGCGCGATTCCTCGGCCGGAATGCTGCAGGTGCTTGGAACGGTGGCGAGCGTGAATACGGCAGCGCACACCTTCATGATCAATGCACTCATCGTGAATTATTCGAGCGCGAATCTCGCGGGCTTTACCAGCGGCGCCCCGGCCAACGACGATGTCGTCGAGGTCCAGGGGACGACATTCGATTCAGCCACCACGACGCTGACCGCAACGCACGTGGACAAGCAGATGAGCGACGTGGAGGAGGCGGGCGGTCAGGGGGACATGGAGCGTGAGGGTCTCATCACCCGCTTCGCATCGGCCACGGACTTTGACGTTGAAAGCGAGCCGGTCACGACCACCAGCGCGACGGTCTATCGCAACGGCACGTCGGCCGATCTCGCCCTCAACGTAAAGGTCGAGGTGGAAGGAACCGTTGATAGCTCGAACGTTCTGGTCGCCGACGTCGTATCGTTCCACCGAAACGGCGGCGTAGAGTTGCAGTCGACTGTCACAGCCGTGGATACGATGGCGGGCACGCTCACGGTGCTTGGCGTCCCGATCACGGTCACGTCGAGCACTCGCCTCGAGGATAGGAGCTCCGCCCAGGTCGAGATGTTCAGCCTGAGCAACGTCAGCGTTGGAGACACGGTTGACGTGCGCGGCTACGAGAGCCCCGCCGGCAGCGGCAAGCTCGTTGCCACTCGGCTCGATCGCCAATCGCCGAGCACGGAAGTGGAGGTGAGCGGGGCATTCACAGCGGGCATGTCGCCGCAGTTCAGCGTCTTCGGCATCACCGTTGACGCCTCGTCCGCGACCCTGCGGGATGCTGGCGGAGCGACTGTTGCGCTGGCCGACTTCCTCACTCAGGCGGTCGGACACAGCGTAGAGGTGAGCGGCACGCTGTCGGGCATGATCGTGACCGCGAGTGAGGCCCGCATCCACACGCCCGACGTTAACGACTGAACGCACCCCCGAGCAGTGTGACCACTGCCCGTTTTGAGAGCGACCACCCCGGACAGCCTTCGTGGCTGTCCGGGTTTTTCTGCGGAATACGCCAGTAAAGAGACTTCATCATGTGAGATTGTCATTCGGCTATGGCCTCCGCCTCCATCACGCAAGTTCTCGCAGCCGCGCGCCAGTGGCTAAAGCCGCTGGTCCACGTGCTGGTGCGTTGCGGTGTCACATGGAAGGACTTTGCCGAACTCGCCAAGACGGCCTATGTGGAAGTAGCAACTGAACAGTTCGGCAAGAGAGGGCGACCCACCAATGTGTCCCGCACTGCAGTGCTGACCGGCCTGGCACGCCGGGAAGTCCGCAAGCAGCGCGAGCGGCTCGATGCCACGCCGCACGCGTGGACCGGTTACGTTACCAAGGCCTCGCTGGTACTGTCCGCTTGGCACCAGGACCCGAGATTTCTGCACTCGAACGGGAAGCCCGCGTTGCTCCCGCTGGATGGTGATGGCTCCACATTCACCGCACTCCTGCGCCTCTGCGGTGCGAGTGATGTGCGGCCGACGACTCTTCTCAAGGAGCTGCGCGCAGCCGGGGCGATACGGGAAACACCGGATGGACGGTTGGAGGCACTGAAACGTGTCTACATCCCACAGACGATGGATGAGAAACTGATCCGTTTGTGGGGTACGGTGATCGCTGACGTTGCGTCTACGTACGCGCACAACCTGATGCGACGAGCCGACGTCGCGCCCCGTTTCGAGCGGGCAGCCCTGAACGACCGTGTGCTGGCGAGCGCATTGCCGGAGTTCCGCAACTTTCTCGACCAGGAGGGCCAGGCATTCCTCGAGCGAGTGGACGCCTGGTTGACCGAGCACGAGGCCAGGCCGAGCGAGAGTGAGCCCGACTCGATGTCCGTGATCCGTCTGGGTGCCGGCGTGTATCACCTGCAAGACTGATGAGCGCCCCGAGAGAACAACCGTGGGCACCTTCCGGAGTCTGTGACATGAAACGCGAATTCACGACGATCGTTGCCGCCGCGATCTTGCTGCTGGCATCGTGCGGTGGCCCGACCCAGCTCGGCGGCATCCAGGGCTCGGGCAGCCCGGTAGTCGCCTACGGGCCGATCGCCGGTTTCGGTAGCATCTTCGTAAACGGCGTCGAATACGCCACGTCAAACGCACAGATTCGCATCGATGATCAGCCCGGCACCGAGTCGCAGCTGCTCGTAGGTCAGGTCGTCACCGTGGTTGGCAGTGTGAACTCCGATGGCACGACCGGTACGGCCACGCAAGTCACATCCAGCGGCGATGTGGCGGGACCCATAACACAGATCGATACCGTGGGCGGAACGTTCGTCGTGCTCGGCCAGACTGTGCGCGTGTCCGGCTCCACGCTGTTCGATGACAATATCCAACCGGCCAGCATCGCCGGTCTGCAGGTCGGCAACATTGTAGAGGTCAGCGGCTTCCCGAACGCGGCCGGTGAAGTCGTCGCATCACGCATTCAGCGGGAAGCCGCCGGAAGTGCGCTCGAAGTCAAAGGAATCGTCCTGTCATTGGATATGACTGCGCATACGTTCCATGTGAACACGCTTACCGTGGACTACAGCGCGATCACCCCGTCGGGGTCGCTTGCGAACGGGGCCATCGTGAAGGTAAGCGGCACCCTGCTAAACGCTGCCGGCGCCCTGGTTGCGACACGCGTCGACGTGTTGCCGGGTTTCGGGGCGACAGCGAACGACGAGGGGGAAATCGAGGGCCTTATCACGACGTTCACGTCGAATTCTGATTTCGTAGTCAACGGACAGCGCGTGACGACGAATGCAAACACGCAATTCATACTCGATGGAGCGACTCTCGCGGTCGACGTTCTGGTCGAGGTTGACGGCTCCTTCGACGCCTCCGGCGTGCTGGTGGCAAAGAGTGTGCAGGCGACGCCCGACAGCGCGAGCCTCGTTCGCGGACTGGTTGACAACGTGATCGCTGCGAGCAATACGCTTACCGTTCTTGGCGTGACGATCACGACGAACAGCAACACGGAATTCGAGGACAAGTCGAGCCAGCAGATGCGGCCCTTCAACCTGAGCGACGTGCATACCAACGACTACGTTGAAGCCCGCGGCGCCCCGGCTCAAAGTGGGGGGCTCAACGCCAGCATTCTCGTGCGCGACCGTCCTGAGAATCACTCATACCTGCAAGGAACGGCCAGCAACGTCGCCTCTCCCAACCTGACCGTGCTCGGCATCGTGGTGGTGACATCACTGGCGACCCAGTTCAGCGGTCCGGATGGCGGCACACTGTCCGCTGCTGCGTTCTTCAGTCAGGCTCCGAACAAGATCGTGAAAGTACGTGGGACACTGTTTGCCGGAGTCTTTACTGCCGATCAGGCGCAAATCCAGCAATAGGCCCGCGCTTCTTCGAACTCCGGTTTTACAGGGCGGCCGTCAGTGGTCGCCCTGTGCCAGCGGTCTCGTCATTCTAGGCTTCTAGGGCATCGCGCAGCTCCTCTCTCAACGCCTTCCTCAGGATCTTTCCCACATTGGTCTTCGGCAGCTCGGCTCTGAAGTACACATGCTTCGGCACCTTGTATGCCGAAAGTGATTTGCGGCAGTGGTCGATGAGGTCCTTCGCGGTGAGCGACGGGTCCTTGCGCACCACGAACAGCGCCACGACTTCGCCGGAGTGCTCGTCGGGCTGCGCCACCGCGGCGGCTTCGAGGACCCCGGGGTGCGTGGCGGCGACGGCTTCCACTTCGTTCGGATAGACGTTGAAGCCCGACACCAGGATCATGTCCTTCTTGCGGTCCTCGAGGTACACGAACCCGCGCGCGTCGATGCGGCCGACGTCACCGGTGCGCAGCCAGCCCCCCGGCAGCATCACCTTGGCGGTCTCATCGGCGCGATTCCAGTAACCGCGCATTACCTGAGGGCCGCGCACGCAGATCTCGCCGGGCTGGCCCAGTGCGAGGTCGTTGCCGGCATCGTCCTTGATGGCGATCTCGGTCGATGAGATGGGTAGGCCGATCGAGCCGTTGAACGGCTCGTCCGGGGGATTGATGCACGCGGCCGGTGAGGTCTCGGTGAGGCCCCACGCCTGTGTCAGGGTGTTACCGGTTACCTCCTTCCAGCGTTGCGCGACGCTGGCCTGCACGGCCATGCCGCCGCCGAGGGTGACCTTCAAGCGGCTGAAGTCGAGCTTGTCGAACCCCGGCGCGTGCAGCAGCGCATTGAACAGCGTGTTGACGCCGCTGATGAAGGTGCAGGGGTACCTGCGCATGTCGGCGATGAGCGCCGTCAGGTCGCGCGGATTGATGATGAGCACGTTCTTCCAGCCGAGGCGTGCGAACAGCATGCAGTTCGCCGACAGGGCGAATATGTGGTAGAGCGGAATCGCCGTGATCAGCGCCGCGGGCTCCTGAAAGCGCTTCCCGAGCCACGCTTCGGCCTGCAGCACGTTGGTGCTCACGTTGCCGTGCGACAGCATGGCGCCCTTGGCGACTCCGGTCGTGCCGCCGGTGTACTGCAGGAAGGCCAGATCCTCGGGACCGACCTCCACCGGTGCGAGCGGCTGCTTCAGGCCGGCCGTGACCGCCGCCTTGAACGAGGTCGCGCCGGGGATGTTCCAGCGCGGCACCTGCCGGCGCAGGTGGCGCACGACGTAATTCACGATCAGTGACTTGGGGAACCCGAGGAAATCGCCCACCGCGGTCACCAGCACCCGTTTCACCCGGGTGCCGGGCAGCACTTGCTGCAGTACGTGCGCGAAATTCTCCAGCACCAGGATCGCCGTGGCACCGGAGTCGGAGAGCTGGTGGAGCAACTCCGGCGCGGTGTACAGCGGATTGGTGTTGACGACGATCAGGCCGGCGCGCAGCGCGCCGAACATCGCGATCGGATACTGCAGCGTATTGGGCAGCATGATGGCGAGGCGCTCACCCTTGCCGAACCCCTGCTGCTGCAGCCACGCGGCGAAGGCCCGCGTGAGCTCATCGAGCTGCCGGTAGGTGAGCTGTGCACCCATCTGGATGAAGGCGACGCGCTCGGCGTGCCGGGCACAGGTTTCCTCCAGCAGCAGCTTCAGCGAGGGCAGCCGTGTGGGGTCGACTTCCGCGGGCACGTGGGGCGGATACGACTTCAGCCAGATTCTGTCCATCAACGACCCCCGCTTTGAGGATTCTTCTTGAGGAGTGGCTTCAGGTACGGCCAGAGTGTATCGAGAACCGGTGGCTCGCCCAGGGCGTTGGGGTGCATGCCGTCCGGCTGCATGCGCCTCGGATCGAGGGCCACCTTCTCCAGCAGGAACGGCACCAGTGGCAGATGATATTGGTTTGCGAGCTCCGGGAACACGCGCGCGAACTGTTCCGTGTAGCGCGGCCCGTAGTTCGGTGGAATGCGCATGCCGACCAGCAGCACCTGGGCGCCGGCCGCCTGCGACAGGCGCACGATGCGCGCGAGATTCTCGCGCGTCTCGCTCACCGGTAACCCGCGCAGCCCGTCGTTGGCGCCCAGCTCCAGGATGACGGTTCCGGGCTGGTGCAGCTGCAGCGCCCGCGGCAGGCGCTCGAGGCCGCCGCTGGTGGTCTCGCCGCTCACGCTGGCGTTGACGATCTGGTACCCGTACCCTTGTGCCCGAAGTCGCTGCGCGAGCAGCGCAACCCAACCCTGCTCCGGCCGGATTCCGAGTGCGGCGCTCAGGCTGTCGCCCAGCACGAGGATGGTGTGGTCGGAGGCCACCGCGTTCTGGAGCGCGATGAACACCAACCCCAAGCCCAGCGCCCAGGCGCCGATGATCCGCAACCGCGTACTCCAGGCGGAAAACCTCTGCAAGCAGGTTAGCAGTCCGGAAGGTTTGCTGACCATCGTCGATGAGGTGTCGCTCGGTATCCTGGCGGGCGAGTCGGTCGCGGTGACCGGGCCCTCGGGTGCGGGTAAATCGACGCTGCTGGCGCTGCTGGCCGGACTCGACGTGCCGACCCGCGGGCGCGTGCTGCTCGAGGGGCAGGATCTGACGCAGCTCGATGAGGACGGCCGGGCGCGCCTGCGGGCGCAGCGCGTCGGGTTCGTGTTTCAGTCCTTCCACCTGATCCCGGCGCTCACCGCACTCGAGAACGTGATGTTGCCGCTGGAGCTGGCGGGACGGGGTGATGCGCGGCGCGCGGCCGCCGAGACCCTGCGGCGCGTCGGCCTCGGCGAGCGCACCGGCCACTACCCGCGCCAGCTCTCGGGCGGGGAGCAGCAACGCGTGGCGCTGGCCCGGGCGTTCGTGACCCAGCCGGCGGTGCTGTTCGCGGACGAGCCGACCGGCAATCTCGACACCGTCACGGGCGCGCGGGTCGGCGAGCTGCTGTTCGAGCTCAACGCCAACGCCCATACGACGCTGGTCCTGGTCACGCACGATCGCGAGCTCGCCGCACGCTGTGCCCGCATGGTGCAGATGGAAGCGGGGCGGGTGCTGTGAAAGCGCTGCGGCTCGCGCTGCGTACGCTGGCGCGCGAGTGGCGCTCGGGCGAGCTGGGCGTGCTGCTGCTCGCGCTCACCGTGGCGGTCGCAGCCCTCACGGGCGTCGGCTTTCTGGTCAGCCGCATCAGCGCCGCGGTGGCCCTGCAGGCGAGCGCGGTGCTGGCGGCGGACATCCGCCTCGGTTCACCGCAACCGCTCCCCGAGGCGTACTTCACGGAAGCCTTGCGCCGCGGGCTGCGCTGCGCACGCAGCACCAATCTGCTCTCGGTGGTGTTCAATGGCGAGGCGAGCCAGCTCACCAACGTGGCGGCGGTGAGCGCCGGCTATCCGTTGCGCGGCCGCGTATTGGTCGCCGGCGAGCCCTTCGCGCGCGGCTCACCCGCGGCGGGCATTCCCGCTCCGGGGGAGGCGTGGCCGGGCTCGAAGCTGCTCGCGGCGGTCGGCGGGCACGTGGGCTCGCAGCTCTCGATCGGGGCGGCGAGCCTGCGCGTGACCCGGGTGCTGATCGCCCGGCCCGACCAGGGCGGCACTTTTGCCGAGCTGGCGCCGAACCTCATCATGAATGCGGCCGACCTGCCGGCCACGCGCCTCATCCAGCCCGGCAGCCGCGTGAGCTACGGCGCGCTGTTCGCCGGCGAGCGCACGCGCATCGATGCCTTCAAGGCCTGGCTCATCGCCCACAAGGGCCCCGGTGAGCGCCTGCGGGACATCACCGAGGCGAGCCCCCAGATCCGCAACGCCGTGGAGCGCGCCGGGCGCTTCCTGAGCCTGGCGAGCCTGGTGAGCGTGCTGCTGTGCGCGATCGCGGTGGCGATGACCGCGCGTCGCTACGTGCACCGGCACCTGGATGCCGTGGCACTGCTCAAGACCCTCGGCGCGACGCGGGCCTTCACGCTGGCGATGTCGGTGCTGCAGCTGCTGGCGCTGGCGCTGCTCGCGGCCGTGGCGGGCGCGGCGCTCGGGTTCCTCGCCCAGGAGTGGCTGCTGCGCACCATCCGCGGGCTCCTGGCGGTCACCGATCTGCCGGCGGCGAGTCTCAGCCCGCTCGCCATCGGCTTCGTGACCGCGATCGCGCTGCTGGCGGGGTTCGCACTGCCCCCGCTCCTGCAGCTCGCGCGCGTGCCGGCGCTGCGGGTGCTGCGCCGCGACGTCGGTCCGCCGCCGCCGCTGGTGCTGCTGGCGTTCGGTCCGGCGATAGCGGTGGTGCTGCTGCTGATTTACTGGGTGGTGCCGGAGAGGAAACTGTTCCTGTCCTTCACCGCCGCGCTCGCGGCCTTCGTGCTGGTGCTGACGCTCGCCGGAGTGCTGCTGGTGTATCTCGCGGGGCGCCTGCGCGGCCGGGTCGGCGTCGCCTGGCGCTTCGGGGTCGCCAACTTGAGCCGGCGCCGCGCCGAGAGCGTCGTGCAGCTGGTGGCCTTCGGCACCGGCATCATGGTGCTGCTGCTGCTGGGGATCCTGCGTGACGATCTGAACGGCGACTGGCAACGAACGCTGCCGCCGAATCTTCCCAACTACTTCTTCATCAACATCCCGCCGGCGGTGCGCGGGGATTTCGTGCGCGCTCTGCAGGCGCAGGGCGCGCGCACCACGCGCGTGCTGCCGATGATCCGCGGGCGCCTGACCAGCATCAACGGCCACGCCGTCGAGAGCCTGCGCGCGGCGCGCACCGGCGAGGATAGCTTCGCGACCCGCGAGCAGAACCTCACCTGGGCCTCCGAGCTGGCGCCGGACAACCGCATCATCGCCGGCCGCTGGTGGACGGCGGAGGATTTCGGCAAACCGCTGGTGTCTCTGGCCACCGAGTTCCAGGAATCCCTCGGCCTGCGGCTCGGTGATCGCCTCTCCTTCGACATCGCCGGCGAAGCCCTCGAGGTCACGGTCGCGAGCATCCGCAGGGTGAAGTGGGACACCTTTCAGCCGAACTTCTTCATCGTGTTTCCTCCCGGCGTGCTGGAAGGCGCCGCGGGTACCTACATGACGAGCGCCTATTTCACGCCCGGCAGCGCCCGTTCGCTCGCGCAGCTCGTGCGGCGCTTTCCCAGCGTGTCGATATTCGACATCGATGAGCTGCTCACGCAGGTGCGTGGGGTGCTCGACAAGGCGGCGTTCGCGGTGCAGAGCGTGTTCGTGTTCACGCTGTTCGCGGGACTGACGGTGCTGCTGGCGGCGGTGCAGTCCAGTCGCGACGAGCGCCGTTACGAGAGCGCCATGTTGCGCACCCTGGGCGCGAGCCGCGGCACCGTGGTGCAGGGGGTGCTCGCGGAGTTCGCAACCTTGGGCAGCCTGTCGGGGCTGCTCGCCGCGGTGGGCGCGTCCGTGGGAGCCTATTTCCTCACCACGCAGTGGCTCGACCTGCGGTACGCGTTCGAGCTCATGCCCTGGGTGGAAGGCGTCGCGGGCGGTGCGCTGCTGATGGCGGCCGGCGGCTGGCTCGCCACGCGCAGCGTCGTGAATCAGCCGCCCCTCACCACGCTGCGTGCGTGAGTCGCCGGCCGCAGGCCGAGCCGGCTACTGGCGCACGATGCCGATCGTGATCCAGGAGTCCGGCTCCGGATCGGCGCGCCAGTTGAGCCCCTCGATCGTCAGCTGGTAGTTGCCCGGACCCAGCGCGGAGCTGTTGAGCGCAATGCGCAGATGACCGTTGGAGTCCTTAGCCAGGTTCGTGATCACGCCCACGCGTCCCTGATCGATGCGATCGATGGTCACGCGGAACGAGTGATACGGCGATCGTGACTCGTCGATCTTGAAGTCCGCCAGCTGCGTGCTGCCGCCGCCGATGGTGATCGCCGGCGTGTTGGATGCCCCCGAGCGGCTCGGCAGGAGGCGAATCTCGCGCGTGCTGGTGGCCGGATCGAGCGCCCGTTCGAACGCCTGTTTCTGCAAAGCGGTGATCCGCTGACTCTTGGCGACGCTGCCGAGGGCGACGACGGCGAGCGCCGCCCCGAGCACCAGCACCGCGGCGGCGAGCCCGGGGATCACCCGCGGCCTCTGCCACAGCGGCCGCGCGGCCTCCTGCCACGGCTCGGGCTTGCCACTCGCCTCGAGCAGCCGCACCCCGGCGTGCACTCTCTCGGTGAGACCGATCTCGTCCAGGAGCTCGGGATGCTGGTGACAGAAACGCTCGAAATCGGTCGCGCCCTTGAGCGGCAGCCGTCCCGACAGATAGCGCTCGACCACCTGATTGCGGGCGATGAAGTCCAGCCCCATGGGCGCAGACACCGCGCCGGCCCCAGCGGGCGGGGCAGCGGGTTGCACGGGGGCGGGCGGCGCCGGGGCCGGCGCTGCGGCTCTGGGGGCGGTGCTCCTCAGGGGTACCGTAGATGTCGCGGCCGGTACCGCGGCTGCCGGTGCCATCGAGGCCGGCCGCATCCTGGACGCCGGTGCCGGGGCTGCCGGAGCCACCGGGGCGGGTCTGGGCGCCGCGGCGGCCCGGGCGCTTGCCCAGCTGGCCAAGCCCGGTGCCGCGACCCGGGGGGTCTCCCTACGGGGGGCGGGTCTGGGTGGCGCGGCGGCAGCGCTGGGCGGCGCAGGACGGGCGGCGGCCTGGGCCCAACCAGGGGATCTGTGCGGGTGGGCCGCGCTCGCGGCGGCGAGCTTGGCGGCCGCCGCGGTCAGGGCGGCGGTCTTCGCGATCGGCACGCGCGTCGAGGCACGCGCCTGCGCGTCGTTCGGGGCGGCCCTGGGTGCGCCACGCGCGGACCCCGCTTCAGGCTGCGCAGCCGCGGCGGGCGATGTCGGGGTCAGGATCACTGGCGGGGCTGCAGCGGCAGGGGGCGCCGGCGCGGGTGGCGGCGGCGGTGAGGTCAGCAGCTCGTCCACGATCGGGTCCTGCAGCTCGAGTTCTGCACCCGGGTGCTCGACAGGGGCCGCCGCCTGGGGGGCAAACGGGAGCGCCCCAGACGGCTCATCGGGCGGCAGGAACAGCTCGGGGTCCATGAAATGCAGGTCCGTCTGTTCCGGGTCCTTGGCAGGCCGTGCCGCCGAGGCCGGCGCAGGTACCGGTGGCGCCGGCGCTAGCGTCGGCGGCTCCCCCTTGGGCGGTGCGAGGGCATTCAGTGGCTCCTCGATGGGCAGGTCCACGAGGAGCTCCGGCAACGGGCGAGGCGCGGCTTCCATACGCACGCATCTAAGCAACGCCTCGGCGGCGCGGCCTCGTTATGGCTCACACATCGGAGGCGCCCCCTTCCGGTTCGTGACGCCGGTCACACTTGGCCGGATGAGGTCCCGCCGGCGGTACTGCGTCACGCACTGCGGCGGCAACTCGTGGGTCATTTCGCCGCGCCGTTGGGGAACCGGGCGAGCCGGCGAGCGCCTTCGGCGGCAGGGTTACCGGGCGTTGCGACACGGGTTTACCCGTATTGCAGGCGCAACGGGACCCGCGTAGATGTGACGCTGCCGTCCGGGGGAACACAACTACAGTGGCACGCGAACTTGCGAAACAGCAGGGTGTCGCAGCCTGCGATCTGCATCCGGGCGCGTGAGGGTCTAACGATTCCGCTGCCTCCCGGGCAAGAAAAATCTGGAGATGACTATGGTTCCGAAATCACTTGCGTCGAGATGCCGGTCAATCGCACGAGCTGCCGCGGCGCTGGGCCTTGCATTCGGTTTACTCGCACTGACGAATCCTCCCCGAGCCCTGGCGGCCAACGATCGCTTTCGCGCCACGATTCCCGATGGCGGTGCCGGCGAGTCGGACCTGTTACGCACTCCACTGCAGTTTGAGCAGGCAGCAACCGCCCATCCGCAGAGCGCGACCCAGTCCCTGTTCTCGCGCTGCCGTCGCGCGCCGTTCAGCGGCACCGTGAGCCTTTACAGCCCGATAACTGCGCCGGTATTCGATGCGATCGTGAACGACACGGCGTTTGCCTTCGCGGACGGCTCCAGCTGTTATAACCCACAGAACGAACAGAACATCGTCATCAATCCTGCCAATGCGCAGAACGTTGTCACCTCCTCCAACGAGTATCGCGACGATGTGCATGCCGTCTATTACTCACGGGATGGCGGACAGACCTGGACCAACGTGTTTCTTCCGGGCTGGACGAGGTCGTCAGGCGGAGCGGGTGCTTTCTCTCATCTGGACTCCTGTGGCGATCCAGTGCTCGCCTTTTCACCCGACGGCCGGCGGCTTTACTACACCGGGCTGGTGTGCAATTTCGACAAGTTTCCCCGCACCCTGTCCGGGGTAGCGGTGGCGGTGTCGAGCGACGGCGGCGCCAGCTGGTCGGCTCCGACGATGGTCGACTATCGAGCCAGCGGTGATTTCTTCAATGACAAGGAATGGGTTACCGCCGGGCCCGGGAACACGGTGTATTTGACGTGGACCAAGTTTTACCTGGGACCGCGAGGTCTGGGCTATCTTCGCTCACCGATCGTCATGGCGAGTTCCTCGGATGGCGGTAAGACCTGGTCATCGGTCAAGGCGGTCTCTGACGATGCACACCCGTTCAACCAGGGATCGCAGGTGGCCGTTGCGCCCGACGGGGCCTTGTATGTCTCCTACGAGGGGTCCGACCCGGCGACCGGATATGCGACCGATCAGTTGGTGGTCGCCCGCTCAACCAATGGCGGCACTTCATTTCACAATAGCCAGGTTGCGCGCGTGTGGGATGATTTCGACTGCTACCCGCTGCAGCTGCCGGGCGCGCAAGGTCGCCAAACGCTCACCAACGAGCAGTTTCGCATCAACAGCTTCCCATCCATGTCGATCGACCCCACGACCGGCGGTATAGCCATCGTGTGGACGGACGATCAAGGCGCGGGCAATTGCGGTAGCGGCAGTGCCACCTTCAGTGGCGTGACCTCGAACCAGGTCAAACTGGTCAGGTCCGCCGATGGAGTCCACTGGACGGCTCCCCGCACGATCACTTCAGGCCCTGCCGATAAAGTGTATGCGTCGGTCGGCGCCCATGCCGGACGTGTGGTCATTGGCTATTACACGCGGGCCTATTCGCCGGCGCCGACCGCGACTGATCGCAGCTGCGGCATCGCGGAACTCGATTCGACGACCGGGAATGTCGTGCTACCGACCGATGCCGGTCGGGCCAACGCGGCGGTGTGCCTGGATTGGGCGGTTCGATCGTCGAGCGATAACTTCGCCACCGAGAAACGGGTGACGACGCAATCGTCGAATCCGTACATCCTCTTCGCGGGCTCGTTCATTGGCGATTACACCGGCACAGCGGTGGGCGCCGATGGCAAAGCGGTTACCGTGTGGACCGATTTTCGCGGCAACCCTGGACTGACGCCTGCCAACCAGGATGCCCTGGTCGGCACAGGGTTTTGAGTGAATCCACCACCCTCGAAGCGTTTGGGCGCGGCGAATCTCAGCTCGCCGAGCCGCTGAGGAAATACTCGATCTTGCCCCGGTAGGTGCGCGAGAGCTTGAGCTCGTGGCCGCCCTCGAGGGTGAGGAAGTACTCGCCGTTCATGTGGGCACGCAGACTCCTGACGAGGCGCAGGTTGACGATGGTCGAGCGGTGCACGCGCTGGAAGAGTTTCGGGTCGAGGATCTCCTCGAGCTCCTTCATCGTGCCGCGCAGGATGTGGGTGTCGCCGGTGGCGTGGATGCACATGTAGTCCCCCGCGGCGTCGATCCACTCGATCGATGCCACCGGGACGCGCACCGTCTCGCGTCCCTGCCGGATAGGCAGCACCTCGGGGCGCCGCCCGTCGATCGCCTTGCGGCCGCGTTCGAGCAGCTCATCGAGGGCGAGCTCCCCGCAGCCGGTGATCTCGGCGATGATCTGCAGCAGTCGGTCGCGCTGATCGGCGGCGGTGCGGGCACGCGCGTGCTCGCGCACCCGCGTGAGCGTCGCGGCGAAGCGCGTATCGTCGATGGGTTTGAGCAGGTAGTCGACCGCACGCGCTTCGAACGCCTGGATGGCGTACTGGTCGTAGGCGGTGACGAACACCACCACCGGCAGGGACTCCTGCGGCAGGTGCGCCAGCACCTCGAACCCCGACATGCCGGGCATCTGGATATCCAGGAACACCACGTCCGGCTTGTACTGCTGGATGGCCGCGAGCGCCTCACGGCCGCTGGCGCACTGCGCGAGGATCTCGAAATCGGGCGCCGTGCGCAGCCGCAGCTCGACCCCCCGCCGCGACAGTCCCTCGTCATCGACGATGATGGTGCGGATTTTCATGCGTGCGCCCCGCGCGCGATGCCCCGCTGCAGCGCCTGCGACTGCCCCGGCGCCTGTGCGCCCGCGGTCTCGAGCGGCAGGGCCATGTCCACCCGCAGACCGGGGCGGGAGTTCAGCACCGCGAAGCGGCAGTGCTCCCCGTACAGCACCGCCAGGCGCTCGCGGGTGTTGGAGAGGCCCACACCGCGCCGCTCACCGGAGCCGGCGCCCTCGCGCAGACCCGGGCCGTCATCGATGACCGACAGCTCCAGCAGCCCCTCGCGGGTGCGGCCCTCGATGCGCACCAGGCCCCCCTGCTCGCGCGCGGACACCGCGTACTTCAGCGAGTTTTCCAGCAGCGGCTGCAGCAGCAGGCTCGGCACCAGGGCCTCGAGCGCCGACTCCTCGATCGCGTACTCGAGCCGCAGCCGCTCGCCGAAGCGCAGCCGCTCGGTGCCCAGGTACAGATCCAGCGCCTCGATTTCCTGGCGCAGCGTGACCTTCTTCATCGGGTCCTGATCGAGGGTGTAGCGCAGGAACTCCGACAGGCGCGTCACCGCCTGGTTTGCCTTGCGGTTCTGGTTGTCGAGGATGAGCGTCGAGATGGCATTGAGTGTGTTGAACAGGAAGTGCGGGTTGAGCTGGTAGCGCAGCATTTTCAGCTGCGCCTCCTGCGCCAGCGCCACCGCCTTGAGCATCGCCTGTTCCTGCTTGCGCTGCGACTCGTAGGACTTGATGCCGAAGTACAGCACGCTCCAGCACAGCAGCAGGTAGGTCGTGGAGAGCGCGCCGCCGAACAGCTCGAACAGCGTCTGCGCGTGCCAATCCGGCTCGACGAACTGCTTGTAGGACAGGTTGATCACGATGCGCAGCGCGAGCGCGGTGATGTAGCAGGTCGCGAGCACGCCGGTGATCATGAGGCGCGGCGGCCGGCCCCACAGGCGCCGGTAGATGAAGCGCATCGGCATCGACAGCAGGAACCCCGAGACCGCCGCCACCGCGATCACCCGCGCGTAGCTGGAGGGCTTCTCGTACAGCAACGCCCCGAAGTACTGCGTGATGCCGTAGGCGGCCCAGCCGGCGGCGTGCAGGCTCCAGAACAGCACGTTGCGGTTGGTGCGGAATTGCTCGAGCGTCGGCATTTTCATGCCATGAAAGCTTAGGGCATCCGGGCGCTGGCCGGCCTGCTCGGTGACCGCGCGGCCGGCTCGCTTCGTCGCAGCTCAAGCGGCGCGCACGACGCTCGCGCCCACCCGCCGGGGGCAACTCATTAACTCGTTGATTATTAAAGCTTTGCTTACGTCGACCGGATGGCGGTAACGCGGCTGGTCGGATCGGGGACGTTCGCGAGCGCCTCCAGAGGCTGCGCCGCTGAGAGCGCCGCACCCTGCGCGAAGTCGCAGCCGATGGCGGTCAGCCACTGCAGCGCCGCCTGGGAGTCGACTCGCTTGGCGGAGCAGTGGATCCCCATCACTTTGGCCGCCTGCACGGTGGCGACCACGAGCGCCTGGGAGAGCTTGTCCTTGAGCGCGGATGAGGTGAGCTTCGGGCTGAGCTTCACCATCCGCACCGCCGTGGAGCGCAGCAGCGGCAGCACCTGGGAATCGAAGGAGAAGTCCTCGATCACCACCCAGGCACCGAGCTTCTCGCACTGGGTGATGAAACGCTCGACCTGCGCACGGTGTTGCGTGCACAGGGCCTCCGCGATCTCGAAGCCGAGCGTCTCGGCGGCGATGGCATGTTCATTGAGCGCCTCGGCGATCTTGTGCACGAAGCGCTCGTCCTCGAGCGTCGCGATCGACAGGTTGACGGTGAAGCTGGTGGGCTGCGAGTTCCACACCGCGCGATGCGCGGCGAGCCATGCCAACAGCCGCTGCAGGGTGAGCGCGTCCAGTGCCGCGGAAAGGCGCTGCGCCGTACGGGTCGGGCTGCGTGCCAGGATCTGAAAGCGGCGCGTTTGTCCGCCCGCGCGCAGCTTCGCGAAAGGCAGCACTTCGAGTATGAGATTTACATCGCTCACCGGGGTCTCCGCTACCGCAGGGGCCGCCGGTGTGGCGGGCATGGCGGGCGCTGTGGGCGGGCGTGCCGCCCGTGGCGGCTTGGGCGGCGCGGCCGGCGCGTCGTCAATGAGCTCGAGCCTCGGCAGGCGCGAGGACGATTCGCCCTGCCCCGCACGCGCCGGGGGGACCTCTGCGGGCAGGAGCTCCAGCTCGAGCATGTCGTTCACCTGCTCGGGCGAGATGGCCGTGGCCGCGGCGGGCGCCGCGGCTGCAGGCGCGCGGGCCCGAGCCGTGGGCGGCGCGGATACGATGACCGATTCGCCGGTGAGCTCGAGCACCGGGATCGCGCCGCTCCCCCCCGCGTGGGTGTCGCCTGACCTTCGACCGGGCTTCAGCAGCACGGCGAGGCGCTGCATGATGGCGCGCACCGGCGCGGCGGTCACGCGCTCTACGGTGTCGTCCCCCGCCGACTTGCAGTCGGCGAGGATCAGGGCGATGCCCAGGAGAGTGCCCATCGGCGCGCGCACCGGCAGAAACAGCGCGTGCCGGCCATCCTCGAGACTCGTCTCATGGCAGTTGATCGAGGTGTCGGCGGCGAGGAACTCGAGAGCCTCGACGACTACGCTGTGCTCATCGGGTCCGAGCGCACCTTCGCTCAGCCACAGCACGTTCGCTTCGCGGTCGCACAGGGACACCGAATGCAGGCGTCGCGGCGGCAACACCTCGCGTAACTGCTGACCGAGTGAGGACAGCGTGGCGGTCCCGGCCGCCGCCGCGGGCACGGCCGCGAAAGCCGGTGAATGCGCGGGCGGGCGTGCCGTGGCTTTCTGTGACAAGGAAGTTTTCCCTCTCCGCGACTGAGCACGGGCACGCTCGGTGCGCGCCTTTCGTACAAGCGTGGCAGCCCGGCGCCGGGGGCGCCGTGACTGCCTTCGCGTTCTGTTCGCAAATAGCGACGGTCGCACCCGTCGCCATTTGTCATATTGGTTGTATCGCCTCAGGGGCCGAGGAAGTCGCGCTTGCCGAGCTCCACGCCGTTGTGACGCAGGATGGCGTAGGCGGTCGTGACGTGGAAGAACACGTTGGGAATCGCCCAGCGCTGCAGAAAAGCCAGTCCCTTGAACTCGAGGGTGCGCTCGCCGACGGGCACCTTGATGTCGCGCGTCTCCGCCCCTTCCAGCGCACTCGCCGGCACGCTCTTCAGGTAGTCGATGACGCGCGCGATGCGGGTGCGCAGCTGCTCGATCGAGGTCTCGTTGTCCTCGAAGCGCGGCGGCTCCTGGGCGGCCAGACGGGCGACCGAATTCTTCGCGAGGTCGCAGGCGATCTGCACCTGGCGCGTCAGCGGCAACATGTCCGGCGCCAGGCGCGCGGCGAGCAGCACGCCCGGGTCGAACTTGCGCTGCGTGGCGTGGGCGAGTCCCTTCTCCAGGACCCGCGACAGATTGCCCAGGGTGTTTGCGAACACCTCCACCGAGAGCGCGTGCATCGAGATTTTCATGACTGTTCCTTTCGTGTGGCTGCGTCTGAGCGCTTGACCGACCAAGCTTACAGAGCGGGCCGGCTCTTGCTCACCCGTGCGGGCGCGGCGGCGGGTACTGGTGCAGCGGGCACTGGCGTGCCCGCGTCTCCGGTGAAACAATACCGAATCCTGAAACGGGGATTGAGGCTGCCATGAACCTGATCTGGACCCCGGCGCAACTGGCCATGTTGGCCAAGGTGGTGGATCTCAATGGCTTCTCGGCCGCCGCGCGGGCGCTGGCGGTCCCAAAAGCCGCGGTCAGCCGCGCCGTCGCCGACCTGGAAAAGACCCTCGGCGTGCGCGTGCTCGAGCGCACCACGCGGCGTATTTCACTCACTTCCGCGGGGCGTCTGCTGTACCCGCACGCCAGGCGTGTCGGCGAGGAAACCGACGCCGCGCGCAGCGCGATCGCGAAGCTGCAGTCCCCCGAGGCGAGGCCGCTGCGCGTGGTGGCCGATCCCACCTACGGGCGGGTGCTGCTCTCGCCACTGGTGCCGCGCTTTCTCGAGGCGTTCGCGCACGTGCCGCTGGAAGTGGCGCTCGATGCGCAGCAGTTGGCCGCAGGTGCCTGGGACGTCGCGATCCGCACCCGTCCGCCCGCGGACGGCAGCGTCACGCAGCGCCTGTTGGGCGCCCCTCCGGCGCTGCTGTGCGCCACACCCGCCTATCTGCAGCAGCGCGGCATGCCCGCGCGCCCCGATGACCTGCGCAGCCACGACCTGCTCACACCCGATGCCGCCGAGCTGCCGGAGTTTCGCCTGCTGCTCGAGCGCGGGGCGCAGCGCGCCGAAGTGCCCTTGACGCCGAAACTCGCGGTCGACGACCCGGCGGTGCTGCATGCGGCCACCGCCGCGGGACTGGGCATCGGGTTGTTGCCTGAGTTCCTGTGTCGCCAGGGACTGGCCACCGGGCGCCTGAAGCCGGTGCTGTCCGAGTGGGCCGTGCCGGCTGCGGCGGCCTTGTATGCCTTGTATCCCACGGCGCTCGAGTCCGATCCGCGGGCGCAGCAGTTCGTGGATTTCCTGGCCGCGAACATCGTCCCGGCGCTGGCGCCGCCCGCGCCGGCGCGTGCACCTGCAGCGCACCCCGGGGCGGTCGGCCACCGATAGGTGGCGGCGGACCCGCTACACTAGCCGTGCCGGCTGCGGAGCTGACCTTCCGCCGGCGCTCAAGTCGCGGGCAACAACGGGGGAATCGACGGTGTACCGAGCGCCTCTGCGCGAAATGCGCTTCGTGCTCGAGGAGCTGCTGGGCGCGGGCAGCCTGGGCGCACATGCGCTGCTCGCCGACTATTCGGATGAGCTGGCGCGCTCGGTGCTCGAGGAGGCGGCGCGCTTTGCGGAAGGCGTGCTCGAGCCTCTCAACCGTCCCGGCGACACCCACGGGGCGCGCTGGACCGCGGACGGGGTGGTCACGGCACCGGGGTTTCGCGAGGCCTACAGGCAGTTCGTGGCCGGCGGCTGGCCCGGCCTGGGCGCCGAGCCGCAGTTCGGCGGCCAGCGCGTGCCGCGCGTGCTGGTGAGCGCGGCGGGGGAGTTCTGGGGCTCTGCCTGCCTCGCCTTCAAGTTAGGTCCGATGCTCACACACGGCGCGGCGCATGCGCTCGAGCTGTGCGGCTCGGCGGCGCAGAAGCAGCAGTACCTGCCCCGGATGGTCAGCGGCGAGTGGACCGGCACCATGGTGCTCACCGAGGCGCAGGCGGGCTCGGATCTCGGGCAGGTGCGTACGCGCGCCGTGCCGGATGGCGATCACTACCGGCTGTTCGGACAGAAGATCTTCATCACCTGGGGCGATCACGATCTCACCGCCAACACCCTGCACATGGTGCTCGGGCGCATCGAGGGCGCGCCCGCCGGGGTGAAGGGCATCTCGCTGTTCATCGTGCCGAAGGTGCTGGTGAACGCCGATGGCTCCCTCGGTGCGCGCAACGACGTGCGCTGCCTGTCGATCGAGCACAAGCTCGGCATCCACGCGAGCCCGACGTGCGTGCTCGCCTTCGGCGAGAAGAACGGCGCGCTCGGCGATCTCGTGGGCGAGCCCGGCCGGGGCCTCGAATACATGTTCGTCATGATGAACAGCGCGCGCCTCTCGGTGGGGAGCGAGGGCTACGCCGTCGGCGAGCGCGCCTTGCAGCGCGCGACCGAGTGGGCGCGCACGCGCGTGCAGGGCAAGCCGCCGGTGGCGCGGCGCGCAGGCCCGGCGCCGATCATCAATCACCCCGACGTGAAGCGCATGCTGCTCGTGATGAAGTCGCAGACCGAGGCCGCGCGTGCCCTCACCCTCTATGCCGCCTTGCAGTTTGACCTGGCCACCTACGGCGCGGACGAGAAGGTGCGCCGCGCCGCCGGCAGCCGCGGCGAGCTCCTCACGCCGATCGTCAAGGGCTGGTGCACGGAAATCGGCAACGAGGTCGCCGGCCTGGGCGTGCAGGTTCACGGCGGCATGGGCTACATCGAGGAGACCGGCGCCGCCCAGTACCTGCGCGATGTGCGCATCACGACCATCTACGAAGGCACTACCGGCATCCAGTCGAACGATCTCATCGGCCGCAAGCTCGGCCGCGATCGCGGCGCCGCGATGGGCGCACTGATCGGCGACATGGAGCGGGAGCTGCGGGCGATCGCCGCCACCGACGCCTCGGTCGAGGCCACCCGCAAGGCGGCGCTGGAGGCGGTTGCAGCCCTGAAAAGCGCCACCCAGGCGCTGCTCGGGACGCTGGCCTCACGTCCCGACGCGGCTATGGCGGTCTCGGTGCCGTACCTGAAGCTGTGCGGCTACGTGACCTGCGGCTGGCTGCTGGCGAAGTCGGCGGCGATCGCTGCGGCAAAGCCCGCCGGCCCCGACGGCGAGTTCTACGCGGCCAAGATCCGCACCGCGCGCTTTTACGCCGCGCAGGTGTTGCCGGGCGCGGCGGCGCTCGCGCGCGTGGTCGAGGGCGGCGGGATGAGCGTGGTCGAGACCGACGCGGCGCTCATTTAGTTGGCCCCCCGCGCAAGACACGTGGCGCACGAGCGTGCGAACATCACTTCATGCCGGCGGAGGAAGCGATGAACCGACGTGAGCTGCTCGCCGGAGGAGCCCAGCTGATGGCCGCGGCCGCTGTCAGCTCACGGGCAGGGGCCGCGAACCCGAGCGAGGCGCCGCTCCTGCGCAAGATCCCCGCGAGCGGCGAAGAGGTGCCGCTGATCGGCCTGGGCACCTCGCGCACCTTCGAAGTCGGCACGTCGGCCGCCGAGCGGACCCCGCTGAGCGAAGTGCTGGAGGGGTTCTTCGCCTCCGGCGCGCGCCTCATCGACACCTCGCCGATGTACGGCAGCGCGGAAGCGGTGCTGGGAGAGCTCATGACGCCGGACATGCACCGGCGGGCATTCCTCGCCACCAAGGTGTGGACACGCGGCGCGCGTTCCGGGATCGAGCAGATGACGCACTCGGCACAGCTGCTGCAGAGTGCGCGGCTCGATCTCATCCAGGTGCACAACCTCCTGGATCTCGATACGCATCTGAAGACGCTGCATGAGTGGCAGGAGTCCGGGCGGGTGCGTTACATCGGTGTCACGCACTACACGGTCAGCGCGCACGCCGAGCTGGCGCGCGTGCTGGCGCGCGAGAAGCTGGACTTCGTGCAATTCAACTACTCGCCCGTTACGCGCGACGCGGAGAAGGAATTGCTGCCGCTGGCCGCGGAGCGCGGCGTCGCGGTGCTGGTCAATCGCCCCTTCGAGGACGGCGCATTGTTCCGGACGGTGCGCGGCAAGCCCCTGCCCGCGTGGGCGGCAGAACTGGACGCCGCGAGCTGGGGGCAGCTGGCACTGAAGTACATCGCCGCGCATCCCGCGGTCACCTGCATCATTCCCGCCACCGGCAAGCTCGCGCACCTGCAGGACAACCTCGCCGCCGGCCGCGGGCGGCTGCCGGGCGCGCGCCAGCGTGAAGCAATCGCGCAGGCTTTCGCGTAACGGGCGCGAGGCTTCAGTGCGGTGTGTCGATCGAGCGGCTGGACGCTAGCGATCCCCTTCAGGATCGATGATCGCCACGCTGGCCGTCACCGTGCTGCCGGTCGCAGTGCCACGTACGTCCACGATCTGCCCCACCGCCTGGGTGAAGAACTCAGCAGCGGTCAAGCTCTGGCCTCTCGTTCCGAACAACTTGGCACTCGTCGCATCGATGGTGATGCCGAGTATCTTGAATTGCGGCGCGGTGGTCGCCGTGAACGGCCCACGGACCCCGACGTTCATCATCGGTAACGGCGGAAGCCGCACCAGCCTGGTCGCCAGGACCATGCCACTGCCCGCCGGACGCTCGTAGCCGCGCACCAGCACCGTGTCGCCGACCTTGACATCCGTCAGGCTGAACATGTGTACCTGCGCGTTGCTCACATCCTCGAGGCGGGTGTTGGTATCGACGCTGATCGTCACGCCGAGCACGGTCAGAGTATTGGTCGTCACGGCCGACACGGTCGCCGCCAGACCGATCACCGCGACGCGCTCGATCTCGACCACGTCCGCCACCAGCACCTTGTTCGCATCCAGCGTGCCGCGTACCTCCACGCGAACATTGAGCGCCAGATCCGCGGCCGTGCCATTCTTGAATACGGTGGACGCCGTGGTCGTCACCTTCTCGCCCGCGACGTCAAAATCCGTCGCCGACGCGAAGCGCGTGATCAGGCCCTCCTCCTCCACCATTCCACCCTCTGCCTGGTCGTCGCGATCCGTATCCGCCTTTCGCAGCGTGGTCGCGGTCAGCTTCCCGGCGGTGGCATCGAAGACCGTGCCGCGCACGATCACCAGATCACCGGCCGCCGGTTCGCCGGAGGCAAAGCCGATCAGGTTCGCCGCGGAGAAATCCACCATCAGGGCGTTGATCATGAGGGTATGAGCGGCGGTGTCCACCGTGCTGGCCGTGCCCATTGCCTGCATGGGTTCATTGCCCTCGGTGCGTCCGATGCGCGTGGCCATGATGAGCCCGCCGGTACCCGCAAGACCGCTCACTTCGATGCCGTCACCCATTTTCAGGCCGGTGAGATCCGCCGGCGTGATGCCCGGGCCGAAGGAAGTGCTGGCGGTGACGCTGATCGTCTGACCGAGCACGGTGAGTTGGCCCCCGGCGGCATCGATCGTCGTAATCGGGCCGACCACGCGGTCCTCGACGTCGACGCTATCGGCCGCGCCCTGGCCGCTTTGCGCATCCTCGCGACCGCGTACCAGAGCGACCTCGCCGACCGAGAGTGCGGACTGCGCAACCGAGGTGTCGTTCTTGGTCAGACTGGCGGCGGATACGTCATAGCGCACGCCGTTGACGAATACGCTGCCAAAGGCCGTGATCGTTCCGGAAGTGACTACCGGCTGCATGCCGGCCTGAGGCATGGAACCGGTTGAACCGCCCCCGCAGGCCACCAGCACCGCCAGCGCCCCTGCTGCCGCCAAGGTCGTCTTCATGAGAGCACTCCCTGTTGCCGGACGCGACGTTATCAGAACAAGGAGTGAGATGGCCGACAACGTGTCGTAGCGCAGCGACGCGCAGACCAACACTACCCGATCGCGTTCCCGCGCACGCCGAAGCACGCCCGCCGGCCGCGCGTGGCCGAGATCCAGGTCAAGATCGCTGCGTCAACCGTGTCTGCGCCGCGCGCGGCGTGGCGCGCCCGGCACGCGCAGTTTGAAGTGCGGCGGCTCGTTCAGAGTCTGCAGGAACAGGCGCCGCTCCTCGGGGGCGAGCGCGGCCCAGTCCACCTTGTGGGCGTGGCTGCGGCGCAGTTGCCGATCGCTCACCTGCGTGCAGGCGCGGCTGCCGCTGAGCCACTTGCCGGGCAGGCGCGTCGTCGCACCCCGCCGCAGCATGTCCACCACCGCCGCGGCCACGAGCGGATCGCGTGTCAGGTCGCTGTGCGCCACGCGCGCGTAGGCGCTGCGTACGCCCGCGAGCGCGGCGCTCGCTGCCGGCACGGTGCCGTCGCCGTGGCGCGTGAGCGTGTAGAGAAAGTCGTCGTTGCGCCGCGCCACCGCGGTGACGGTCTCCTGACCCACCCCGACGATGTTGATGAACCGCTCATCCGGCGCCGCGAGGCGCTGTCGCGCCGCGAGCGCCGCCTGCAGCAGCGCCGCGCGGGGCTGCGGACCCGCGGCGGGCCAGGCGCGCTCATCGAACAGATCCGTGGCGCCGCCACCGGTGGGCAAGAGCTCATACAGGCTCGGAAAGCTGCTGAAGACCTCGGCGGCGAGGCTCTCGGCGGATGCCTGGCCCGCGAGCCGTGCCACCTTGCGCACCACGGCGTAGGTGCCGCGCAGGGCTTGCACGGCGGCGAACGAGCCGCAATGAGGCGTGCCCAGCAGCACCAGCCGCTCGACGTTGCCGGTACCTGCGAGGGCCAGCGCCGCGCGCGCGACGAGTCCCCCCAGGCTGTGCGCCACGATCGCCACGCGGCTGCCGGCCGCGCGCACGCGCTCGGCCAGTGCGCCGCCAAGCTGTGCGACCGGCAGCCGCCAGTCGTAGTCATGAAACTCGGCCGCCAGGCCCTGCGCGCGCAGATATAACTTCAGCCGCAGGTAGGAAAACAGCACCACGCCGAGCGACACGATGGGCGCCGGTCCCGGAAAGCGCAGCGTCGCCAGGCGCCCCAGCTGGATGTCGATGGGATCGAGCCACACGATGTCATGCGGCAGCGGCGGCGGGCGCAGCAACCCCAGCTGCGAGCCCATGATGCCCGGCACCACCAGCACCCGCAGCGCAGCGTCGGCCGCCGGCGCGCTCCGCGCACGGCGCGCCAGCGCCGCGAGCGCGCGATACTCGGCGGCGCCGAAGTAGGCGGACAGTTCCCGCTGGCGCTCCCCGCTCGCGAGCCACAGCTCGATCTGCTCATCGCTCCATGCGAAGCGGTCGTAGGGCGTGACGTGATCGAGCGGTGAGTCGGGGGAAATCACGCGAAGGCTGCGGCGGCGATCCTGTGCGCGCTGGCGTCGAGGTCGCGCGGGGCAATTATGCCAGACGGGTCCGGGCACCACCGACTATGATGCGCAGTCCGCAAACATCCCATGCCAGCCCGCCACGACGCTTCCGAGGTTCCCGCACTGGTTGCGCTGTTTGCCGGTGCGCTGGCGATCGGCAGCTCGGGCATTTTCGTGCGGCTGTCGGAAACCGGACCGACGGCGACGGCGTTCTGGCGCGGCGCCTTTGCGCTGCCGCTGCTGGCCGTGTGGGCGGTGCTGGAACCGCGCGCCCGCGCCGCCGCGCCGCCACCCGCCGGGAGGCCACCCGCCGCGCCGCCACCCGCGGCAACGCCCATGGAACGCAGCTGGCGCGATCCGATGTTTTTCTGGGCCGGCGTGTGCTTCGCCGGCGATCTTGCCTTGTGGCACGCCTCGCTCCTGCTCACTTCGGTCGCCGCCTCGACGCTGGAGGCGAACTGCGCGCCCATGGTCGTGACGCTCGGGGCATGGGCGCTGTGGGGCGAGCGCCCGCGGCCGAGCTTCCTGCTGGCGCTGGCGCTCGCCTCCGTCGGGTTGCTGTTGATCGTGAGCACGAAATTCGCGCACGGGCCGCCCGCCCTCGCGGGCGACCTGCTGGGGCTGGGGACGGCGTGCTTCTATGGCTTCTACATTCTCGCGGTGGCGCGTCTGCGCACCCGCTACGGCGCCGGCATCGTCATGTTCAACAGCACGCTGGTGTTCACGCTGCTGCTGCTGCCGCTGGCGCTCACGCAGAAGTTCCTGCCCGCCACGCCGCACGGCTGGCTGCTGCTCGCAGGCTGCGCGCTGTCGGCGCAGGTGCTCGGCCAGGGCCTGGTGGCGTATGCGCTGGCGCACCTGCCTGCCACCTTCAGCTCCGTGGGACTGTACCTGCAATCGATCGCCGCGACCGCCTACGCGTGGCTGCTGCTGCAGGAGCGGCTCACGCCATGGCAGATTGCCGGCGGGTGCATAGTGCTGGGCGCGATCGCACTCGCGCGCACCGCGCGCCGCGCCCCGCTCCCGGACCTGGAGACGCTGCCGGCGCCACGGCTGCCGCGCGCGTCGCTGCGGGCGAGCGCGCCGCGCCACAGCGAGTCGCGGTGACGCCTGGCGAACAAGCCCCTTACAGTCCCTGACCGCGGGTGTTCTGCCCTATCAAATAGAAGTTGTTCCTGTACACCGGGCACTCGGCGTGCTGCCAATTGAAGTGGGGCAGTGTCTGCTGCAGCGAGGTGAAGTACTGAACGTTGTCGTAGCTGCCGAAGGTCCGCTGATAGGCGCATAGGATGTAGCTGAAGACGCCCACGACCGCTGCGATCCCGCTTCGCACGGTCGGCGGCGTTTCGCTGAGGGACCAGGTAGCGACGAACAGCGAGGGGTTGTGCTGCGCTGCCTCCTGTCTCAAATCCGCATACTCATCGCTCGCCCACCACTGCAGATTGGCCGGGGGCTGTGCGCCCGGCTCGGTTGGAAACACGTTGCGCAGATAGAACCGCTGCAGGGCACACATGACCGGCAGATCACAGATGACGTACCTGTTGCGGTAGCCCAGGTTGCGCAGCAGGCGAAAGAAACTGCCATAGCCGCCGCCAAACTCCACCACCAGTCGCAGCCTCGACAGGTCAAAGTCCGTGGACTCGAGCAAGCGTGTCAGGTGATAGCCGTGCTGTACCAGCAACGGGCTGCTCAGGGGGTAGTGCGGATTCACCAGCGGCTTGCCGACCGGGGATTCCGTGAGGGCCTTGTGTATCGTCGGGCTAAAGCGCTTGGATGCCAACAGGTAGGTCAAGTACCGTCGCGTGTGACTGCGCTGGCGGGAGTGCAGCGTCTTGGCTATGGGCGGCAGCCGCAAGAACTGCTCGGTGCCGTTGCGTCGCAGTGTGTTGCTGATCTCGGCGGCGAACCGGGCCCACTCACTTCCCGGCGGCCCGAACCGGGTTGCGGCCTCCAGTTCCGCAAGCAGCTCCTCCGAGCAGCCCAGAGTCGGAGGAGTGTAGTCATTCAGGATGTTGGCTGCGGCGCGCCGCACGAGTAGCTGTAGTTTGTTCTTCACAACGCATGCTCCGTGATCAGCTTCGCGAGCGCATCGATCGCCGGCCGCCGCGCCGTGCTCTTGCGCCACAGCGCGCCGATGCGCCGCTGCGGCGCGGGTTTCGCGAACGGACGCAGCACCACCCCGCGGGCGTTGCGGTAAGCGCCGCGGCCGGCGAGCTCCGGCAGCAGCGTCACGCCCGCACCGGTAGCCACCATCTGCCGCAGGGTCTCGAGGCTCGTGGCGCGAAAGTCCTGCGAGTCGCGCACGCCGGCGCGGCTGCAGACCTCCAGCGCCTGGTCGCGCAGGCAGTGACCGTCTTCGAGCAGCAGCAGCGTCTCGCCCCTGAGGTCGGCCACGCGCACCGTGTCGTGTGCGGCGAGCGGATGGCGCTCCGGCAGCGCCACGGTGAAGGGCTCGCGGTACAGCTCGCGCGCCTCGAGGCCGGCCATCTCGACCGGCAGGGCGAGAATGCCCACATCGAGCTCGCCGCCGTGCAGCTTCTCGAGCATCGGCGCGGTCTGGTACTCGTACAGGCGCAACTGCAGGCGCGGCAGGCTCTTGCGGATCGCGGGCGCGACGTGCGGCAGCAGGTACGGTCCGATGGTCGGCAGCAGCGCCACCCGCAGCTTGCCGGCGAGCGGATCGCGCTGGCTGCGCGCCAGCGCGACGACCTCGTCGCTCGCCTCCAGGACGCGCCGCGCGCGCGCCACGATCTCTTCCCCGGCCGCGGTGAGCGAGACGTTGTTGGGTGCCCGTTCGATGAGCTGCACCCCGAGGGCCTGCTCGAGTTTTTTCAGCTGCGCCGACAGCGTCGGCTGGCTGACGAAGCAGCGCGCGGCCGCGCGGCCGAAGTGCCGGTGGTCGGCGACGGCCACCAGGTAGCGCAGGTCCTTGAGCTTCAGCTCCATGGTAGAGATATACAAAATCTATCAAGAAGATAAAATCAATCGATTGGAATGATAGCAGATCCGCCGGCATGATGGCGCCGTTTCCGCTACGGGCCTCGAGCGCCCATCGCAGTCAAGGAGTCTCGTCTATGTCAGGCGTCGGCCAGCGTTTTCCGCAGTTCTCGCTCACGGGCGTGGTGTCGAGCGATGTCCACCACGCGTTCCAGTCGTTCACCCAGGACAGCTTCCCCGGCAAGTGGCGGGTGGTGTTCTTCTGGCCCAAGGACTTCACCTTCGTGTGCCCCACCGAGATCGCCGCCTTCGGCAGGCTCGAGAAGGAGTTCCGCGCGCGCGATGCGCAGCTGCTGGGCGCCAGCATCGACAACGAGTACGTGCACCTCGCCTGGCGGCGCGAGAAGGAGGAGCTCAAGGATCTGCCCTTCCCGATGCTCGCGGACGTCAAGCGCGAGCTCGCCGGAGCGCTGGGAATCCTCGATCCGGAAGCGGGCGTGGCGCAGCGCGCGACCTTCATCGTGGATCCGCACGGCGTGATCCGCTTCGTCTACGTCACCGACCTCAACGTGGGCCGCAGCCCCGAGGAAGTGCTGCGCGTGCTGGACGCCCTGCAGACCGATGAGCTGTGCCCCTGCAACTGGCACAAGGGCGAAGACACGCTCAAGGCGGCCTGAGGTGAGCACTCTGGAGGACATTCGCGAGGCGCTGCCGGGCTACGCGCGCGACCTGCAGCTGAACCTCGGCACGGTACTCACGCCGGCGGGCGCTCCCGGCCTCACCGAGCGGCAGATCTGGGCGGTGGCGCTCGCCGCGGCCGCCGCCTCGCGTAACCCCGCCTTCAGCTTACGATTCCAGGCGCTGGCGGCACGGCACCTCGACGCCGCGCACGTGAGTGCAGCGCACGCCGCCGCCGCCATCATGGCCATGAACAACGTCTACTACCGCTTCCTGCACCTGGTGGAGGATCCGGAGTACGCGAAGCTTCCGGCGCGACTGCGCATGAACGTCATCGGCGCACCCGGCATCGCCACGGCGGACTTCGAGCTGCTGGCGCTCGCGGTATCGGCGATCAATGGCTGCGGAAGCTGCGTCGCCTCGCACGAACGGCGACTGCGCCAGCACGGGCTGGCGCGTGAGGCGGTGCAGAGCGCGGTGCGCATCGCGGCGACGGTGCATGCCGTGGCGCGGGTCTTGGAGAGCGCGAGCGGCGAGGCCGCGGGCAGGGCGGTGGCGGCCTGAAGGCCCTGGGCCTTGCCGCGGTCTCTCGCACTGGCGCGGGAAATTGACGACCATGGCGACCGGTCATTTGCACACCGGTTGGACGTTTGTCCATGGCCATCAGACCGTTGGCTGTCCTGGCGCTGACGCTGTGTCTCGGGCTCGGTATCGGGCCTGCGTCCGCGGCACACACCGTGTCGGACGACTCGGGTCGCCAGGTCACGGTTCGCGCGCCCCCGCTGCGCATCGTGAGCCTCACGCCCGGCGCCACCGAGATGCTGTTCGCCGCGGGCGCGGGCGGGGAGCTGATCGCGACCGTCGAGTATTCCGATGAGCCGCCGGCGGCGCGGCGCGTGTTGCGCATCGGGGATGTGGCCGCGGTCGACATGGAGCGTCTGGTCGCGCTGCGGCCGGACGTGGTGGTGGCGTGGCCGGCGGGCGGCAATCCCGCGCAGCGCGAGAAAATCGCACGACTCCACATCCCGGTCTACGAACAGCAGGTGGTGCGGCTGGTGGACCTGCCGGTCTCGGTGCGGCGCCTGGGCGCGCTCGCCGGCACCGCGGCCGCGGCCGAGCGCGCCGCGCACGACATCGAAGCGCGCCTCGCCGCGCTGAAGCGCACCTACGGCACCGGCGGCGCCGGCAGAGCGCCGGCCGTGCTGCTGCAGGTCTGGAATCGCCCCATCTACACGGTGGGCGGTCGGCATCTCATGAGCGATGCGCTCGAGATCTGCGGCGCGCGCAACGTGTTCGCCGACCTGCCGGAAGCCGGCCCGCTGGTGGATACCGAGGCGGTCATCGCCCGCGATCCCGACATGATCATCGCGGCGGCACCGCCGGGGGAAGGCGCGGCGTGGCTCGCCGACTGGAAGCGCTTTCCGACGCTCGCGGCGGTGCGCAGCGGGCGGCTGGTGGTGTTCGAGGACCAGGCACTGAGCCGCCTCGGACCGAGCGTCATCGACGCGAGCGAAGCGCTGTGCCGCACCCTCGCGCGGGTGCGTGATGGCGGCGTGCGCCGTGGCGACTAGCAAGCGGCAAGTCCGCACGATCGCGCTGCTTTTGCCGCTGTCCTCCAGCATAGGGCCCTGTAAGCTCGCCGCCGAAGTCCATCGAGGCTATGCTGGATGGCCGTGCAAGCCGCATCGCTCGAAATCCTGGAGAAGGCCGCCGTCCCGCCCGCGCAGGCGCGCGCCATCGTGCAGGCGATCGAGATCGAGATCGCGGGGGCGAAGGACACCCTTGCCACCAAGCAGGACATCCTGATCCTGCGGCATGAGATCGTGGAGCTACGTCACGAGATCGAGGGGAAGCTGAGCCAAAGCGATTTTCACGCCGCCATGACCAGCAGCGTGCGGCACATGTACGGGGCGATCATGGGGCAGTTCGCGCTGCTCCTCGGGGTCGCGTATTTCTTTGTGAGCCACGTGCAGCGCTGACCGCAGCGCTGCACGCGCGGCGCGACCCTATCAGTCGCGGAAATTGTTGAACTGCAGCGGCACGTCGAGCTTCGCGCCGCGCAGCAGCGCGATCGCCGCCTGCAGCTCATCGCGCTGCTTGCCGCTGATGCGCACCTTGTCGCCCTGCAGACTCGCCTGCACCTTGAGCTTGGAGTCCTTGACGAGGCGCATGATCTTTCTACCGGTGTCCTGATCGATGCCGTGCCGCAGCACCACTTCCTGGTGCGCGGCCGAGAGGCTGGTCTGCGGCTCCTTCACCTCGAGGCACGCGAGGTCGACGCCGCGCTTGGAGAGGCGCAGCTTGAGGATCTCCAGCATCTGCTTGAGCTGAAAGTCCACCTGCGCGTGCAGGGTTACGGTGAACTCCTGCAACTCGAAGCGCGCGCCCGTGTCCTTGAAGTCGAAGCGCTGCGCCAGCTCGCGGTTTGCCTGGTCGAGCGCGTTGGCGACCTCGTGGGCGTTGAGCTCGGAAACGGTGTCGAAGGAGGGCATCGGGGACCTCAGGTGCGGCGCCGCCCTGGCTTTGCGGCCTTGCGTGCCGGCTTCGCGCGCGTGGCGGGACCCGTCCGCGGTTCGAGCTCGCGGCGATGTTTGCGCGCGAGCTCCATGAAGCGCGGTGTGGGGCCGGCGTCCTCGTAGACCGGATCGCCCTGCTCGTCGGTGGCGATCACCCGCTTACCCGCGACGTAGGGCATCGCGGCGGCGATTTCCCTGAGAGCCGCGCCCAGCAGCTCGGTGATGAGCTGCTCGGGCGCGCGCCCGGGAAACATCTCCGCGAGCGCCGCCAGACGCGCGGCATCATCCACCGGCAGCCGCACGGCGTAGACCTTGGCGGTGCGCGGCGCGGCCGCCCGCTCGCGCCAGCTGTCGAGCAACTCCTTGAAACTCACCTGCAGACCACCCCGCCGGCCTTAAGAGCCCGGGCGCGCATTCTAGCGGAAAGCGTGCGCGCGCCGGCGCGGTTGTGACGGCGCGCCCGCAGGCGGTAGCATCGAACGATCGGGTGGCGGGGCCAGGAGGGATTCATGTTCGATCATATCGGTTTGAGGGTGAAGGATCTGGATGCCAGCGTGCGCTTCTACACCGTGGCTCTGGCGCCGCTTGGCTACGAGGCCACTTCCCAGGACGAGTCGACCGCGGCCTTCGGCTCCCACGGCAACTCGTCGCTGTGGCTGTATGCGGACGCGAGGCTCGCCCACTCGCTGGTGCACCTGGCGTTCACGGCGGGCAGCCGTGCGGCGGTCGATGCGTTCCATCGCGAAGGGCTCAAGGCGCGCGGGCGCGACAACGGCGCGCCCGGGGTGCGCAAGGACTACAGCCCGACCTACTACGCCGCGTTCCTGTACGACCCCGACGGGAATAACGTCGAAGCGGTGTGTCTCAAGTAATTCCGGTGCCCTCAGGGCGGCGCCGGGTCGGGAGCGCGCAACAGTCCGGTTTCGAGCGCCTTGAGCACCGCGCGGGTGCGATCGCGGACGCCGAACTTGGCGAGAATGCTGGAGACGTGATTCTTCACCGTGCCCTCGGCCGTGCCGAGGGCTTCGGCGATCTCGCGGTTGCTGTAGCCGCCGGCCATCAGCCGCACGACCTCGGCCTCGCGTCCCGTGAGATTCTCGCGTGGCGTGTCCGTCTCGATGCGAGGCGCCCTGCCGGCCCGTAACAGGCGCTCGGTCACCGCGGGCTGAAACACCGTGGCGCCACTGGCGACGGCGCGGATCGCCGCGATCAGCTGTTGATAGGACACGTCCTTCAGCAGGAAGCCGCGTGCGCCGGCGCGGATGCCATCGAGCACGACGTCACTGTCGTCGAAGGTCGTGAGAATCAGGGTCGGCGGCAGGGCGCCGCGAGCCGACAGGTCGCGCAGCACGTCGACCCCGTCCTTGCCCGGCATGCGGATGTCCAGCAGCAGCACGTCCACCGCCGTCGCCAGGAGCGCTGCGACCGCTTCCGCACCGTCTGCAGCTTCGCCGACGACCGTGAGGTTGCCGTCCATTTCCAGCAGCGTGCGGATGCCCTGGCGAATGAGCATCTGGTCGTCGGCGATGAAGACCCTGATCATGCCGCTCCGCTGCTCAGGGGCAGCAGGGCCGTGACCTCGAAGCCGTGCCCGGGCTGCGTCACCACGCGCAGCTCCCCGCCGGCCTGCGCCACGCGCTCGCGCATGCCGCGAATGCCGAAGCCCCCGTCGGCTCCCACGCTACCGCGGCCGTCGTCGCGCGCCTCGATGCGCAGCGTCCCCGCCTCGCATCTCACGCGGATCCACAGGTTCTCGGCATCCGAGTGACGCGCGGCGTTGGTGACCATCTCCTGGGCACAACGCAGCAGCGTGTGCGCGCGCTCGGGATCGGGAGTGCGCAGCTCCTGCGGGATGTCGAGATGGATGCGCGGCCGCGGCACGGCACCGACGAGGGTCTGCAGCGCTTCGGCGAGGCTCACTCCGTCGCGCGAGCGCGATTCGGCCACGATCTCGCGCACGTCAGCGAGCAGTCGCCGTGCGAGCGCCTGCGCGGTCGCGACGCTCGCATGCGCCGCTCCCTGGGTGAGCTGCAGAGCGGCTTCGAGATTCAGCGACAGCGCCGTCAGGTGATGGCCGAGGGCGTCGTGCAGCTCCCGGGTTATGCGCAGCCGCTCCGCCATGCGGCTGCTGTCCGCCAGGATCGGCGCGACACCGCGCAGCTCGGCATTGCTCGCCGCCAGCGCTTCACGCGCCGCGATCTCGCGCGTCATGGCCCGAAACACGAAGAACGCCACCAGCTGCAGGGCGAGATACGGCGGCACCAGCAGCCGGGCGCTTTGCGGGTTGAAGGTGATCGCATCGCCGGCGGCGAGCAGTGCGCTCTGCCCGAAAATCCAGGCGATGCCCGTGGCGGGACCGACGCGAGTGCCGAGCTGCATGGCGATGAGTGCCAGCAGCGCGCCCTCGTAGCCGTTGCAGCGAAGCAGCACGAGCGCCAGTGCCATCACGGCGGCGAGCGCCAGGAGCAGCAGGTGCGGGCGGCGCAGATCGAGCGCGAACAGGGCCCCGAAGCCGAGGAACACTGCAATCCAGCGCCAGTCGATGAAGGGCCCGTGATGCAGGAGCGCGGGCACGTGATAGAGCAGCGCGGGCAACGCCACCAGCAGCCACGTCACGAGCCCGATGGTGCCGATGAGTCTCGACTGCGGCATGGGCGTGACCTCCGGCGCCGAGCATGGCACCCGCTCGCGGGGGCTGCAAATAGGCCGGAAGTCATGCCTGTCCCCATGGGTCGGCCGGCACATGTGCGCCGGGAAGCGGCCGCGTAGCGTGCGCTGGAGAAAACGGATCAACCAAGGGGGACGAGCGGTGCACAGAACGATCCTGGCGTTTAGCGGTGCGGTGCTGGTGCTTTGCGCACCCGCGCTCGCCGCGCCCGACTACGGTAAGCGGCTCCAGGCGCTGGAGCCGGCAGTGAAGACACGGCTCCTCGGCCGCTGGACCAACCCGGTCGACGGGCTGGTGATCGAGATCAGCTCCGTCGATCTCGCCTCCGGGCAGATCCGGGGCAAAGTGTCCCCGACCTCGGGCCCGGCGGCTGCGAACGAGCACGAGCTCATCGGCTGGGTGAGCGCCGCCCCGCAGAAGGAGTCGTACGACAACGTGGTGCCGGTCACCTTCAGCACCACGCTCTACGAGTACGGAACGCTGCCGGTGTGGGCGGGCTTCCTGCGCGACGACAAGCTCATCACCATGCACTATCTCGTGTGGCCGAACCGGCCGTACTCCTGGGATCACGTCTCGACTTTCCAGGAGACCTGGACGCGCTTGCCGTGAGGGGAGCGATATGCCCGTCCGTGCACAGCGCGCGCTACGACACGGTGGCGATCGCCCTGCACTGGGCTATCGCGGCACTGATCGTGCTGGATTTCCTGATGGCGATGTCATTCAGCCAGTTCAATCCGGGAGACACCCTGTACCTGCGCGATGCCTACCCGCTGCACATGTCGTGCGGCGCGTTGATCCTCGCCCTGAGCGTGACGCGGCTGCTGTGGAGACTGGCGCACCGGCAGCCACCGCTGCCCGCCATGCCCGGGGCGCTGCGCGCTCTGGCGCGCGCCTCCCACTTCCTGCTGTACGTGTTCATGATCGCAGCGCCCGCGAGCGGCTGGCTCGTGCTGTCGCTGCGCCACCAGCGCACCAGCGTGTTCGGCCTGTTCAGCTGGGCCTGGCCGACCGTGCCGGCCGTCGCCTCCATGCCCTACGCGCAGCGACAGCTCTGGGACGATGTGCTCCTGCCGCTGCACACCCGGCTTTCCTACATCGGCATGGCGCTGCTCGTGCCGCACGTCCTCGCCGCGCTCTGGCACCACCTCGTCCGCCACGACGACGTGCTGTCGCGCATGCTGCCGCGGATCGCGGCCGAGCGTCGCGGCGCCGGCGGTACCTGAGGGAGGCGACATGAGTCAGCACAGGAGACTTGTATGGAGCGTACTGGCCGCGTCGTCCGCGGCCACGGCCGCGCCTGTCACGTACAGGATCGACCCGAACCATACTCATCCGCTCGTCGAGCTGGATCACTTCGCGGGGCTCTCCACCTGGCGCGGTCTGTTCAGGACCACGAGCGGCACGATCACCCTCGATCGCGAGCGCGCCGCCGGCACGGTGGAAGTCGTGATCGATACCGCCAGCATCGACTTCGGCCACGACAAGCTCAACCAGGTGGCGGTGGGCACTAAGATCGGCGACTGGAATGGCCTCGACGTCGAGCACTTTCCCACGGCGTCCTACCGCGGCACCCTCGCTCGTTTCCGGGGCGGGGCGCCCACACGGGTCGAGGGTGAGCTGACGCTGCACGGCGTGACGCGGCCACTCAGCTTGCGCATCGAGTCGTTCAAGTGCATCCCCGACCACCCGATCGTCAAGCGTGAGGTGTGCGGGGCGGACGCCTTCGGCAGCTTCAACCGCGCGGAGTTCGGCATCAACACGGGCGCGCAATACGGCTTCCGGCAGGAGGTCACGTTGCGGATCCAGGTGGAGGCGATCCGACAGGATTGAGCTCCCATGGACGCTGACGCTCGCACCACGGCTACCGTTGCCGCAGACGGCGCCCCTTGCCGATCGCCCTCGGCCTCGGCAACGGTGCCGAGGCGCGCCGGGCCCTCGGGATCGCGGCCGTGGGGGGCCTGGTGCTGTCGCAGCTCCTCACGCTCTACATCACACCCGCCTTCTACGTGGCGATGGAGCGCCTCAGCATGGTCGTCGTCGGTGGCCGGCCCCTCGCGGCCGCCGAATGCCCGGAGCGCAGTCCGGCACGCGAATAACCACCCGTGCTTGACCTTCCGCGCATCCCCCGGTGATACTCACTCACAGCATGTCGCAGGTTGTCAGCATTGCGCGTCTGTGGTGGTGGCGCTCCTCATAACGGAGTGGGCTGACGGGTAAGATGTTTCTCGCGACTTAAAGAACTCTTTTACGGCACCAGAAACCCATCTCCGGATGACCCCGGGATGGGTTTTTTGTTGTCCCGATCCACGTTTGGAGTCCCGCAGCGTTGCAACCACCCTTCGACATAACCGGTGATCTCGACACGCCGGTGTCGGCGTTCATGAAGCTCGCGGCGTTCAGTCCGCGCTTTCTGCTCGAGAGCGTCGAGGGCGGCGAGCGGCTGGCGCGTTACTCGTTCATCGGTTTCGGCGACGCGCTGGAGGTGCGGCTCGACGGCGCGGGCCTGGCGATCGGCGCGCAGCGTCACCCGCTGCCGGCGAGCGGCGGGGAGCTGCTCGCGGCGTTGCGGGCGGCGCTCGGACGGGCACCCAAGCCGCAGCCCGATATCGCCGGCGTACCGCTCGCGGGGGGACTCGTCGGCTACGCAGCCTACGACGTGGTGCGCTACTTCGAGCGCCTGCCGGCGCGCGCGGCGGGTGCCGGCGGCGCGCCGGCGCTGCACTACGTGGCGCCGCGCTCGGTGCTGGTGTTCGATCATCTGACGCGCGGCATCGCGCTCCTTCATGCCGGCGCGGAAGCCGAGCGCCGCTCGCTGCGCCAGGAAGTGGTGCGCGCGCTGCGCGGCGCGTTGCCCAACGGCCGGCGCCGCGGCCGTTACGCCCCGCCGACCACGGCCTACGCACGCGCCGAGTACATGGCCGGCGTGCGGCGCACCCAGGAGTACATTGCCGCGGGCGATGTCTACCAGCTGGTGCTGGCGAGCCGCTTCTCGGGCCGCCACGAGCTCGATCCGTTCCAGGCGTATCGCGCGCTGCGGCTGATCAATCCCTCCCCTTACATGTACTACTGCGCGCTCGGGGAGGTGGCGGTGGTGGGCTCCTCTCCTGAGGCGCTGGTGAAGCTCAACGGGCGCTGTGCGCAGCTGCGGCCCATCGCCGGCACCCGGCCGCGCTCGCCCGATGCCGCCACCGACCGCGCGCGCGAAGCGCAGCTGCTCGCCGATCCCAAGGAGAACGCCGAGCACGTGATGCTGGTGGACCTGGCGCGCAACGACCTCGGGCGCGTGGCGCGCGCCGGCAGCGTGCGCGTGGAGCCTTACCGCTCGATCGAGCGCTACAGTCACGTGATGCACATGGTGAGCGGCGTGCACGGCGAGCTGGCCGCCGATCGCGATGCCTTCGATCTGTTCGCCGCGGCCTTTCCGGCCGGCACACTGGTGGGTGCGCCCAAGGTGCGCGCCATGCAGATCATCGATGAGCTCGAGCCGGTGAATCGCGGCCTGTATGGCGGCACGGTGGGCTACTTCGGCGCCCGCGGCGACATGGATCACGCCATCACCATCCGCACCCTGGTGTTCTCGGGCGACGAGTACAGCTACCAGGCCGGCGCCGGCATCGTCGCCGACAGCGTGCCCGAGAGCGAGCACGAAGAGGTGCTGGCCAAGAGCGCGGCCCTGGTGCGCGCGCTCGAGCTCGCCGGGGAGGGCTTGTGAAGCCGCGCCTGCTGCTGATCGACAACTACGATTCCTTCACCTACAACCTGGTGCAGGCGTTCCTGGTCCTGGGAGCTGAGGTGAGTGTCTACCGCAACGACGCGCTCACCCCGCAGGAGGCGTGCTCGCTCGCACCCTCGCACCTGTGCATCTCGCCCGGTCCCGGGACGCCGTACGATGCGGGCGTGTCCATGGACATGATCCGCGCCTTCGCCGGCCGTATCCCGGTGCTCGGGGTATGCCTCGGACACCAGGCCATCGTGGAAGTGTTCGGTGGCAAGGTCGTGCGGGCCGATCGGCTCATGCACGGCAAGACCTCGCTCATCCGTCACGATCAGCGCACGCTGTTCGAGGGTCTGCCGCAGCCGTGCGAGGTGGGGCGCTACCATTCATTGATCGCCGCTCCCGGGAGGCTGCCCGCGCAGCTCGAGGTGAGTGCGCAGACCGCGGAAGCGGAGATCATGGCGGTGCGCCACCGCACGCTGGTGGTGGAGGGCGTGCAGTTTCATCCCGAGAGCATCCTCACGCCCGAGGGTCCACGGCTGCTGGGCAATTTCCTCGGGTACACCGCCGGCGAGCGCGCCGCGCAGGCCACGCCCGGAGCAGGCCATGGCGCTCGCGCGTGAGCTGCTGCAACAGCTCCTCGAGCGCCGCGACCTGTCGCAGGCGCAGGCCGAGGAGCTGCTCGCTCACCTGACCGACCCGCAGCTGCCGCCCGCGATGGCGGGGGCGTTGCTCGCGGCGCTCTCGACCAAGGGCCTGGTGGCCGATGAAGTGCGGGGCTTCGCGCAGGCGATGCGCCGCCTGGCGCACCGGCCCGAGCTGCCCGCGGGCCTGCGCGCCCTCGACATCGTCGGCACCGGCGGTGATGCCTCCGGAAGCTTCAACATCTCCACCGGCACCGCGCTCCTGACCGCCGCCTGCGGCGTGCCGGTGGTCAAGCACGGCAACCGCTCGGTCTCGAGCCGCTGCGGCAGCGCGGACGTGCTCGAAGCCCTGGGGCTGGCGATTCCGCCCGATGCGCCGGCCGCGCTGGCCTGTCTCGAGGCCACCGGCTTCACTTTCCTGTTTGCGCCTCACTACCATCCGGCCACCAGGGCGATCGCCCCGATTCGCGCCGCGCTCGGCGTGCGCACCGTGTTCAACATCCTCGGCCCCCTGGTCAATCCCGCGCAGCCCCCGCTGCATCTGGTGGGCGCGTTCAGTGTGGAGGTCGCGCGGCTCATCGCCGACACGTTCCAGGGTCTGCCCATGGAGCGCGCCTTCGTCGTGCACGGCGCGCTCGGGTGGGATGAGCCCACGCCCGCAGGTCCGTTCACGCTGTTCGATGTGCGCCCCGGGCGCGTCGAGATGCAGGTGCGCGCGCCGTCGCAGTACGGACTCGCTCCCTGCAGCGCGAGTGATCTGGCCGGAGGCGACGCCGGGCACAATGCGCGCGCGCTCGCGGCGGTGCTGTACGGCGAGGATCGCGGCGCGCATCGCGATTGTCTGCTGTTGGGTACCGCACTGGCGCTCGAGCTTGCCGGGGAGACGCGGGCGCCCCGCGAGGGCCTGGCGCGCGCGGCCGCCGCCATCGACTCCGGCGCCGCGCGCCGCTTGCTCGAGGCGCTCAAGGCGCGGCGGCCAGACGGGGAGCGCAAGCCGTGAGGGGCGCGTTTCTTGATGAGATGGCCGACGCCAGCCGCGAGCGGATGCGGGCGGCGAAGCAGACCCGCTCGGAAGCGGCGCTCGAGGCCGCGGCCCGGCAGAGCCCCGCGCCGCCGCCCTTGCGCCTCGACCGTTCCGGCTTCGATCTCATCGCGGAAGTGAAACTGCGCTCGCCGGGCTCGGGGCGGCTGGGTCCGCGGGCCGAGGACGTGGCGGCACGCGTCACGGCGTACGCGCGCGCCGGGGCGGCCGCGATCTCGGTACTCACCGAGCCGAGCCGCTTCGACGGCTCACTCGAGCATCTGGCGAGCGCCGCGCGGGCGCTGGCGCCGCACGCGGTGCCCGCCATGCGCAAGGACTTTCTGGTGGATCCCTACCAGGTGCTGGAGGCGCGCGCCGCGGGCGCGGGCGGGGTACTGGTGATTGTGCGCATGTTGTCGCGCAGCGCCATCGACGCGCTGCTCGCCTGCGCCCGTGCGCTCGGACTGTTCGTGCTGCTGGAAGCCTTCGACGCGCGCGACCTCGAGCTCGTGTGCGAGCTGATCGAGGCGCACGCGGGCGCGAACCCGTTGCTCGCGGGCGTGAATTGCCGCGATCTCGCGACGCTGCAGGTGCTGCCGCAGCGGCTGCTCGAGCTCGCGCCGCTCCTGCCCGCGAGCACGCCGCGGGTCGCGGAAAGCGGCGTGGCGACGGCTGCGGATGCGCGGCAGATCGTCGCGGCCGGCTACCAGCTGGCGCTCGTCGGCGGCGCGCTGATGCAGGCCGAGGATCCGCAGGGGCTCGCCGGGGCGGTGCTGGCGGCGGGACGAGCGGCGGCCAAGGCCGAGGCCACTTGAGATGTGGGTCAAGATCTGCGGCATGACCACTCCCGAGGCGGTGACCGCGGCGGTCGAGGCGGGCGTGGATGCCATCGGATTCGTGTTCGCCGAGTCGTCGCGGCGGCTGACGCCGCAGCGTGCCGCGCGCCTGGCGCAGGCCGCGCGTGGGCGGGTGCGCTGCGTGGCGGTGACCCGCCATCCGGCCCAGGCCGCGGTGGATGAGATCCTGAAGGTGTTCAGCCCGGACCTGTTGCAGACGGACCTGTCCGATCTCGCGCGGCTGCAGCTGCCCGCCGGCCTGGGTCTGCTGCCGGTCGTGCGTGAGGCGGATAATGTGCCCGCAAGCCTGCCGCGCCGCATCCTGTTTGAAGGGCCCGTGAGCGGCACCGGCGTGGCGGGCGACTGGATCGCCGCCCACCGTCTCGCGCGTTGCACGCAGCTGGTACTCGCGGGTGGTCTCAACACCGGCAACGTGGCCGCCGCCATCGCCGCCGTGCAGCCCTTCGGAGTCGACGTGTCGAGCGGTGTCGAGGTGCGCCCCGGGGTGAAGAGCCCGGAGCAGATCGTGAGCTTTGCATCGGCCGCGCGCGCCGCATCGCACGCGCCGGCCCTGCGCGCCGAGGATCCCGCATGAGTACACCCGCCGCACTGCCTGATGCCTCCCGCCTGCTCGCCGAGCTGATCGCCGGCAGGCTCCCGGACGCACGCGGCCGCTTCGGCCCGTTCGGCGGCCGCTACGTTCCGGAAACGCTGATCCCCGCGCTCGAGCGCCTCGAGCGGGGCGTGCGCGAGCACCTGCATGAGCGCGACTTTCAGGCGCAGCTCACCGAACAGCTCACCCGCTGGGTCGGCCGCCCCACGGCGCTCACGTTCGCGGCGCGCTTGTCGGCGCGCTGGGGCGCAAGGCTGTGGCTCAAGCGCGAGGACCTGGCACACACCGGTGCGCACAAGATCAACAACGCGATCGGCCAGGCGCTGCTCGCGCAGCGCCTCGGCGCCAGGCGCATCGTTGCCGAGACCGGCGCCGGACAGCACGGCGTCGCCAGCGCCGCAGCGTGCGCGCGGCTGGGGCTGCCGTGCACGGTGTACATGGGCTCGATCGACATGGAGCGCCAGGCCCCCAACGTCGGGCGCATGCGCCTGCTGGGCGCCGAGGTGGTGCCCGTGACCAGCGGCGATCGAACCTTGCGCGCCGCCATCGACGAGGCACTGCGCGACTGGGTGTCCGATCCGCGCGATACCTATTACCTGCTCGGCTCGGTCGTGGGCCCGCATCCCTACCCCTACCTGGTGCGCGAGCTGCAGGCGGTGATCGGGCGCGAGGCGCGCGCGCAGATGCTCGCCGCGACGGGTGCTCTGCCGGATGCTCTCATCGCCTGCGTCGGCGGCGGATCCAACTCCATGGGCGCCTTTCACGCCTTCATTGCCGACGCCACGGTCGAGATCATCGGCGTCGAGGCGGGCGGGCGCGGCGCGGGCCTGGGGGACAACGCCGCGACGCTCGCCTTCGGGCGGCCCGGCGTACTGCACGGCGCGTACTCGATGCTGCTGCAGAACGAAGACGGCCAGATCCGCGAGACGCATTCGGTGTCCGCGGGGCTCGACTATCCCGGTGTCGGCCCGGAGCACGCGCTGCTGTCGGCCATCGGACGCGTTCACTACCAGACCGCGGGCGACGAGGAGGCACTCGCCGCAGTGCGCGCCCTGAGTGAATGCGAAGGGATCCTGCCGGCGCTCGAGAGCGCGCACGCCCTGGCGGGCGCGGAGCGCTGGGCACGGGCGAACCCGGGCCGCTCGATGCTGGTCTGCCTCTCCGGCCGCGGCGACAAGGACATGTCGACTCTGCAGCAGACGCTCCTCGGGCGAGAGCCCTCATGAGCCCGCGCGAGCGCATCGCCCACGCCATCAAATCCGCTGCCGCCTCCGGCGAGCCGGCGCTGCTGGCGTACCTCACGGCGGGTTACCCGCAGCGCGAGAGATTTCGCGAGCAGGTGCGGGCGCTGGCGGCCGCGGCCGATGTGGTCGAAGTGGGCGTGCCGTTCACCGATCCGATGGCCGACGGCGTCACCATCCAGCGCGCGAGCCTCGCAGCGCTCGCCCAGGGCGTGACCCTGAGGTGGATTCTCGCCGAGCTTGCCGCCATCGGCGCACTGCGCGCCCCGCTGCTGCTCATGAGCTATCTGAATCCGCTGCTGGCCTTCGGTGTCGGGCGGCTGGCCGAGGCCGCCGCCCGCGCCGGCGTCAGCGGATTCATCGTGCCGGACCTGCCGCTCGATGAAAGCAGCGAGCTGCGTGCGGCGCTCGATGCGCGGCAGATCGCGCTGGTGCAGATGGTGACACCGGTCACCGAGCCGCAGCGCCTCGCGCAGCTGTGCGCGGGCAGCCAGGGATTCGTGTACGCCGTCACCATGACCGGCACGACCGGCAAGAACGTCGCCGTCCCGGATGAGGTGCTGGCCTATCTCGATCGCGTGCGCGCGAGCTCCCCGATCCCGGTGTGCGCCGGTTTCGGCATCCGCGGCCGCGAGCAGGTCGAGCGGCTGCGTGGGCACGTCGACGGGGTGGTGGTCGGCTCGGCGCTGGTGGAGGTGTTGGAGCGGGGTGAAGACCCCACGGCGTGGCTGGGGAGGCTGCGCTCCGGTTAGAGTTGGCCGCAGCGCTATCCGGCTGCACGACTGTTGGCGTGCACACCAAAGAACGTGCAAGCGTCGATTATGGTCGTGGATGCTGACCGTCAGGGCTTGAGCCAATTCTCCACGGACAGCCCGGGCACGCGCCGAAACTCACGTTCGTTGTTCGTCACGAGCGTGGCGCCCGTCCGACGTGCGTGTGCGGCAATCAGCAAATCGTAAGCGCCGATCGTCTTTCCCTTGGCCAAGAGGGTTGCTTTGATCTCCCCGAAGTCCTCAGAGGCGTCGCACGGAAAGTCATCCGCTTGAAACAAGTTCAGGACATCGTTCAGTGCGCCTTTGTTCTCGTCCCGGAATTCCCCGTTCTCTACTCCAAAATGGACTTCCGACAAAGTGATCGCCGACAAGCGTAGCTCTCCGGGGGAACGGCCGGACATACGGCGCGCAATGCGCTCGTAGCCGGGCTTGCGATTGATAAAGTAGATGAGGATGTCGGTATCGAACATCCAGATCATCGCCACTGCCTGCTCTGATCCTTCGGCTGCTGCCGCTTGATCTTGCCCTTGAACTGCCCGACTGCGGTCATGACCTGCTCGTAGGTGAGCTTGTTCGGAAGCAAGAGGACGCCGCTGCCCGAGCGCTTGATCTGCACCTGACTGCCGGCGAATCGAAATTCCTTGGGTAAGCGCACGGCCTGGCTGTTCCCGTGCTTGAATATCTTGGCGATCTTCATGAGAGTCCTCTAATAGATACGCGGAGTATATACGTTACGGCTCAGAAGAGTCGAGTTTCGCTCTTGCCCGCTGAATGCTGCAGCAGATTCGCCTATTCCACGGACCAGGAGGCCTGCGAGCTTTGCTTCCATTGGCGTCAAGTTAATCAACTCGCGGAAATTTGCCTATCATTGCCAAAGCGCCGATCCTCACGCGACTGATGAAGACCCTGACCATCGCCGCACGTTTCTGCGGGCCTGCGAGCTCTTCGAACGGTGGGTATTTCGCCGGGCTGGTGGCGACGCTCGCGTCCCGGACGCTGGCGGTGCGGCTGCTGAAGCCGCCACCGCTGGACACCGAGCTCGCCGTCAGGGAGCTCGCGGACGGTGCCTTGCAGGTCGTGCAGGGCGAAGAGCCGATCGGCGAGGCGCGCCCCGCGCTGCTGGAGCTCGACGTTCCGCCCGCCCCGGACTATCTCGAGGCGGTGGAAGCCTCGCGTCGCTACGCGGGCTTTCGCTATCACCGCTTCCCCAGCTGCTTCGTGTGCGGCGTGCGGCGGGTGCGCGGGGACGGCCTGCGCATTTTCGCCGGCCCCATCCCTGAGCGCGGGGTGGTCGCGGCGCCCTGGGTTCCGGATGCCTCGCTCGATCTGGGTGATGGCAAGGTGCGCGCAGAGTTCATGTCGGCGGCGCTCGATTGTCCCGGTTACTACGCCGTCGCCGCCGATGACCGCATGATGCTCCTCGCGGAGCTCACCGCGCACGTGCACCGCCGCGTCCATATCGGCGAGGCTTGCACGGTGGTGGCCTGGCCGATCGGCTCGAGCGGCCGCAAGCACGAGGCCGGCACGGCCATCTTCGACGGCGAGGGCGAGTTGTGCGGCAAGGCGCGCGCGTTGTGGATCGAGCCGCGCAGTCCCTCCGCGAGCGCCTGAGGACCGGGGCGCGCGGCGCACCCGCGCCTGCGACTCAGCCGCGGCTCAGGCGCATCATCGTCTCGGGGTAGCGCTCACCGGCGGTGGCGCCGGCCGGAAACACCGCCTCGATGACGGCGAGGTCCTCGGCGTCGAGTTGCACCTCGAGCGCGCCGACGTTTTCCTCGAGGTTGCGGATCCGCCGCGTGCCGGGGATCGGCACGATGTGTTCTCCCTGCGCCAGTACCCAGGCAAGCGCCAGCTGCGCGGGCGTGCAGTCCTTCTCGCGCGCCAGCTCCCGCACCTTATCGACGAGTGCCAGATTGCGGCCGAAGTTCTCGCCCTGAAAGCGCGGGGTGCTGCGGCGATAGTCATCGGGCGCGAAATCGTCGGGACTGTTGATGGCGCCGGTGAGAAAGCCGCGGCCCAGCGGACTGTAGGGGACGAAGCCGATGCCGAGGCGCTCGCAGCTCTCCAGTACCCCGTTCTCGGGATCGCGCGTCCACAGCGAATACTCGCTCTGCAGCGCGGTGATCGGATGCACGCGATGCGCGCGCTCGAGCGTCTGCGGGGTGACCTCCGAGAGCCCGAGGTAGCGCACCTTGCCGGCGTGCACCAGCTGCGCCATCGCGCCCACGGTATCCTCGATCGGCACGCTGCGGTCGACGCGATGCAGGTAATACAGGTCGATGTGCGCGACCTTGAGGCGCTGCAGGCTCGCCTCGCACGCCTCGCGCACGTGCTTGGGGCTGCCGTCGATGGTGCGCGCGGTGGGATTGCCGCTGTCGCGCAGGAAGCCGAACTTGGTGGCGAGGAACACCCGCTCGCGCCTGCCGTGCAGGGCACGGCCGACGAGTACCTCGTTGGTATAGGGCCCGTAAGCGTCCGCGGTGTCCCAGAACGTGACCCCCAGCTCGAGCGCGCGATTCAGCGTGGCGAGCGACTCGGCGTCATCGTGCGCGCCGTAGAACTCGCTCATGCCCATGCAGCCGAGGCCGAGTGCGGACACCTTGGGACCCTTGGGGCCGAGGGTGCGGGTTTGCATACGGATCACTCCTGACAGGACGCGGGGCAAGATGGATTCTGCGCCCGCCGGCGCGCCCGGGCGAATACGCAATAAGATAGAGGCCCTCAGCGCCTCAGGCCGCAGGCGATGACACCGGCCCCGGCAGCGAGCAGCGCCCACCCCGGCCACTCGTGCCCCTTGCTCACCGCCAGCCAGAACAGCCCGCCGCCGAGGTAGGCCGCCCCCAGGGTGAGGGTGTCGCGTCTGCGGGCCGCACGCAGCTGATCGAGCAGCTCGCCGATCTCTCGCGCAGGCGGCGGAGCAGGCGTTCCGGCGAGCGGGCGCTGCGCCAGGCCCTGCAGCAGGGCGGGCAGGCCGCGCGCCGTCGCGATGAGCTCCGGGGCGCGGGTGCGCAGCTCGCGCAGCAGGGCGCGCACGCTGGTGCGCTCACGCATCCACTCGCGCAGGATCGGGCTCGCGGTGCTCCAGATATCGAGCTCCGGATACAGCTCCCGTCCCAGGCCCTCCACGTTGAGCAGCGTCTTCTGCAGCAACATGAGCTGCGGCTGGATCTGCATGTTGAAGCGCCGCGAGATCTCGAACAGGCGCAGCAGGATGCGCCCGAAGGAGATGTCCTTGAGCGGGCGGTCGAGGATCGGTTCGCACACGGTGCGCACCGCGGACTCCATCTCATCGACGCGCGTGTCCGGCGGCACCCACCCGGACTGCAGGTGCAGCTGCGCGACGCGCCGGTAGTCGCGATCGAACACCGCCAGGAAGTTCTCCGCGAGGTACTGCTGATCGCCGGGATCGAGCGTGCCGACGATGCCGAAATCCACGGCCGCGTAGCGCGGCCGCTGCGGGTCATCGACCAGCACGAAGATGTTGCCGGGGTGCATGTCGGCGTGGAAGAAGTTGTGGCGGAACACCTGCGTGAAGAAGATGCGCACGCCGTTCTCGGCGAGCTGCGCAATGTCGGCGCCGGCGGCCTGGAGGCGCGAGCGCTCGCTGATCGGCACGCCGTGGATGCGCTCCATGACCATGACGTCGGTGCGGCAGTAATCCCAGTGCACCTCCGGCACGTACAGCAGCTCGGAAGCTGCGAAGTTGCGCTTCAGCTGCGAGGCGTTGGCCGCCTCGCGCATCAGGTCGAGCTCATCGAGTATGGTCTTGTGGTATTCCGCGACCAGCTCGCGCGGCCGCAGCCGCCGGCCCTCCGCCCAGTAGCGGTGCGCGAGATCGGCGAGCGCATGCAGCACCTCCAGATCCCGCTCGATCACCGCGCGCATGCCCGGCCGCAGCACCTTGACCACGACCTCCGCGCCGCCGGGCAGGCGCGCGGCGTGCACCTGTGCGATGGAGGCGGCGGCGAGCGGGGTCTCATCGAAGGCGTCGAACACCTGCGGGAGGGCCCGAGCGTAGGCGCGCTCGATCGACTCGCGGGCGATGGCGCCCGGAAACGGCGGCACGCGATCCTGCAGCTTGGCGAGCTCGTCGGCGATATCCGCCGGCAGCAGGTCGCGGCGCGTGGAGACCGCCTGGCCGAACTTCACGAAAATGGGTCCGAGCTCCTCGAGCGCGAGCCGCAGGCGCGCGGCGCGGCTCACCCCCCGCCGGCGTTCGAACCACACCCCGGGGGAGAGAAAGAACACAAAGCGCAGCGGCCGATATAAATGAGTGGCGCGCACGTAGTCATCGAGGCGGTGCCGCAGCAGCACCCGCTGGATCTCGATGAGCCGCAGCAGCACCCGCAGCTTCACGGGTAGCCGAGAGCCGTCACGGTGCGCCGCGCCGTGCGCTGAGCAGCTCGATGCGCGCAGCCAAGCGATCGACACCCTCGCGCACCGCATCGACACCGCGCAGGAACTGCTCGCCCTCGTTGCGCGGCACGAGATCGGCGCGTTCGTGCCCCAGGTACTCCGCGAGGTTCTCCAGCGTGGTGCCGGCGGCCCTGCGGCTCCAGTGAAGCGTGAGGCGGGCGAGGCGTCCGAGCTGATGCGCCGGCACATCCCCGAGCAGCAGCGACAATTCTTCCTCGAGGTCCGGGCGCAGGAGCCTGGCCAGCTCGCGGAACTTCTGTGCCAGCTGCGCATCGCCGCCGATCGCGACCTCGCCCGGCAGCACGGCGTCGGCGGACTCGCCGGCGAGCGCCAGCAGGCTCAAGGGCCCGCCCGTGAGCGTGGCGTCCGCAGGCGCGTCGTCGCGCGTCACGGCGAGGGTCTGACCGGTCGATGCCACCCGCAGGCGCGTGATGGCGCGAATCTCGAGCGCAATGCTCCTGCCCTCGAGCTGCGCGCACAGCTGCCGCGCGCGCGGCGAGCGCGGCAGGCCGCGGTTCAGCAGGTTGTCGAGGGTCGCGCTGAGCATCGCTGGTCTTGCTTGGGCGCGTCGAGCGCTAATACCTGTAACCGCGGTGTACCGCGACGATGCCGCCGCAGAGTCTGTGGTAGCGGCAGCCCTCCAGTCCCGCGTCCTGCATCATCTTCACGAGAGTCTCCGGGTCCGGATGCACGCGGATCGACTCGGCCAGATAGCGGTAACTCGCCGCGTCGCGCGCCACCAGCTTGCCGAGCAGCGGCAGAATGCGAAAGGAGTAGGCGTCGTAGAGCGGTTTCAGGCCAGGGACCTGCGGGTGCGAGAACTCGAGCACCAGCAGCTGCCCGCCGGGCTTGAGGGCGCGGCGCATGGCGGTGAGCGCCGCGCTCTTGTCGGTGACATTGCGCAGGCCGAAGCCGATGGTGATGCAGTCGAAGCTGCCGTCGGGGAACGGCAGACGCTCGGCGTCAGCCTGCACGTACGCGACGTTGCCGACGCAGCCCGCATCGATCAGCCGGTCGCGGCCGCGCCGGAGCATGGCGGCGTTGATGTCGGTGAGCACTACCAGGCCGCGCTCGCCCACCTGGCGGGCGAGTCCGGCCGCGAGGTCGCCGCTGCCACCGGCGACGTCGAGCGCGCGCGCACCCGGGCGCAGATTCGCCAGCGCCAGCGTGAAGCGCTTCCAGATCCGATGCATGCCCGCGGACATCAGATCGTTCATCAGGTCGTAGTGGTCCGCGACCGAGTCGAACACCCCGCGCACGCGGCGCGCCTTGTCCTCACGCGGCACGCGTTGAAAGCCGAAGTCGGTGGAGCGCTCGTCGGTCATGGCGGTGCGCGATCGGAATCGGATGAGACGCATTCTAGTCGATCGGCAGCGAGTGCCGGCGCGGCGATCGCGGTTGCATTTTTTCGCCGGCGACGCGCAGAATCGCGCCCGTCGAGGGGGTCTTGCGCACGAAGCGGGCCGGGCATCAAGTCCGGCCCGCTTCCCTTATGGGCGCCAGGCGCGCGCTCGAGGCGCGCACTTAAGGCTTCGGCCGCTCGCGCGCCTTGCGCTCGAGGTAGCGCGCCCACTTCGCCGCTCGATCGCGGCCAAGCTCGTGCAGGTACTTCCAGGTGTACAGCCCGGTGTCGTGCCCGTCGTCGAAGACGAGCTTCACGGCGTACTGCCCCACCGGCTCCACCGCCGTGATGACGACGTTCTCCTTGCCGAGCACCAGTACCTCCTGCCCCGGTCCGTGCCCCTTCACTTCGGCGGACGGGGAGTGCACCCGCAGATACTCGAACGGCAACTCAAAGCGGCTGCCGTCGGTGAAGCTCACTTCGAGCATGCGCGAGGCGCGGCGCAGGCGGATCTCGGTGGCAATGGGGTCGGACATGGGATTTGAGACGCAGTATAGGCAATGACGGCTGGACGGCCGGATTGTTGCAGCGCAATATATGTGTCCGGCTGGCTGTTGCCGCGCGTCTCATACTGTGTTCGACGACGATGACAAACCGCAGCGCACCTCTATACTCACGGTCCTCTTTTTTGGCCGACGAGGGCTCAGGGCTGCGGTCCGAGCAGTGAATGGAACCCACCGATACCTCCCATCCGGACTACTACCATCGAGTTGTGGATTGCCAGTGGGCCTGCCCGGCCCACACCGATGTTCCTGAATACATCCGCTTGATCGCGCAGGGCCGCTTCACCGACGCCTACATGGTGAACCGGCACTCCAACGTGTTTCCCGGGATCCTCGGGCGCGTGTGCGACCGGCCGTGCGAGCCCGCCTGCCGCCGCGGCCGCATCGAGGCTCAGAAGCCGGTGGCGATCTGCCGCCTGAAGCGCGTCGCCGCCGACCACCGCGACGAGGTCGCGGGCCGGCTGCCGAAGATCCCGAAGGCGAAGAACGGCAAGCGCATCGCCTGCATCGGCGCCGGCTGCGCCTCCCTCACCGTGGCCAACGACCTCATGCCGCTCGGCTACCAGGTGACGATCTTCGAGCAGTATGGCGAGCCCGGCGGGCTGATGCGCACCAACATCCCCTCGTTCCGCCTGCCGCAAACGGTGCTCAACGAGGAGATTGCGATGATCACCGGGATGGGCGTGGAGCTGAAGCTCAATTCCCCCGTGGGGAGTCTGCGCCGGCTCCTCACCGACGGGGGCTTCGATGCGGTGTTCGTGGGGTCCGGCGCGCCCAAGGGCAAGGAGCTGAAGCTCCCGGGGCGCGAGGCGGCGGCGGCCAATACCCACATCGGCATTGCCTGGCTGGAATCGGTGGCCTTCGGTCACATCGACCGGATCGGCAAGCGCGTGCTCATCATCGGCGTGGGCAACACGGCGATGGATTGCTGCCGCACCAGCCTGCGGCTCGGGGCCGAGAGCGTGAAAGTCATGGCGCGCAAGCCGCGCGGTTTCTTCAAGGCCTCGGAATGGGAGCTCGAGGACGCCGAAGAGGAGAGCGTCGAGATCATCATCAACCGCGCCCCGCGCTCGTTCGTGATCGAGGACGGCAAATTGACGGGGATGCGGTTCGACAAGATGGAGTACGAGCTCGACGCGCACGGCCGCATCACGGCCGAGCGGTGCGCCGGCGAGGAGTTCCTGCCCGCGGACGATGTGATCCTCGCCATCGGCCAGGAGAACGCCTTCCCGTGGATCGAGCGCGATCTGGGCATCGAGTTCGACAAATGGGACGTGCCGGTCATCGACCGGACGACGTTTCAATCGACGCGCCCCGGGGTGTTCTTCGGCGGCGATGCCGCCTTTGGACCGAAGAACATCATCTGGGCGGTCGAGCACGGCCACCAGGCCGCGATCTCCATTCATCGTCACTGCCAGGGCGAGGCGGTGAGCGAGCGTCTGGCTCCCGGCATGAACCTGCAGAGCCGCAAGATGGGCATGCACGAGTGGAGTTACGCGAACGACTACTCGCCGGTCGAGCGGCGGCTGATGCCGCACGTGTCGCTCAAGGAGCGCTTCAAGAAGCTCAACATCGAAGTCGAGCTCGGGTTCACGGCGGAGCAGGTGGAGCAGGAAGTGCAGCGCTGCCTCAACTGCGACGTGCAGACCGTGTTCACCGCCAAACTGTGCATCGAGTGCGACGCCTGCCTGGACATCTGCCCGGTGGACTGCCTCACCATCACCCACAACGGGCCCGAAGGGGAGCTGCGCACGCGCCTCAAGGCGCCGGCGAAGAATCTCGAGCAGCCGCTGTACGTGTCCGCGGGCCTGCCGCAGACCGGCCGCGTCATGGTGAAGGACGAGGACCTGTGCGTGCACTGCGGCCTGTGCGCCGAGCGCTGCCCGACCGCAGCCTGGGACATGCAGAAGTCCGAGCTGCTCTGGCCGCTGGCTGGGGACGAAGCCCGGATGCTCGAGGCGCGCAAACCCAAGATTGCCTAGAGAGCACGATGTCCGCAGCCAACAGCACGCGCGTCAACGACTTCACCATCAAGATCGCCACGGTGAACGGCACCGGCTCGGCGAGCGCCAACACGCTGCTGATGAAGTCGATCTTCCGCAGCGGCATTCCGGTGATGGGCAAGAACTACTTCCCGTCCAACATCCAGGGGCTGCCCACCTGGTACGAGATCCGCATCACCCGCGACGGCCACGTCGCTCGCTCCGGGCAGGTCGACATCATGGTCGCCATGAATGCCGAGACCTACGCGCGCGACGTGCGGGAGGTGGCCGCGGGCGGGTATCTCGTGTACGACTCGACCTGGCCGCGCCCCGCGCTCTTGAAGCGCGAGGACATCACGGTGCTCGGCGTGCCGCTGGCGCAGCTGTGCAACGAGAGCTTCAACGGCGTGCGCACGCGGATCCTGATGAAGAACATCTGCTACGCCGGGGTGCTGGCGGCGCTCCTCGATCTCGATCTCGAGCGCATCCGCGAGCTCCTCGCCGAGACCTACGCCAAGAAGCCGCAGCTGGTCGAGAGCAACATGAAGGCGATCCAGCTCGGCTACGACTACGCGCGCGGGGCTTTCGCCTGTCCGCTGCCGCTGCGCGTCGAGAAGATGGCGAAGACCGCCGGCCACATCATGATCGACGGCAACACCGCGGCGGCGCTCGGGTGCGTGTACGCCGGCGCGACGGTCGCGGCGTGGTATCCGATCACCCCGTCCACTTCCCTGATGGACGCGTTCAAGATGTTCTCCGACCGCATGCGGGTCGACCCGGCGAGCGGCCGGAAGAATTTCGCCTTCATCCAGGCCGAGGACGAGCTGGCGGCGATCGGCATGGTGATCGGCGCGATGTGGAACGGCGCGCGCGCCTTCACCGCGACCTCGGGGCCCGGCATCTCGCTCATGAACGAGTTCCTGGGGCTGGCGTACTACGCGGAAGTGCCGGCGGTGATTTTCGACATTCAGCGCGTCGGTCCTTCCACCGGCATGCCGACCCGCACCCAGCAGGGCGATCTGATGGAGTGCGCCTACGCATCCCACGGCGATACCCGCCACGTGTGCCTGTATCCCTCGAACCCGGAGGAGTGCTTCTACATGGCGGTGCAGGCCTTCGATCTCGCCGAGCGGCTGCAGACCCCGGTGCTGGTGCTGTCGGATCTCGACATCGGCATGAACGACTGGATGTGCCGCGACTTGAAGTGGGACGACAACTACCGTCCCGACCGCGGCAAGGTACTCGGCAAGGCAGAGGTCCTCGAGCTCAAGAAGTTCTACCGCTTCCTCGACCTGGACGATGACGGCATCCCCTATCGCACGCTCCCCGGCGTGCATCCCAAAGCCGCGTACTTCACACGTGGCTCGGGGCACACGCAGTACGGCGCCTACACCGAGGACTCGGCCGACTACCAGGTGGTGCTCGACCGGCTGCTGCGGAAATGGGCGACGGCGAAGAAGCTGGTGCCGCGGGCGGTGATCGACGCCACCGCTGGCGCGCCGGTAGGGCTCGTGTCCCTCGGCAGCTGCGACGGCGCGGTGCGCGAGGCCATCGAGGTGCTAAAGAGCCGCGGCGTGGGCGTGGACTACATGCGGGTGCGCTCCTTCCCGTTCAGCGAGGACGTCGAGCGCTTCCTGACGGCGCACGAGCTGCTGTTCGTCGTGGAGCAGAACCGTGACGCGCAGTTGCGCGCGCTGCTGACGCTCGAGACCGCCGTGGAGAAATCCAGGCTGCGATCACTGCTGCACTACAACGGCCTGCCCATCTCCTCGTCCTTCATCGTCGAGGGGGTGCTGGCGGAATTGCAACCGCGCCAGCGGCTGCAACCGAAAGGCGCAGCGCATGGCTAGCCTCGCGATCCGTCCGAACGCGCGCGGCAAGCGCCGGAGGCCGACATGACCTTCATTGCCAAACCCAAGGTCGCGCACCCCTCGCTGCCGAAGAACGCGCTCGGCTTCACGCGCCGCGACTACGAGGGCGCGCTGTCGACGCTGTGCGCGGGCTGCGGGCATGACTCGATCACCGCGGCGATCGTCGAGGCGAGCTGGGGCCTGGCGCTCGAGCCGCAGAACGTGGTGAAGCTGTCGGGCATCGGCTGCTCCTCCAAGACCACCGCCTACTTCGTGAGCGGCGGCCACGGCTTCAATTCCGTGCACGGCCGCATGCCCTCGATCGCCATGGGCGCGAACGCCGCCAACCGCAGCCTGCACTACATCGGCGTTTCCGGCGACGGCGACACCCTCTCCATAGGTCTCGGGCAGTTCTGCCACGCGATCCGCCGCAACCTCAACATGCTGTACATCATCGAGAACAACGGCGTCTATGGGCTCACCAAGGGGCAGTTTTCCGCATCCGCGGACGTCGGCAGCCGGGCCAAGAAGGGCGAGACCAACTTCCAGCCGCCGATCGACCCGGTGCTGCTGGCGATGACGCTCGGCGCCTCCTTCGTGGCGCGCAGCTTCTCGGGCGACAAGCAGCAGCTGGTGCCGCTCATCCAGGCGGGCCTCAAGCACCAGGGCTTCGCACTCATCGACGTGCTCTCGCCGTGCGTGACTTTCAATGACCACGAGGGCTCCACCAAGAGCTACGCTTACACGCGCGAGCACTACGAGCCCGCGGTACACGCGGATTTCGTGCCCCTGGAGCGCGAGATCACCGCCGACTACAAGGAAGGCGAGACGCTGCCGCTCATCATGCACGACGGCAGCCGCATCGTGCTGCGCAAGCTCGATGCCGCCTACGACCCGACCAACCGCACCCTGGCCGCCGCGCAGATCCAGGAGCGCATGAAGGCCGGCGAGTACCTCACGGGCCTGCTGTTCGTGGACCTGGAGCCGGCGCAGAGCGCCTTCCACGTCGTCAACCAGACCCCCGATGCGCCGCTCAACAGCATTCCCTTCGAGGTGCTGTCACCGGGATCGAAGGGCCTCGAGAAAGCTCTGGCCCGCTACCGTTAGCGACTGCCGCCGCCTGACGGCCCGCTCAGCGCACCCCTGAACCGAACGCGTAGCGCACGGCGAGCTGCAGCTGCGTCTCGGTCGCGAGCGGTGGACCGCCGAGCTCGGCACGGTTGTATGAGGAGCTTTGCACCCGCAGCCACTCGAGCCCCAGGCGCCAGTGCGCACGCGTCTCGAACATCCAGGCCGCGGTCCAGGCGTGCCCGATCTGCGAGCCGTCGCCATCGGCGATGTTGCTGTCGACTTCAAACCGGTCATAGCGCGCGCTCAGTGTCTGCCGGCCGAAGCGCTTAGACAGCAGGGCGAACTGCGCCCGGAACGGCCACTGCAGTTGTATCCCCGGCGGGGCGATGATGGTCTCGCCATCGAGCCATTGCAGGATCGCGGTCCAGCCGGTGCCGCTCTCGACCCGGAGTCCCGCGCTGTTGAAGCGTGTCTGCCACGCGATGGCGCCGGAAACGAAGTCCATCGCGGTCGGGTCGGCGCGGTTGTCATAGCGCAGCACGCGCAGCACCACGCGATCGAGCCAGCGCCCTTCAACGCCCGCATACACGCCGGCACGCCCGTCGAATTGCTGGAACGGCAATGCGCCAGCGCCCGGCGGTCCCACCCGTCCGAACACCGGCGTCTGCCGGTCATGCAGCATGAACCCATTGCCGGCCAGCACGACGCCCGCCCCCTCGTTCCAACCGAATGCGCCGGCGCTCAGGCCGAGGTCGAAGTCGTGGCCGGTGCGCGTGCCGAGCCACTCGAGCTGCCCCTCCAGGCCGATGGTGCGCACTTCGACTCCGACCCAGGTGTTGATGGCGGAGTAGGACAGGCTGTAGGGCGACTCCCAGCCGGCGGCGCGGTTCTCGAGCGAGATCGGCGGATAGAACGCGCCGGCTTTGAGGCGAAATCGATAGCCTGCGCGCGGGTAAGGACGGTACTGCAGGTACGCCTCCGTCACTCCCACGGGGCTGCGGTCCTTGTCGTCCCAGGCGGAGGCGTCGAGGTGCGCGCTCCACAGCTCACCGAGCGATGCCGTGAGTGCGAAACGCGCCCGCCCGAGCTGAACTCCGGAGTCGTTGCGGTCGTAGCGGGTGGCGCCGAGACCCCCGTCCATGAAGGAGCGTCCGGCATCCGAGGTCACCAGCCGCGCGTCGAGGCTCATCTCCCAGTCGGCGGCCCGGCCGGTCGCGGCGAGCGCCAGCAGGATGATCATCGCCGCGCTGCGGCACCGGGTGCGCAGCGGGCGTTGAATGTGCGGCAGGTTCGGCATCATGCGCCTCAGTAGTCCCACGAATGCGGGCGGTCCGTGATCGGCGCGGGCTGCAGCGATTTCAGCAGGCGAAGCTGGAGGTCGGCGCGGTCGGCGTCGCCGACTGTGAGCTCGCGCTCCAGGTCCGCTTCGCTCTCGCGCAGTCGCGGATGCCAGACAGAGACTCGGTAGCGGCCGCGCGGGACGTCCGTCGACCAGGCGCCCTGGGCATCGGTGCGGCCGAAGTACGGCGCGTCAGTGACCAGCAGATACGCGAGCATATCGTCGTGAATGTTGCAGCCGAGAGTGATCACTCCGCTCTGATCGAACTGCACCGGCGGGTACGGCTTGCCGCGGTACAGCGGCAGCTGGAAGCGCTTCGCCGCGGAGAACGAGTAGATCTGGTGACTCACGGAATCGCTGTTCGGGAACGCCACCGTGGAGCCGACCGGGATGACCAGCAGATCCGGCGCGAAGGCGCGATTCACCTGGTCCATGACGGCGTGCGCCGGCGCCGGCCGTCGCGGCGGCGCATCCAGGGGTCGCACGGTGACCACGGCGCCGGCGAGCGCATGGCCGTCGGGTGTCTGAACGTGGATGCCGAGCGTCGCGGCCAGGACGGCCCCCGCACGGCCGCCGAGCGCCGCCAGCAGCGCCAGGACCCTGGCCGCCCGCCGTGCCGTGCACCCGATGCGACGCAGTCGTGCCGGAGGTCTCATTCCCGCACTCCAATCCTCGCGGCAGGTACCGCATAGCTCTTAGGATGCACAACATATTCGAGTCGAATTCATGGGTAGTTTCCGCAAACGGCTTCTCGTGCTGATCATCGGCTTAAGTGTCGTCACCCAAACTGTGACGCTCGCCGCAGTACTCATCGGCACCCGGCGCACCGTGGAAGCCCGCGCCGCCGAGCAGCTGCGTTCCGGAGGCTCGCTGGCCGAGCAGCTCATCGGCTTTCGCGCCGGCCAGCTGGCCAACGGCGTGGCCGTGCTGGCGGCGGACTTCGGCTTTCGCGAGGCGGTCGCGAGCGGCGATGCGCCCACCATCCTGTCAGCGGCCCGCAACAACGCCCAGCGCATCGGCGCCGATATGGTGCTGCTGCTCGATACGCACGGCCGCGTGCTCACCTCGACCGCGCCGGCGGCCGCCGAGGCCGCCGGATCGCTCGCGAGTCTGATCGGGGATATGTCCAGCGTGCGCGATCGGCCCAACTTCCGGGTGTTTGGCGCGCATGCGTATCAGTTCTTCCTCGCGCCGGTGCGCACCCCGGAGACGATTGCCTGGGTCGCGATGGGGTTCGTGGCCGATGAGGCGCTGGCGCAGAAGATCCGCGATCTGGTCGGATCGCAGGTCGCAATCGTCACCCACGGGTCCGACGGGGTCGTGCGCGTCGCCGCGACGCTGCCGGGCGGCGAGCGAACCTCCGCGGCGGGCCCCGCGGGCGCGTTCCCGTCGCCGAGCGAGCTGCCGCACATCACGCGCCTGCGGGATACGGACTACCTGAGCTTCGCGCGGCGCCTCGAAGCCCGCGGCGACGCGGTCGACCTCATCCTGCTGAAGCCGTTACCGGAGGTGCTCGCTCCTTATCGCGACCTGCGCGACGCCATGCTGCTGATCGACGGCATCGCGCTCGTCCTCGCGGCACTGATCGGCGCGGTGCTCGGGCGCAGCGCCACCCGTCCGATCGGCGAGCTGATGCGCGCCGCGCGACGCATCGAGCAGGGGCAGTACGAAACCGCGGTGAGCGTCTCCGGGGGAGAGGAGTTTCGCCGGCTCGCCGCCACCTTCAATGCCATGCAGAGCAACATCGCGGCGCGCGAAGCGGACATCACCTACCACGCCTACCACGACCCGCTGACGCAACTGCCAAACCGGGCGCTGGTCACGCGCGGGCTCGAGAGCCTGGTGAGCGGCACCGAGGGCCCCTCGAGCGCGGCGCTGGTGCTCATCGAGCTGCGCAACCTGCGCGACATCAACGCCTCGCTCGGGCACCAGGTGGGAGATGAAGTGCTGCGCGAGGCGTCGCGGCGGCTGAAGCACAACGTCGCCGCCGCCGACACGGTCGCACGTCTCGGTGAGGCTCAGCTGCTGGTGATCGCGCCCGGCTGCTCCGCCGAGCGCTCGCTGCTGTACGCCGAGCAGCTGGTCGCGGTGATGCGCAGCGGCTTTCACCTCTCGGGGGTAGCCCTGGATCTGCGCCTGGCGTGCGGTGTGTGCCTGTTTCCTGCTCATGGCCGCAGCGCGGATGAGCTGCTGCAGCGCGTGCAGGTGGCTCTGGAGGATGCAGACGAGGCGCGCGCGCGGGTGGCGATGTACCGTCCCGGACAGGACGAGCAGCATCGTCGCCGTCTCACACTGATCACCGATCTCACCAGCGCCATCGATCAGGACCATCTCACGCTGGTGTATCAGCCGAAGGTCGCGATGGCGACCCGCTCGGTCAAGAGTCTCGAGGCCCTGGTGCGCTGGACTCACCCGCAACTCGGGCCGGTGCCGCCGGCGGAATTCGTGCCGCTGGCGGAGAGCACCGGCGGCTCGCGCCGGCTCACCAACTGGGTACTCGCCGCGGCGGTGCGGCAGATGGGCGAGTGGCGCCGCATGGGGCTGGAGGTGGATCTGGCCGTGAACCTGTCGGCGCCCGATATTCTGGACCCGGATCTGTGCGACACGATCCTGCAGTTGCTGCGCCAGCACCGGGTGGATTCCACCTCCCTGCTGCTGGAGATCACCGAAAGCGCGGTGATGCGCGATCCACAGGTCGCGGTGCGCAACATGCAACTGCTGCGCATCGCCGGAGTGCGTTTCTCGATCGACGATTTCGGTACCGGGCACTCCTCGCTGTCGCAGCTGAGCGTGCTGCCGGTCGATGAGCTGAAAATCGACCGCTCGTTCATTTCCCAGGCCGACGGCGGCGCCGTCACCATCGTCACTTCGACCATCGAGCTCGGCCACAGCATGGGGCTGAAGGTCGTCGCCGAGGGAGTGGAGGAGCCGGCCGCCTGGAACCTGCTGCGCCGGCTGGGCTGCGACTTCGCGCAAGGGTATCTGATCAGTCCGCCGCTCCCCGCGGCGCAGGTCGCGGCGTTCATCTCCAAGGCCAACCAGCTCCTGCCGGCCTCGGACTCCACCGTGCTGCAGCTGCGGGCACTCGAGCAGCTGACGGAGCGCTCCGGGCGCTGAGGCTGCGGGGGCCCCGGCCATGCCCCGGGACAGGGGGCGTGCGGAAAATACGACACGGTCCACGACAGCGTCCCTTGTGCCGCGCCCGGCGCATGGGGTATCGTCCGCGCCGGTTCGTGATCGTTCCCTTTCCTGCCGCCTGCCGCCCGCCTCGTTTGCGAGTTGGCTTCCGAGTCTGAAAAGCCGAATCGTTCCCGACCAGGTGGCAGTGCGTGCGCCGGCGACCCAACTCGGCATGCGCTCCTGCTAGTACTTTTCTTTCAGGAGTTTGATTGCATGACGAAGATCTATGTTGGCAACCTGCCGTTTTCCGCTACTGACGCCGAGATCCGCGAGCTGTTCGCGGCGCACGGCACCGTCGAGTCGGTGAGCATCATCACCGATCGCGACACCGGCCGGCCGCGCGGCTTCGGGTTCGTTGAGATGTCACGCGCCGATGCGTCGCGCGCCATCCAGAATCTCAACGGCAAGGAGCTGGGCGGGCGTCCGCTGCGGGTGAATGAGGCCCAGGAGCGCACCGCCGGGGGCGGCGGCAACCGCGGCGGCGCACCGAAGCGCTGGTAAGCGTCAAGGCTGCCAAGGCCGGTCGTGCGTGCCCGCGAGGGCGTCGGCGACCGGCCTTCCTCATTATGTGAAGAGCGAATCGGAGTTTCTCATGGGAAAAGGCGATCCAAGAACCCGCCGCGGCAAGCTTTACCAGGGCTCGTTCGGCAAGTCGCGCCCCAAGGATCCGGCGAAGAGAAAGAAGAAAGCGGCCCAGGCCGCGAAACGCTGAAGCGAGGCGCACACAGCTCGGGCGGGGAATGCCCGCGTTCGGCTCTGAGCCGAGGCGGTGCCAAGGCAGAGACTCAGGTATCGAACCACTGGCGTGAGCGTGATAATTTGCGCTTGGCGGCGGGCCGCACAACAGTTCCAATCGCCCCTCGCCGGCGGTGAAGTTCCCTGAGATTGACTTGATGCCCTTTGCCACACATTCGCAGCAGCGGGTCGTGCGTCTGCAGGCCACCACTCGCACGAGGGCGGGCTGTGCATGAGTAGTGGTCCGGCGGCAACACTGCCGATGACTACCCTCGACGATGATGCGTGGGAGGACCTGCTGAGCTTCATCGAGGATCGCCGTGTCATCCCGATCGTAGGTCCCGAGCTGCTGCTGGTCTCGACCGAGCGGGGGCCGCGGCTGCTGCTCGACTGGGTCGCAGAGAGACTCGCCAGCCGGCTCAACGTCCACACCACGGAATTGCCGCCCCATTACACGCTGAACGATGTGGTGTGCTGGTTTCTCGCGGCGCGCGGCCGGCGTGAAGAGGCCTATGTGCGGTTGCGCAGCATCATCAAGGATGCGAATTTCGAGCCGCCGCAGACCTTGCGGCGTCTGGCCGCGATCACCGACTTCGACCTGTTCGTTTCCACCACCTGCGATTCCCTGCTCGAGAGCGCGATCAACCTGGAGCGCTTCGCGGGAGCCTCGTCGACGGATGTGCTGTCGTACTCGCCCAACCGGGTCGTCGACCTGCCCACCGAGCGTGAGCGCCTGCAGCGCCCGCTCGTCTATCACCTGTTCGGGAAACTCTCGGCGTCCCCGACCTACGTCATCTCGGATGAAGATCTGCTCGAGTTCATCTGCGCCCTGCAGAGCGAGCATTTGGTGCCGGAGAAGCTCTTTCACGAGCTCGAGCACAGCCACCTGCTGTTCATCGGCAGCAATTTCACCAACTGGCTCGCGCGGCTGTTCCTGCGCATGGCCAAGCGCCAGCGCCTGTCGGACCCGCGCGACGTCGGCGAGGTGCTGGCGGACGACCACAGCAGCCAGGATGACCGGCTGGTGGCCTTCCTGCAGCAGGTCAGTGTGCGCACCAGGATCTACGTGGGCGCCGAACGCTTCGTCGACGAGCTGCACGCGCGCTGGCAGGCTCGCCGCAAGCCCTCCGGCACCCCCGCCAGCACCGCTCCGGCGCGCTTCCTGCCGCCGGCGCGCGAGATGCCGGACGACGCCGTGTTCATCAGCTATGCGCGCGAAGACCTGGCGGCGGTCCAGCAGATCAAGGCCGGACTCGAGGCGACGGGGATTACCACCTGGTTCGACATCGACCGGCTCGAGGGCGGCGATGACTACGATCGCAAGATCCAGCGCAACATTGCCCGCTGCTCGTATTTCATCCCGGTGGTCTCGGCCACGACGCAGCGCCGGCTCGAGGGGTACTTCCGCCGCGAGTGGAGCTATGCCATCGACCGGGTGCGCAACATGGCGGACGGTGCGTTGTTCATTCTGCCGGTGAGCATCGATGCCACGACCGCGGCCGAAGCGCGGGTGCCGGACAAGTTCAAGGCGCTGCACTTCAGCCAGCTCCCCGGGGGGCAGGTGCCCGCGGATTTCGCGCAGCGTCTCGAGGACTTCATGCGCGCGCGCTCCCGATGAACGCGGTTCCGAAGTTGCCGGCGACCGATCCGGCCGGTCAGGTCGATGAAGGCAATCCGTGGCTGGGGCTCGCTTCCTTCACCGAGGAGACGCGCGCGTTCTTCTTCGGCCGCGAGGAGGAGGTCGCCGAGCTCGCGCGCCGCGTGCAGCGCAAGCTCCTGACGCTGCTGTTCGGTCAGTCGGGCCTCGGCAAGACCTCGATCCTGCGTGCCGGACTCGTGCCCCGTCTGCGCGGCGAGGGGTACTGCCCGATCTACGTGCGCATCGATTACGGCCGGGACGCGCCCGAGCCGGCCGAGCAGATCAAACAGGCGATCCGGCAGACCGCGCGCCTGTCGGGCGAGTGGACCCAGGTGGGTGTAGCGGTCGCGGGCGAGTCGCTGTGGGAGTTTCTGCACCATCGCGACGACGTGCTGCGCGACGAGTCCGGCGCGACCCTGATTCCGTTCTTGATCTTCGA